>Ga0315314_1000279_pt1 | contig 65001 bp, 61 predicted proteins | sample TDP9_MG_FD_203631 | JGI IMG/M metagenome (GOLD analysis project Ga0315314, IMG submission 203631) | Freshwater sediment microbial communities from Lake Towuti, South Sulawesi, Indonesia - TDP9 | ecosystem: Environmental > Aquatic > Freshwater > Lake > Sediment | place: Indonesia: South Sulawesi...
GGCGAAAGAGAATGTCGACGACGATGCCTTTTTCTCTGCGCGTTCGTCTAGGACAGTGTGAAGTCGAGATCAGCGGCAACAAAGATGACGTCTTGCACACTGTTGAAGACTTGCCCAACCTTGTGGCGGTAATCTCCGAGGCTTTTTCAAGGGCGCACGTGGAAGTGCCGCAAACTGAAACTGCCGCACAATCTATGTCATCCCCACCATCATCCCCTCAACCTGCATCATCAACACCCACCTATCCCAGCATTCAGTCGACCGGTGGGTGCGCAGACGCTGTTGTAAGGCTACTGGGAACTGACTGGGGCAGGTTGGCTCCCCGGACTTTGCCAGAGATAGTCGAAGCCATGCGAGTCAATGCGGTTCACTATCCGGTGACAACGTTGTCCGGCGTTCTGAATTGGCTAGTAAGGAAAGGCAAAGTGAAACGTTGGAAGACCGAAAAAGGCTACGTGTACATTCTGGCTCAGATCATCACACCGCAGAGTCAGCCATCAATGCAGACTGAAAAGACAACAACTGCCTACGGCGAGGAATGAATATCCATGGCTAAGGTTAAGGCACACATCAAAACGGGTTTCGGCGAGATAGAGATTGAAGGCGAATCAGCACAGGAACTAGTCGAAACGATAAAGACAATCACTCCTGAATTCATTGGCGAAATCAGCGGCTTAATCTCCGCCAATGTCACACTCCCTGGAAAAGCTGGCCTGGAGGGCATTGTAGAGCTGACAACTGAAGGACCTGTTGTGACTACTAGGGAGAAACTGTCACATTACGAGGCCATCGGTTTAGTCTTGTATGCATTAGAGCGAAAGACAAGCACGGCAACACAGATAGCACAGCTGTTGAAATCAAGTGGGATCAAATCCATGGTGCCAGCAAGACTAAACGAAATGACCAAGAGAGGCTTGGTGTTCAAGCCCGACCCAGCGCGACCCGAGTTCAAATTGACTCTCCAAGGCGAAAAATGGATAGAAGACGAAGTGCTACCACGACTCAAAGGCGCAGCCAAATGATCATTTAATCAAGCCTGCAGTCCACTTCTGGAATGCTCAGTTCCCGGTTCAGGAATCTTTTATGTTGTAGTTGAGCATATTGTCGTGGTAAGATAGGTGACCGTGCTTGCCAGAGCCAAAACAAATAATCACGGTTCATATCAAATACGGCGAGGTCGAACAAACTTTCATTGGAGACATGAACACTGTGTGGATCAGCGTGAACAAATTCTTCAGCGAAATAGTTCCAGCGTTTGACATTGCGCGCAAGGTGATTCTAACTGTTGACTTGTCTAAGCTGGTTGAAGACTTTAAGGGCGTAATCGCCATTGCGCCCGAAGGACCAGAACTGCTCATATCAAGTGATAAGTTGACAGACACTGAAAACCTGCAATTTAACTTACTCGCAGCTTACATGGGCTATCGACTCGGAAAACTACCCAGCGACACTGCAACAAAAGAGGAACTTCAAGCCAAACTTGGGAAAAACATGAAAATAACCACTACAAGACTCGGCGAATTGGTCAAGCAGGGAAACGTAATCAAAACAGAAAAGGGAAGCTACAGAATAACAACGAAGGCGATAATGCAGCTGCAAGAAAGAATGCATGCAGACTAAAGATAGCAGAACCAAACATGGTAGTTAGCGTAGTAAGAACGGCGCAGAGGGCATAATTCTCAGGGGAGAGGGAAAGGAGCGTCGACGGCGCCCTCTGCGCTCGCTCTGTATCGGTGAGTCAAGCGGGTTTAGGTCATGCGAGTCTTAGATAGTAGCCAGTGAGCAGTGACCCAAGCGGTTGCTGCATCTGCCTCGAGCTTGGCAACTGCCACAGCTTCCATATCCTTAAGCTCTTCTTTTCTCAAACTTGCCATGTTTTTTCACCACGAAAGACCCTAGGCTGAAGAGGGTATAAAAGGCGGCGCACATGCCGAGAGCATATTTCGTGGTTACGTTTTGCCATCACAAGTTGTGACTATTGTATCCACGCTTTTACATTGTTACTCTCCATATACCCATGAATACTTGCGGTCAAGGTACATGAGGTAAGGTTTAACGTTGATCTCCTCTCCTGTGATCTTCTTAATCAGGACTGCTGGATCATACAAGGCTCCATAACGGTGCACACTGTCTCTTAACCATTTTTTCACGTTTCCGAAGGTTCCCCTCGCGATTTCCTCTCTCCAACTGGGAATCGCCTGCTCCATTTTGGAAAGGATTTGCCCACTGAATATGTTCCCTAGAGCGTAGGTCGGAAAGTATCCGAAGCCTCCGCCCGCCCAATGTATGTCTTGCATGACGCCTTCAGAATCGTTCTCAATGTCAACGCCCAAATATTCTTTGTATTTCTGATTCCAAACCTGTGGAAGCTCAGCTACCGCTAGCTTTCCTGAGAACAACTCGCGTTCAATCTCGAATCTGATGATAACATGGAGGCAGTAAGTAACTTCGTCTGCTTCAACGCGAATCTTTGAAGGCTTAACTAGGTTAACGGCCCGCACTAGATCATTCAGCGAGACATCGGCAAAAGTGTTGCCTGTGAGTTTCGACAGCTTCGGAAGAAAGTAGACCCAGAACTCTTGAGAGCGCCCGATTATGTTCTCTACAAAGCGAGACTGTGATTCATGGAATCCCAGTGAGCACCCGTCGCCTATGGGTTGGCACATCCATTCCGGGTTCAAACCTTGATCATAGATGGCATGTCCGCCCTCATGTAGCACCGAGAACAAAGAAGACGCCATATTATCTTCATAGTAATGCGTTGTGATCCTCACGTCATCATAATAACCCGAAGTGAAAGGATGCTCAGTCTCGTCGATTCTACCTCCAGCCTGTGGCGATTCAACATCGTACTCGAGAAACTTGGCAAGTTCAGACGAAATCTTCTGTTGAATATCAATGGGAACCGTACGGCTCAAGAATGAAACTTCTGGCTGTTTAGGCGAGTTCAGACACTTGTTCAACACCTTAACTAGCCCATCTCTCAGATCAGTGAAGACTCGGGCGATCTCTCCAGAGGTCATCTTTGGCTCATAGATGTCAACTAACGCATCGTAAGGTGTCGCGGTGCCCTTCACGTCCATAAGAATCTCGGCAGCCTTCTTTTTCAGCTCGAACATCTTTTCAAGTTCAGGTTTGAACAGCGCGAAGTTTTTCGCGGTTTTTGCCTTTTTCCAGACGTCTATTGCAATGGCTTCTTGCCTAGCAGTTTCAACTACAAGCTCTTCGGGAAGCTTTGTCTGCTCATCATAGTTTTTCCTGATTAAGTAAACGTTCCTCTTTTGTAGCTCGCCTAAAGAATCATAGTCAGGGAGCTTCTCAATCTTCGAAAGCAGATTTCCAACTTCTGGATCAACAATCAATCGGTGAAGGGTTTGCTGCAAAACGGCTAGTTGCTGGCTTCGAAGCTTGATGCCTCTTGGAGGCATCTTGGTCTCCATGTCCCAGTTGACTAGGCTGATGGTTGTTCCAAGAACTATCGCGTCTCTGGCTCTCGCTAACAGCTTATCGTAAGGGTCTTTCAGACTCTCGGGGATTTTGGCTTCCACTCGTTCTTCTCCTCTTGTTCTTTGAGGAGGGTCTGATAGTTTTTGTCGCCCCTTAAAACGGCAACTCACATGTTGTGACGCAGAGTATTAATGGGTACGATTCAGTTAAATACATCTTGGGTGATTAACAAGCGTTCGCCTTCGGATGGGAACACCATGAAAACGAATCCGGTCATTGAAACTATGCTCAGCCATAAATCGGTCAGAGAATATACGGACAAGATGCCTTCTGATGAAGTGATCAAGACTATTGTAAGAGCAGGACAGCAGGCGCCCTTCGCGTTTCAATGCTACAGCGTAATATTGTCTCGAAACCAGAATCAAAATCCCTACAAGGCTCCACTTCTATTTACGATATGCGTTGATTCTCACAAGTTTGAACTTATTATGGCTATGAGGAGATGGAAACCGATCATCAATGACGTAATGCTCATGCTCCTGGCGATTCAAGACGCGGCTTTGATGACAGAGAACATGATTGTTGCCGCAAGGAGTCTAGGGCTTGGAAGCTGCCTTCTTGGAAACGCCCCTAATAGAGCGGATAAGATTGCCGAGCAGTATGATTTGCCTGAGAGAGTTTTTCCTCTTGTGCAGTTGGTTATGGGATACCCAGCGGAAGATCCGCCGCCACGCCCGCGGTATCCGATGGGGTTCACTCTTTTCGAAGATAAGTATCCAAAGTTGGATGACGAGGTCGTCTCGAAAGCCATGAAGCAGATGGACAAGGGATATCTTGCTCAAGATTATTACCGCAAGAGAAAGGCGAAGATACTCTTAACAGTTGATCGCAAAGAGACATTCACTTACGATGACTATAGCTGGACCGAACACATCAGCCGCAAGCTGGGTCAGTGGGATCCAGATCCAAGTCGACTGCTTAGGCAACTTAGGAAACGAGGTTTCCATCTTACTGGCAAGAAAGAAGTGAAAAGGAAGCCCAAGTAGCACGCGTTTGATCAATACAAGACGCTTTCGCTTATTTTGACTCTGCCATTTTCGATGGGTACGCCTTCCTTTTCCACGAGCCTTCGCCTTGATGCCGCCGCTGTTTTTTCTCCTCCGAATTTTCCGTCTGATCTGACAACTCGGTGGCAGGGGACTATGGGGTGTAGGGGGTTCTTGTGTAAGGCGTTTGCTGCAGCTCTGTGGGCGCGTGGTTTGCCGATTTTCTCGGCTATTCTTTTGTAGGTGCTGATTTTTCCTCGGGGAATCTTGAATGTGGTAACTAGGACTTTTTTCTCGAATTCGGTCTTGTTTGATAGGAAGCGGATGACGTCTTCCTCAGTTTTGACATCTTGCTTTTTCATGTTCTGTCGCCACGGAAGTAGTTTGGATTAATTGAGCATTTTCAGCTGGAACTGGAATTTAAGGTTTCACTGATGCCATCGGTGGGAAGAGAGGCTCATGGCTCGAACCGAGTCAGCGTTGGCATTGCGGCTTGGTTTGCGCATATGCGCGTTTGACTCAAGCTTCGTGAACCTACTCTTTCCACATGGATGGCAACGTGGGAAAGAGCTTGAATCCCTATGAAATTCGTCATTGTGGTGGGGCATAAGATTTGCGGGGCACCTACACTTTGGCTGGTTCACTTAGTTGTGGTTCATAAATCTCTAATGATGCTTTCGTCCTAGGTTAGCTGTGTATGATGGGTCGTGCTTAGAACATGGCTGATGCTGCTTTGATAATTTTTGTTACGTTCCTCTTTGTTTTTGGTTTTCCGATGATCTTCGTTATTGTGTATTTTTTGAAGGTTCATAAGCCGTTGGAGCAGGCGCGTATTGAGACGCCGAAGGAGGTTATTGTCAAAGAAGTGGTTATGGTTCCGTGTCAGTATTGTGGTGGGCTTATGCCTACGACTGCGACTCAGTGTCCCAGTTGTAAGGCTCCGAGAAAGGTGTAGCGTATACTAGCGGCGATAGGTAATGTTTGATTTTGCTACTTTGTTCTGGTTGTTGCTTGGGATTATGGCGTTGATTACGGCGTGTTTGCTTTTGATTGCTTATGAGATGGTTAAGCGGGATAAGGGGCGCACTAGGGAGTCTGCCAGAGCTGCGAGTGAGTGTGCTTATTTTTTTGGGTTTTTGTCTAAGTATCTGTTTGACAAGCCGATTCCGAATGAATGTTTTGGCTGTGTGTTGGCTTTGTCGTGCATTAAGGCTGTGGCGCCGGTGAAGGGGAAGGCTGGGGAAAAGAAGGTTGCGGTAGTTAAGGTTCAGCATTAGTGTTTAGCTCGGTACACGCGTTGTTGATTGTGGATATTGAGTTGCGGTTCATAATGTATTTGTCTGGATGAGGAAGATGCCTGTGTTTTGTGGGTATTATGAGTGAGGCGGTTGAGCAGCTGAGGTGTAAGGTGGCTAGTCTTAGTAGGGAGTCTGAGGAGCTTCAGCGTTATAAGCGGGATATTGATTGGCTTAAGACGTTGCAGAAAAAGCTTGTTAGAGACGGTTTTGACTAGCGCTTATGGCAGTATACCTGTTACAGTCTCCGTTTTGAGTGGGCATGGTTAATTGATGTGTTTTGGGGTCTGTTAGTATGGGTGCTGAAAATTTTTTTGAGGGTGCGCTTTGGGGTGTTCTGAGTTGGGGTTTGGGTTGGGTTTTTGTTTCTGAATGGTGTTTCTTGCTTTGTTTTGGGTGGGTTTGTATGTTGGTTTGCGTGGAGATGCAACATACTAAGCGTGAAGTTAGCGTATGTTGAGGATGTGTTGCCTGCTCAAGCTTAAGTAGTGTTGAATAGCATATTTCTGGAGAAGTTCTCTGGGGGGTGTTTGGGTTGGTTGGGTTGTTTGGTTCGCGGGCTTCGTTGTTGTCTGATGTGGGGTTGGTTTTGGAGGTGGTGACCACGGTGCTTTTTTCTGTGGGTTATTTTTTGGAGCGGCGTCGGGGTCGGCATTGTGTGGTGATGGTGGGCGCTGTGGGTGCGAATGTGTTGTTTGTGTTGATTTATATGGTGACGCGTTTGGTTCGGGAGGCGGTTCCGGTTCCTGCGGTTGAGTTTGCGGGTTTGTATCGGCTTGTTGTTATTCCTCATGGTGTGTTTGCTACGTTGGCTTTGGTGGTTGCGGTTTTGCAGGGGTTTTTTGCGTACAGGTGGCGTCGTAGGGTTGGGGATGAAGTGGTTTTGGATGCGGGGAAGCGTCTGCATCGGTATGCTGGGGTTTTGGCTGTGGTTTTGTGGTATGTGAGTTTTATGACAGGCTTGATTATTTATTGGATATTGTACATGGTTTAGACAGAATGTGGTTGTAGGGTTCTGCGGGAAGAGAAATTTCAAAAGAAGAAGGCAACTATTCCCTTATACCTTCTTCTACCATGTTAGGCTGCGGGCAGGTTGGAACAGTCGTCGTTGAACACGAAGACGCAGTCTGTTTTGTGTGCGTGTTAGTGTTGACTCGCACTGTAGCTCATCATCATCACGCTTTTGTGGCTGAAGCTGTGTAAACGTCATCGTCAGTGTGTTTCCGGTGACGACATCATCCATAGTGTTTTGGCGGTGCTCAGGGTGAAAAGGGGATTTTGGAAGAAGAAGAAAGGTACATTGGTTCAGCGCCTTCTTCAACTATGCTGCGGCTGTGCTTGGACAGCTGTGGCTGTTTGTTTAGTTGTCGTTGTACACGCTGAATTGTGCTGTACGACTTCTTCTATGTTCGTTGTCTTGGTGGTGAGCGCGGGTGTGTTGTGTGGAGTTATTGAAGGCGAATGGTTTGCAACAAAGATTTTTTGAATGTGGGGGGAGGCGGTTCTGGTTCAGATGTTATTAGCTTCCGCCTAGAATTGGTGATAGCACGGATGTGGCTTTTCTCAGAAGTAGTTGTCTGCCCCGCGTGTACGATGACTACTTCTTCTATGTTGCGTTAGGGGCTAGTGGCTGCGTGGGTGTTGATGCTCAACTGCTCCTAGTGTCAACAACAAATTGTGCGTTTTTTTGCTAGTATTTGCCAAAGGTCTTTTGGTTGTGGGAAAAAAGGGTGGTTTAGGTTGGTTTTCTTTTTGTGAGGATCAGTGCTAGTGTTCCTATTGCTCCGATTGCGGCTACTGCCGCGATGGCTATGCTGATGTACAGTGATGTGCCTTGGTTTGCTTGAGTGTCAGCTATTGACGGCAGGGATTCTGCGTCGATGGTGGTTATGTCTGCTTGTATGGTTCCTATGTTGGTTTCTATTGTAGCGATGTTGTCGTCTATGGCTGTTATTCTGGCGTTGATTTGGGTGAGGTTGAGTTTGATGAGTCCTGTGTCAGTTTTGATTGTGCCCGTGTCTTGTTCGATTGTTATTAGCCATGCGTTCCATTGAGTTAGGGCAGGGCTTATTTGGAAGGTTTTGAGGTTTCTGCCTTGTAGGTTCTTTGCGTTTGTTTTGTAGCTGGCTTCAACTGCTATAGTGTATGTTCCGGTTTCAGCGTCTGATGGAATCGTGTATTGGATTTTGAAGAGTCCTGATGCGACGTATTGAACCGTGAGCGAAGTTGTTGCGCCGCCGGGGCTGTACAGAGTTGCTGGAATGGCTGTGGGGAATACGGGTTCACCTAGGTATGATGTTTGCACGTAGGCTTCGACGATTTCGCCTCTGAAGTGTGTGGCTCCAACGTCGATGTTGACGTTCAGGGAGTCGATAACTGGGATTGCCCAGACTCTGAGTTGGCCGTTGTGGCGTTTGCCGTCGTAGAAGTATCCGGCTGTGACTATCTCGTTGATGCCGTCGTTGTCTATGTCGTCGGCGCCTACGGACACGATTTCAGTGGCGCTGCTCTTTGTGTACCATTCTTGGCTTGCTTCAAGGTTTATGGATGAGCTAATCCAGTTCCATGTTCTTAGTTGGGCTTGAACTTGTGTGCCGTCGAAGGCAAGACCGCCAGTGATAATCTCTTTGACTCCGTCGCTGTCAACATCTTCGACATAGAGTGCCCATGAAGCGTGCGTATGGTTGACTGTGAACCATTCTTGGCTTTTCTCAAGCGCTAGGGATATTCCGTCCCAGTTCCATATTCTCAGTTGTCCATTGTCTCGTATGTTGTCGAAGGCGTATCCGCCTGTGACTATTTCTTTCAGGGAGTCGCTGTCTACGTCGTCGACGAAGACTGACAGGGCGAATGTGTGGTTGACTGTGAACCATTCTTGAGTCTTTTCAAGTGCTAGCGTGGCTCCGTCCCAGTTCCATATTCTCAGTTGTCCGTTGTTGCGCACGCCGTCGAAGGCGAATCCTGCTGTGATGATTTCTTTGACTCCGTCTGCGTCTACGTCATCAACATATACTGAGCCTACTCTGGTTGTGCCGACTGTGAACCATTCTTGAGTTTTTTCAAGTGTGAGTGTTGTGCCGTTCCAGTTCCAGATTCTGAGTTGGCCGTTGTCTTGTAGGAAGTTGTTGGCGTATCCGGCTGTTATGATTTCTTTTTGACCGTCGGCGTCCACGTCTTCTATGAATACTGACTCGGCTGCTGCGTTGCCTATTATGTACCATTCTGTGCTGGTTTCTAGGGTGAAGCCTGTGCCGTTCCAGTTCCATATTCTGAGTTGAGCGTTGTCTCGTATGCCGTCGTTGGCGTATCCGGCTGTTACGATCTCTTTGGTTCCGTCGTTGTCGATGTCTGCGGATTTGACTGACCAGGCTTGGGTCCAGCTTTTTGTATACCATTCTACGTGTCCTGCAAGAAGTAGTTTTGGAGTGAACAGGGTGTACCATTTCCAGATTCTGAGTTGTCCGAAGTCCCAGCTGCCGTTGTTGGCTAGTCCAGCTGTTATGATTTCTTTTTGACCGTCTTGGTCGAGGTCGTCGATGTACACTGACCGAGCGTATGTGGTGCTGATTGTGTACCAGTCTGCGCTGTCTTCGAGTATGGGTGGTCCTGTTTGTGTGGCTGCGGCTTTTGGTGTGGCTGCGCTGATGATGCCTAGCGCAATTAGTGCAAGGGCAATAAGTGCTACGGACTGTGTGTTGAGTTTTGTTTTCAAATCTGGACACCTTTTTTTGGAGTTTGGCGTTATCGGTGTCGTGTTGTTATAAGCCTTGTAGATTGGTGAAACGTAGTGTTGATTCTGATTCTGGGTTCATGTCTGCTAGGTAGTTTTGGTGCTTTTTGTGGCTGAAGCTGAGTGGACATCGTCGTCAGAGTGTTCCCGGTGACATCAACGCTCAGAATGCTATGGGGAGATTTCGACAGTTGTAGTTGAGAGCAAACGTAGACTGTCTGTACGTAGGTGCCATCAACACGAAGTGCTGAATGTTGCGGATGTTAGGCTTTTTGCAGAGCTATGCATGTTGGGTTGACATATTAAATGGATAATATGACATCCAAAATGGATGGGCTTAGGTTGGTGGCGTTTAGCGGAGGCCGTGTGTCGCTTAGGTGAATGTTGAAGTAGGTGTTGTTCACGATTGTATTCTTGTGGGCGAGGTGCTTTTCTGTGAAGGCTTGGGCTTGTCCGAATGTTCAGTGTGTGTATGATAAGGAGCTTCAGTCTGGGCAGCGGTGTCCGTTGTGTGGGGAAGAAGCTAGGGAGTTCAAGTTTAGTGAACTGGATGTTTTGTGGAGAAGGAAGTGGACGTATAAGAAGTCGTTGAAGGAAGCGAAGAGGCGAGAGAAGGTGTTGGCGACAGTGAAGTTTTGTCCGAAGTGTGGTTCATCGAATGTTAATGTTCTTGTTTTTTATCGTCCTTCAACATGGAAATGCCTAGACTGCGGTTACGAAGGCGCATTCATCCTGGAAAACAGCAACACGGCTGAGAAGATACGTGAGCGTTATCAAGAAGGGAAGTAGCGCTAGGCCTATCGCCCTTTGTCGGCAGTGTAAATAGTGGATTTGACTATAGGCGGACTTGGTAACAATGCCCCATATGCAATGCGTCGAGAAAAACATGATTTCATTCCGCGACTCTCTAGCAGCGTGCTTTTTTGTTTTCTTGATGCAATAGGATTAGTTATAAAGGTTATATCAAACAACGTTGCCTTTATCCTGTCTGGGAGACGACCCTTGTCCAGCAACGATCAAGAAGACCAAGAAGCCGAGCCAATGGAAAAGATGTGCGAAAGTTGCGGTTACGGAGGTGAAATAGAGAACATGGTCGATTGCCCCAAGTTCGCACAGGATCTCGAGGAAAAAGGATTTGCTCCTGGCTGGATTCATGAAGACTGCTGCGAAGACGAATTCGTCAATGACCCTGAAAGCTGCATCGAAGGTTGCGACAATGAGAATCTTTTCGAAAACATCGTTGAGCATTTCGAAAAGTGCATGGACCTAGAAGGCATGACTAAAACAGAACTTCGAGGCGTACAGGTTTTCATGTCCGAGGATAAGACTCTCGCAATTACATCCAGAATGGACGAATTTCTGGAATCTATGAAACCCTTGAACATTGTGACTCATGTTTTCTCGGATAGGGAGAATGGTATAGTCTATGCTAAAGACAATCAAAAGAACATCAACATTTATTCATTGCCTTTATATGAGGAAATGGAAGAACGGTTTTCCTCGCTCGAGTCTCTCGACTCTGAGCAATTCTGTGTTAAAGAGGGTCCGTTTTTCCTGGTGTATCGCTTCAACAATGCAGTAATAGGCGCAATGTTAGCGCCTCGCAACGTCGAAGAGGATCTGGGCAGCAAAGGTGTGGAAGTTGCAGGTACATACAAACAGAAGTATTTGGAGGCAGAGGATTTCTTTGGGGTGGTTCTCCAGCCGCACAGAGAAGATTTGAAATTGATGATTCAAAAACTCAGTGAGAACGATTTCATTGCAGGAGTTCTTTGCCCGCTTCTCAGCAAATTGGGGTTCAAAGGTGTCAAGGCAATTTCATTTCATGGTCCAGGGGAAAGTGGTGGCGACTTCTATCCGTTCTACAAGACAAACGAGTTCGGCAAGATCGTGTATTATTCCGCTCAGGCAAAAGCTGTGGAAATACATTCCAAAGCGGGTGTGAAAGAAGGAAATGTTAATCAATTAATAGATCAGTTGAAGAAGCTGTTCCGTACTCCTTTCAAGTCTTTCATCGATAATACTGAAAAAAGAATAAGCTTGGTGTTTGTCTTCTGTTCTCAGTCTATCACCTCAGAAGCCCGAGACCAGTTGTTTCACGAAATCGAAAATTGGCAGCTAATCAACCTCATTGATATCGATGATGTGGTTACCGCCGTCATTGATCAGGGTTTGTCTGAGCAAATAATGGAATATTGCAGGAGAAAGAAGCAAACAGCGTAGACTTTGTCAAATGAACGTCTATTGTTGGGGCCGTGGTGCTCGCCCTGCAGGACCAGCAACTCAATATCATGAAACAAAAGGTTGAGAGATTAGCAATAAAAGCGAGGTTTGAAAGAATTCCAGCACTAAGAATCTCGAAGGACAAACACCTTCTTGCGAAGGCCTCTATCTTAAGAAAGAAGATAACTATCGGAGCAGAGCTTTTGTCACAATGGAAAAAAGGCGAAATTGATGAGAATGATGTTGAAGTTACGCTTGCTCATGAAATCGGGCACTTGATTGATTTTGAGCGTGGATTCAGTTCTGTTCTTTTCAGGTATGATGCGTTTGTGGTTCTCTACCTCGTCCTTAGTGTGGTTCTGCCAAGACTTTTTTGGTTCTCGTATCTTACAGAACCTTGGATACCGCCTCTCATGATTTTCGTTATCTGGGCATGTTTTCTTCCTTGGGTGCTCAGAAGAGCATCATGTGCTATCCAGCTTGAGGCAGATAGTAAGGGTGCGCAGCTACTAACAGAGGAGCAATTCGCAAATTCAATCGTCAAGAGAAGCAAATTTCACGACAGCAAAGGTTCCGGGCTAATCGAAACTTGGGACTTGTTGCTTCATGTGATCTTGTTTCCATCCCTCAATCAAAGACTTCGAAATCTCAACTTTGAAATAAAGGAAAGCAAGATAGAAATTCAGAGGAAAGAAGACAAGGAGAATCAAAAATGAGTACATATCTAATGAGTTCGCATACTAACGAGTTGTCGATGAGGGTCTCTTCTGTACATATTGATACCGTCTGGGGTGTCCTTCCCTGTTCAAAATTCCATCTTTCACCAAGTCTATCAAGGCATGTGCAACTGCTGTTCTGTCGTAGTGGAATCCTCTTCTTGCCATTTCACTATGTACTTCTCCTAATCCGCGTCCTGAAGAGAACCAGCCTTCTTCCCACAGGCGTTGTATGATTACTTTACAGGTTTCTCTTGACGGCGCCGATTCCTTCTCCGTAAGAAGCGATGTCTCTTTCAACTTCTCAGACACAGTTGCCAAAAGCTTACCCGCTGCCTCGTTAACTTGATCCACAGTTCCTTCTAAGTCAAATTCTACGTTGCCCACTTTCATTTTGACTTTGATAGGCTGCGGCTGCTGCGCGGGTTGTTCTGTCATGCCGGTTCCTTATTGCTTATTGTATTGCACATCTTGTTCATGCGCAATATTTAAATACTCACCAACAAGCCATATATTGCCTATTGGTGAATTCAATTGATTCAACAACCACAATATACACAGACAACCACCAAATATAACTTTCCACCAATGAGCCTAGAAGACTCCATCCTCCCCCAAAGATTCATGGAACTCAGCCTACGCACAATAAAAAACATCAACACCCGCACAGCAACCTTCCAGACACCACAAACCTCACTGCAAGAAGAAAACGAAACACAAGAGCAAAACGCATCCATCTTTCAAGGACAAACCACGCTCCAACTCAAAACTATACCGCTCCAACCCAAACCCGATCAGACGCCAGTCATAGCTATAGACGTGTCCAGTATCCGCTTAGGCGAAACAGACACAGGCATCCTCTTGGCTTTGAGAGCTGCAACCGTGTGGAAACAAAGAGGCTCAGCTTATCGCTTTCTGCGCTTCGGACCATTCCCCATCCACATCACAGACCAAAACCAACACGACATCCTCACATTATTCCATGAACACAGCCCAAACCTAAGCGTGAGAAGCAGCCCACTCCACCAATTAACCAGCACACCAGACCTCAACCAAACACAAACACGCATAACAGCACTCCTAGAAAAATGGCTCCAAACCCAAACAGCAACGCAAGCTCAACGCAGCATCATCCTATTAGACGGCAACCTAACCACAGGAAACAACGACACACCAAACGCACTCGAACGCCTACTGGAAACAGCACGCAACAACCACAACACCATACTAGCCTTAACCAAAATCACACGGCTACGCCTAAACGGACACAACATAACCGACCTGACGCCCCGGAACCCAAAACCAAGCCTACTCCAACTCGACAACTACCAAACAACCTCAACCTACAACCACATACGACAATTAGGCGCCATCTACGTGGCAAAACTCAACCACTCTCCATATACATTCCGCCTCGACACAGACATCAACACACCAAGCCAACAAGCGGTTGAAGCAGTTGAACACCTCATAGCCAACGACCTCATCACAGACGGCTACCCCGAAACCCTACGCCTAGCCCACATACAAGCCACATTCACAGCCAACGAAGTCATAGGCATCCAACGCTTCCTAGCCCAAGCATACAACATCAAAATCATCCAGCGACCCAACATACGCAGGCTGCTTTTCGGACCATACGGAACCAGACACGAGAGTTGATATCATCCATGCGGTTGTACAAGAAAGAAGGCAACACCGTCAGCATCCTAAGCTTCCCAAACGAAACCACAGAAAAAGGCGACTACCTACTCATCGAAGACCCCAAACAAAACCGCGCCCAAATCGTACAAATCATAGACATCCAATTCGCCAACATACCCGGCATCATCGAAGACCTCCTAAGAGACACAACAAACGGACACACCCAAGGCGAAGTAACAGGCACAGACTACGACCCCTTAGAAATAGCCAGCCAAATCACAGTCATCCAAGACAGCCGCATACTCATATGCAAAATCAGAGCCAGCCTAGAAAAAGCACGCCTAACCACAGGCGGCACATGGCTACCCAGCAGAACACAATCACAAATCAAACGCCTAAACACGTCAACACTGCTCAACCTGATCAAAATCAACAACGCCCTGCCCATTCACCTAGGCGAAACCAAAGACAACACACAACTCAACATAGACGCCACAGCCTTAGACGGAGCATTAAACATAGTCACAGGAAAAAAAGGCACAGGCAAATCTCACTTGTCAAAAATCTTGGTCCTCAGCTTAGTCCAGCATGGCGCACCCGCAGTCGTACTCGACCTGAACGGAGAATACGCACAAATAGGCTACGAAGCCAACGGCACAAAAAACCAGCACCACAACAAAATCCACGTCTTAACGCCAAGCGTCAACTTCAAAGTAACCCTAAGCCAAATGAAACTCCGCGTCATCATGAACATACTCATCCACGCCCTGAACCTGCCCGGCACATCAGCCAGAGAATTCAAGCGGATATGGCAAGCGCTCGACGAACGAGCCACACTAACGCTAAGCGACCTAGGCGAAGCCATACGCAACCTCAAATGCAACCAACACGTCAAAGACGCCCTGCATTCCCGTTACTACAGCCTCATAAACTCAGGCTTCTTCACAGACAACCCGTCACAAGCCCTAAACCTAGAAGACCACTTCTACGCCATCAGAAACGGCGGCTCCATCGTCATCAACCTACAAGACACGTCATTCGCTGACCGCCAAATCGTAGTCGAATACATGCTGGGCAAACTCATAGACCTCCTAACCCAACACAAACTCAGAGCCGTCTTCCTATTCGCCGAAGAAGCCCACCTCTACCTACGAGAAACCTACTGGGACGACATCGTAACCCGCATGAGACACTACGGCGTATTCACCACGTTCATCACCAACCAGCCTGACACAATACGCGAAAGCATCTACCGCCAAGCAGACAACATATTCCTCTTCAACTTCACCAACGAACACGACCTAGAAACCGTAAGCCGCGCCGCCAAAGTAGACGCCGAAACAGTCAAATCCATAGCAGCAGACCTACCACCACAACACTGCATCCTACTAGGCAACAGCGTCAGAGACTTCCCACTCGTCGCCAAAGTACGCAGCTTAAACGTACAAACAATGGGACAAACACGCTTATTCTTCGCCATGAAGAGCTCCAACCAGAACAAATAACCACATCACTCCCCGAGCTCCTGTCTTTGAAGTGCAACGCTCAAGAAAATGTAATAAGGTTTCTCGCTCATAAGTCGACAAGACCATTATGTCCGAATCATTTGAAATCGTAAGACTTGCTGGAAAGGCACCTACCCAAGTCTCTCAACACGTAAAAGACGGCATCACAGAAGATTTCATCAAAAGAAGGGTGTTGCTAGCTTTAGAAAAAGAAAAGAAGCATCTCGCAAACGGGTCGTTCAGACTGACTTACCTTGTAAGAAAAGGCAAGTCTTCACCTCTGCTCGTCGAAATCTACGTCAGGGACAGATGGCACAATACGTTAATACACGAGTACATTGTCTATGGTGTACACGTGAGGAAAAAATAACTTGACCCAAATCATGAAGATGGAAACCAACGAGATAGAAGTACCAAAAGACATGCTATCTCAGGTTCCCAGAGTCAAGCATCTGAGAGTCTATGCCTTATCAAAGAACACAATAGCACTGAGTTTCCAGCCCATTGACGAATGGTCCAAAAGAGCACTTTGGCAAGGCGAAGTAAAGTTTCAAAAAACCAATGGCTCCATCATAGTTCACCTGCCTCCTCCCCTGAGCAGTTTCTACAGCATAACACAAGACAACATCACAATTTCAACATCCCAAAAAACAAACACCATACAGATCGACATAGAATAAAAAGCCCCACACCCAGTATGCACCAGCAAAGCCTCAGACTTTCACTCGAACACCTAACTCAAGGCAGCCTACAAACAATAGGACAAACACACTTATTCTCAAACCAGACTAAGGCAATGAGCCCTAAGCAGTAAGCAACCTCTTCTTCGTGAGTATGTTCTCTATTTCCTTCTTCGCTCCCATCTTCTCAAATATCTCAAGCGCTTGATTAAGCAGATTGAGAGCCTTTTCTCTGTCCCCTTTTTGGTTTCTCTCCAAATACACCCTAGCATATTCACAGAGTAACATTCGTGCAAGACCGTAGACATTGTGCCGCCTATATCCTAAAGCCTCAAGCTCCCGAAAGCTCTTCTCGAAACACTGAATAGAATCTTCCCATTTCTTCTGAGCGCGAAACATCATGCCTTTCCGAGCATCTGTCCAAGCCAAAAGCTCCCTATCCTTTACCTTCGAGGCAAACTCGTACAACTTTTCCAGAAGGTTGTTGGCTTTTTCAAGTTCTCCAAGCTCTATGAGCGACCAGATGACCCACGTAGATGACCACATTTGACTAAATTTTGCACCAGCTTTCTCATTGATCTCATAGCCCTTTTCATACAAAACTCTTGATTCAGCGTATTCCCCTTTGCTGAAATGGAGAAAACCAAGCCACATATAACTGCTAACAGTCTGCTGAATATCGTTCAGCTTCTCGGTAATTCGGATTTTCTCCTTAAGGTATTCTCCACATTTGTCCCAATCTCCTAGCAAGAAATGAGCCAAGGCAAGAATGCCTATAGAATAAGACAGGTTGACCATGTTGCCAGATTTTCTATCCAGTGCAACCGACTCTTCCACCAATGAAAGGGCTTTCTTGACATCTCCTCTGCCCAAATGATCCCATGCAATATTGGTTCCCATAAAAGACTGAAGTTGAATGTGACCGATTTTCTTGGCTAACTCATACCCTTTCTCAAGGCTTCCTTCAGCTCGTTCAACCTCTTCCATAGGAAGCACAGCCGCAAGATTGTTATACGCGCGCAATGCTGTCTCCATAAGCCCATTATCCAGCGCGATCTTCAGACCTCTTTCCATGCAATCAACCGCTTTCTTCAACTCAGCGATCTTGTGAAAAACTGTTCCTAAACTGACGTAGGAATTAGCTATAACCTCGTAATCACCGAGTTTCTTGCCAAGTTCGAGAGCTTTCTCAGCCAAAGACTGAGACTTAGTCATATCCTTAGTCCGATAATACATGTGAGCCATATCCTCGTAAAGACTCGCCAATTCAACACTCTCAGGCTTGCCCTCCAGAATGCTCAAAGCCTTGTTGTAATGCTCCTCAGCCTTCACCGTGTCACCCTTATTCTCCCAAAGAACATTCGCCATCTTGCGGTGCAACCTTGCAACATTTTCCTTTTCGTACAGTTGGCTCCACAACTCCAACGCTTCATTCCAGTATCTTGTGCCAATGTCATATTCTCCACCGAGGCTCTTGATATCTCCAAGCTTCTCAAGAACACGAGCCTTTTCTCGAGGTTCACCTTCCTTCTTTTCGAGAAGATCCAAAGCATGCTGGAAATATGAGACAGCTTCAGTGTTTGCGTAGATCTTTACAGCTCGGTCTCCAGCCTTCAAGAAATAGCCCAACGCCTTGTCCTCATCTCCAAACTCAAGAAAATGCAAGGCTAACTCGCCCAAATGCTCATCAATCTTCCTCTCATACACTTTCTCCAAGGCAGAACCCACAGTGCCATGAAGCTTCCTATGCCTCAAATGACTGACTTCCTCATGCGCCACATCCCTCACAATAATGTCAGCGAACGAGTAAACATCCTGACCCCGGATCACTCTTTCTTTTACAAGCCCTGTTTTCAGCATCTGATCCATCAAATCAAGAACCTTATCCTCCGCAAACCCAGTGACACCACATAAAGCTTCGAAACTGAAATCATTCCCAACAAAAGAAGCCAAAGTCAACAAGCTCTGACATTCATCATCAAGCCGCCCAATCCTCGCCTTAACCACACTCTTCACAGTTGACGGAAACTCAATCTTCGAAACTTCCTTAACCTTCCACTGATTCTCCCCGCGATAGATAACCTCCTCTTCCCTCAAAGACTTCACAACTTCTTCAACAAAAAACGGATTCCCCCTAGTCTTCTCATACACTAACTCACAGAATGCTTCAGGAACTTCATCCTGCTCCAAAAGCCGCTTAATCATCTCCGAAACATCGTCTGTGGACATACGCTTCAACGGCAAAGATTTGAGCAAACGTTCACGGTTCAACTCAGTTAACACAGACGACAGAACATGTCTTTCATCAATGTCAGTGTCACGATAAGCGCCCAAAATAAGCATAGGCACCCTATACACGCCACGAGCCAAATAATGCATCAACAACAACGAAGACTGATCCGTCCACTGCAAATCATCCAGAACCACCAGTAAAGGCGCTTCCCGCGAAATATTCGTCACAAACTGCGACACAGCCTCAAAAAGCCGGTCACGCTCATGCTCCGGACTAATAGGCACAGAAGGCGGAATAGCTCTAAGCCTATTAGCCAAATCAGGAACCAACTTACAAACTTCACTTGGATAGTACCCGACAACACGGTACAACTGCTCAGGATTACAATCCTCTAAGTAATTCCGGATCACCTCACTCCATAGAACATAAGGGGGCACACCATCCATCCTGAACAAGGCAGGACATCTACCATACACAACCTGCATACCGCGCAAACGGGCATAGGCACCAAGCTCACGAGTCAACCGAGTCTTACCAATCCCAGGCTCACCGTAAAGAAAAACAAGACCACCCTCACCTCCAACAGCCTTATCCACAGCCTCACGTAGAAGAGCCATTTCACCCGTTCTGTTAATGAGCTGAATCTCGCGTTCAATTACAGGACGCGGAGCCGGAACAACCACAGCCCCCTTAGCTGAAGGACCATAAGCCTCCCGCAAAAACCCTTCAGCAATATCCCGCAACACCTTGAGCAAATCCGCAGCCGACTGAAACCGCTTCTCAGGCTCCTTCTCCAAAAGCCGCATGATGCAATCAGACAAAGCCGACGGAACCTTAGGGTTCAGCCTACTCGGCGAAACAGGATGATCATGAATATGACTGAAAATAACCTTCACAGAATCTTCCCCAACAAAAGGAGGCTTGCCAGTCACCATCTCATAAAGAACCACACCAAACGAATACAAATCAGACCTAGCGTCGCCGCTTCTCCCCGAAGCTAGCTCAGGAGCCACATAGGCAACTGTGCCCACAATTACCCCTTCCTGGGCGAGGCTCAGCTCACCAAACATCTCAGCCAAACCCAAATCCATCAACTTCGCAGTGTCTTCTCGAGTGAGCATCACGTTTTCAGGTTTGATGTCTCGATGCAGAATCCCCTGAGAATGAGCGTAATGAAGCGCACCGCAAACATCTATGCCAACCCTCAAAACAGTCTGTATGTCGCATTTGCCCTCGGGATAAGTTCTCAAAAGGTCGCGCAGACTCGTTCCATCAACAAACTCGAGGACAAAAAGAGGTTTTTCGCCCACTTTGCTCTCTCCTTTGACCCAACTCTTGATACCGAGTTCCTTGGCGGTTGGAGGTACAGCGCTGACCTCATCGATGGAAACAATGTTAGGATGGTTAAGTTTCGCTACAGCTAGTGCCTCTTGCATAAAGCGTGAACGCGCCTCTTCGCTCAAAAACGCACTCTTGAACACTTTGACCGCGGCAACACGGTTCAAAACAGTGTCTCTAACCTTGTAGACGACGGCTCTTCCACTCTCACCCAGCTTCTTCAAAATGACATATCTTCCACCCTGCAAGCTTTCAAGAGACGACAAAGAAACCTACTCCACGCTAGCCTCTGTTGGTGATAAGTCATTTCAATGAACAATCTTAAAAGCATAACTCAGACCGAAAACACAATCAATCGAAACTGTATCAATACTTCAAAGCTAAGAGCTTCTCATGTCACAGCTAAGCTTCCATGAAGCAAAAGACTCTCACTTCGAACCAGCAATCCGCATGATCTCATCTCTATGCTTCTCAAAAAAAGCCCGAAAAGACTTGGTCAAATCGTAATTCTCCACCTCTCCAACAGGAGCCCACCTAGCCTCCAAAATATCCGTAGCCGTCTTAAACTCTCCACCCACAACGCGAGCAAGAAAGTTAACCACCACAAAATGATACTGAACCCGCCCATTCCGATCCAACGTAACTGTATCAACAACGTCCGTAAGCTTCACAGCCTCAACGTCAAAGCCGACCTCCTCCTTCACTTCGCGCATCATCGCATCCTGCACGTTCTCGCCCAACTCCACCAATCCACCCGGAATGCTCCACTTGCCCATACCAGGCTGAGCCCCACGCCTCACAAGCAAAAGCTTACCATCCTGCACGATCAAAGCGCCAGTGCCAACCAACGGACGAGTCGGATACTCCCTACTCACAACGCCAGCGCTCCTAGCCAAACCGCAATAGTTTCACAATGCTCTCATATTTAAAAGGCAACCACACAACTAACAGTAAAAGCAAAAGAGAGGAGAAGGACTGCTTGAAGCCCTTCAGCTTCGTCCACGTCGCTGACCTACACCTAGGCTACGCACAATACAACTTAGACGTGAGACGCCAAGACTTCGACAACACCCTCAAAGAAGTCGTAGACAAAACCATCGAGCTAAAACCAGATTTCATGCTGATCGCAGGCGACATTTTCCATCAAGCCAGACCCAGCAACGTCACGCTTGAAACAGCCATCACCAACCTCAGACGCCTAAGAGACAAGGGTATACCTGTGCTGGCTGTTGACGGAGGACACGACTCCGCACCAAACATCATAACTGGAACCATCCTCAATCCCCTGGACAGCGCAGGACTACTACATTATCTGCCCAGACACGAAGGCGCAAGCTGGCACAACGAAAGCTGCTACGTCTACGGCGTACCCAACTTCAGAACCAGACGCAAAACCGATGAACAGTTGCCCCTCTTTCTTGAGCAGAATAAGCCCACGCCTAACCCTTCATTATTCAACATTTTCCTGTTCCACATGGCAATCGACTTGCCCTACATCGAAAAACCCTATCAAATGGAAGCCGAAGGCTCCCCCGACCTCATGCCAGACGGGTTCAACTACTTCGCCGGCGGCCACGTGCACAAACCATCCAAAACAAAATTCAAAAACGGCTTACTAGTCTACAGCGGCTGCACAGAAACCGTCAACTACGACGACGCACAAATCGACAAAGGATTCTACCACATAGAAGTTGACCAGAAAGGAACGCCCACACTCAACCGCGTCACACTAGAGACACCAAGACGCTTCATAGTCCTAGAACCCGACTACACAGGCATGCTCCCAGCCAAGATAACTCAAGCCGCAGTTCAACTGGTCAAGGAGAACGACCAAGAAGGCGCCGTAGTCGTGCTGGTGCTGAAAGGCACGTTGCCCGCAGAAGCCAGCCGAGCAGAAGTAGACGTAGCCCAGATACGCGAATCAGCTCAAAAAGCATTAATAGTCTATCCAATCTTGCGGCTACGCGAAACCGAGGTTCCCGAAGAGATTATTCGTACAATATTCGAAGGCGGCTTGAAAGACCTCAAAACGAAATCTTTCGAATACTTCGTGCAGATCTTCAGCGAACGCTACAGCCGCGAGCAAGCTGAAAAAATCGCACGCTTAGCCGTCAACATTCTAGAGCCCTTGGTCCGCAAGGACGAAGACAAAGTCAAACACGAAATGGAGGCATACATGAATGCGAATTGAAACAGTTGAACTCGAGAACATACGATCACACACTAAGACCAAGATTGAGTTTCAACGTGGGTTCAACTGCCTCGTAGGCGGCGTAGGCTGGGGCAAATCCAGCGTACTCTACGCCATAGACTTCGCCCTGTTCGGCGACCCCATAGGCAGAAGCTACGAATACATCCTACGCGAGGGCGCAGACTCAGGGAAAGTTCTACTCAAATTCGTTCATGAAGGCAAAGCGTACACTATTATTCGTGGGATGCGCAAACGCGGCAAGGGCATCAGCCAAGACTGGGAACAGCTGAAACTCACTCAAGACGGCACCACCGTGGCTAGCATCAAGAGCGAAGCAGTCGCTGAGCAACTCAAAGCCATCACAGGCTTAGACAAGGAACTATTCCGAGAAATCGTCTGGGTTAGGCAGGAACAGTTGAAGCAACTGTTGGATTTGACTCCACGCGAACGTCAAAAACGACTCGACGAACTCTTCGGCTTATCCGACTACGAAATAGGCTGGACCAACCTACAAGGAATTCAAAAAGAATACGAAGGCGAAAAAAAAGCCTACGAACGCGACCCAGACATCGTCATTATGGACAAGCTGCACGCTGAATACGACAAAACCGTGCAGGAATTCGCCAACATCGAAGCCCAAATCGACGGACTAAAGAAAAAACACGCCGAAGTCGAAGCCACGCTCAAAGAAGCAACCGAACGCCTACAAAGCCAAGAAGAACTGAGAAAACAAACTGAAGAACTGAGGCGAAAAGAAGCACAGCTAAAGACCAGCATCGAAAACGCTGAAGACAACATCACACGATTAGCCGACCAAATAAAACAGAAAACCATGCTCATAGAAAGCTTCGACGACAAACTGCGGTCACTTGAAAACGAACTCAAAACCCATCGAGAACGACTAAAACAGTCGGGCCTAAGCCCAGATCAGCCGCCTGACGAGTTGAGAAAACACCTTCAAACCTTGGAGGAACAACTGCGCATCGTTGGAGGCGAACAAGAAGCATCAAGAAAAGAGATACAAGAAGCCTGGAAAAGAATCTCCAACCTAACAACCGAAAGCAAATGCCCCCTCTGCCTACAAGCTCTGTCTGACGAATACAAAAAAGACCTCTTAGATAGGCTTAACCAAACCAACAAGGAGGGAGAACAGAAACTCACTGAACTGCAGAAAAGCCTTGAAGAACTCGAAGCAATGCGAGAAACAATCAGCAACGTAGAACGAAACGTGGAGATGCTTGCACCGAAAATTGACGACTTGAAAACCCGCGCCAGCGACGAACGACACCAACTCGACAGCTTATCTAAAGAATTCGAAGAGAAGCAACACCTTCAGGGAAAGCTTCAGAAAGAACTCAGCACCCTGCAAAACGAAATAGCCAAATTTGATCTAACCCTCCTAGAAACAGCTCGCATGATTAGGGACCAAGCTTTCATGGAGTTTAGCGACGTCAAAAATAAGCTGGAAACGACAGAGAACCGAAAAAGCGACCTAGGAGGCAGGCTGGAAGAACTCAAGCAGCGCTTAGACAACGCTCAGGAAAAGCTTGAACGCAAACAACGCATCGAAAGCTTGTTGGAAACAGTTGTCGGAGTTCGAGACGCTTACCGAAGTATTCAGCCCAAGATGCGTAGTGAATTCGTGGCTTACCTTCAACGCATGATTCAACAATCACTGGACGAACTAGTCGGCGGAGTAGGCCCAGCACTCATGGTCAAAGTGGACGAAGCATACTCGCCAGTTGTCAAGGGTGAGGAAGGCTTTGACCGTGAAGTCTCGAACCTTTCAGGAGGCGAACGCACGCTCCTAGCCTTCGCTTACCGACTTGGAATGGGTCAACTCATAATGCAATCCAAAACAGGACATGGACTCCACATGCTACTACTCGACGAACCCACAGAAAGCTTAGGTCCCGAAGACGGCTCAATCGAACGCCTCGCGGAAGCTGTATCACGACTCAAAGCCATCGAACAAATCATCGCAGTAACACACAGTGAGGTCTTCGCAGAAAAAGCCGACCATGCAATACGAGTGGAAAAGGAAGCTGGCATAAGCAAGGCAACAATTGAGAAATAGCTGATTGAGATAAGCCGAAGATGCAACAAGCTAAGATCGAGGACGCGTTGACGGCAGCCCTAAAGCATTTGGAAGAATCAATAAGCGCTCACGCGAGAAACGACGAAAATGCCATGACCAGCGCGTTGTGGCTAGCCTCATCCGAAGCTGAATACGTTGTTTTCCTTCTATCATTCACGCAGAGTGACAAAGGAGAAGTCAATCCATCGAAACTAGGTTCTTCACCAAAACAGCCGATGGAACCTGAACCGATTCTCACCCATGCCCAGCAACTTCTCAAGAGCGCCAAAACAAATGCACAAGCTGGAGACCATGGGAAGAGCTATGAAGAAGCGTGGACAGCGCGAAACCTGCTCCTAACAGTCCAAGAATTGCTTGAGAAAAAGCGCAGGCAACGAGGAAAAAGATAGGATTACTCGGTTTCTTCGGCTCCCTTTCGCCCTTTGATGATGAAAGTGTTCTCTTTGCCAGCTATGACTCGAAAGTCTTCCTTCAACTCAGCCTTATGCAGGTATTTTTTCAATAGCACTCGTATGTAGTCTTTGTTTAGCATTTCACCCTTTTTGGCAGATTTGACCGTGACTTCTCGGTCAGCCACACTTATTTCAGCTTTAAGCTTCTCTTTCAGGAAGTTCTCAAGTTCCTCTATCTCTTCGCTGGCAAACCTACGCAGTTCAGAAACGTCTATAATGATGCTTGACACGGTGTGTCACCTCTTTGTTGCTTTCACCGTCGAATTATTATCACTCTTAACTGGTCGCAGGCGTCTTCACACCAGTCAGCAGCCATCTCAATCGACTCGTAAAGCTCATTGATCAGAATGGCAGGTCCAACACTGAGCTTCTCCTCTTTGCCCAACAATTTCCTGGATTTCTCGAAGAGGTCGTCAACTTTTTCCTCTAACCGTTCCACCTCGTCAGCCGCCTGTAATGCTTCTTCAGGCTTGTCTGCCATGCGACTTATGGCTCTGCGTAGGGCTGAGGCACATTCCTTGACGCCTTCAGTCATTTTCACAGCTGCTTCTCGAAGAGTGTCGGGCACATCCTTCATGGAGATGGCTGATAGCACACGTGTTGACTCCCTGCACCAATCTGCCACCATGTCCACTCGTTTCATCAGGTGCATCAAGTCCTCTCTGTCAGTGGAAGGCAACTCGCCCCCTGCCAACTCAGTCATAACCGATCGTCTCAGTTTGTCAGCTTCTCGCTCAGAACTGATGACGCGGTCAATTGCAGCTCTGGCTTCCTTCACGTTGAGGCTAACTGACGCTTTCACTGCTTTTTCTAGGTCTTCGACTGCCATGATCGTGAGAGCCAGATGACGTTGCATAATGGTTATCGCCTTTGATTCTCGGCGTTTCTCAAACCATCTTATCAGTTCACTCAACGGCTAACTCCTCCCTAAGTCCTCGAGTTGGATACGGAAACACGTAGCTCTTCTCACTTGGAAAACTGACCGTGACTTTGTCGCTTGTGTTGAACCATTCCTCCATAAGCGAAGGGCGCAGAATGACGACAACGTCCTCGTTTGCCAGTCTAACCTCGTAACGTATGTGGGTTCCTTCATACCTCACCCTTTCCACAACCCCAAGCAGTGAATTAGTTCTCTTCTTGTGTCCCTTTTCAATTGTAAAGGTTTCTGGTCGAACCGCCAAAACCACACGTTCCCCTTCTTCAACAGACGTGTCTGAACCTGAAGCTGTAAGCCCGCCTCGCAATTCAATCTGAATTCTGCCATCACTTGTCTTCACGACATGACCCTCGAGAAAATTGTTCTCCCCAATGAAATTGGCGACAAAAATGTGCTGAGGACTTATGTACAACTCCTGCGGTGTTCCAACCTGCAAAACCTTGCCTCTCTTCATCACTGCGATCCTGTCTGAAATCGCCATAGCTTCGCCTTGGTCGTGAGTTACATGAATAGCTGTTAAGCCCAGATCTTTGACTAGTCTGCGCAGTTCATACCTGAGCTCAAGTCGTATTTTGGCGTCAAGAGCGCCTAGAGGCTCATCTAGAAGGAGCAGTTTAGCTCCTGCCGCAAGTGCTCGAGACAAAGCAACGCGTTGCATCATGCCGCCACTGAGTTCATGGGGCAGAGCATCCTTTCGCTCGTAGAGACGAACCATCTCCAGCATCTCCCGTCCGATGCTCTCGCCTTTGCTTTCTTCCCAAGCCTTCACCTTGGGTCCATAGGTAACGTTGTCCCAGACATCCATGTGGGGAAACAACGCATAGGTTTGAAAAACGAAGCCTATTCCACGATCCTCTGGCGGCAGCTTGTTAACCATCTCTTTGTCGATGTAGATCTCGCCTTCGCTAAGCTCGATCAAGCCAGCAATCATCCGCAGAAGTGTGGTTTTACCGCATCCACTTGGACCTAGCAGCGAAAAATACTCTTTGTCATACACTTCGAGGCTTACATTGTCCACTGCCACGATTTTTTTGCCGAATCGTTTGGAGACGCCTACAACTCGCACATCAGGCAGTGTGAAGCCTCCTCTCGTGCTGACGTACTGGTGATGATGGTTAGCTGTATATTAAGCATGTTAATATCGTCCTCTCACAACTAGCCTTAGCACAAGAAGGATGATGAAAGAGAACAAAACAAGCACGCCAGCGCCTAGGGCGGTGTCCAAGGGCGTCGCCATTGGGACCGTTGTTCCCTTAACCCAGCCGACAAGCAGAACAGGCACAGTCTTAAGTTGCGTCACCACGGCCAACGTAGCGCCTGTTTCATCAACGCTTCTCGCGAACATCATTATAGTTCCAGCGAACAACGAGTACTTTGTCAAAGGCATAATGATTGTTCTGAATACCCCAAAGGGTCGAGCTCCAAGAGTACGTGATGCTTCCTCGACGTCCATGGTCACTCTTTCTATGGCGCCAACCATTGCTCGGACGAAATACGGATAAGTGATAGAAAGATGTGCGAATATTATCAACGCAACCTCTGGAATGAATGCGAAGTTCCTCCAGAAAATGCCCATGGAAGCGCCCAAGGCAATAGATGGAACAATTAGAGGAACATTAGAGAGCACATCCAGCATTGTTGAAGTTCCAGCCCCCCATCTTTCTCTTGCTATCAGGACAGCCATGGGCAAACTAAGTAACACATTCATCAGTGTAACAACAGTTGCCACAAAATATGACAGAAGAAGGCTTTGCCAATAGCCTTGCCAGACCCCCACGCCTGCTATGGCTTGATTCAACGTGCCGCTTGTCAGGGCGCTTACGATTGGTAAAACTATGAAGAGTGAAGGAATCAAAACAAAGGCAAAGAAGACAACGCTTGTCAAGGAATCCCTCGCAATCCTTACTCGAAAATGGCTCAGCCTTCTCTCTGCGTATGGCCAAACTCGCTTCACCGGCATTCCAAGCCTCGGTCCAAGAAGTCTAATGACCAGATAAACCAGACTTGCTGTCAGGATCAGTATGAGACTCACGAAAACCATGGAACCTTGACTCTGAGTTCTAGTGTTGTTAATGAATACAACGCCATTCTCGAAGGCGCCGGCGACAATAACAGTTGCACCAGTCTCACTCAGCGATCTTGAAAAAGCTAGAGTGAAAGCTGCGATCAGACTAGACTTCAAAATGGGTATTGTCACGGTTCTATCCGCAGTGAGAGGGGCAGCGCCTAATGTCCTTGCAGCTTCTTCATAGACTACCTTGTAGTCTAAGATTGCGCCGACAATGACTCTGACAACTGCAGGATAGGAGAAAGCGAAATGCAGAAGCGCTATTAGGAGCCAGCCTTCTGAAACCAACGGGTTGCCTCCGAAAAACTGAGATACACCCTCGCCTCGGTTCCAGAAAAGCAGAAGTGAGTAGCCTAAAGTGACAGTTGGTATGATAAATGGCATGTCTGCTAGAGTATCGATTAAGTTTAACCATCGTGATTTTCCCCTAGCAACAAACCATGCAAACGGTAGACCAGCAATTAAATCAAAAGAGGCAACGAGGAAAGCGATGGCAAACGAAGCATAAATTGCTGACGAAGCTCTCGACATCAAGCTAGGGTCTTGGAATATTTCGCCCAGAGTGTCCCATTTAAGAAAAATGCCAAGAATAGGTGGGACGAGAATTATACCGAAGAAGAATACGATAGAGCCGGAGTAAATCAGGTGCCGTACAATTGGTTTTGACGAAACGCGATCAAGATACTTCACTATACTGGAGATTGGCAAGTCAGCTTTCCCATTCTCGGCTCTCTGCGATTATGACGCGAAAGCAATATAGATGAACAGAAGTGTCTAAAAGAATTTTCTAGCTACGTCTTCGGTCCACCATTTCCAGCGCGTCGGGTCCAGTGCCGATGAGAGTAACAGGGACTTTAGTCTTGTTTTCAACGTTGTCGATGAATGCCTTTGCGTCTCTGGTTAGCTTGCTATAGGACGTGACAGCCCTGCACTGCGGGAACAACACATCAATCTTCGTTATAGCCGCTTGAGTTGCACCGTTCAGCATCACTGCACGCTTAGCCAAGTCCATATTGAACGGCGCAGCACGCCGAGGTCTACCTGTTACAGTTCCATACTCAACCCATCCGCGTTTTTCAGCTTCTTCTAAAGAAAGCTCACCTGCAAGGGGTCCAGCTCCAACTCGTGTCGTGAAAGCTTTTAGGACAAGTATGACATCGTCGACTCTAGTGGGTCCAACGCCCACATCCGAGCATGCAGCAGAGGCAGTAACATCCTTAGACGTGACGTAAGGATACGTGCCATGATAAAGCGATAGAAACGTGCCCTGAGTGCCCTCGATCAAAACTCGTTTTCCTCTGTCAATGGCTGCGTTCACTTCCAAGGGCACATCAGTCAAATACCGCTTTAACTCAGGCACTTCTTTGGCTAGTCTTGCTTTTCTCAAAACACGTTCAGCATTGCACGGTCCCGTTCCCGTGCCCGTGGTCTTAATATCCTTGGCAAGATGTCCAGCCTTGTCAGCTTCTATGTGGCGAGGTTCAACTATCGCGCATTGAGGATCAACACCCAACCTCGCTTCGGATTCAGTCAGTCTGGCTTCACGCAACAGAATTTCTGGGTTGACTAGGACTCCGGGACCTATTAATAGGCGACATTTATTCTGCATGAAGGCGCTGGGCAGCATGCTTAGTCCATATTTCTTGCCCTCAAAGAACACAGTGTGTCCTGCGTTTGGTCCTACCCCTGCGCGAGCTGTGATGTCCAACTTGTCTTTCAACGCCAAATAAGAAACTACCTTGCCCTTGCCCGTGTCACCGAAGAACCCGCAAACCACAACAGAACATGGCATATTTCTCCTTTGCCTCCCACTATGGACGCGTTCGTGTCTAAAGTCGATTCGATATAATAGCTTTTTTGCAGCCTAAACGGCAAAATGAATGTTTTGTGTGTCAGTTCGCCCGTCGAGAGTTTCAATCACAGCGCAAGGCTCTGTTGACTCTCGTGTTCATCATCCAAATAAAATGCATGGCATAGGTGGCTTAAGACGTTTTTGCTCTAAACTCGATGCGTTCGACACCTTTGCCCTTAGACATTCTCCGCAAAACCTCGGCATACCCAATCTCACCTGTACTCTTAACGTGCGTGCCTCCACAAGCGCAGGCATGCCAATCTTTAACTTCGACCAGGCGCACGGTCTCAACATGAGGCGGAAGAGTCTTCAGGCTTTCGTGGAATCTACGCACGTACTCATCAGCGTCTCGTCGTTGCATGGTTTTGATTTCCACCAGTCTGTTCTCTTTGATGATTGCGTTGGCGACTTTCTGGATTTCGAGCACGAATGGCCCAAGCGAACCTTCATGTGCAAGGTCTAGGCGCGCCTTATCCAAATCTAAACCCGAACTGACAACTTCGCTGGCTAAGCCAGTAGCCCTGCGGATGGCTTCAGCCATCAAATGCGCCAAAGTATGGTTGCGCATCAAGCTATATCGGCGATTCCAGTCAATGGTGCCTACAACGGTTTCGCCTTCACATAGGGTTCCTTCCACAACTGCAGTGTGGAAGACAACGCCGTTTTCCACGCGCACATCTGAGACCACGGCTTCTCCAGCATCACCCTTGATTTTTCCTAGGTCCGGTGGCTGTCCACCGCTCAAAGGATAGAAAGCAGTTTGATCCAATACGATCCTACTGTTTCCATTTGCTTTCTCAACTGCCAAGACCTTCGCGGAGAACTCTTTTATGTAGGTATCTTCATGGTAAAGGAGCCGCGTCCGTTGGAACCTGTTTTCCACAGACACCATAGGTCATCTCCAAAGAAATGGCTCCATTATGACTTAAGTGCTTTTCACAACTCTTCTGCTGGACAAACTATTTTTCAGACGCGGTTTCAACTATGGGATCACGCTTAACCCTACGTTAGGCGCAGAAAGCTGAACTGCAATGCAATAAACGTAAAATATCTGCCTGACAGCCATAATAGACACGAAGCTTAGCTGGGATATTACACTTGAAGCTTCTCCGATTATGGGTTGAAGGCTTAGATGAAATGTTAGGCGGCGGCTTGCCAAACAAAAGCGTAGTTGTCATGACAGGTGAGCCAGGGTCAGGATACGACATACTGGCTCAACAAATAATGTATCAACACGCGCTTCACAATGAAAAAGTCGCGTACTTCTCAACGTCGCGTTCGCCCGAAACCATAAGAGAAGACTTCTCAACCTTCGGCTGGGATGTTGCGCCACTCCAACAAAAGGGCAACTGGATTTACCACCAAACATCCGTTGCAGACGCACTAAGAGTGCTAACCGAAAACATTCCCACTACAATCGCCGAAGGTCGCTGGATTCTGGTAGACTCGCTTTCCTACCTTGTCCTAACCCAGAAATATTACTCCATAGTTCAAACACTTGAGCTATTGCTTGAACAAGCACATAAACACGGAGGCATACACTTCCTACTATTAACACAGAAAATGCATGACACAGAAACTGAGACAACCATGCAGCACCTAGCCGACGGAGTCATGGAGTTCACTGCACATGAAACCGCTGGCGGAATCGACAGACGCATCAGGATCAAGAAGATGCGAAGAGCTGTATATGAGCCCCGGCTTATTCCCTTCAACATAACTGAACGCGGAATAACAATAGAAACCGCTGTCCGAATAGTCTAGCAACGGAGCCAAGCCTTTTGGACGTTTTCCACGCTATCAAAAGCCGACGAAGCGTCAGAGCGTTCACTGATGCACCAGTTTCAGATGAGGAAGTTGCAAAACTGATCGACGCCGCAAGATGGGCGCCTTCAGCAGGCAACATCCAGCCTTGGGAGTTCATTATAGTTCGCGACCCAAAGATCAAACACGGTTTATGCGAAGCCGCATTAGGTCAAACCTTCATCGAAAAAGCACCAGTTGTCATTGTCGTATGCGCAGATCCCCAACAGTCAAGCCAAAGATACGGTTTAAGAGGAGCTAGCCTCTACTGCCTACAGGACACTGCTGCAGCCGCCCAAAACATTCTGTTAGCAGCCCAAGGCATGAAGCTGGCGACATGCTGGGTCGGAGCCTTCAAAGAAGAAAAAGCGACAGAAGTGTTGAGCATACCCACTGGATTACGTCCAATCGCCATAATACCAATAGGTCATGCAGCTGAAAAACCGAGACCGCGACCAAGGAAACCTCTCGAAGAAATAATCCATCGCGAGGCTTTTGGACGGAGCGAATGGAATATTAATCGTTAGTGTTAATGTTCCTCAAGTCGGATCTAAAATGCATCAAAGATAGGAGGCACATGCAGCCCAGTTGAACGAACGCATACGAAAACTCAGCAGACTGGCAGTATCAGCGCCCGTTGACCTAGCAGCGTCTAACAACTCGCGTGAGAACACGAGAAGCCTCATGAAAAATGGGAAACGTTTAAACCCACCATAAACAGATGATAAGCCTTCAAAAACGGGATGGAGACCATGGTTGAACTTGGCACATCGCTAGTACTGCTGGAGAGCTTCTTCATCGCCTTGCTTACGTGCTTGGTCGTTTTTCCCTACTATATAAGAAGAGCCAAACAAGTCGGCATCACAGGACAAGACATCCACAAACCAGGTGCGCCCGCTATTGCTGAATGCGGCGGAGTCATACTCATCCTCGCCTACTTGCTTGGACTGTTCTTTTTCATACCTTTTGGTAATGAAAACCTAGATCTAGAGATCATAGGAACCGCCGCAACCGTTCTTCTAACGTCATTCATAGGGTTCACAGACGACATCTACGAAACAAGATGGCGCATAAAAGTCCTCACGCCCTTGCTTGGAGGCGTTCCACTCGCTGTGATGCGCTTAGGCAGAACAACGATTCTGACGCCATTCGGAGTCCTTGACTTCGCAACGCTCGGACTCATCGGACTGATCCTATTCTACGCGATCATTCTTCCATTCGCAGTGACAGCCTCAGCCAACGCCATAAACATGTTTGCAGGACTGAACGGACAGGAAGCTGGATCATCTTTGATTATGGCTCTTGCGCTGTTGTTCCTGACCGTCCAGCTAGACAAGCCTATAGGCTACATCATTCTAACACCGTTCATCGGAGCACTCCTAGCCTTCCTATACTTCAACAGATACCCGTCCCGCGTCTTTCCAGGAGACGTAGGCACGTTCGGCATGGGCGCCGTCATAGCATGCGTCGCAATACTGGCGGATCTGGAACGAGCAGCGGTCGTCATGTTTATCCCATACTTCATCAACGCAGTCTTGTTCTTCATCGGAAAACTCAAGAGAGTACCACCCCCTCGCGAAGCCCAGATGAATCCAAACGGAACGCTACCAGCTCCAAGCATCTGGAGTCTACGAAACATCATCCTCAGAATCCACCCAATGAAAGAGAAAGCCCTAGTCTCAACCCTACTCCTGATAGTAGCACTGTTCGCACTTGCGGGCATGCTAGCCTACGGAATGTAAAAGGATAACCGAAGAAGACCCGCCGCGACGGGCTCTCCACGCAACCGCATGTCCTAGTTTGCACTACCACATCGCTAGTTGCTGAACACTCTAAGGTCAACAGGACACTAACGATGCTGGACTCAGCAAACCTAGGGCTGACAGCCTTCCGAACGTCTGAATGTGCCGCACTCAGCTAGAGTCAGACAAAGCGACAGGGAATAAGCATTTTACTGCCGTTCAGCAATATCTGAGCCCTAAAAGTGATGTACCAATGCTTCAGCAGTATCAGAGGGTTCTCGTCGCTGGGGGCGCTGGCTTCATTGGCAGTCACATTGTCGACAAGCTGCTTGAGGCAGGCGTTGAAGTGGCGGTTATAGACAATCTATCTACAGGTCGAATGGAAAACCTGAACCAACACAAGCACAACAAGAACTTCCATTTTGTAAAGGGAGACATCCGAAACGCCAAGCAGATCAAAGCCGTAGTTGAAAATGCCGACGCAGTATTCAACGACGCTGCCATTGTGAGTGTCCGCTTATCGATTGACAACCCGATGCTCGTTAATGAAGTCAACGTGAACGGCGCGCTAAACTTGTTAAAGGCCTGCGTCGACAGCAAAGTAAGACGCTTCATACAGGCATCATCAGCATCAGTTTATGGAGATGCAAAGACATTGCCAGTGACAGAAGACATGCCACTCAAACCGATTTCCCCCTACGCTGTCTCTGAACTCGCAGCCGAAAACTACGCAAGAGCCTTCCACCGAGTCTACGGGTTAGAAACAGTGTGCCTACGCTACTTCAACGTTTACGGACCACGACAACTCCACGGCCAATACAGCGGCGCCATAACCATATTCATGAATCAACTACTACAAAACCAACCAATAACAGTTTTCGGTAATGGAAAGCAGACCAGAGACTTCGTCTACGTTGAAGACGTGGCCTCAGCGAACATCCTGGCGCTGGCAAAGATGGAAGCAACAGGAGAAGTGTTCAACATAGCTACAGGAAGAGCCACAACAGTGAAGAAGCTAGCCCACACACTTACGAAAATCGTGGGCAAGGCAAGCCTGAAACCATTGTACAAAGAACCCGTAGCAGGCGAGATCAAACACAGTTACGCCAGTATCGAAAAGGCTACGAGGACGTTAGGTTATCGACCAGAGTACCAAATCGATAAGGGTTTGGCGCAACTGGTCAAGTGGTACAACTCTAAATTGACCCGACCCTTGCCACAGAAGAAAATCAGGGCATAGTAAGCACAATGGTACAGACGCGCGCACGACCGCTTAGATGTGGTTGGGGTGTAGATCTTGAACCATGGGGATCTGATCCTAATAGACGCAGGTTCGCTGATCTTAACTTCCTAGCACACTAGTTTTCTGGACAGAGCGCGCTAGAGGTACATCTGGTTGTGCAAGTTCGTGTTTTTCTAATGATTCGCTCAAGGGACGAAAGCTTAGCGTTCTCGAGTCCCTTTGCTTAGTCAACCAACCCATTCGGACGAGTTGGTTAAGGTAACTGCTCTCGACGGCGCGTGAACGTCCTGTTAGGTTCGATACTTGCGTTGCGCTACATTCGCCTTTGGTTGCGACGACTAAGAAGGTCTTTCTGAGGTTGTCTGGCAAGGAGAGAAGTTTCGATTCAGAAATGCCGGTGGATTGAGGATGCCACTTCGAAAACATGTTTTCTATTTCATCAAGACGTTGGCGTATGCCGATCAGTTCATGGAAAATTCGATCCAGTCTTACCAACGTTCATGCTGCTCTCAATGCACGGTTTGCTGCGTTTAACGTTGCATAACAGGATTTAAGATTTCTTGAGAAGCGCTCTTGTATACTTTTCCAACTCTTCTTGGAAGGCCCAAGCATTCATGAAATCCGGACCTCGCTTGACGAGAAATGCGATGTAAACTAGGATTGTTGATTTTGGGTCAGAGTCTCAAGTCTACCACCGTTGTGCCGGCGAATTTGTCGAAATACCTGATAAATCTCTCGTCCTTTTGTCTGAGACCAATGATCAGGTCGAAGGGAAGTAGAAAGACTTTGCCGAAATTCCTAACTGCAGCGTGGTCATAGAAAAGCTTCTTGCTGTCCACCCTCACGACCGTCAATCCGATTATGCGCTTTCCTAGGCTTTGTCCTGCGAATCCTTCTAGCAACGTGAAATATACCCACAAAAGTACCAAAGAAAAAAGAATCACATTAATGTCTAGAAGAGATGCGATTCCTTTTGTGAGTAGAGAAAAGGTGTTTGGCAAAGCCAAGAAAACCAAGAAGGCTATTGCGAAATCTATGAGGAACGCGTAGGCACGTTTCTGGAGAGTGGCAAAAGGTAGAATGGAAGTCTTCCTTACAGCCTCAGCTTCAACAGCCCACGCCTCGACGTCCCTGATCAATCTTATAGCGTTTTCGCCTACTTTGCTTAATTTGTATTTACCAGTTGCTGTTTGTTCCAGAAATGAGGCTAAGTTACGAATGTGGAAGCTCAGCTTGCCTGTGTCTGCACCAAGTGCGTTCATAAGCTCTGTAAATGAGGACTCACCCTTTTCGCTAAGTTTCAGAAGAATCTCTCTTCTCAGAGGATGAGACAGCACAGAAAGTATTCTAGACACATTTTCCTGATCTACGGTCATCACTCAACCCAAATTCATCTTCAGTTGAACTCACATCTATCCGAAGCCACTATGGAATACGGATATATTATATGTTTCTTGTCTTGCATCAGATCTTTGGCACTTGCCTGAAGTCAGTTGTTATCGAAAAGCGCGTGCTCTATTGCTAAAAGAATGAGATCACGCGATCCTCTGAGTGCTTTCTTGAGTGTATCTATTGGTCCTTCTTCCAGAGATGCCAAACTGTGTATGCGTGCTAACTATTCGGGATTCATCAAGTCTATATGTTGATTCGACACGATTGAGGACTAGTAGTGGAATGAATGCTCTCTTTCGAAATGTCTGCAGTGGACCTAGTCCTATTTGTGGTCATACTGGTGTTGCTTATGCTTCTGGTTTTACACAGAAGGAATCAACCAGCGGCTGAGCCGCGGTCACGCATTGATTATCCAAAGAAGCTTTCTGGAGGACACCAAGAAATAGAAGACACATCCACAGAAAGCCTTCTTAAGAAGCCGTTGGCTGAGAGCTTTCAGAAATGCGTTCACCATTTGGGCTACCTGAAAAACTTGTCAAAAGACATGTCTATTCCGGATGAATGTTTGGGTTGCCCTGAAGTGTATCGCTGCATATCCTTGAGCGACTAGAACCCGTTCTCGACTTTTGAGCTTCTCGTCGAGTTGTGTTTGCCAGCGTAGCTGGTGTCTTCGTTGATACGCCACAACATTGCGAAAAGCCGTAAGATGTCTATTTTCAATGTGTAGACATGAACTACAATCATACGACAAGGTTTATTAAATATTAAGATATACTTCATTTAATGGTGCTTAAGAATTGGAAAGAAACGAAAGCATTGTCGTTGGTGCTGCCATAGCTCTTGTTATGTATACCTTAGCCCTCAGCATGCTTGGGCCAGTGGCATCAGCACTTCTAGCCAATCGAACTGTCTCCAACACTGGAACAGTCAAGGCTGTTGGAGTTGGAGTCTACTGGGATCAAGCCTTGACCAATCCTGTTTCATCCATTAACTGGGGCACTCTTGAACCCGGTTCAAGCGTCAACAAAACTGTCTTCATTCGAAATGAAGGCAATACCGGTGCTACTCTCAGCATGACCACGTCAAACTGGAATCCGTCAGGCGCTTCAAGTTATATGACTCTCAGCTGGAACTATGGAGGCCAAACACTTAGCGCAGGCCAAGTAGTCCAAGTGAGATTCACATTGTCTGTTTCATCAAGCATAACTGGAATCACCGGCTTCAGTTTCGACATAACGATAGCCGCAAGCGGATAGAGAACAGAATTCGACGGTCTTTCTACAGTAGCCTTGATGTAATCGTAGAAGGCTACGACCAACACTTTTCTTTTTTCTGCCCTTAATCAGCTTGCGCTTGCATGTTATTCTCTCTCAACTGCGTTTTCTAGCGGAGATTATTGCTCGTGGACAGAGGCGCACATTTTGTGTAACTATGGTCAGGTTTTGTTGGCTCATATCAAAATCCTTATAACATCTGAGTTTGCTTCTGACCAAGAAAGACGTAGCACCTGTTATTGTTGCCGGCGCCGAGAGCGTATGTGGAGGACCTGTATGAGCAAGAAGACTTGGGTAGAAGTTGCTGCAATGCTTCTCGTTTGCTTGGTTGGTGCTTTGGGATATTTTGTAACGACATCCCCACTTCTGCACCCAACTGGAGATGTAGGATGGCGTGAAATCATAATATTGAGCATCCACTTCATCAATAATAGTCCGAACTCAGCTACTAGTGGGATCTATTATCTTTACCCGGAAGGCGAACATGGTTTCTGGGATTGTCGAACAACGGGTCAAGAAAAAGGGTATTTCGAGATGAGGGTGTGGAACGATGGTCGAGGTGGTCACGCATACTCAAGTATCTTGGTGGGTTCGGCGGAATATGATCATTGGGAGGGAGACCTAATCGATCAGGAGAGTGTAACTTGGAGAACTGTAGACTTTGGTTCGGGTTCGTATTCCTATCCTAGGCTTTCCAGCTTCACTGTAAGAGCTTATGATACGTTAACTTCTCCATGGACGATAACGGATGAGCGAACCGTTGTAATCGAATGTGTCAGTTCGACTGATAAGTCTATTGTCTCCTCCGCTCAATTGTGATTGGCAAGGCGATTTGAACAAGCCAGTAAACGAGGAATATTGCGCCTACGCAGATCAACATCGCTGATAGTGGGTTGAATGTGGTTGCCCGAGAGATCCTCCACCATTCCAATGATCCAGAGAGACGCCATTGCTCCTCTTGGGTCAAACTTGAATTCAATGAATTCTCTAATGCCCCGATGACATAGTTTACGTACGACCATAATACAACTCCCAAAATAACGAACAGACTTCCGATCAAAAAATGCTTTCTTATTCCAAATGACCCTAACACTTGTCTTCTCTCCGTTCCTATCTATTAAGGCTTCAACTCATCTCCTTCAACCAGCCTGTGTTCTGCGCCTTACAACCCAGTAAATCGAGTTGCCGATCAGGACGAGCCCGGCTGCAATCAACATTGCCGCCAAGGGATTGAACAGAGAGATTTGCTGAAGTCGCCACCATTGCAGAGCACCATAGTAGCGCGCCGACTCTTCTTGAGTTGCGCTTGCATTCACCAATAGAGCTAGTCCTAAAACAGCTGACTCTGCGTACAACCAAACGCCGAAACCTAGGAGTGTGAGAATTGAACCCTCAAGGATCGAAATGCTGGATCGATCTTTAGCTATCCGCAATTTCTCGCACTGCTGCTGATATTGATTCACTCGGATTTAAAAATATGAGGGTGTTCTTCCAGGCAGGGTCGAGACAGTTTCCCAGACGCTTTTGTGCTGGCAGGAATCTCAGACCCTGCTATATGTGCACGCGCTTTGCGGGAATGTGTGGGTTGCCATCAATGCAGAACTAGACAGAGTTTGCTCCCTAAAGCCTAGAGACAGCTGATGTTGTTGCGTCTAGAAGGCAGCTCCTACGCTACGGTCGTTTAGAATGGCGTATAGATATTACTTCCACAAGCGTTTTATCTACATTCATGATACATTGCGTACGGGAGACGGGCATATTTGAAAGCGGATGGTAAATACATTGCTGCAGTGGCCTTGCTCGCAAGTTTGGCTGTAATGTTCGCTGTGGTTGGCACTGGTGCACCCATAGAATCAGATTCACCTCAGCAAGAGTCGCCTCTGTCATCATCGGTGACGCATTTTGTCAATCCGCCCACATATGACAGTGGATGGGTGGATATTATCAACAGGTGCGGGCAGCACTTCAACATCACACACAACCTGGCCACAACAGACGTCTTTGTAGACATAACTGGTAAACGCACGCTTCTAAGTGGAGAGCATCAGAACAACCTGGGCGGAACTGGCTACACTCATGAATGGAGTAGCACATACGGGGAAGGCACGGGAATGCTGCGTACGTGGGGTGAAGCTAAGGCTGTGGTTCAGACGAATGATGACGGATACGCGGTGGCAGGCACTAATTATCACGGTAGTATGGATGCTGATTTCTGGCTTATCAAGAGTGATCCGGATGGACACATGCAATGGAACAAGACGTACAGCTTGGGTACAGACGACCGAGCGGCTTCTATGGTTCAGACAAGCGATGGTGGATACGCAATAGTAGGCACCGTATATGATGGTGTTGACAGGGATTTCTGGTTGGTTAAGACAAACAAGAATGGACTCAAGATTTGGGCGAAAACGTATGACTCAGTTCCGGGATCGTCGTACAACGACTACGCAAGATCAGTTGTTCAGACGAGTGATGGAGGATATGCCATAGCAGGCTACGCAATGCTCCCTGCTCCTTATAGCGCGGAAACTTGGTTTGTTAAGACAGATTCGTCAGGGAACCCAGAAGCTCCGTCTCGATTTTCTGGCATGACGGGCAATGACCGAGCGGAATGCGTAGTCCAAACAAGTGAGGGAGGATACGCAATAGCGGGAAGCACTGACACTGACGCATTCTTGCTCAAATTGCAATCAAACGGCGCGACCCAGTGGTTGAGAACATATGGAGAAGGCGGGTCCTCTTGTGTGGTTCAGACCAGCGACGGAGGGTATGCAATGGTTGGAAGCACCTACTCCCTTGGCGTAGGAGGAGATGCTTGGTTGATCAAGACTAACTCAGCTGGATTCATGGAGTGGAGCGAGAATTATGGAGGACCAGAATTTGACAAGGCAGTTTCTGTGGTTCAGACCGAGGAGGGAGGATACGCATTAGCAGGTCTCCACATGTGGGGACATGCTTACACCGAGGATTTGCTTTTGGTGAAGACTGATTCGTATGGCAACATGCAATGGAATAGGACATATGACTGGGGGCTAAGTGATAACGGCAACTCTGTGATTCAGACGAGTGATGGAGGATATGCCATAGCAGGTCAAGCCTACGAGACTTGGGGCGCAGTGTTGTTCAAGACCGGTGTCGAGTCTGGCTTGACTTGGACTGACTTGACAGACTACAACATCACTCTGTACCGTGGCAGAACTGACCCCTACTGGAACTTTGTCCGCGTCCGCGCCTGGGCTGTTGAAGAGCCTACGTGGCAGTACGGTGACATAAACCAGGATGGTGTAGTAGACGCGCAGGATCTGTACATACTTGGCAGAAACTACGGCAGAACCCTTAGCGCATTGAGTCTCGGAGGGATCCTAGCCGTGGCAGGGATGCACACGTACAAGAAGAGAAAACAAAGCCGCTAGACAGCTGGGCCACACGTCCCTACTTTTTTCACTTTTGTTTCGCGCGTGTTTGGGCATAGATCAGTTCTGGTTATTTTCTAGAAGTGTTTTCCATCTAGCTTTTTAAATCATTGGTGTCTTAAGGATTTCAGTAGCTCGTCAATAAGATGAAAGGAGGGTTGAATTATGAGAAAGTTATTGGTCTGTTTGATGCTTGCGTCGGTCTTTACGTTGGCAATGATAGCAATTGCGAATGCATGTAAGACACAGGGTTACTGGAAGAATCATCCAGAGGCGTGGCCACTGTCATCGATCACCATGGGCGGTGTGACCTACACGAAGGCACAAGCCATTGCCATATTGAAGACGCCTCCTTTGGGTGACGCCACCTACATACTTGCACATCAGCTTATCGCGGGCAAGTTGAATTACGCAATGGGATACATGCCTGACCCATATCCATTCTGGATAGGCTTGGGAGACGCTTTCCTCTCAGCACACCCACTGGGCACTGGAGACACCCTTACGACAATGGAAAGAGCCTATTGCATAGAAATAGCTGAAGCACTAGATACGCTGAACAATACACCCTAGTGAGACCGCGAAGGCTCGACCAAACGGAACTGGCGCGTCCTGAGACTTGGACGCCCTTTTTCACACTTTTTCCGCGAGTCGAGGCGAATACCACTCTGCTTAACCCTGCTTTCTACAGGAAGACATTCACTCAATCCCGCAGGATGTCGAAAGAATCTTGGAGTCCAGAATGCTAACTCTGGAAGAATGCAAAAAGCACTTCGAAACCGAGTTCGCTAATTCTGCAGTGTCAATTGAGCTCTCGCAGTGAATTCAAGGACATTGGCACTCGAGGTTGCTCTCTGAGGGTAGGTGTGAAAACAGCTCCAAGCAGATGATTTGCTGTTTCCCAAAGCCACCAGCTAACCTGTAGGTTCAAGTCGGCCTCTATGAGTCGGATTGGACCAAATGTGCGCTTAGGAAACGGTTGGAGTGTATTCGTTTTACACTTCTACACTTTACTCTATATAGAAGTTTTCAGAGGTTCAACTGGAGCGCGCTTGTTATCGAGTCGAGGAGAGAAGCTCTAGTGGCTAGGAAGTGCAAGCATAGAAGCCATGTGCATGAAGTAGACCTTTTCAGAACATTAGAAGAAGCAAACGAGGAGACTGTCACCATGGCAGATCTGGGTTATGGGCTGGAGGGGTTGATTGACTATTTGGAGGAAACAAGGTTTGGACATTGTGAGTTCTGTGGAGGAGTTCATCCTGAGTTGATGTTCAGGATATTCGATAAGCAGTACTACTTTATGTTGTGGAAGATAGAAGAGAAGGGAAAAACGGTCATCGAAACAAACTACAATAGACTGCGTGAGTACCTAAGAGAATGAATATGGGCGCTATAGGTTGTTGTCCTCTGTGTGTGCAATTGGGGTAGGCCCCTCTATTTGGCGTCAAATATGTTTTAGTGTGCGCTGTTTTTAGGCGCGGTTTTTCTAGGCAGTTTTTTGGCTAGAATTTGGTTTTGGGAATTCATGACGTTTGTTCTAGCTGGGAAGGGATGTAGTGAGCGCCATTAGCGCAGCTTGGAGTGCTTAGGTGGCTCAGTGTTGTGCTGCTCGGGGTGACGGGCAAACGCTGGGTGATTTTTCCTCGATTTGTTAGCTCGTGTCAGGAGGGTTCCTAGGAGCGTTATTCCGCCGACGGCGGCTATTATGGTTAGGGCTATGAGCCATGGCGGCAATTGTTCTTTCTCTGATTCAGGTTGTGATGTGTTGATGCTGAAGAGAATTTCTTGAGATTTGCCTGTGTTTCCGGCGCTGTCTTTAGCGTAGAATACTATTCGATGTAATCCTTCGTTCAATCCGAACAAATTCATGTTTTCTGTTAGGGTCACGTTTGCTTGACCGTCTAAGCTGTAGCAGATCCAGGATGTTGGCTCGTTGATAGTTGTGGTCAAAGAAATTGAGTTGGTTGCATACGTCTTGTTCTCTGGAGATATTACAGAAATGATAGGAGGTGTGGTGTCTGGGGATTCTGGACGTACTAGATACATGTAATACGGTTCTACTCCGCCTTTGGTCGCTTGGTTTCCAGCTTTGTCGTAAGCAACAATCCTGAATTGCACCCACGTTCCTGCATCTTGACCCGGCACGCTGGCTTCGTAGAGTTCTGTTGAGGCGTTGCGGTCCATCGGTCGGCTCGTCCAAGCTCCATTGTTCAGCCGGTATGATAAAGTAACGTTCTTGACTCCGCTTTCAAGATCTGTTACGCGTACTGAAACTTGCACTTCATCCCCAGGCATCACATTATCGCTCGGGGGATTCTGGGAAGGTGTGTCGATGTTTGGAGGTGTGCTGTCGTCGTGGTCCTTAACGTATATGTTCATGTGACCCTCATCAGTCGTTACGTTGTAGCCTCGTGCAGCGATTTCGTCTCTTGTGAGATCTAGCCAAGTGCCAAATGCCTCGCCGGCTACTCCTCGTCTATCGGTGTTATCAGGGTTCAGCGTGTGGGTGTCAGTGTATCCAATGATGCTTGCAGCTTGTACGAGGACGTTTTTTGCAGCCCAGTAGTCGTGGGCAACAGGGTCTGTGCTTGCTATGAGAACGTTGACTCTGGTGGCTTGATCGTAGGGCGTGCTTGGTCCAGCCATGGCTGAAGGAGGGGGGTTGGCATTAACCCAAATAGCGTCGATGATGTTAAGGGTTGGTAATCCAGTTTCCACCATGAGTGTGCCCATTCCGCCGGTTGCTATGCTTGCATGGCCGTTACCTAAGCCTCCTTGCCCGAAGGCTCCTTCGGACTGTACGCCCATGTAGTGTTTCAGCGAGGCAGTAACTCCGTACGAGCTATGCGATTTTAGAATTGGCATGTTGATTACTTTTAGTCGTTTCTCGTATCCTGTTCCGTTCCATATTCCATGTTTGAAGCTGATGTACGTTCCGTAGGGCGTTTTGAATTTGGGGTAGGAAACGCGGATTCCAGTGTTAGCGTCAGGAGTATTGTAAAGGATGTAGCCATCTGTGAAGTCTCCGGCGGAGTACTCGTTTACACGGACGCCTTTAATAGAGTCCCACAGGAAAGTTGAGACATTGTAAGTGGCGGAAAACGTGTTGACTACGCTTTGAGTTGACTGGGCGATGTTTTCTGCGTTGTTCTGAGACCAGTTTAGGCTTCCTCTTCCTTGTCCGTTGTCAGCCACCACGATCTCGCCAACGAACCTGTCTGGGTGGTCGACTATGGTTTGTATGAGTTCTTTCAAAACGTCTGTGTTGGTTCCCCCACGCCCGGGCCATTGGCTGTTGATCTTTATCAATATCACATCTTCGGGGGCAATCAAACCGTCTTGTCCCTTATTTGTTCCAGTTGTCTTAGATTTGAAAAAGTACAACCCGCGGGAACCCATCAGATTCAGGAGTTCACTGATGTGCGCGTATGTCCGTCCATTAGTAACAAATATGTCAGATGATGGAAGGGATGTCGCATTTCTCGACTCGAGTGTTAGCGGTACTTCTCGGTTCGGGTTGACTGCTTCAGCAGGCTGCAAGAACCTCCAAAACGGTTCACTCCCTGTTACTCCAACTGCCAAGGCAATGAGCAGCAATAGGATTGTTCCTTTTCTTAAGGCGAACTTCTTGGTTTTTGTCAAGATTGCGGCGAGCGAGAGTGGGATAGAAAAGCTTAGCAACCATGAACTGTTGGCTAAAGCCGCTCGCTGACAAGGATACACTATTCGCGATGGCTTCGTGCCCGTTCGGACAAGGAACCAGAGGAAACTCGCCGCGCCGAACAGGGCTAAGCTCTTGTTCTCAATCTTGCGTTTGACTGGAGTTTTCCTGCAGTGACTCTTCATTTTGCCTAGAGCTCTATTGGTTTGTATCGTTGCCGATGCTAATATTCGTTTTCGATCTTGCGCACACATCCACAGTGCTTTTTTCGCATTTGGCGCATTCATTGCTTGGTTGGCCAGATTCGCACGTGCACTTTCTGCGTCATTCTGCGGTTTCGCCTTAGAACGCGCGCGTAGGCCACTCAGCCATAAGCCAGAACAAGTTTTATGAAGTTCTAAAATTAATCCCAGTCAACTGAGTGTTTAAAAGTGGCTTTTCTTAAGGTTGTTCAGCTGGACATTCTTGTCTGGGCGCTAGTTCAGCGAAGCAAAGCGCGTGCGCGGGGTCGAAAGGAGTGAACAAGAGCCGGTTCAAATTGGTCATCGTTGGTCTGGTCTCCTTGTTCTGGCTCCTATTTCGCACCGGTGCAAAGCCGAGTAGAGTCAACTACCCTTGTCAGAGGGCTGCCCGATTTAACGCTACTCTGGTTTTCGTGCCGATGAGTGTGCTCTTGGCGGTTTCGAATGTGGGGAAGCTACTGGAGAAGAACGGTGAGAGGATCTTCTTATTGTTGTTGCTTTCGTCCTTTGCCTTCAATTTTGTAGTGACGCCATGGAATACCCATGCGGAGGTCGATGTTGATGCCGATGGCAAGGTGGATGTGAATGACTTGAGGTTTCTTGGGAAAGCCTTCGGCTCCTCATCTGGCGGCGTTGGGTGGAATTCCACATGTGACTTGAACTATGATGGTTTCGTTGACGAGTTGGACCTTCGCATTTTTGCTCAGTACTACGGGTTTCCGTTCGCTGTGAACTCCACGGTTTTTGTGATTCGGGCTAATTATACTGGAAATGGCGGAAACTTGTATCCCGCAATGTCGACGCTCTTTGACATGATGAAACTGAGAAGTCAAGACGTTTACAATCTTATACGGGCGACAGATGTCGTTGTCATAAAGGTTAACTCGAAGTGGGCATACGCTGGTGGGACGAACACGGATTTGGTCAATGCATTCATGCAGAAGATCGTGGAACATCCACAGGGTTGGAGTGGCGAAGTAGTGATTGCGGACAACGGTCAAGGCACAGGCTCTTTCAACTGGGTCGAATCCAATTCATTCGATCATACCCAGCCAATGCTCGATGTGGCAACTCACTTCGCAGGTTTAGGCTACAAGGTCTCGGTGTCCGAGTGGCAGAATATCAACCAAGTCGTATCAGAATTTGAGGATGGAGACTACAACAGTGGCTACGTAGAAGTGGCGCCGTATTATGAAGATAGACCGACCTCTTACCCCAAATTCCAAACGAGCTTTGGCACATATGTTTCCCTTAGCAAAGGCGTTTGGAATGGGTCAGCGTACAACAGAAGTAAGCTGAAGATTGTGAATATGCCTGTCTTAAAGAGCCATAGTGATTACGGTGTGACATCCGTTGTGAAGAACTATATGGGCGTAGTGTCGCAGCCCCTAAGTAACACGCACTACTACGTACAATATGGAGCCATGGGTGACATTATGCACTTAGCTTACCCAACGCTTAACATTGTGGATGCAATCTACGTCAACCCAATACCCTGGGATGGACCAAGTACGCCATACTCCAAAGCTGTTTTGGCCGACACTATTGTTGTGGGAACAGATCCAATCGCTACTGACTATGTGGCAAGCAAGAGAGTGTTGATGCCGACGGCGGAAGCAAGTGGATTTAACTCTTCGTCCATGGATCCAGATAGAGATGTACGCGGTCAATGGAACTGGGGCTACCGACAATACTTGGTCAGCTCTTACAACAAGCTAGTTGGATACGGCCATGCCGTCACGATGGATCAGAAACACATTACAATTGTGCCGGGCTGAGCGCGCGTACGTTGTTTCTTTCCATTCAATGATAACGCCGCAGTGTTGAGACATTGCCCCAGACGGAGCGACATCTTCAGTGACCCCCTTGATACGCGCGCACAAGGAATAAGACGCACACTCAGCGCGTTTCTGCACGCGTTTCTGTATATGCGTTGAGCAATGATACAAGAGTCTTTATTAAGTCTTAATACACTATAAAACTCAGCCAGCTCATGTGGTGGCATGAATGGACAAGAATGGAAAACACAAAGTTGTCTGGGCTATGGCTGGACTACTTTCATGTCTTTTAGCTTCTTCTGTAGTTAACGGCCTGATACCAACCGTGTTGTCACTTGCAACGTCTTCAAAAGCATTAGATTCTTCAGGACTAATCAATTATGTGACCAACGGAGCTGCCTTGCTCGTGACAGACTCGACGCCAGAGGGCCCAGTCCCCTATGAGATCGACGCGAAATCTGGTTATCAAACAGGCTCAACTTACATCCTATCGGCTGGAGACCACACGATTGAACTACCGTCGCCATACACAGCTCCCAGCTCTGGTGTAACGTATAGTTTCTCGTCTTGGCAAGATGGTCCCACAGCGAATCCTAGAACTATTACACTGACTGCTGGGAATTCTCTGAACCTGAACGCCATATACTCTGAGTCTATTCCTAAACCGCCAGCTGGGTATGCAACTCTAGTTGTAGGAAATAATGGTGGTGGGACGACTGACCCGTCGGGCAGACAAAACATCTTAGCTGGTGTGGCATTCACTATAACAGCTACACCAAGCGCTGGCTACACGTTTGAGCATTGGACAGGAATCAAAGACGGAGGCTCACCCATGACAGCAGCACAGAATCCCTACACATTTACTCCGGAAAACCAGTCTACATACCAGTTTACAGCAGTGTTTCGGAGTGTGTCTTCTTCCGGTTACTTTGCTTACACTGGTTGGGAAAGCGGAGCAGGTTGGGAATACAATGAAGGAACGCCAATGCAAATCAACGCGCCTGGAAGCGATTATGGCACTACAACTTCACCTTCTAAAGAGGGTAGTCGATCATTACGAGTCTACAGTCGTCCAGGTGGTGCTGAAGCTGGCAGGTTTGAATGTAAAATGTGGGCGGCGGACTGCGGCGGGAAATGGCTGCGAGAGATTTATCAATCTTATTGGGTTTACATTCCCACTATCGTTGGGGACGGGTGGTGGCAGTTCTGGGAAACGAGAGACTACGATTATTCATGGACGACCAGCATCTACATCTTGGGAACTTCTCCAAATCAGCACTGGGCGATTTGGCGTGGACAGCTTCCAAACGATCATTCAGTGCAAGAGTGGGGCTACGACATCTACGCTTCAAGCTATGCAACCAGAACACGATATGGAAGCGTTGTGCCCACAGTAAATCCTCATCCTGTACCCTTGGGTAGATGGTTCCGGCTGGAAATTTATGAGTATCGTGCAGTCGGGGGTTATGGCGTCTTCAAAGTGTGGATAACTGACCCAAACAATCCGGACTCAACAAAACAATCAACACGTGTTCTATTTAGTATAGAAAACGTGCCAACTGCAAGCAGCAACACAGACACCCGCATCAACTGGATCATGCTCAAATCATACGGTCCAGAGGGCACAGCATCCTATTACGACGAATTGTACTGCTACAACTACAACGCTCACACAGGCTGAGAATCCCGCACGCGCTACGGTCAGAGTATAGGTTGTTCTTTCACTACACACTTCTTACGCCTCATACTTCCCACGCTTCATTCTTTAGACTTGATTTCAGATTCCTGCGCGCGCGCATCTATGGATCCGGACGGAGATGTACGTGTTCAATGGATCCTAGGCTACCGCCAATGCTTGTTGAGCTCCTACAACAAGCTGGTTAGCTACCGTCGCCGAGTATGCTGATCTATTTCTAAGTTGGCCATAGAGTAGCGCGCTCTAACTAAAATCGGTGCTCCCAGAATAATGGGAAGAGAGAGTCAAGAACTAGTCCGGCGCTTTAAGATGCTGAAGCTGACCAGACAAATCATTTCAGGGGTTGTGCGAGCCGAGCCTTGTGCTAGTGGATGCTACGGGGAGATGCACAATAAAAAGAAGGGAGTTATGGGATTTCCTTGATTTTCCATATGCGGACGCGCACGTAATTCCAGTAGACATCGGTTGCACCTCGGTACAGAGTGATTGTATTAACTGTGGAATCAGTCCAAGCCAAACCAGACTCAACACCTGTCTTAACCAACACTGCACCCCAAGTCTCATAGGCTGTACCCGCTATTGCATATCCTCCATCATTTGTTTGAATCACAGAGTTGCCGTAATCACTCAGCCCCCAATCCCATGTTTTATTCCATTGCATGTTGCCATACGAATCCGTCTTTACCAAAAGCAGATCCTCGCAGTGAGCCCAGTTGCGCCACATGTGGGTACCCGCTAATGCGTATCCTCCTTCCTCGGTCTGAACCACAGAACGGGCATAGTCTGAGTTTGGTCCTCCGTAGTTCTTGTTCCACTCCATAAATCCATTTGAGTTCGTCTTGATCAACCAGGCATCTCCTCCCCCAAAGGAACTAGTCCAGCCTGCTATTGCGTATCCTGCGTCACCCGTCTGAACCACACAAGAGGACCTGCCTTCTCCATATGTTCTCAACCACTGGGTCGCGCCGTTTGAGTGTAACTTGAGCAAGAATGCGTCAGTGTCAGTGCTTCCTGCTATTGCGTATCTCCCATCACTTGTTTGAATTACACATTTTCCCGTGTTCTCGCCCGTCACGCTAGAAGACAAGAGTGGGAAGTCGACCCACGGTTGCCGGACTCCTTGCGCATTTGTCTTAACAAGGAAGGTTTGTGCGCCTTGAGGAGCAGGCATATATGTGTAGCCTGCTATGACATATCCATCACTCGTCTGAACAATTGATTCTGCGTAGTCGTCATACTGGTACCCTGAGTCGTACGTTATGCCCCATTGCTTGGTTCCGAATCTGGTGGTTTTAACTAACCAGAAATCCTTGTCAACACCATCATATACCGTGCCCGCTATTGCGTATCCTCCATCACTTGTCTGTACCATGGACATTGCGCGGTCTTGCGTACCTAGGTCGTAGGTCATGTTCCACTCCATGTCTCCGTCCGAATCAGTCTTGATAAGCCAGAAATCAAAATCGTAAGAAGGACCACGGTAGTACGTACCTGCCACCGCGTATCCTTCATCATATGTCTGAACCACAGCCACACCTTCACCATGACTAGCATAGTATATCTCCAAATCTGCTCCATATGAGCGCCTCCATCCTAGTGTGTAGGATGTTAGGTCCAGATGTCTCTGGTGGGTTCCAGCAACGAAGTACGTCCAGATGTCTAAGCTGTGATGAGAAGCCCAAATGGTGAGGTCGAAGAGATCTACGACCAAGTCTTGGTTGAGGTCGGCGTCTGGGTTCCAGTTGGGGTCGCCTGGCCTTGACATGAATGCGGCTTCCAAGAGGTCTCCGTCTGCGTCGTTGATATAGCCGTCTCGGTTTACGTCTCCCATGCTCCAGAATCGATGCCAGTTCTCCTCGGTCAATATTGCTGTTCTTCCTGTTATATCCACCGTTACGTCCATGGTGCTCAAGTTGTGGACCAAGGTGATGTGCTGTCCACACTTGTTCGTGATATCCAACCATCCGCTGTCATATGCTGGAGCGTATGTGAACCCTGACTGGTTTTCCAATGCTTCAACTCTGACAACCAAGTTAACGACAGTGGTCTCAAGCATGTCAACGCGTGCTTCGAGTGCTACAAAATCAGTTTCAAGTGCTGTAAATTCGGTTCTAAGCACGGCAACGTCTGACTTGAGCGCTGCAATCTCTGACTCCAGCATGGCAACATTGCTTTCCAATGCTGTGACTCTAGTGTATATGGAATCTACATAAGTGTGTAAAGCTCCCAATTCAGCTTGTAGTGTTACGATCTGGCCTTGAAGGAACAAAAGCGATGCATTCAAGCTTTCAACATCAATTCTTAAGTTCGCAACCTGGGCTTCCAGACCCGCTACCTGTTCTTGAAGCGCAATGACTGTAACGTTCAAATCGTCTACTCTTTGCCTGAGAACACTGGTTGTCACGTTCAAATGAAGCAGCATCTCGGTTTTGTTTATGCTAGTACCACTTGTTCCATATAGTCTAGCCAACTGAGTCAAATCCGCGACGTCTATTACTCCATCATCGTTTATGTCGACCCAAGGGTCGTATTCGGAGGCTCCCTGCAGACCTGCTACGGGAATGTATGTTGCAATCAGCAAGAACGCTGCGCACAACGTGGCTATTGAGCGTCCAAGCTTTTTTTCATTCATAAATCATTCACCTTGTACTCATTTAGATCGAAATATACATACTACGCTAGCAGTTAATCTGAATTGTGGAAAACTTGAACCATAGTTCTAGAGGTTAACACCATCAACACTTGCACTGATGCTTCTCTATTTGCATCCGCGCGCGGGGATTTCAGAAGTCATGAGCACTCGAGCGCGCAGAGTGCGTCTCTTTTCGTTTTTCTTGGTGTTATTTTAACGCGCGCTTTGACATTGGGGGTTTTTTGAGCTTATTCGGTGAAAAAAGCCTGATGCTGAGAGAATAAGGTTAAAGTGAGGTCGCGCTAAGTCTATCTGAGCTGTGGTGGGGCTCACGGTCACTAAACATGTAGCACCGCGTATGACGCCATGAATGCAGCTATTCCTAGCAGGCACATCGTGTTGTTTGCCTTTTTGTCTGATGCTTTGAAGAAGCCTAGAGCTAATCCGGCATTGGAGAATGGGTAGAGAGGTTTGACTTTTGGCGATCCTGTTGTTAGAATGTCTCCAAGCAAATGACTTGCGATTCCTCCGAAGCCCGCGACAAAGCCTGTAAGCCAGCCCAGAGAGCCGACACTGTAGCCTAGCATAACTGAAAAGAAAACGCCGATGATTAGTCCAAAGAGAAGTGTGTGCGTTATTCCTCGGTGCTCTGTTCTACCGTATGTGATTTCTAGAATGATATCTATGTCGGGGGCAAGGGAAACAGAGACCATGATTAAGCAGGACAACACAAGATGGTTGATGTCGGCGCCCATAAATCTGAAAAGGAACATGAAGGGAGAAAACAGGAGAAGAGAGAGACCTATATGTCCCCTGTACAAGATTAAACTTCGGCTCCTTTTCGTTGTCCTTATGCACAGGGTTACTTTAGTGTTGTGCGTGCTTCTCGGCGATTTGTATCTGAGCTAACTATTATTGAGACGCAAGATTAATTGGCTTTAAGGATTGTTGTTGTCTATGAGGATTGTGTTCAAGTGAGGTTTAGGGGCAGCGTAGTTACATGGGCTGTTGTGCTCATGGCTGCGTTTTCGGTGCTCTCCATGATTTGCTTGTTCCTGTTAGATGGAATGGTTCACGGTGACTTGTATGGCTACGGTCTTCAATTCAGCTACAATTGGGCAACACCTTACTGGACTGTGAAGAACATTGCGTTTGCGTTGGGCTGGTTGAGTATATTTGCGGCAATAGTCGCATTGTACTCGATGGTTTTCAAGCGAATGGAAGTAGAGCAACTGCTGCTTGACGCCAAGAAGGCGCGAGCTCGTGCGCTCAAAATTCTGAAGACAGAGCCAAAAGCGAGAGGCACCGATTCAGCTCGGCGTGATCGAGAACGCGCCCAAAAATAGACCTGCTATTCGAGACAAGGTCAGGAAAACAAGCAGTTTGGATAATGCAACGCATTTCTAGGGCAAAAAGGAAAAGGAGACACAGCAAACAACAGAGCCAGAGACTGAATAGGAAGTATCGAAGTCGGAGTCTCCAGAGAGCAGCAAAGAACATTCAGCCTTCGCGCGCTCTTTCTTTCAGGTTTTTATAGGAGAAAGAAGCATTATAGGAAAAGTTATCTAGGAGCTTGCGGTATGTCGGCGTCTTGCTGTGGTTCCAACATGGATTTGGATGATGCTGGAACGTCGATTGTTTTGGCTAGGAGTGAGTTGCTTAGGACAAGGGCGAAGGCTCTGAGACGTGGGCTCTGGTTTAGGGTTTTGACAGGTATTGAGCGGACGATGCTCAACTTGGCCATAAGGGTCGTGAGGGATTGCATAAAGGGTGCACTGCTCGCCCGTCTAGTGAGGGCGGTCATAACTAAGCTGATATGGGCTATGGAAAGTCGGTTAGCTCGCATGGTCAAGGAGAATGGTCGTCCGTTAGCCGCTAAACTGAGTCGTATCGCTCTTGGTTGGGGAAACAAGTCTGCCCTTCGCTGGGCCGGAGATGTCGCCTTCATGCAGTATCTCGCCATGTTGCATGTGAATTCACCGGATGCGCCCTCTTAGCGCGCAGGGGAAGAAGGTGAGTATTTCAACTTGGACCTATTCTTTCTTTTTGCACTGATTTCTCTGATAGTCTTTAGCTGGACTCTGTACAATTTGCCCGTGTTGTTTGTGGGCTTAGTCCGATCCAGGAGCCCCAGGCGACTTGAGAAACGAGATAGACAGATGAAGGAAGTGCCGAGTTTTTCGGTTGTTGTTCCTTTGAGGAATGAGGAGAAGGTTGTTTCGAGGCTTCTGGAAGCTTTGGTGAAAGTGAATTATCCGTCTGAGAAGGTCGAGGTGGTTCTTGTTGAGGATGGCTCAATTGACGGTACAGCGAAGATCTGTGAGGAGTATGAAAGGAAATCTAGGGGCAAGGTTAGATTCTTACGTAAGAAACAGTCGAATGGCAAGCCCTCGGCTCTCAACTATGCGCTTCCATATTTGAAGGGGGACATCGTGGCAGTTTTTGACGCTGACAGCGTGCCTGAAACGGATGTTTTCAGTAGTGTTGTTCCGTATTTTGATGATTCCTCGGTTGCAGCGGTGCAGGGCAGGAACCTGTCAATAAACTCTGAAACCAATATGCTGACGAAATTCGTTTCCTATGAGGAAGCGGTTTGGTTTGAAGCATATCTTCGGGGAAAGGATACCCTCAACTTGTTTGTTCATTTGAAGGGCAGTTGCCAGTTTGTTCGGCGAAAGGTTTTGGAGGAACTGGGCGGATGGGATGGGCATTCTCTTTCAGAGGACATTGAAATTTCTGCCAAGCTCACGGCCAAAGGATTCAGGATAAGATATGCTTCTGATGTTCGTTCATGGCAAGAGTCTACGGAAACTATTGGGCAGATGTTTGGGCAGAGGGCAAGATGGTTCCGAGGCTGGATGGAAACTGCCTACAGGTATGGTAAACTGCTTAGAAATCCCAGCTTGAGAAATCTTGATGCTGAAGTAACGATGTTTGGTCCGTTTATCATTATTCTTTCTTTGTTGAGCTATGCGTTTCCGCTTTTCACATTCCCGAATATTGTCTTGCGTTCGTTCTTCACTTCGGTTGGTTGGTTCATAACAACTGCGACCGTTTTCACTGTTGGAGTTGCTCTCGTCTTTGCAAGCAAACCTGTAAGAAAGAGGAATCTGTTATGGTTGCCTTTCATTTACGCGTATTGGTGTTTTCAAGCTTTCATTGCCGCGTATGCTCTGCTTCAAGGCATTTTTAGACGACCGAGAAGATGGACGAAAACTGAGAAGAATGGAGCCACTAACGGCAACTATGTCCATTAGCCTTCGCGTGCGTAGTATTTTTGCTGGAATGACGCTTCGAGCATCTAAGGAATTGCTTTTTGTTTTGGCTGCTTTCGCGGTTCCTCTGATTTTGCGAGCATTGCCGGAGATTATTATGGGTCCATACGTTGTTGGCTTTGACACGTTGGCGTACTACGTTCCAACCGTTTTGAAATTGTTGGACCATGGTATGGATTTTATGAGCTTCTTGGCAACGGCGCCTTTGTTATATGCTTTGCTTTGGAGTCTAGCCAAGCTGGGGATGCCAGTAGTTGTTGCTATCAAAGTATTGTCGCCTGTTCTTTATGGTTTCTTGGGGCTCTCCGTTTTCTTGTATGCTGAGAAGGGGTTGAAATGGTCTGGGGTCAAGAGCTTGCTGGTGGGGCTTCTAGCAACGGCTTACTTTGTTACTTTAAGAATCTCTTGGGATATGCTCAGAAACGAGCTGGGGCTCATCTTCTTTTTTGTCGTTCTGACTCTTTTGCTTCGAAACAAGAGCAGGGCGAGGGACTATCTGGTGCTTTCAATTGTCATGATTCTAACGGTTCTGTCGCATCAGTACGTCTCTGCATTGCTATTCTCAACAATTATAGCTACGCTGGTGTTTGAATGGCGCAGAAACTCAGAGAATGCCAAGAAACTCATACTGGTTGCTCTTCCTTCAGCGTTGCTATTCTTAGTGATTTTGTACGCCAACATGATTTCGGCTCCAAGCTCTTCTGCGAGCTTAGAGAGTTTTTCGGCTTGGTATGTGCTTTTCGGATTTTCCTCTCCCCAGGCAACTTTGTTGGACACGCTTGGCTTTCTGCTATTTTGTTATGTGCCTCTGCTTCCTCTCGTTTTTCTAGGAGCCAAGAGAATTCATAATCCTCAGTTCGTGACTTGGATTGTGGCGAGCCTCTTGCTAGTTATCATAGCCCTTGCCTTTCCGCTTTACAGCCCTGTTGGATACAGGTGGATCTTGATGCTTGTTTTTCCCCTTGCTTTCTATGCCACTGAGGGCTTGCTGAGTCTTAAGCGTAAGTTCTATCAGGTGGTCGCTGTTGTCGTTTTGGCTTCCTTGACAGCAGGCTTTGTGCTTCTGCCCAGTCAGTACCCCTTGCCGTACTACACGGGATATCTTCACTATGTGCCTTCTACGATGCTCTCGAACACTGTTTCATTGAGCGACTGCGCTGACACTGTGAGTGTCGTGAGTTGGGCAAGCAATCACATTAACAAAGAGGGTGGGCTTCTGGCGCATGACGCCTTCTATGGATGGGCATCATTGGTGCTGAGCCAAGACCGTATAGTTCCGTATGGATATGGGAGTCCCGAAAGCGCTGCAAAACAGGTTTTAAAGAATGGCTATTCTCAGCTTTATTTGATTTGGTGGGTCGATGGGAAAGGATGGCATGGTGAAAGAACAGTTCCGGCAAGCTTCGAGGAGCTTTACCGCAGTGGTTCAATTGGACTATTCAAGTACACAACAACGTAGAACCATAGAGTGTCAAAAATGGTAGTCCGTAAACCTCAATTGTCGTTTGTGTTGCCAGCTTACAATGAAGAGGGCTCAATTGAAGGCGTTCTCTTGTCTGCTGATCGGGTTGCTGAAGAGATGGGGCTCAGCCACGAGACAATAGTCGTTGACGACGGGAGCATTGACCGCACGAGAGAACTCGCTCTAGCCTACGCCACGAATAATGGGCATGTGAGAGTTTTGCAGAACTATGAGAATAGTGGAAAGGGGTTTGCGGTGAAAAGGGGTTTTCTTGAAGCCAAAGGCAATTATGTAGTGTTTGTTGACAGCGACAGAGAAATCAGTTTGGAGCGAATCGAATCGTATGTGAAGAATCTGCGAAGTGCGGATATCGTCATAGCTTCGAGGTGGCATCCGCAGTCTAGAGTCAAGATGCCTCTAACTCGCAGGCTTCTCAGTCATTCTTTTAACGTTCTAGTTAAGCTTGCTACAGGCATCAGGGTCAGAGACACTCAGACGGGTCTGAAGGCAGTCAAGAGGGGAGTTTTCGTTGAAGTGTTTAGGAAGTTGTCTGTCAAGAGGTTTGCGTTTGACGTTGAGCTTCTTATTTTGGCGAATCACTTGGGATTGAGGGTGGTTGAGCTTCCAGTAGATGTAAGAATGGGGGGCTCTTTTGAGCTGAGAGAGATTTGGAGAATGTTCATAGATCTTTTGGGGATAACGTATAGGCTGAGGATAACCAGATGGTATGACCGCGTTCTTCAACTTTGAAAAGCATGGTTCCTTCCTCTTGAGGAAAAAAAAATATTTTTTTTCTGCTGCAAAGAAGTACTTCAGGGAAAATCCGGGAGCCGTGTTTGTTGTTGGTTTTCAGGTTTTGTTGTTAAGCTGTGCAGGATTATTAGCCCTTGGCAACTCGTCTTTGGCTGAAGAAGTTGCTAATGTTGCTTATTTTTTGCTTGTTGCGGGGGTTGTCTTGTATCTTTATAGTTCGTTTCAGAACAGAAAGAAGCATGATGATCTTGCTTGAATTCGCTTAGGATTCTTGTTTTCAATTGGCGTTGCTGGTTGAATCCGGAGATGGGTGGAGCTGAGGTTTTTACTTTTGAGAATGCGAAGAGGTGGGTGCAGGCTGGTCACGAGGTTACCTTGTTTACTTCAGAGTTTCCGAATTGTAGAAAGGAGGAAGTCTCCAGCGGGATCAGGATTGTTCGCCGTGGGGGGAGATTTTCAGTCTATTGGAGAGCAAAGGAATACTACCGTAAATGCTTTTCAAAGGAGGGCTACGATGTTATCGTCGATGAGATTAACACTCGTCCGTTCTTCGCGCCGAAGTTTGTGAATAGAGGCGAGAAGATTGTTGCTTTGATTCATCAGTTGGCCAGGGAATATTGGTTTTATGAGACGCCTTTTCCGATTAGTTATCTGGGTTATCATTTCTTTGAGAAAAGGTGGTTAAGCGGCTATTTTGGTGTTCCAACTGTTACTGTTTCTGAGAGCTCAGAACGGGATTTGCGGGATTTGGGGTTCAGGAAAACCTTTGTTGTTTCGGAAGGGTTGAACTTCAGGCCTTTAGACGACGTTCCAAAGAAAGAAAGTCATCCTATCGTTGCTTATGTTGGTAGGTTGAAGAGGGCTAAGAGGCCGGACCATGTTATTAGGGCTTTTAGGATTGTTAGGGAGAAGGTTGCCGGTTCTGAGCTTTGGATTATCGGGGATGGCTCTTTCAAGAGGGACTTGGAAAGAATGAGCACTCGTGAGGTGAAGTTCTTCAGTGGTTTGTCTGATGGTGAGAGAAGGCGGTTGTTGAAGGTCGCTTGGGTTCTCGCTAATCCGAGCGTGAGAGAAGGTTTTGGACTGAATGTTATTGAAGCGAATGCTCTCGGAACACCGTGCATCGCTTACGATGTAGTTGGGTTGAGAGACTCCATTAAGGATGGCGAGACCGGATTGTTAGCTGAAGAAGGAAGCGTGGAAGATCTCGCGGAAAAGATTGTTATTGTTCTGAAGGATGACGCATTAAGAGAGAGGTTGAGCAGAAACGCCTTAGATTATTCCACCCAGTTCGATTGGGATCGATGTGCCAAGCAATTCCTGGAAATATTCGGTGGCATTGCGAGCAAATAAGAAACTCCGTTCGTGAGGTGAAGGAGAGTTCTCTTCCTACTCGACCTTACATGTACACTTTTATGACCACGAAGTGCCAAGGTTGTTGAAGTTCGGTTTGTTAGAAAAAAGCCGTGGACGTTCCTTTAGTGTGCTGGATCTTGGTTGTGGTGACGGAAGGCTTCTGTTCTCCCTTCAGTACCATGGGTTGTTGAAGAATGCTGAAAGGATTGTTGGAGTGGACTTGTCTGGGGTCAGAGTCAGAAGACTTCTTCGGAAGGTTGGGGGTGTCATAGGTTTAGTGTCTGACGCTTGCAGAGTTAAGGAGCTGGATGATGGAAGCTTCGATATGATAATTTGTTCTCAATTGATAGAGCACGTACCTGACGATCAGGCATTACTAAGAGAGATTCGGAGATTACTGAAGGAAGATGGATATGCATATATCAGCTCCGTCATTAGGAAGCCTTATGGTTTCTGGATGTATAGACGTGATGGTGAGTTTCGACTTGATCCCACTCATGTAAGGGAGTATCCTTCCAAGGAAGCCTTTCTAATACTCTTAGAAAAAGAAGAATTAATTCCAGAAAAGATATCTCAGGTCAAAGTCAAATATTCAATTATCGACCTTCTTGTACGCGCGTTAATAGGGATTGGGTTGTACGAGCAAGAAGACACACAAACTATTTTTCTAAGGCGTAAGCTTCTGGCGAAGTTTCGGAAGATGCTCCTCGAGCTTCCCGTTTTAGGATATGAGCATATAGAGGTTCTCGCCTCCCTAAAACATAATCTATAGGTAAATGACATTCGAGCGCTAAATGGAGTTCCTTGTTGACTCTGAGTTCAATGACAAACAGACTACGCTTACTATTCAAAGTCTGCTACGGCGCCATCAGATCTGATTTACTGTGGATTACTATCTTTGTCACCGAAAGATGTAACAGCAGATGTAGAACATGCGGAATTTGGAAAAAGAAGAACCCTGTAGATATGCCCATTGAACTTTTTGAGGGTATCATTAAGGATGTTCCTAATGGAGTGCACTTGAATATAACTGGTGGAGAAACTCTCCTACATCCAAAAATAAATGAAATGCTCGCATTGCTATCCGAACGGAACAAGTCTTATACTCTCTTTTCGAACGGAATCTTGGCGCAGAAACTTATTAGGCTAGTTCGAGATACAGGAGTAAAGAATTTGGTAGTCTCTTGCGATGGGACGAAAGAAACATATAAAGGTGTTAGAGGCGTTGACAATTATAGCAATGTTGTAAGAATCGTTGACGAACTCAAGGACGAAGTCAATGTTAGTATTGATTTTACGATAAACCCTTTGAACACCAGAGAGGATTTGATTGAGGTAAAAAGATTTTGTGATTCACGGGGAGTACACTTGGGCGTTGGAGTTTACGACAATCCCGAATACTTCGACACAACAATAAAAAAGGAGGAATTATATGATGCAGATGGGTTGGCATCCTTTCCCGCGAATAGATACATAAGGTTGTACAATAGTTGGTTAAGTGGCAATCTCAGATTGCCTTGCTATTCTGTTAGATTTTCATGTGTTGTTTTGCCTCAGGGGGATGTGCTGTTGTGCCATGGAAAAAGCGTGGTACTGGGCAATTTAGAAAAGTATCCGTTGAGTAGGATTTGGCAAAACTCGAAAAGATGTGGGGTACTTCGGAAGTATAAAGACTGTAATGGATGTTGGTTACTATGCCAGAGATCGTATGATGTGGGTTTGGCAATTGCGATGAAATCTTTTGTTCCTAAAGCGATATTGAACAGAACAGTTGGACGGTATGATTGGGATAAGATTTAAGGAACTTGGTGACAAGCCACTGGTTTCAGTGGTGATTCCGACAAGGAACTCAATGGAAACAATGGAGAGATGCATGGAGTCGATTAGGGCTCAAATTTACCCAAACATCGAGATTCTTGTTGTAGATAGCTGTTCTAGAGATCATACAAGGGAAATCGCGGAAAAGTTTGGTGCAAAGGTTACTGAGAGCAAAGTTGGCAGGTCACGAGCCAGAAATATCGGCATGGAGAAGGCAGCGGGTGAGTGGATTCTGTTCTTGGATTCTGATATGGAGTTGACTCATAGTGTTATTGAGGAGTGCGTTAGAGCAGTCACGACGGGTTATGATGCTGTTATTATTCCAGAAATTTCGGTTGGAATAGGATTTTGGGCGGGATGTAAAGCGTTGGAGAAATTATGCTATATAGAGGATGAAATTATTGAAGCGGCAAGATTTTTCAGAAGAAGTACTTTCAAGGCAGTGAATGGATATGACGAGAAACTTGAAGCCGGCGAGGATTGGGATCTGACCCAAAGGATTAGGAAGTCAGGCTGTATGGTTGGAAGAGTCTGTGTTTTTATTAAGCACAACGAAGGAAGGTTAACCCTGTGGAAAGCTATAAAGAAAAAGTATGAATACGGAAAGACACTTGCACTCTATAGAACAAAGAATCCAGTGGAAGCGAAGCAGCAATTCACCATATTTAGACCTGCTTTTGCGAGAAATTGGAGGAATCTTGCGAAAGACCCCGCACATGCTTTGGGCTTGGTTTTGATGAAAACTTGTGAGCTTTGTGCCATTGAACTGGGTCACTTGAAGGGTAAGCAAAAAGAGATGTAGTTGCGGTCGATAGAACCTCGTAATATCATTCACGCGCTGAGAACCGTCTGGGCCCAATATGCGAAAATATGAAATTCTGATAATTTTTTTGGTCGGAATGATTCCCCTTCTGTGGTATGTACCGGGGTATTTCATTGCTAAGGGAGATTACTTCCCATACCTTTTTAGTGTCAAAAGCCTCACTGAGGACTTTTACTTGTGGTCATCCGATACCCTCGGAAATCCCTCAGCTCTTCCAGCTTATGCTATATATGGGCTACTATGGGCTTTTCTGCAATCTACCAGCGCAGACATCGGGTTACTACAAATAGTTATTCTTATGTTCTACTTCTTTGGTGCAACGTTTTCTATCATCTATCTTGCAAAGACAGTTTATCCCGGAGAAAACTTCGCGACGATTATCGCAAGCATTTTCTATGTTTTCAACTTTTTTGCGATGTTAATCCTGTTGAACATTGGAATGATGATGATATACGCATTTTTGCCTTTGTTAACTGCACTTTTTATGAGAGCTTTAACCCAGACGGAGAACACGTACGGGCACATCATCTATTTCGCTCTTGTCTTTACAGTAGTGGCATCTGTTTCTAGCATAAATTTTGCAAATGTGGCCTTAATAATCATAAGTCTTGGAAGCATCTCACTTTACTGTTTCCTTCTTGAACGAAAAACAGCTACAAAAAAAATGATTAGGAATTTTGTCAGACTTCTAATTGTAACCTCTCTTCTCAGCACCTGGTGGATAGTTCCATCTCTCAACTATTACGTCCTATCACCCTCAACACAACTGCCGCAAGAAATCAGTGTCCAATCTTGGAGTTGGACTCACGTAAGAGCTTCTTTCTTAAACCTCTTCTGGCTAAATGGACTATGGGGATGGCGACCCGAATACTCTCCATACTACAATGTGTACACTAACAATGCAGTTCTATCTTTTTTGCTGTTTATACCGTTTCTTTTGGCTACTATGGTTCTGATTCTTAGAGATGAAAAATCAAAGCTTAATGCTTATCTGTGGTTAACAATTCTGTTCTTCGTATTTCTAGCGAAGGGACTGCATGAACCACTTAGCTCAGTAAATCTCTTTCTCTATAGCTACATACCTTTCATGAGCATGTTCAGAGAACCAGTTTCCAAATCAACACTAATCATGATCCAGTTCCTTGCTCTCCTGATAGGATACGCGACACAAAAAATAGCGGGAATTATAACTAATCACAAGTTTGGACAATCCGTCTTGTTCTCTAGACTGTTCATGGCAAGCGTAATTTTGATTTTCCTAGTTTCCGCCTTTCCCCTGTTCACAAACCCTATAGAAACCAAAACAGAACATATACCCTACTCAACATATGTAAAATTACCTCAATACTGGTATGAAGCCAGTGAGTGGTTGAGCAACAACTCAGGAGACTACAGAATTCTCATAACGCCCTTGGATGACTACTATCAAATACCCTATGTTTGGGGATATTATGGAGCTGATACATTCTTAGAAAGACTGATGCAGAAACCAATAGTCAACCCTTACTATGCCTACTCGTACAAAATTAATCCAAAAATGGTAATGTTGTTGGATCAACTTCGCGACGCACAAAAATACAACCGAACAAAGGAATTTGAAACCATTTTAGGCTTGCTTAATGTGAGATACATTCTTCAGCGTAATGATCTTGACTATGAATTTATGGCTTCCGCAAACCGAGACATAGCGATTCCTGAGAGAATTAAAAGTTTCTTATCAAATCAATCAAACATTACGCTGGTCAAAACAATAGGAAAACTAGATATTTACGAATACAAAGGAGCACAACAATATATTCGCCTTCTAGAGCCTAGGCCATTTCGCGAATATGATGTTGAGATATCAAACAATACCATCCTCAGTCGTCATTGGGACTTCAACTCGACAAACCAGCTAGACGAATGGAAAAGTACAACGCTAGAAAATCAGGGCGGGGCTCTATGCAGGCTCCATCTGGACAACGCTTCGCTGCGGTTTGAACTATGGAATTCATCATGGGGATGGAAAACTATAGCCTCCCCAATGCTAACAGCCCGATTTGATGCGGTTTACAACTTTGGGCTTGATGTAAGAGGAGAAAATGCCCACGAGGTACACATCAAAATGCTTGAATACGACAAAAAAATGCAGATAACGCACGGAGAATACGTTTTTTACGTATCCAATGGAACGTTCAATTGGAAGGACATCGAATTAAGCTATGCGCCGAGAATAGAAAACACAACATTCCTGCAAATCACAATATGGAACGGCCACGAAACTGACAAGCCCTTCCCAAACATAATATGGGTGGACAACGTGGAAATCCGAGGCTTTGTGAAAGAACTAGGCACGGCGAAAATCCAACATGTCCTTGAAACATCTGCGGATGACCTGCAGGCAAAAGTAATAGAATGGAGAAAACTGGATCCAGCAAAAACCGTCGTGGAAGTAAATGCTTCAGAACCATTCATGCTTGTAGTGAATGAAGCTTACGATCCAAGTTGGCGCGCATACGTAAACGGGGAAACATATTATCCAGTTCCGGTTTTTTCTGTAATGAATGGCTTCCTAATAAACAAAACAGGGCAATTAAAGATTCTTATAGAATACGAACCGCAAAGATGGTTTTATTATGCCTTAACAGTATCTGTCGTAACCCTTCTAACATGCCTTGTATACTTGACTAAAAGATGGGCTGGACGCAATGCCCTTTGTAAACGAATTAGCACAGCTCTCCGGGCCATGGGGCGGCAGATGCTGCGCAATCCTAACTAACATTGCGCAACAGAGATCTTCATGCTAAAGTCTAAGCAGTTTCCGCTCAAGAATTGTTCTGTGTCTGTAGTAATACCTTCTCATAAGAGAGCTGACAATTTACAGCATTGCTTAAGCGCAATAAGGAGCGGAACCTCCCAGCCACTCGAAATATTGGTTATTGACAAATCCCTTGATGATAAGGCCAAGAAAGTGTGTGACACTTTCTCAGCAGCCTACATCACGTGTCACGGCTCTATAACACGTGCGCTTAACAAAGGAATCGAAAGCGCGCATGGGGACATAGTAGCCTTCACTGACGACGACGCGACTCCCGATGTCGACTGGGTAGAATCAATAATCAGATCCTTTGCGAGCAACGCTGGTGTCGGCGTAGTCGGTGGACCAGCACCTTTGTCTCAGACGGAAACTACCGATTTGTCGCGAACGGTCTCTTTCGAGATTCCGTTGATTTCCGCGATATACAATGCAATCGTGCTCGACGGCAGGCGAGGAAAAGCCATTGGATATTTGGCTCGCAGCGGAGAGACTACACATTTCCAAAGGGTTCCGCTATCTCCAATTCGAGTGGATTATGTGCAAGGATGCAATATGGCTGTGAGGCGCGACGTGGCCATCGAGTCGGGCGGTTTCTGCACCTTCCTAGTGGGTCATTCAGAGTATTGGGAAGTGGATTTTTGCTCAAAGACAAGGAATCAAGGTTTTGACGTGCTTTTTGACCCTCAGGTGAAGGTTGCGCACAAGGTTGTTCAAGGCGCTAAGCGACCGTTCTTCGACAGATGCTACAATTACGTGATGTTCTTCCTAACAAACAGAAAAAGGGCGAATCTTTGTGTACTCCCTTTTTTGGCGAATCTTGTAGTAAAAAATGCGTTCTACATTCTATTTCCTCTTCTCGACAGGAAAGCTTTTGGACGTGTTCGTATCATGGACGTGTTCATGCCTTCCATTGGAATTATTCTTGCCCTTAATGATCACCTTCGATCTGGCAGACGTGTTAGGAGCAAGCTTCTTGTGAGCGCGCGCATCCCATGAATACCAATAAAGTGAACGCAGCGCCCGACGAAAAGCAAGAACGAACGGCTGAATCTCAGCATTTCTGGCCAATCGCCCACAAGTCTCTAGAAAAGTAGCCTGTTAGCCTGTTACATCTCTCCATGGGTAAGAGGATGTGATTAATCAGAGAAAACCGTTTCGGCAATCTCAACCCTTTGAAATCGCCAGTGGTTGACCAAATCGTCGTCGCGAAATGAGCTGCACGCAAGTATTTATGCAGCGAGTGAGGAGTCTGGAGGTTCACGTGACCCTCATACGAATCTGGCTTTATGTCAAGAAGGTTCAGAAACCGAGCGAATTTCGCTAGGATATAGTTTATGCTCCATTTGTTGGGCATTGTGTGCAATATCAAATTGCCTTTTGGCTTTAAAGTTCTATGTAACTCAGCCAAGTACAAACCGAACTGCTGTGTCAACAAATGCTCTACAACATCCGCGCTTGTTACCTTATCAAAGATCGAATTCCTGAATGGTAGATGGCACAGATCACCGAGCACAAGGTAAGCACTCAAATGAGGTACGTTAGTAGCTTTTTTTCTTACAGCTTGCAGTGCGACCTTAGCGAAGTCGATGCCAACTGTCTCACAAACAGAACTGCTTTTCACCAAGAACTCTCCTGTACCACAACCAGAGTCAAGAATCAGCTCCCCTTTGTTGGGCTTCGTTATTTCGTATATCTTGCGTAGCCTATAGTTCTGAAAATCTGTTCCTCTGTCTCTGTTGAAATAATCCATGTCATATTTCGAAAGCAGTCTTCTTGATTCACGAGAAACGTGCATTTTTCCCACATACACAAAGCAAGTTGAAGTGGGTCGTTCTTATAATTTTCCATGTAGTCTGTCCTGAAGCCTAGTCGTCCCAGCGCGCGCGGGCCGACGCAAACTTAGCAGTAGGATGGATTGACGCTGTGCAAGTCACGAACAGCAGAACAATCAATCCGTCGAGACAACGCGCTCGCAGTGTCTTTTCTTAATACTGAAGATCTATTCTAAGGCTAAGCACGGAGCTGCGTTTATACTCCATTTGTCCGCAGTCTTCCTCCACCCTAGGAATCCCAGCGTCTGCAAGTCTACTTTTGCCCAGTAATCCTCGTTTTCCATACCTTGAACAGCTATCAGTAAGCAGCCCTCGTAAACGGCTGCTGAGGCGCGATCTGGAGTCTGTCCTGGAAGACCTATCCAGTCACCCCACGTTCCATTGTATGCTCGGTACCAGATGCTATTGCTTGTCCCCTGAACGACCAGAAAGAGTTCTGCATCAGACGCTGTTAGAGTTGGAGCCGAAGTGATGACCCCTCCGCCTGGCATTGGCCACCAGCCCATGAATTCCCGCGTTGTTATGTTGATTCGTCCCCACCACAATTCGTCGCC
>Ga0315314_1000280_pt1 | contig 64858 bp, 49 predicted proteins | sample TDP9_MG_FD_203631 | JGI IMG/M metagenome (GOLD analysis project Ga0315314, IMG submission 203631) | Freshwater sediment microbial communities from Lake Towuti, South Sulawesi, Indonesia - TDP9 | ecosystem: Environmental > Aquatic > Freshwater > Lake > Sediment | place: Indonesia: South Sulawesi...
AGACATAGTGTAATTTCGCTCCGAAGCCGGGGGCCCAGCTAAGGGTTGTTTTGGGGTCAACGAACGCGCTGCCATCTGGCGGAGCAGGATTGTAGGCGGTTTTGGGTGGAATAAAAAAGCTCCAGACCTTGCCTTTCCAGGGACTGTTCGGGTCGGCCTCATTGACCTCATCGATTCGCCAGTAGTAAGTCGTTCCTGGAACAAGGCCGTCCGGGTAAGGAAATCCTGGGAAGCCGGCAACAAAAAATGTTGCGGCCTGATTGCCCTGGAATGTGCTCTCAGAGCCGGCGTTCACATCGTCAAAATTATCACCGAAATAGACATTGTGGGAGACGGCGAAATCTCCCGCCCGCCAGCTAAGGTTCACCCACGTATCAGCATGCAGGGCACCATCTTTCGGGACAGGGCTGGAGGGATACGGATATCCTTCTCCACCAATTAGCATAACGGTCTGAATCTCCTCTTCCGTCATCGCGTGGTTGTAAACCCGAACTTCATCAATCATCCCCCCCAGGAACTCTGTTACGCCCCCGGCACCCCCAATCCAGAAATTGCCGACTCCTGTACCGTCCCGTGGGCCGCCGTTCCAGTCCACGGCGCCGTTAATGTATGTAACCCCGGTACCCGCGTCACCATCCTGAACGTAGGCGATGTGAACCCAGGTCTGGGTGACCGCAGGGCTGCCGCGGTTCTCCCAGCCGCCGCCCATCCACTCGCCGCTGTCGGTGATCCAGATGCCATAATGGGTCCCCTGGTCACGGCTCTTGGCCATGACTGTCTGCCATGACCCAGGAAGTGCCTCCAGGTAGATCCATGCCATGATTGTGTAGCTATTTGCAGAGGAGAAAACCATGTCGTCGGCATGTGGCACCTCGATATGACCATTGACACCATCTACGCTCAGAACAATGCCTCGGGTGGTATCGATGACAAAACTCGCTCCTCCTACCAACGTACCGTGGTGGTTACCCCTCAGGTCTATGGCGTCGCCATTCAGTGGCCAATATGCTACCAGCTCTGCGGAGGTGTTACCAACCATAGCCAGCGCTAAAACAAAAGAAAAAAAATAAATCAATTTCCTGCACATAATTAGTCCTCCTTCACCCCGCACCAATTGTCCCTTTGAGAAAGCACTGTTCGACCGAACGACTTGTATCGGCTCTGCTCAGGTTCAATTTGTGCAGGGTTCAAAAATTTAATATAGGTTGTTAATTGAAATACAAGAAAATGAACGCCAAACACAACGCTTTCGCTGCGACTTTGTGTTTTGCATAATAGCTCCTCCATTCGGAAAACAAAAAGAATTGCGCCTGCTGGATGACCTCAAAGCCACAGATGCCCGGCCGCGCAGGCACAAGCTTTACTTTTTTTCGTTTATACCAAATAAGCCACCTTACCGTCAAGGAAAATCTTTGGGACGGCTGGGATGCTGGGATGTCAAGCGGGACACATACACAGCCCTCTATTACTGCGACCGCTTTGGTAACCTGGAGCTGCCATACCGCGACCCTGTCATCTCTTGTGTGTACCCGATTATCTTTGCTCGGCGTTGAGCACCTCCTGAGATACCACCAACGCTTTAGGTAAGTCTCAGTAACGAAGGCGAATTTGTGCGCGTGGATGTGCAGCAGAAATTCAGCTCAAGGCTTGTTTTTCAAGTCGGTACTCAATATGATATTTCGGCGATAGAAAAAATTGTCGAATTGTTAAAGGAGCGGAAATGAACCTGGATTTTTCCTATTATATGCCAGCCAGAATTATTTTTGGCTGCGGTAAGCTGAGTGAGCTTAAAACCACGCCGTATCTTCCCAGGAGGAAAGCCCTTGTTGTAATTGGCGCATCCGGAGCAATGAGGAAATATGGATGTCTCGACAGGGTTCTCAAGTATCTTAAGGAAAATGGGGTTGAGACGGTTGTGTATGATAAAATTCAGCCTAATCCTGTCTCCGAACAAGTTGAAGAAGGGGCATCAGTCGCCAGAGAAAACGGCTGTGATTTTGTCGTCGGTCTTGGAGGCGGCAGCACTCTTGATTCATCTAAGAGCATAGCGGTTATGGCGGTTAATCCGGGTAAGTATTGGGACTACATAAACCGAGGAAGCGGCGGACGAAAAACACCCCCTAATAATGCTCTGCCTATAGTAGCCATAACCACAACCGCCGGCACAGGGACCGAAGCCGACCCCTGGGCGGTGATAACCAAAAGCGACACAAACGAGAAAATCGGCTGGGGAAACAACTCTACCTTTCCGACCCTGTCGATTGTGGACCCCCAGTTAATGTTAAGCGTTCCTCCGAAAACGACCGCTTACACCGGTATGGATGCGTTATTTCACTCGGTCGAAACGTACCTCGCAACGCTCAATCAGCCGGCCAGCGACCGCTTGGCGCTGGAGGCAATCAGCCTTATTACAAAATACCTGCCAATCGCCGTCAAAGACGGCGCGAATATCCAGGCAAGAACCAAACTGGCCTGGGCAAGTACCGAAGCAGGGATTTGCCAGTCACTGTCTCGTTGCATATCACTTCATTCTATGGAGCATCCTGTCAGTGCATATTACCCTAACGTTGCTCACGGCTGCGGTCTTACGATGCTTTCGGTCTCCTACTTCACATATTTAGTCGAAAGAAATCCGGCACGCTTCCCCGACCTCGCAGCGGCAATGGGAAAAAACATTGACAAGCTCCCAGAAAAAGATAGGCCTATGGCATTTATAACCGAATTGAAGAAGCTCATCAAAAAAGTAGGGCTTGAAAAAGAAAAGCTCTCCGATTTTGGAATTAAGCAAAGCCGGCTGAGAACTTTTGCCGAAAACTCCTTCTATACTATGGGCAGCCTTTATGATATAACGCCGGTCAAATTAACATTGGACGATGTTATTGCCATTTATGAAAATACGTACTTATGATGTCGCTTGATGGAAAAAGTCGCTGAATAAGGTCGTCAATCTCAATCCCAATTACCGCAGATTCGCCGTCTTTTGTCGGAATCATTAATATTGTCGGTTCCGCGTAAGCGGGAACGGTTGTGAATTGAAAAGGGCCTATGCTGAATCCTTCGGCATAGGCCCCGAATCGTTGTGAATCTGTTATATCAACGAAGCCCCCATATCTTGCTTCGCAATCCGAAGTCCACAGGATGCCTTACGGCAGATGCCCTACGGCAGAAGCAATGGGGGGGTCACTTAAATCCCTGCCTAAGGTGCCGGCTCTGACGGTCGGTACAGCCGAATATCATCGATATATATTGTACCTGAGCCGCCGGCCTGCGGATTCTTCTTGTCTCCTAAACCAATGGCAATCGTATTGACATTGGCAAGATTCACGCCCTGGTCTGCAAATGCCTGCAGGTCGATATTCCATTCCGTCCAGGTGTTTATCAGAGCCGCGTTGGGATTATCATGATGGACAACCGCGTTACCATTGAGAGCAACATACATCGGCTCAGCGTCATTACTGGGCATAGTTGCACCGATGGCCTCGTGAGTCCAAATCATCGGAGTAACCGTCCCTGTGGTCTTGACGTCGGAGAATCCGGCTGTGCATGTCAGACCAGCGTTATGGCTGGTCAGTGCCAGACCTATATAGACATTTGGAGGCATTGAAATCCTCTGCGGATTCCATGACATCGCCTGCCAGGTAACGCCGTTACTGGAGTAGAAGCCGTTAAAGTTGCCGGCGGCGTCACGCTCTAATTTCACCCAGTAAGGTGCCCTGATTGCTGTTTGCTGAGGCGTTACTACAGAAGTATCGCTCGTGGCACTGGCACCAGGAGTCAGCCTGCCCTGGAATCTGCATCCGTTACCGGGTGTGATATAAACCGCAGCGAATTTCGAGCCAGGGTCGAGCGTTTCACGAATCATCACGCCGGCCTTGGCCCAGGGGTCCGTGTTCTGTACGCTGAGCACCTGTGCCGAAATCGTCCCGGCCCCGGACAATTGCTTCCAAGCATAGCGGAACTCGTCAGCCGTGCCCCAAATATCTACGCCTGAGGCTGTCACCGTGTAGGTGCCGGCTGGTTCCTCTAACAAACCTGCAGGATTGCCTCTAAACCAGATAGTCAATGTTTTAACGCCATTTTCGGTCCAGTCTCGCGGATAAATCAGCGTCTTCTCCGCCTCTGAATACTTGAACTTGCCCTGCATGTTGTTGTCATAGAATAAAGGCATTGATTGGCTGCCACCGTGAACGATAGTCTCCTCGGTGTAAGAAGCGGTGCTTTCATCACCCACGGCTGCGCCGGTCCCGTTACCGGGATAGGCCGGTTCCTTACCATGCGCGGCATAGCCAAGCCCATCCTTCCACGACCACCATATCTCGTTGTTGCCAACATCATAGTTCTCAAAATCGTCCACGACAATGAAGTCGGTTACTGTAAAGCTCCAGATTCTGCCTTCGTTGATTGTCCCATCGGTATTATATTCATCGATACGCCAGTAGTAAGGCCCGCCGCCCCATTCAACTTCAGTTGGAGTGTAAATGGTAACACTTTGTCGTCCTCGATATATGCCGGTAGTATCGGTTTTATCGGCATTGGCAACGGCGTCTCTATCGGTGCCGAAATAGACATCGTGTTCAGACGCCTTATCTCCCGCCGACCAGCTAAGGGGCGAAGCATCTCTGATGTATGGTGTTGAGCCATTACCAGGCTTCGGACTCCAGGCAACTAATGGGTCACCTCGCATAGTCTGTTGAATCTCCTCCACCGTCAGCACCTTATTATATACGCGGGCATCATCGACAGTGCCGGTGAAAAACTGGGATGCTGTCGCATGCCTTCCGAGCTTCAGGGTTCCAGACTCAGCATTTGGGGGGCCTGACGGAGCATCGTTGCTCGTAATCAAGACGCCATTTCTATATGCTTTGAGCACATCTCCATCATACGTCGCAGCAAGGTGATACCATGTATCGGCTTCTAATGGCATATAACTGGCCGCATACCATACCCCTCCAACGTTCACGGCTGCTGCTCCCCGGTAAGTCGCGTCGCTGTGGTTCCAGTTAAACTGATAATTCTGCTCCCGATGAAGCGGCCCGCTCGGCGACGCTGACGAAGGTGCGGCTGGGCTAATCACCCAGCAGGTTATGGTCCAATTAGCCAGGTTCTCTGTGTAACCAGTGTCCACATAATCACTGCCGTCAAATTCAAGTGCACCTCCATCATACCCATCTACCCACTTCGGGTCGCCATTCAGGCTGCCATGATTGCCGTGGCCGGACCAATCAAGGGCGAGAGTACCCATACCTTCGTCAAGCTTCCACCAGCCAACAAGATTAGTATCGGTAATAGGTATAACGGGTATTGTTTTGAAGCTCCAGACATCGCCTTTATGCGTGCCGAAACCATCAAATTCATCGATACGCCAGTAGTAAACCTTCTCTAACTCGAGCGGGCCCGGAGTATATTTTACAGCTCCCGTGGGACCTTTGTATGTGTTGGCGGCGCCGCCATTCACATCTTCAAAATTATCCCCGAAATATATATGGTGTAATTTTGCACCGAAACCTTCCGTCCAGATAAGGGATACATCGAGTTCTATGAATTTGGCTCCATCAGCCGGCTGGGGGGCATAGGCGATTCTGGGGGGAATCGCAAAGCTCCAGACTTGGCCCTTGTATTTCGTCGTGCCATCAGCTTCAACCTCATCGACTCGCCAGTAGTAAGTTGTGCCCGGAACAAGGCCGTCCGGATAAGGAAATCCGGGAAAACCGGCAACAAAATACGTGGAGGGCTGGTTGCCCTGGAATGTGCTCTCAGCGCCGGCGTTCACATCGTCAAAATTCTCGCCAAAATATACATCGTGTGAGACGGCAGTCTCTCCCGGCGACCAGCCAAGACTCACCCAAGTATCCTCATACAGGGCCTTATGAGACGGACTCGGATTAAAGGCTGTGCCAGGAGGAGGTGCTGTCATCGCATTTTGATAATCCTCATCGCTGGGCACATAGTTAGCGCCATCTGTCCACATAAAGACATCCCAGAACACCGTATCATTCCCTTGCCTGTGAAAGATGTACATCGTGTTCTCGCCATTTTGAAGCTCTTTGGTATGACCCTCCCCGTGACCGGCTCTGGCCCATCCCCAGGGAGGTCCGACATCCTCTTCAAAAACTCGGTCATCAGCATTTACGAATGGTGCTGTCCCATCACTTCCTGGAAAAGGTGGGCCGGTGGGAATCTCTGTATCACCTGGGTCTCCCTCCACGAGCATATAATCTGACTGATTGCTTGGATTGATTTCTCGTGCCCAGAAGTACCACGTACCGCCCTTGCCGCCGGCTTTACCGATATCGAATGTCCAGCTAATCATCCCGCCGGCGCCGCCCGCACGGGTAATTGCTTGACCGAACGCATCAGCCGCGTCAACAATCCGGTAATACTGGTCAGTGTCGGGATTGCGCACATCGTAATTCTCGGCTTCAAACCATATCTGGTGTGCACCTCCGTAGTTGGAGATTTTGAAGTTTCTTAAGGCATAGACCGGCGTTGTTATTAACAACAATGCTACGAAAATACCGAAAATTCGTTTAGATAATTTGTGAAACATCGTTTTTCTCCTTTTATTTGCGAATATTTGTAATCTTTCTTGGTGAAAAACTTCACTTCAAGTCAAAACAATTTTGGGATGCACAAACATTCGCATAATGACGAACTTATGAATTTCATTAACCCATCATTATGGATGTTGTGCGGACAAGTTATATAGATAAGGAATTAGTTTTTTGCACATAGCCATCCTCCTACAAAAAATAAAAATACAAAACAACCGATAACAATTTTCGTATTTACTACTTCATCTGCATAGGAAAACTTTTTACGGCTTGCCCCCGACAGTTGCAATCGGGGGCTTGCCACTACCTCCTTCCTTCAAAAACCTGATATTAGCGGATAATTCAGTTACAAAAATCTTAACGGCCAAGCACAAAACTTTCTTTTACAACTTGCGCATTAACTTACCACTAAGCTAATTCGATTAAAAAATCAGGAAATTTTCTTCTTGGAAACCAAAATCTACAGATTCGCTCAATTTTATTTATAACAAATTAGCTGCCTTCCCGTCAAGGGAAAAAGGCCTTTAGAGCCATTTATATTCCCTTTTTTGGGAATTATTTTACGGCCTTTATTAAAAGAGCTGGAAACAGCCCGCCGAGGTCTTGGAATTATGTAGAATTTGACCATCTAACATAAACCGTTTAGAATATCCGATTATCCCGCACCAGTTGTTCTGTGGAAAAAGAGCGCTATCTTCGTTCGATATGGATGGCTTCCACTAAGGCTTGATTGATGCGGGTGCGGGGTTACAACTGTTTGTGCAGGGAGAATGGTATGAATAGAGCCGTACAGACGCGAGGCAATTTTCTGAAAACCATTGTATTGGAAACAATGTACTGTATTGGCAGTTCGGTAAGGCCAAAGCCGTTCTGATAGGCAAATGGAAACTCCTCCGGTATGGTGAAGCCCACTGGGAACTCTATGGCCTTGAGAAAGACAGAACAGAATTGTATAATCTCGCCGGATAATATCCACACAAAGTCAGGGAAATGGCTACAATGTGAGAAGACTGGTGGATAAAGTGCAGGAATAAAGAATACATAGAGCAGATGGAAAAAGGTTAACTAATTGGGAAAGGACAAATTATGGAGCTTACAGAAAAATTAGTTGGACAGTCTTGTGGACAAATGAAAAAAAGCGCCGTTTTGCTGATTTGCACCTTTTTGTCGGTCGCTTTTTCGCCGACCTGTCTTTATGGGCAGAAATCGGAATTCGACGGCCTGAATTTGAATATGGGGAATTTACCACGTTTGTCTTATGCCAAGACCCGTTCTATCAGTCCTGAGAGTTTCACGGGTGAAAAGGGCAGGGCAGGCATGGCAACAGAAGGAACCGGCGCCAAGGCGGCTCGTGAGCTGGGGCAGGGCTGGAAAGTCTCTCCTTCCGTCAACATTGAAGCCGGCCAAACCTTTGTACTGGCCGACATCCAGGGTTCCGGCGCTGTCCAACACATCTGGATGACACCGACCGGAGACTATCGCCTGAGCATTTTACGAATGTACTGGGACGGCGAAAAACCCCCTTCCGTCGAGTCTCCGGTGGGCGATTTCTTCGCCTGCGGCCTTGGGCAATATACACAGGTAACTTCATTGGCAGTTTGTGTGAATCCTAAAAGCGGATTCAACTGTTATTGGCTGATGCCTTTTCAAAAAGGCTGCAAGATTACGATGACTAATATTGATGACAAGTCGATGGTGCTGTATTACCAAATCGATTACACGTTGACCGCTGTTCCTGGGGATATGGCTTACTTTCATGCACAATTTCGCCGTGTAAATCCAATTCCTTACAAAGAGGTTTACACCATTCTTGATGGCGTGCGCGGGCAGGGGCACTATGTCGGAACTTATATGACCTGGGGCTCGAACAGTCCGGGCTGGTGGGGCGAAGGTGAGATTAAGTTCTACCTGGATGGCGACAAGGATTTTCCAACGATTTGCGGTACCGGTACGGAAGATTATTTCTGCGGCTCTTATGGTTTTGACAAACCGCAGGGCACTGGGTATCAGCAGTTCAACACGCCTTACACAGGGATGCCGCAGGTGATAGAGTCCGAGACACAGCCGCGTTTCAGTCTGTATCGCTGGCACATTATGGACCCCATCAGGTTCGCAAAAGACCTGAAAGTAACGATGCAGGCACTGGGATGGCAAAGCGGCGGAAGGTATCTGCCTCTGCAAGACGACCTTTCTTCGGTTGCGTTCTGGTATCAGACCGAGCCGCACGCGCCTTTTCCGGATTTGCCCGATAGGGATTCACTGAAAATCAAGTAGCGGCTCTAACGAGCAATGGACGAAATTCATTTATCCGAATACGGCGATGCCTCTGTCGTTCCCGCACCGGTTGGCAGGATGATGGCTTCTTTCGCAGCGGATTTCCGGGACGGCGTGGATATCAACCTGGGAGTAGGCTACGTCAATGAAAAAACCATCCCGCGAACCCTAATTGAGCAATCATTGCACGAAGTAATAAGCCATCCGAAAAGGTATCGCGCAGCCTTCAATTACGGCGGGCCGAAAGGTTCGCATAACCTCGTTACATCCATAAAGGAGTTTCTAACCAGACACAAGATTGGTAACCTGACCGAGCAGATTCTGAATCGTAATGAAATCATCATCGGCCCCAGCGGCGCTACAAGTCTGCTGGAGGCAATAGCACATATCTTGGGACCCCGCAAGGCGGGGACCCTGCCTAAGGGTCTGGTTATTATGTCCGACCCCATATACTACATCTACAGCAACTTCCTTGAACGAATGGGCTTTGAAATAGTGGCTGTTCCAGAAAGCCTGGAGGGTATTAATATCGAGCTGCTGGAGAGGAAATTAGACCAGGTTGGTGATAATAAAAAAGACATCAGTTTTTTATACATTGTTACTGTCAGTAATCCGACCTGCACGATTCTCTCTTCATCCTGCCAACGACGGCTAATTGATGTCACCAACCGCTTATCGAACGATTTAGGGCGCAAGGTACCCTTGTTTCTGGATAAGGCCTACGAAAACCTTATCCACGCTCCTGATTTACCAGGACGTCAGTCTGCTCTGCTATATGATGAATTGGGTTTGGTTTACGAGATATATACTCTTTCCAAGATTCTGGCCCCGGCCTTGCGGATTGGGTATATGGTCGGACCCGCCTGTGCTTTTACCAAGGCTATGATTCAAAGAACAAGTGACGTCGGCTTCAGCGCCTCGCTGCTCTGCCAGGAGATTGCCAGCCATATCCTCGACCATCACGTTGCCGACCAGATTGAAAAGGTAAAACAAGGTTATCACGAAAAGGCGATACGGACTAAAGAGTGGATTGATGAGTTTTTAGGCGATTCTATAACTGAATGTCGCGGCGGACAGGCGGGCTTCTATTATTATTTGACATTTGATGACGTTGAAACAAATGAGGATTCTCCCTTTTTTAAATTTCTAACCCGCACTACCGGCCTGGCTAATATCGACGGCCCGGTGGAAAATAAGAATCCTCGCGTCCTTTACATTCCAGGCCAATATTGCGTGCACAAGCGTGGAAGCTTAATCGAAATTGGCAAAAAACAATTACGCCTGTCTTATGGCTTCGAAGAATTAGACAATATCCATAAAGCCATTCAAATGATGCGGGATGCCATTATTTATACACACAGGCTGTAAGACAGTTTCGTTCAACTGGGCAAAAAAATACACATCTGTTTTATGCACAGGAGCTTCCCTGAAATATCAAATTATGAGATGCTGCCTGAGTATCTTATATTTCCCAAATTGACTTGAGAATAGTTGAAAGATAAAATGTATATTATGCAAAGAGGAATTGCTACATTCACACTTGATACCGGAATCTGCCCGAAATGGCTGTTTCAAAGAATGGTCAAATTAGGCCGTGAAATGACCAGGGTTTTAGTGGCTGAATACGGCCCGGAAGAGTTTATCCGAAGAATTGCGGACCCGGTCTGGTTTCAGTCTCTGGGCACGGTTCTGGCATTTGACTGGAACGCCTCCGGACTGACTACGATATTAACTGCTGCTTTGAAGGAGGCCATTCGGGGCCGGGAAAAAGACCTCGGCATTTTTATCTGCGGCGGCAAGGGAAAAACCTCTCGGAAGACGCCTGATGAGATTACCGGATGGGGGGACAAACTCAGTCTGCCGGGCCAATGTGTTGACAACCTCGTCTATAATTCACGGATGAGTGCCAAGGTGGATAACTCTCTTATTCAGGATGGCTATCAGATTTATCATCACAGCTTCTTCTTTTCCAGAAACGGCAGTTGGGCGGTCGTCCAGCAGGGGATGAATCAAATCGATGCTTCGGCCCGTCGTTATCACTGGTTCTCCGACAACATTGAAGACCTTGTCTGCGAGCCTCACACAGGCATTGTTGCCCCAACAAAGCAGCAGCACTTATTGAACCTTGTAGCCCGGAAAAGCGAAGATACAAGGCAGTTGAGCGTGGAATTTGTTTCATCCGGCTACCGCTCGATAATGAAAGACATCGAGATTTTGCGAAAGCACTCATCCCGATTGAGCAAAATGGTCGGTATGAGATACAAAGACCAGCAACTTACACTGTTGAAATTAGAAGACACTGAGTTCAGATGGCATCCGGTAGTAAATGAAGACTTCTCAAAGAGCCGTTATTTGGAAAAAATCATTCGATTGCTCTGTGACATACATCCTGAGAATTATGAAAAACTGTTAGCTGTTAAGGGCGTGGGGTCGAAGACAGTACGCGCCTTGGCGCTGGTTGCCGAGGTGATTTACGGAGCCAAGCCCTCCTATGAGGACCCTGCTCGTTATTCGTTTGCCCATGGCGGCAAAGATGCCACGCCATATCCCGTTGACCGTGATACGTACGACAATACTATTGCCACGCTAAAAGAAGCTGTTCTTCAAAGCCGCATTAACCCTTATGAAAAAGACAGGGCGGTTAACAGGCTCATAGGTTGTACGTAGAAATGTGTAACCAGAGCGATTCTGTTATTGAACTCCCAGTTTTCGTCTGAGCACCCGAAGGTTGACAACATCCTCTCGATTATATTTCAACAACGTTAAGAGAGCTTGTTGATTATGGTTGTTGACATACTCATACCAGAGCTTTACAGCCACGTATCCATCTACATCCTTCAGGCTTCTATTTATGCCCAACAGTTTTTCAACGGCTTTTAGGCCTCCTTTTAAGTTATGTCTCCAGCAGTCGTACATAAGGTCTGTGTGCCTGAAGCATTCTTTCAAATTCACTCCGAGCTTGGTTTGAATAAAAGGCAGGTCAAAACGACTGCCGTTGTAACTGTAAATCTCATCTACTCTATGCAGGGCTGCAAATAGCTTTTCCTCAGACAAGCTGCCCTCTATAAGCTGAATAACCTCAAGTCTCCTGTCCTTTTCGAGGGCTATTCCGATTACCGTCAGGTCAGCGTAATATCTGCTCAGTCCCGTCGTTTCTATGTCTATATAAGCACGATATTTCATTCTGTTATCTCAACAAACTTCTCCGCTAACGCTGCAGCCTCGAAGCCCGACGCTCGCTCCGGACATATATCCAAAATATTCGCGCTTTACGATATCTCTATTTTGCTCCCAGTTTGCACATGCAATCTATCGTTAGCGCTTCTATTCTTTAAGCTTATCTCTAAAGTATTACAAGAGCCTTTTATCAGAAACAGCTCATTTTCTTTTGCGACATTGTAGGTTGGATAATAATTCATTTGATATTTTCCCATCGCTATTTCTACGATGTATGTATTCTTATCTTCTTTCGGCAGATTGGTGATAATATTTCCGAATCTATCGATTCTCACAACCGTTCCTTCTCTCCCTTTGTGGTGAATTTCCAGCCTTTCCATTTTTTCTGTTTTTGGACCTAACGCATCAAAATGGCCCATTTCAATTCTTGCCGCTGCCTTTGCGAAAACGTCCCGACCGTGAAATGTGTTGCTTGCATCACTGGGAATTGGAATTTCTCTGGTAGCGATTATTTTTTGTTCTTTCAGCGTTTCCCAGAGCAGGCCGTTATCTGGGGCGATAAAGTAATAATCAGCCGTTTTCACTGCTAATGCTTTTCTTTCCGTGCCCACTCCGGGGTCAACTACGCAGCAGAATATTGAGCCTTCCGGAAAGTATTTGTAATTATTTTTAAGTACCCACGAAGCTTCGATTGTCTTTTGAGGTGAGATGTCGTGGCATAAATCAACTATTTTTGCATCATTGTTAATGCGGCAAATCACACCCTTCATTACACCGACATATTCACTTTGGCCGAAGTCTGTCAGCAGGATTATCATAATTAGCTCCAGATAGTATTTTTTTATCATCTTTTTATATATACACAAATTGTAAGCGTATAGACATTTTGAAGAAAGACGTTTTTTACAGGCACAGTGAAGTTAATCTTTTTTATAAATGCCCATTGAGACCGGAAAAATGGAACAGCAAGGCAGAAAAATCTTGTTTTTTTTCGAGTCCTTTCGTAATCTCTTCTGAACTCATAATCAATATGAAGAAATGATAATTGCTATGCCGGCGAACATAACACACATGCTTATCGCCCATAAGGCGCTCCAGAGGCTGAAAACAAAAGGGATTGACGAATTTGCGGAATTTGCAGGGACGCTCGATGATACCTCCACGGGAAAAAACTATAAGGCCTATGTGAATCTCGGCAGTCTTGGGCCCGACCTGTATTACTACGCCATATTATCCGGCTCCGTCAAAGACTTGCTTAAAGAAGGCTTCGTTCAGGCCAAAGGAGTAACACCTTGGTCGTACCATTTGCATTCACATAAGCCGAACGAGTTTCCCTTGAAGCTGGTCGAGATTACTTTCAGCGATGTAATAAGAGAAAAAGGCAAAGTCAAGCTCTTTGCGGATGATATTAGAAAGCTTGCCTATATCGCCGGACATCTGACGCACATTGCCGCCGACCAGATTATCCATCCCGTAGTGAACAGCGTCGCCGGTCCTTACTACCGCGAAGGGAAAAATCGCAAAAAACACCGCGAGTGCGAAGTTTTTCAGGACTACTTTCTTTACGAGGAAGTCTATCGTCTCGAGGAAAAGAGTGGAGCAAAATACGACTTTTTTAAACAAAATTTTCGCGGCTGGGCGGATTGTGTCAGGGGGGCTACCACCAAAAACACAGAGGAATGGTTCCGTTACTTCCTTCAGCGAGGTTTTGTAGAAACCTACGGCACCTGTCCGTCGGAAGAAGAAATTGAAAACTCCGTTGATAATCTGCTGCTGACTCTGCGTGCCTGCCAGAAATTTGGGCCTTATAAAAAAGCAGACAAAGAATATCAACAAAACAGGGATGGCTCTGCGATGTGTCAGGAGTATATTAAAGATGTGAGCTATATTAAGTACTACCGACTGGCGGTGGAATTGGCCGTGATTTACCTCGTTGCGCTGTACGAAGTATATTTTGTGCTCAAAGAGGGAAAAGACTTTACCGACAAGCACAAAAAACGGTTTCTTAAAATAGTCAGCGACGCGGATTTATCCTGTCCTCTGAAGCAGAAGATATTCGAGAAGGCAAGTGCTGCACTGAGGGACAAAACGAGCATGGAAACAGCTATCAAAACGCATACCTCCGGCCTGTTGGCAAAAACAAAATTCCTCACTACGAACCACATCTTCAAAACCGCAAATGACAGTGATATTGTAAAAGCGTAGCGAGAACATTTATAGAGATTACTGGAAAGATGCGGCCTTGCGGGATATAATTAGCTGATGGATTTATCTATTGTTATACCGGCATACGAGGAGAGTGAAAAGATCGCCCGTGACATAGAATCGGCAACGGCGTTCTTAAAAGACAATCATTTTACAGGCCAGATTATCGTAGTCGATGACGGCAGCAAGGATGATACCGCTGAAGTCGCAAAAAACGCTATTGCTAATCCGGCACCCGGAATAGAGATTAAAATTGACCGTTATAATCATCATCGGGGTAAAGGTTACGCCGTCCGCAGAGGCATTATGCAGACAAGCGGCGAATACGTGATGTTCGCCGACAGCGGCTGTTGCGTACCATACGAAAATACTCTACGCGGGCTGGAATTAATAAAAAACAAGGTGTGCGATATCGCACATGGCTCAAGAAAAATGCAGGGATGCCGTATAGAAAGGAGACAGAGTTTATACCGCCGTACGTGCTCTAAGTTATTCCACTGGTTTGTGATTCACGATATGAAAATCCCCGCCGAATTCACCGATACCCAGTGCGGATTTAAAATATACCGGGGCGACATCGCCCGACACTTGTACGGCCAGTGCATTACTGATGGATTCACGTTCGATATAGAAATCATAATGCGGGCCCAAAAAGAGGGTTATCGTATAAAAGAATTTCCCATCGATTGGACCTGCGACCCCGACAGTCGGCTCTCACCGACTCGCAGCTCCTGGAGCGTTCTCTCTGGACTGCTAAAAATCAGACGGATTATGGCTAAAAAGTGAACTAAAGTGAAACTTACGTGTCATCCTGAGGCGAAGCCGAAGGATCTGGCCAACGAAAAAGAGATTCTTCGCTTCGCTCAGAATGACAATTTTGCTGCCACTTTAGCCTAATTCAGTCACCTTCTAAATTTGGACCAAAGTACAAAATTTCTTTTTTCTCTGCATCTTTACCCTCCCCTTCCAATATAATCATGGCTGATACGTCCGGGTGACGCGAGCAATATTGCCTGATTTCATCAGAGCTCATAACCATAAAGGCGGTCGAGAGAGCGTCGGCGGTTGCAGCATCAGAAGCTGATGCCCAAGCGGCAAGTTTGCCCTTAACGGGATAAGCCGTCCGGGGGTCGATGATATGCCGGCCCTTCTGAAGCCCTGAGCCGCTTATAGCCCGGCCCTGCAAGCTGGGACGAGCTAAAATCTGTTTGCGATTGTCCGGATTGCTTAACGTCAGAGGCCAGCCTTTTGTCCCTGCCGGAGCGTCGAGGGCCAATACCGAACTATAGCCGCCGGAAATCAGAGCGGTCTCAATACTCCACTCACGCAGCATCTCAGCCATCCGGTCAACGGCGTAGCCCTTGCCGATGCCGCCCAGGTCAATTTGAATCGGAGCGGCGAGCAGTCTGACCGTATGCTCATCTTCATCCAATTGTAACAGATGTGCGCCGGTACGCTGACGAGCAAGATTCAGCTCTTCTCGTGAGGGCGTGCGCGGCGTTCCATCTTCGTTACGCCAGCAGCTCAGCAAAGACCCGATAGTAATATCAAAAGCCCCGTCGGTTTCGGCATAAATCCGGCAGCTAAACTGCAGACATTCGAATGCATCCAAACCAAGCCGCAAAGGCCGATTGGCGGGCAGGTTATTGATGCGGGAGATGTCACTGTTCTCGATGAATCGGCTAAGCTCGCCTTCAAGCCGGTCAGCCTCATCAAAGGCGGCAGCGGCGGCCTGCCGGGCATAGCGAGCATCCTCCTGTACGACAATGACCTCGAAAGTCGTAGCCATCGCCTCATGGCAAAAACGCCTCATCCCGTGAATTGATTCCGCGGGAATTGATTGACAATCGCTCTGGACAAAACAGGTTTCCGATTGCGGCTGATTCATTTTTCACCTGCCCTCTGTGATTGAACCGGCTCTGCCTGGTGTTTCTGGAAGCTGTCCCACAAATCCTTTCTTACAAAGCCAAGCAATTTAACTTTCGGCCTCAGCCACACATAATATGGCTCATCGAACAGAAACATATACATTTGACGTTTTTCCAGCGGGGTTAATACATACAGCTTATTGGTCAGCGCAGCCTCAACATCGGGTGAGGCAATAATCAGCGGCGCCGAAGGCGCATCGTTGACAACTTCATTCGACCAGCGTATTTCTTTGAAAGACCGCAGATACCACGGCAGAGGCCAGTAGTCGCCTTGCGGACAAATGACATCAACAGGAATATTGTAACCATCTTCGTGAACACTTGCGTACTCTTCAATTTTTTTAGCTATCGTAAACACCTCTGTAGTCGGATGAGCATAGACATAAGGATTGCGACTGTCTGAATAATACCCGTAATTGCTCAGGCAGGACTGCCAGAGCAGGTGTATAGAACCCTCAAATAACAGCAAAAGAATTATCAGGCGGGGCAAAACATTCGGCATAAGCTTCACTAACACCGCAGCCCCGACGCCGGCCAACAGAATCATACCGTGCAAAAAACCTAACATACACCAGGGAGTTTTATATGGTATTAAGGAATATACCACAGTCAAAAAGAGCGTGTAAAAGCCGATGAATCTAAGCAAATGAATATTGGCGCAAGACAGGCCTTTTTTTGTCATTGCAGCTATGAAGCCGGCCACCGATAAGAAAACTATAAGTGCTTCGATCCATATCGGCCCATCACCGTATCTGGAATAGATGAGCATCTTGAGGTAGTAGTACCACGGGTGGATATGAAGATTGTTTCCGCCCGCACGGTCGAAATAGGTCGTATAAGTCCGAACCGAATCTATAATTCCGCCGGGGTTGCTAAAAAAAGAAGAGTAAAACAGAGCCGACACGAATACTCCCGCCAATAAGAAAACCAAAAAATGTGAAAGTTTTATTTCTTTAATGGTATTTATGAGAAAACCTTTCGGTCCTCGCATCAACAGTGTAACCACAAGAGCCAACAGCATCGAGCCAAAAGCGATGATACACGTCTCCTTGGTGGCGTGCATAAGCCCTATGAATATCCCTGCCAACAAGGCCCAGGCAATATTTTTGCTCTGTGTATAGCGGTAGCCGAAAACAATTACACCAAAAGTGAAACAGACCAGGAGCATTTCCTGGATATAATAACGGCTGTAAAAAACCATAGCAGGCGAGATAGCGGTCAATACGGCGGCATAAACCGCAGCGCCAGACCCCATTCCGTCACTGACCGCTAAGACCAGCAGCAACAGCAGCACACCGAAAAAAACCGGCACAATCCGCAACGTGAACTCAGTAACCTGGGTTAGTTTCTCGGAAGAGGACAGCCGGGCAGCGATTAAAGTCAGGTAGTTAAGTGTTGGGCCGTGGTATTCATTGGGGTTGTATGTATAAACACCTTTCTCCAGCAGTTCACCGAACTTGATGGCATGCACGGCCTCGTCGCCGTGCATAGGACGCTGTCCCAGCCGCGGCAGGCGCAGCGCAAGCGCAACAATCGTCGCGGCCAAAATGAGCACGCAACATTTCCTGGCCATCTTATCCTACAGGCTTGCCGTAAACCGCCACCTCGATATAATGGTTCAAATCGTTTCCGGTATTGCCGTTGCTGTAGAGACGCACATAACGGGCCTTGACACCTTTGGCGTCGAAAAGTTTGCCCTCGTTGGTTTCCGTATAGTGCATATCTTTGCCGACTCCAAGGCCCGCAGAGTTATCAATGTCATTATTGAACAGAGTTCTGACGTTCGTTATAAAATCAGGGTCATCGGCAACCTGAACTACCACATCAAAGTAAACACGCGCCTGCTTATGGTAATGCCATACTACAATGGCGTAAATTTCATGCATAGCTGCGAGGTCGATTGTAACCTGCTGCACAAACGGACCTAACTCAACGTAGCTGCCGTCGGCGGCTTCCTTATCGCCGTCTGTTATCATTTCTATCTCGCCTATGATAGGTTCTTCGTCGCTGCTGGACACCGGCTTCTCCAGGGCGACATTTGTCGTTCCAGCAGGTGCTAAAAATGGCGGACGTGGCTTGCCCAAAGGCTTCTCAAGATTCGCTACCCTCGTAGTATCCTGCGGCGTACCTACGAACATAGGCTTGGGAAGCTCAATATCTATCGCCACCAATTTAGAAGAGGCTGAATTATCAGCGGCAGCCGTTTCATTGCCGACAGAAGGCTTATTGGAACTCTCGCCAGCGGACTGCGGAGAAGATTTTTTGCAGGCCGGTATAAAGCACAAAAATATCGCCAACAATACTGATACACATACCTTCACAATTGAACCAAAATCTTTCTTCAACATAGACAATTTCCTTTGACCCTAAAAATTCATAATTTTATGTAGCTGACACAGCCATTTGTTGTCAGTATTTTATCATATATAAATCTAAACCAAAAAAACACAGTATCCTATATATACGACGTTGTCAAGCCGCATAAAAGTATATTTTTTTCTTTTCTTCACAGAATATTATACGAGTCAAAAAATGTATGCGCCTCTCCAGAACAGAGCCGCGACTGTAAAGGAGCGATATTTTATTTTTCAGTTACACAATAGGGTATTTTTGAGCGCACTTAAATTTCTTGATTCGGATTGAGTATGTTTTTCGCTTAAAATAACAAAAATACAGCAGGGATTCAACGCCTCTGAATCCCTGCTTTACTAATGGATTCATTAAAATATTTTAGCAGACTCAAAAAGTTTCTGAACTCAATCCTTCTTTTATTCGCCTTCGGTCTCTTTTTCCGACGTGCCTTCAGCCGGGGCTGTAGCCATTTCAACTATTGGTGGTTCAAGACCCGCTTTGGCCAGAATAACATACAGCACAAAGCCAATCACAAAAGCGATAACCGGAGCGGGCCTGATGAAGCTGAAACTCTCTCCGCCGACCATTGGCAGTATCGCCACGACAAATCCCGCAGCCCAGGCGATATAGCCGGCTAAATTGACTCCCTTGCGCGGTCCGGACCACTTGCAGCCGCTCAGCAGATAATCAGCCGCCATAGAGCCACAGATAGGACCAAACGAGGCGCCGATTATTGAGAAAACTCCAACCAGGTTGAGCGCCTTGCCTGTAACGGCCAGAATAATGGACACAGCAGCTCCGATGGAGACCATCACTACTTTGTTGAGCTTCGGGAACATTGTCCCGATGCTATTGCCGGCGATGAACGAGCAGAAACACGCAGGGGCAAAGCTGGCCACAGCAAAGAGAATAAACATAATCTTGGATATAAAGTGCGCTCTGATAACGGCGTCGAAGGTGTAACTCTCCATATCAGGATTGGCGCCATGCGCGCCAGCCACGGCAATAAGAGGCAGACCGCCAGCGATTACAATTGCCAGAGCTATGCCGGTAAGACCGCCAAGCTGGATATCTGTTGCATTGCGGTTACCCATTCCAAAGTCCACACCGGCTGCACCTGCCGTCGCGAAGAAACCTACGACAATAGCTATTATTGTCAGAAAGCCGACAATCGGACGGGCACCTTCGGGGGGCGTGTATTCACCTGCGCTGCCGACGTACGTGAAGAAAACAATGAGAATCATTATAAGTGGAACAATTGGCAGGAAAGTGGATACTTTTCCGACGTATTGAATGCCCTTGATGGCGACAAACACAGCCAGGATGGCCCATATAATCGCTATGATGGTAAAGGCCGCACTGCCCTGGAACTTGCCTGCAGCGTCCATCGCGGACGGTTGGCCTACCGCCTGAAGGATAAAGTTAGTGGATACGGCGATGTTTACGGCCAGCCAGCCGAACTGAAGAAGCCCCATCAAAAGACCCGGCATCAGAAAGCCCCCCGCTGTACCATAGGTAGAAGAACCCACTACGTAGAGCGGATACCCTGTCTTCACACCGTACAGCCCGGGTACCAGATAAAACAGAAAGTGACAGATAAGAGCTGCAATAATCAGCCCCAGCAGGCTCAGCCCCAGCCCGGCCTGAGAAAGCGTCCCATTAGCAATCTCCATATAGAAGACCACCCATAGGAATATCCCAGCGTACGCAGGTGCCGTGCTCTTGTACCACGGCGCCCGGTTCTCAGCCGGATTCGGCTTGGCCATACTCAAGTAACTCGGCAGTATTCCATTACTCATAATCTGTTCTCCTAACTAAAAACCCTAATTAAACTTCACCCGGCAACTTGCCGTGTACTTACTCAATATAACACTTATGCTATCACTTCACCAGGTTTTTTGATAAGCACCTGGCGAAAATTTTGTAGGGTGGGCTTTAGCCCACCGTTTAGAACTGACAGTAAATATCCCTATCCCTATCATCTCAACAATTAGTCTGTTTTTGGGATTTGGATTCTTTTGCCGTCATTCATCGCCGATTTATGGGCACATATTCCTGTCATTGTCCAGTTCGCAGCGGTTTTTGCATCCACCGCAGATTCCCTTTTTTCGACAATCGCGCGTATAAACTCATTAGTCAGATGAGGATGAGAGCCGCCGTGTCCGCTGCCTTGAATAAAGGAAGTGTGCTCATGCTCTTCATCATAGACCCCGTGCCCGGTGAAGGGTGCTATCTCCTTTGGCAGCAAGTGGCCGTAATCCGGCACTTTTACCCTCTTGGCATCCTCATAGCCGGAATAAATAACAGGCCCATCGCCGGCAACCTGCTCCCATTCAAATGAGAGCTTCGTCCCATATACATCAAAGCTCTCTCTATATTGTCGAATCGTATTAAACAGTGACCGCGTTACCTCACAGGCAAGGTCTGAATCGGCGAGTTTTATAATAGCGGTTTCAATTGCAAAAGGCGAATTGTAGAGTTTGATATAATCTTCCTGAATCCGGCCTGAGCCGTAACAGACTACGGATTCGGCCTGCTTTTGCGCAAGGCACAGTAAAGGGCTGACAGCATGGGTTGCATAGTGCATAGGCGGGAAGCCGTACCAGTAATCCGGCCAGCCGGGCAGTCCCATATTCTGCTGATGCGAACCGCGCAGGAACTGAATCTCGCCCAATTTCCCCGAATCGACAAGCTCCTTTGCGTAGAGAAACTCCCGCGTATATACGGCGGTCTCCATCATCATATATACCTTGCCGGACTTCTTCCGTGCACGAGCTATTGCAAGACAGTCCTCTGTCGTAGTGGCCATCGGGACCGTGCAGGCCGTATGTTTGCCTGCGTTCAAAGAGGCTATTGTCATCCAGGCGTGGTCGGCTATCGGCGAAACTACATGGATAGCATCAAGCTCATCGATACTTAGCAGGTCCTCAAACCGGGTGAATCGCCTTTCTATTCCAAATTGGTCGCCTATTTCATTGAGGTGGTCTTCGCTTCGCTGGCAGATAGCGTAACACTCAGTGTTGGGGTGTCTTTGATAAATAGGTATAAACTCAGCCCCAAACCCAAGCCCTACCACTGCAACCTTTACTCTTTTCATAGGCCTGTCTCCTTTGGCATCTGTTATCGCATATATTACTGGCCACAAAGCTCTTCGTCGCGCTGCCGGTAAACAAAAAAATACTCGTTGACCGCTGATTTGACAAGTCTTTTTTTCCCGCGATTACCAATTTGGTACTCGACCACAGTGCGCAACGGTCCGGCAATGCCGCCCCGCGGCATTGACGGACTGGTTATATGCTCAGACCCGCTAATCGGGCTTGGCAGTTTGTTCCTTGCCCCCGACAGTCGCAATCAGGCAAGCCCCCGTCGGGGGCTTGCCTGATACGAGCTTTTCGTACTCGAGCGGATGTTCGCGGAGCATCTCCTTGCGTGAAATTCTGCCGTGCCACCACAAGAGCGTCCCCGGAAAACGAGAGGGATTGAAGTGGACGTTGTAAAAGTGCCAGACCAGCAGCGCCAGGGTCGCCAGGACTGCCTCATCCGCATGTATTTCAGCCGCCAGCTCGTACGTAAGCCAGGGCACGACCTTCGCGGCCACGCCTGGAAACCAGAGCACCAGCCCCGTCCCTATCATAATGACACAGCCCCAATAGACAGCCCAATAGTCAAACTTCTCATAGTACGTATATCGGCCGAATCGAGGTCTCTGTCTGCTCAGGCCCAGAAAGTACAGAGAATTCCTGGTCACGTCGGCCACGTCCTTGAGCCGCGGCAAAAGCTCGATGAACTCGCGCCGTCCTTCTCGTGTCAAGAAGGTATATAGCAAATGATAGACTGACACCAGCACCAGCACCACACCACAGAAGCGATGCAACAAGCGGATTATCTCTATGCTGCCAAAGAAGCTGACAACATCCTGGCTCCATCCGTACTCAATCCTGCCCAGACACCACAGCGGCACGCCTGTGATAATTAGGCCGAGCGTGCTCGTGAATAAAAAGATGTGCTGAACGCGGAACTGCAGGCCGAAGCGTTGAAAGTACTGTTCCTTTGAATCTCTGGCGACATTCAACTTCTTCATTGTTTCCTTTCGTCTGTTGATTTGCTGGCCCTTATTTTCGACACGAATCGCCTGAACAAGTCCCCCATGATATGGAGGATTAGCAGAGCCATTACAACGATAATAAGCCACTTGAAAAACCTGTTAACGCCCATATACGTTGGACGACGTGTCCCTATCAGCTCATTCATAATCATAAACGCGCCGGCCCGGCTCTTGAGCGGTGTATCCCCCGACACTTTACCGAAAAAGAAAGGTGCGTCGGGGCAGTGACAATCCTCGCACCTGCGGGCGCCCAGCGCCTGCGCAGCCGGCCTGACGTTATGGCCGATAGACCATAAATAAGGCTTAGCCAACGGATGCCCTTCTTGCTGCAATTTGCCCGAATCGTCAAGGCTGTACAGTTTGCCTCCGGCAACATAGACAGCCTCGCCTTGGACCTCTTTCTGCAGTGAGTTCAGGGCCTTTACGATATGTTCTTCAGTCAAACCCGGCCAGTCACCGCAAGCCGGCAGCTCAAGCCCAGCGAAAACTTGGCCAACAGCTTCTTGGACCGCCTCGAAAGCAACCGGCATAACTCCTTGGTCTTTCAATGTCCCCCAGTAGGCAGGCCAGAGCAGCTTATGAGGCGCAATCTTTCCGTTGGATTGTCGGGCGAAAACAGGGGCGATAATGTGTGGCAGAGCCTCTTTGGATTTATTAACATTTAGGGTGCCCAAACGATGCGCACGGGAGGTTTTAGTCAGAATAGTCTTTTCGCCCGGCCAGGGACCCGAGTGGCAGGCGGTGCAGGTCAGTTTCTCAATGTGTACTGGAGGAATACCCCGATGTTCCGGCACAGGTGCACCTAATCGGCCCGCCAACGGTAACGATGAGTCTTTTTCTCCAAGGTGGCAGCCTTCGCACGATGTGGTTGCTGTCAGAGGATTTGACGACGTGGATGACTCGCCCTCATAACCGCGAGTAATGTTATGGTCAATGCCGTTACGGTGACAATCAACGCATTTCAAACCGGCCGTCAGGTGAATATCCTCATCCGAGGTCCATTTCTCCGTATCCTCCTTCTCTATGTACAGGTTGGAATGGCAGAAGTAGCACCGATGGTCGGGAACCTCTCTTACGATGTTAAAGGAGACCTTGTTCTCGTGGTCGAAAGCGGTTGTACGATAAGTAATGGTCGGCGGAACCTTCTTTGCATCTTCCGGCGGCTCGGGCATAAAAGGGTCGTACATATCGGGCATATCCCTGGCCGAGCCGCTGACCGAAGCAAATCCACACGTGGCAGCCGATGCCCACCGGAAATTCTCACGGATAACCTGCAGGAAATACTCGCTCTGATTATGAGCAAACTCGGCATTATGGCAGCTCAAACAGTTGATTTCCAGCTTGCCGGAGATATACTTGCGCATAATCTCGTCAGGGTCTTGGGTTTCAAGCTCTCCGGCGCCGCCGCCGGGCGTATGTCGGCCAAAATACCTGGTGAACTCACGTGCCGTCAAGCCCACCTGCTCAGGCTTGAAAGTCCCCGGCCAGGGACGATATGAAAGTGGTATCTGGGTGCCGGTCCGTGCATCTGCCAGTATCCACGGCTGTCCCGGACGACCGGGAGCAACGTTCGGGTCGGCGGCGTTGAAATGCCAGCCTTTGCTGATTATCCCATAGCTGTGGCACTCACCACAGGTCCAGCGGGTTGAAAAAGGCAGCAAAAGATTGTCATCGGGAGTAATCTTTCCTCCTTTTTCTCCTTCTTCATTTTCAGCAAACAGAAGAATAAGATGTGCAGGATGTGCCCGGCTGCCGTCACTTTCGTCACCCAGAAGCTTCTGGACGGTTTCGGCTTCCTTTGAGAAGCCAACGCTCGAAGCGCACAGGAACAATACCGGCAAAAACAAAAAGCCTGTTAATGTCAATCCTTTTCTCAATGTACGCTCAATCCTTTTTCAATGTATTAGTATTCGTCGAAGAAATTGTACAATACGCTCTATTTTTAACAAGCGTTTTTTATACTTTAAAGTCTTCCGGCTTGAACTCCAACTTCCGGCCGGCCTCCACCGCCTCATTAACCTTCAATACCGTAACCGCCGTTTCGTATCCGATTTCAGCGGGGCAGTTGAGCTTGGCCTTGCCGCGAACCGCATCGAAGAAATTCTCGAGGTGCGGCTGGTGATATGGCTTGCCTTCCATTGTTACAGGTATGTCATAACTGGGTGGCTTCGGCGACTCGCGCACGTCCAGCACAGCGTCGCTGGCGGGCTTTTCTTCTTGCTTCTCCTCCACCGGTTCCTTGATAAAGCCCATCTTGACCCATTTTTCCCAATTCTCCGGCGGGACCCACGCTTCGCGATATATAATAGTGCGTCCAGCAGCTTCCGAGATTACTAACGTCCCTTCATCGCCCATAAACGTCTCAAAATACCCCTGGCTGCTGTTGGTAGTTATTGTCTGATAAAACGCCCTGACGGTGCTGTCAACGACTTGATACTCATAAATGGCCATAACATTGTCGTACCAGTCGTGGCCTTTCCAGTAGTCGATACCACCACTGGCCATCACGGCTTTGGGATTTATACCGAGGAACCAGCTAAAGATATCTATCTGGTGCGAGCCGAGGTCAACTATCGGCCCGCCTCCTAGCCCCTTGTACCAACGCCAGTTTCTAAACTGCTGCATCGAGTCAAAACCATACTTTTTCAGCGTAGCCTCGTCAATGACGGCGTTTTTCGGGAACCCCAAATCCTCGCACGCTGCCTTGGCGCGGTTCCACTGCCCGTTGATTGTTGTAATCCGACCCAGAATCTTAGCATCTCTGATGAGTTTCTCATAGCAGTGTCTATACAGAGGATTACTGCGTCGCTGATGGCCTATCTGCAGCAGTTTGCCCGTTTTCTTTGCGGCCTCGACCATTTTCCTGGCGCCTTCGAGGGTGTTGGACATCTCTTTTTCGCAATAGACATTCAGACCGGCCTCCAGGCAGGCAACCGCATGCTCACAGTGCCAGAAATCCGGCGTGGCAATAATAACCGCATCGAGGTCTTTTTCTTTATCGAGCATTTCCTTGTAGTCCTCATAGGTATTATGCTCGTGCTTATAGGCCTTGAGGATGCGAGAGACACGTTTTTGATTCCAGGCTGTCCAGATGTCACAGACGGCCTTAAAACGGATCCCCGGTATCTTCAGACAGGCATCCATCAAAACCTGTCCCTGAGCTCCGGCACCGAGCAAAGCCACGTTTATATCGTCCCCGGCATTACCGCTCCGCGGCAATGACGGGCCTGTCTGCCCCAAAACCATCGGCGAAAATGCCAGTCCGGCGCCTGCCGCCGCCGTAGAGCGCAGGAAACTACGTCTGTCAATTTTTTTGTCAGTTTTTTGATTACTCATTGTATTTCTGTCAGCTCCATAAATTTAACAATTAACCTGAACCCATCTCTTATTTTGTCACGTAATTTAACTTCGCAGTTTATATAGACAACTGTCAAGCACGCTCCTGATTTTTTTCCTGCTGGCACCATCCAAAATTGCGTTGGTTTTACCGATTGTTTACCGCTTCGTCCCGTCTTGTCTTCGACGGGCGGGATTCATATTTTCAGCAGCGATATACGCTTACTCCACTAACGGTTTCACTATTATATTACGAAACGCCACCGGGCCATGGTTGCCCTGGAACATAAGCGGACCGAAAGGTGCTTCGCTGCCGCTCAGAGCACCGCCCGTTACGCCCTTGGTCATTTCGAGATTCTCATGCAGCACCTGGCCGTTGAGCTCAATCTTGACGAACTTGGCATTGCTGGTTTTTTTGCCGTTGGCATCGAACCTCGGAGCCTGAAAATCGATTACGTACTTCTGCCATTCGCCGGGTTTCTTACACGCATTTACGCGTGGCGCTCCGGCACCGTAAATCGCGCCCATATCACCAGGGCCCATCTTTTCTCTTCCCCAGCTATCCAGCACCTGAATCTCGTATTCGCCCATAACATAAATGCCCGAATTAGAACCTTTCGGCACCATTACCTGCAGCTCGATACGGCAGTCGCCGAACTTTTCCTGTGAGTACATATCAAAGCTCTCGCCGTGTTTAGCGGTCAGATTTATCATTTCACCGCTGCCGCCCTTATTCACCAACAGATTCGGATTCTCGGATGACATAGCAGCAGTGCCGACGACCCATTTGCTCTTTTGCTTATCGCCTTTGACAATCCAGTTGTTAAGGTCTTTGCCGTTAAACAGCACGATGGCATCGCCGTATTTCGGCTTTAGCTCTCTGATGTAGATGTCCTTGAACTCAACGAGCATTGGCGGCCCTGCGTGGATTTGAAGCGCCAGTATGCCTTCACGAGCAGCACCCTCGAGGTCTTTGGGGTCGCCGGGGTCGGTCAGCCGGTCATTATCAACAAGCTCCATTGTCTGGTAGCCGTTCAGATAGTGTACCAGATGGTTGCCCGAAGCGATGATTCTATATTCGTTCCAGTCCTTTTCCTTATAATAGCCGGCCTTGATAAGCTCGTCTTTATCGGCGACTTTACCAATGACGTTCTTATTGCCGTTTTTATCGATGACCATCATATCGCCGACATTGACCAGCCACCCCCGGCCTTTTTCGTGGTAGAGAAATCCGACCTTGCCCGGAGCATTCTCGACTTCTGCCTGGTAGCCGCTGACGACCCACTTGCTTACTTCTTTACTGCGATACTGAACGCCGGAGTTGCCGTTCTGAATCCGGAATTGAAGTTTCAGTTCGAAATCTCTGAGCTTGCCCCCCAAAGGCGTACCGCCGCGCCAGATAAGAAACGTATTGCCGAGGGCAGGGTTGGTAACGGTGGTTTGGCCTCGAATGACGCCATCCTGAACCGACCACAGACGCATATCGCCGTCCCAGCCGCTCAAATCCTTGCCGTTGAACAGACAGACCCACTGCTGGGATGAATTCGAATCGCCCGCCAGTGCAGTCTGCCCGTAACCGAACATAGACGTCCCAAACAAATTCAAAGCCAATATCATAATAAGCAGAACCGTTCCATCGGAGACGATGATTTTATTGTTCTTGTTTTTCATTTGTGTGTATTTCATTACAATTAGCCTCAGTCGAATGATTTGATTTTAAGATTTTTGAACCAGATGGGGTTGCCGTGGTATTGGAATCCGAGGTGTCCTTCGCGAGGCATATCCTTGTAGGCGGTGGGGAACTTATTTTTGGTTCCCTGTGGGTTTTGATGCGGCTCGGTCCAGAGGTCCAGGTCCATATCGATGATGTCTTCACCGTTGAGGTTTACATAAATCTTATTATCCAAACAGGTTATGACGTAGTGGTTCCACTCTCCGGGTTTTTTGACAGCCGTCTTCGAGGGCGATAGGCAGTCGTAAATAGCGCCGCACTGGCCGTGCTTTGTGCCATCCGTGGTGGCGTGAATTTGCACTTCTATAGCGGTGTTTATCCATTTCTCTATACTGCCGGTGCGGATAAAGACCCCGCTGTTGCCATTCTCGGGTACTTTGAAGTCGAGTTCGAGTGTAAAGTTGCCGTAGCGTTCTTTGCTCCAGATGTCGAGGTCGTGGCCGCTAACACCGGATACGGGTGAAAGGACGCCATCCGCGTCAAAAGCCCAGGAGTTGGGTTGCATTACCGCATTCGAGAGGTCTTTTTTAAAGACGTCTTTATACTCGACATCGCTCAGCTCGGCTGCGACCTTTCTAAAGAACGCCACACAGCTTGCAATCTCCGGCATCGAGTTTAGCCAGTTGTGCTCATACTCAATCGAGAATACGCCCTTGAAATTCTGGCGGTCAAGCTCGGTTAGTATCTCTCTGGCTTTGCTGATTCCTGTGCCCCATATCACGTCGTGCGCCGCAGCGACGCCGAACTCATTGAGGTCTTTGAAGTGGAGGCTCCTGATTCTGCCGGCCCCGCCGAGCTTCTTCACCGCCTCAAGAGGGTCAACTCCCGACCTGCACCAGTGCCCCGTGTCCGCACACGCCCCAATCCAATTGCTCCTGCCCTCGCAGACCCGCATCACCGTATCGGGGCTCCAATAAGGCGAAGGTTTGGGATGGTTATGAATCGCCACGCCAATCTTGTACTCTTTGCAGAGTTTGTCAATCAAATCAAAGGCGTCTTCCGGCGGCTCCGAGACAATCGTCTCTATCCCCATTTCACGGGCGAAGTCAAAGACCTTTCGGCATTCCGCCTCGTTATTGGGAAGCCCAACCACCCCGTAGTTCGTAAGTTTTACTCCGCTCACCTGGAGCTTTTGCAGCATCTCCTTTTTGTTCTCCGTGGACATGTTATGGTCGGTCTTGACATCCGGTTTCTCCTTGCTCATTTGCTGGCCGGGATAGACCTCGATATAGCGCATATTTAGCGCCCTGGTCTTGTCAACCGCCTCGAAAAACGTGAAGCGATTGAAACTGTACGCCTGCATGCCCAGTTTCCAGCCTTTCAGGTCATCGGCGTTTGCCTTGGGTGCCCAGCTAAAACACAAAACAAGAGCCAGTAACCCGGCAATAATTTTTGTCTTTCCGTTCATTTCTTTTTCTCCTAATAATTAAGACGTTACTTCCAGAGAAAATAGTATAACTATAATCTCCAACCTTCACGATATTCGCGTTTTAGGTATTTTTCGGCCTCAGGCAGATTAGTAATCTTGAAGTTCGGCCCGTCCCAGTATAATTTCTCGCCGGCGCGAGCCGCCACGTTACCCAACAGGATAGTTTCGCTCAGCGGACCGGAATAATCGAAATTAGCTGACGGCTTCGGACCGCCCTTACACGCCCTTATCCATTCCTGGTAATGGTCAACACCTCTGCCCAAAAACGGCTCCGGTGCTTTGAAACCTATCATCTTCGATTCAGGTATCAGTCTCGGCCCGCCCATATGCGGGGCAAGTATTGTGCCCTTTTCGCCGTAGTATAGTCCGCCCTGGTCGGGCAGTTTCCGCCCCGGGTCAAGCTCTTTCGGCAAAGGGGGGCTTTTGACGCCGTCATACCAGGTAACTGTAACCGCCGGCAGCTCGCCGCGTTCGGGAAACTCCCATTGAACGGCTGTCCCCTGCGGATATGTTTCATTATTAAACTTCGTGGGGTGCGCCTCCACGCTTATAGGATATTTCAAATCGAGTGCCCAAAAGGCGGGGTCGATTATATGACAGCCCATATCTCCTAACGTCCCTGTACCGAAGTCCCACCAGCGCCGCCAGTTACCCGGCAGGTAAGTAGAATGGTAAGGCCGCCAGGGGGCCGGACCTAACCACAGGTCCCAATCGAGCGTTTCTGGTACAGGCTCGGACTCTGTAGGCCGGGTGCCGCCGCCCCAGTCCTTGTTACTCCAGATATCTACCTTTTGCACCTTACCAATCATCCCCGACTTGATAATCTCCACCACAAGCTTGACGGAATTTTCAGCGTGTATCTGAATGCCCATCTGCGTCATTACTTTATACTTTCGGGCCGCCTCCGTAAGCTGACGAACTTCAAAAACATCGTGCGTCAGGGGTTTCTGGCAATATACGTGCTTGCCCATCTTGATAGCCATCATTGCTGCGACGGCGTGCGTATTATCCGGCGTCGAGACCGTAACCGCATCGATGTTTTTGTCTTCCTTGTCCAACATCTCGCGAAAATCACGGTATTTCTTCGCATTAGGCAGACGTTTGAAAGTGTCGGCTGCATGTTTCCAATCCACATCGCATAGTGCAATTATGTTTTCCGTGCTCATCTGTCCGACATCGCTCGCTCCCATACCTCCGACACCGATACAGGCGACATTCAGCTTCTCGCTCGGCGGTATATAGCGAGGGCCTCCGAGCACTCCCCTGGGAATGAAAGTAAACGTCGCCGCCGCCGCTGCACCCATAATAAACTCACGCCGAGATAGCTTCGCATTTTGTCCTTTGTTCAGGTTTCTCCTGTTTCTCATAACAGTATTCCTCTATTATCTTGTTGCTCGTTGCTTACAGATTCGGCACGTGCCTGATTAAGCATTTGACCGAAATTACAGCTCCCAGCCCTCGCGATAACTACAACTGAGGTACTTATCGGCCTCTGGCATATTCGTAAACTTAAAGCCGACGCTGTCCCACAGCAGGCTGGTATGGGTTAGCTTCTCTTTTAGCTCCGGGCGCAGTGCGACGTTGCCCAGAAGCACCGCCTCGGCCAGCGGCCCAGCGTGGTCGAAATTAGAACCCGCAGCCTTGCCTCCCTTGCACGCATCTATCCATTCCTGATGATGACCGGGGGAGCGAGGGATAACTTCAGGCGGTTTGCCGAATTCCTTCCTTTTCGATTCCGGCAATAGCGTGTATCCTAACATTTTCCCCTTATCGCCGACAAACAGCGTACCGTTCGTGCCGAACTGCTGACCATCCGCCAGCTCCTCCGGTCTCGGCGGCCTTAATCCGCCGTCGTACCAGGTCAGTTTGACAGGTGGCATATCCTCGCGAGCACCGAAATGGTACGTTACCATCGATGCCACTGGAAATGTCTCTGTGTTGACCAGAGTGCAGCTCGCCTCGACGCTTAGCGGGTATTTGAGCTTCAGTGCACGCCATACAGGGTCGATACTATGGCAGCCGATGTCTCCCAGCGCTCCGGTTCCGAAATCCCACCAGCCTCGCCACTTAAACGGCACATAAGCAGGATGATAAGGCCGCTGCGGCGCCGGGCCAAGCCACAAATCCCAGTCTAACGTTTCAGGGATAGGTGGGGTATCAGTAGGCCTGTCCACGCCCTGAGGCCAATATACATCGTTACTACCATGCAGCGGCCTGTCAGTCCATACGTGCACCTCGCGAACCGGCCCTATTGCACCGGCCCATATATATTCACACATCAGCCGCGTTCCCTCGGATGCCTGCCCCTGATTTCCCATCTGGGTAGCGACTTTGTGCTCGCGGGCCGCCTTGGCAAGCACTCGGGCCTCGTGTACCGAGTGCGTAAGCGGCTTTTCGCAATAGACGTGCTTGCCTCTCTTAATAGCCGCCATCGACGCCACCGCGTGAACGTGGTCAGGCGTGGCGACTATTACGGCGTCAATGTTCTTATCCTCTTTGTCTAACATTACGCGAAAGTCTTTATATTTTTTCGCATCCGGATAGCGTTTGAATGTCTCGGCTGCTTGTCTCCAATCCACATCGCACAGAGCCACAATGTTCTGGCTTTCCAGTGCCCGTAGGTTACTTGCCCCTTGTCCTCCTGCACCAATACCCGCTATGTTTATCTTCTCACTTGGCGGAATATTACGGGGTCCTCCAAGAACAGACCGGGGAACAATCGTGAACGCCGCCACTGCAGCCGCAGCGCCCATAAAATCTCGTCGCGATATTTTTTGATTTCGTTCTCCGTAAGGAGTCCTTCGGACTTCCTTTGGCTTTTTCCAGTCTATCATAAGGATATTCCTCTCGTATCTTAACTGATTTTTTCTAATCGCTCACAAAGTCAGCGAGTAGTTAAATACGCATTCCACAGGATGGCTTGCGCCATTAACTTACTACTCTATAAGGTCCATCCATCGCGATATTCATCGCGAATGTGTTTGTTGGCCTCAGGCAAATTGGTAACCTTCATATTTGGGCCATCATAATACAGCTTAAGGCCTTTCTCATATAGTTTCTGACCTATCCGCACTGCAATATTACCCAATAAAACCACCTCGGTCATCGGCCCTGAGACATCGAAGTTGGAGCCGGCCGGCGGGCCACCCTTGCAGGCATCGAGCCACTCTTTATGATGACCGGGCGAACGAGCCAGAATCCTCGGTGGCCTGCCGTACTCTTTGCTCCTTATTTCCGGTAACAGTCTGTGCCCTAACATCTTGCCCTTATCGCCCACATACAGATTGTCATCGGCATCGCCGAAACGCAGGCCTTCCTCAAGCTCTTCCGGGCGTGCGGGCATCAGCCCACCATCGTACCAGGTCAGCTTGAGCGGGGGCATACCTTCACGCCCCCCAAACTCATAGCGGACGATAGATGCCAGAGGTGCGGTCTCGGAATTCACCCCGCTGGTGCAGGCATCCACGCACGTCGGATAACCAAGCTTCAAAGCACGGAAAATCGGAGCGAACTGATGGCAGCCTATATCGCCTAACACTCCCGTTCCGAAATCCCACCAGCCGCGCCAGCTAAACGGAAGATAGCAGGGATGATATGGCCGTTCCGGTGCCGGGCCCAGCCACAGGTCCCAGTCAAGCCACTCAGGCACCGCAGGGGTCTCCTTCGGCCGCTCAATACCACGTGGTGAAATCGGCCTGTTGCACCAGGAATGAACCTCGCGAACCGGACCGAGCGCATCATCCCAGATAAATTCGCTCACAAGACGATTCTCCTCAGAGGCCTGACCCTGGTTGCCCAACTGCGTGGCCACACCCGCCTCTCGGGCCGCCTCCGTAACCTTCCGGACCTCATATATCGAATGAGCTAATGGTTTTTCGCAATACACATGCTTGCCCATCTTGATTGCCTTCATAGAGATAACAGCATGTGTATGGTCAGGTGTAGCAATTACCACCGCATCGATGTTCTTGTCCTCCTTGTCTAACATCCTGCGGAAATCGCGGTACTTTTTGGCATTGGGATAGCGTTTGAAGGTGCCCGCCGCATACCTCCGGTCAACATCGCACAGCGCAACTATGTTTTCACTGCCGACCTCTTCGAGGTCGCCGGCCCCTCGGCCGCCTATGCCGATACCGGCTATATTGAGCTTCTCGCTCGGCGGAATATGACGGCGGCCCCCCAGAACAGAACCAGGGACAATCGTGAACGCCGCCCCTGCCGCCACACCACATATAAAATCACGCCGTGAAATTCTCGATTTGCGGCTGTCTTTCTCTTTTTTCATATTCAACTTACCTTTCCGCAGCTAACTCGAATCTATTTGTCGTACAAAAGGGGGCAAGAATCTCTTGCTGGCTTGATTACATCTCTAAAGACCAGCCCTCGCGGTAGTGCATTTGGACGTACTCGTTGGCCTTCTCGTCGTTGGTAACACGCATGTTCTCGCCGTCCCATTCGAGCTTCTTACCGACGTTTTCAGGACGAATCGCCAAATTGCCCATGACGACCATCTCCGTAAACGGACCGGAATAATCGAAGTGTGACGTGGCCTGTCCGCCCGTCTTGCAGGCCTCAATCCAGTTGCCCTCGTGGCTGGTCTTAATCCGCTCAAGTGTTTGTGGAGGCTTGTTCTTTACGAACTCACGCATGTGAGCAAACGGCAGCAGTTGTGGGCTACCGCCATACTCGCCACAACGCAGCACGCCCTTACTGCCGATGAACAGCACATTGCTCGATTCCTGATTCAGCGGACGCCCAGCCTCCAGTTCCTTCGGCCGTTCGGGCTTCAGACCGCCGTCATACCAATGCACCTTCAGGGCCGGCATCCCCTCTCGCGGCGGAAATTCATAATGTACTATCGAAGCCAGTGGGAACGTCTCATTGTTGACCGGCGTACAGCTTGCTTCCACACTCGTTGGGTACTTTAATTTCAGTGCCCAGAAGACAGGGTCCAGTACGTGGCAGGCCATATCAGCCAGAGCTCCGCCTCCGAAATCCCACCAGCCGCGCCAATTAAACGGACAATAGCATTTGTTATATGGACGCATTGGCGAAGGACCTATCCACAGGTCCCAGTCGAGTGTGTCGGGAATTTCGTGTACCTCTTTCGGCCTGTCTATGCCTTGCGGCCAAACGGGCCTGTTGGTCCAGGCGTGAACTTCCCGAACCTCACCGATTACGCCGGCCCATATCCATTCACAAATGTCACGAACACCATTACCCGAATGTCCCTGGTTGCCCATCTGCGTAACGACCTTGTGCTTCCGCGCCGCTTCGGTCAAAGCACGAGCCTCCGATACCAGGCGTGTCAGAGGTTTCTGGACATACACATGTTTGCCGCGCCGCATAGCAGCCATAGCTGCTACGGTATGGAAATGGTCGGGCGTGGCGACAATCACCGCTTCGATGTTCTTCTCATTGTCTAACATCTTACGGAAGTCTTTGTACCTCTTGGCCTTCGGGAACTGCTTGAAAGTCTCTGCTGCCTTATCCCAGTCCACGTCACACAACGCAACAATGTTCCCCCCGGCTTCCGCGCAAGCCCTCGTATTGCTGGCCCCCATTCCGCCCGCACCAATAGAGGCGATATTTAGTTTCTCGCTCGGCGGTTGGGCCAGCACTTGGCTGGGCACGAATGTGAAGGCCATCGCCGCCGCAGCGCCCCCCATAAAGTCACGACGTGAAATCTTCCTGTTCTTTTGTTCGGTATTTTCCTTCTGCTCTTTCATATTAGTTTTCCTTAATAAATAAACACCATTCTAAATTCTCAAAAATCTTTATCGATAACAATCATTATTCTGTAACACTTGTTTGTCCGCTGGCAGCCTCAAGCGAGTCCCCAGCGAAGTCAAAGGACGAGCTTGGGGATGTCCGTAAGGGCACTTCGCGAACCCCCTCTACGACCTACAACTCAACCAACCAAATGTTACGATATTGCACAGGATTGCCGTGGTCCTGCAGGTATATGCCGCCGGGTTTGGTCACGTCGCTATCCAGCGCGCCGCCGGTCGGCTTTGGAAGACTTATGTTGTCATGTATCGTCACTCCGTTGTGAACAACTGTCACCTGAGCCTCTTTCCTGTCGGCACCGGGTGCGTAAAAAGTAATATCGTAAGTCTGCCACTGCGTCGGAGGAGCACACATATTTACCAAAGGCGCCCCGACTTTATAAATTCCGCCGCATTCGTTGTCTTCGCCTTCAAGGCCGTAGCTGTCAAGCACCTGCACTTCATACCGCTCCTGCAGATACACACCGCTGTTACCACGCCCCTGGCCGCGCGCATCAGGCATAAACGGCGTGCGAAATTCCACGTGCAGCTTGAAATCGCTGAATTTCTTCTTGGTTACAATTGAACCGGTGCCTTCCTTGACTTCCATCGCACCGTCTTTGAGCAATTTCCACTGTACGGAATCAGCGCCGGGTTCTTTATTTGTATGCCTCCATTGCTTAAAGTTTTTGCCGTCGAACAGCACAATCGCACCTGCCGGAGGCTTGGCCCCCAATGTAGGCGAAACCCGAATCACCCTATCCAATGTAAAGCTCCCGGCTTCGTCTCCCTTGAAGCTGCCGTTGAACTTGCCGCCTTCAATAACCGCCTGAACTTCAAGGATGCCGCCGTCGCTCAGCTCGGCTTGTCCTTCAAAGCGCACTACCGCACCCTCACGCTTACCATCAAGTACTGCAATCGGCTCCTGGCGTGCATCAAATTCTGAAAAGGATTTGGCCCTGTACCCTTCTTTACCCAGAGCTATCACCTGAGCTACCAGCGGCCCTAAATCACTTTCGTCTTCCAGCTTCCAGCTTCCCTTCCAGTCGCCCATTGCAGCGTCGGCACTCTCAATCGCCGTTCTTGCCTCAAGAATCGGGTCAACCGCCGGCGGGCCCGCACAGGAGGACAACACCACAGACAGCAGAAAACAGAGGACAGAAAACAGTCCACAGTCCGGCAGAATTGCCGGATTACAGCAAGGGCAGAGCCGACTTCTGACCTCTGACTTCCGACCTCCGATTTCTGGCCTCTGATGTCTGACTTCTGACCTCTGACTTCTGACTTCTGACTTCCGACCTCTGACCTGTATAACCATAATTTTCTCTCCTGTTAATTCGTTTTAATTAGATTTATCAATTCCTGTGCCTGCTGACGCAATGGGTCATTCTTTGAGGTTTGTACAATCTTCTCTAATACTTCCCTGGTTTGTTGAGGAAAGTTTTCGTAGATGCCCTCAGCGATTTTCACCACCGCAAATTCCGCCTCTCTGAATAGAGTCTCGTCCTGGAGGTAATCTGCCGACATTTGCAGTGCACCGAGAGACTTGATATTGGCCAGCCCCGAAAGCACACTCCTTTTTTCAATCGCCTCCGGCGCCAGAGTCATTGCTCTCTTATACATTTCAATCGTCTCTTCGGGCGCTCTCTTACTATCAAGACCAAGCAGGCGTATAGAGCCACGCAGCGCCAGTATCCGGTGCACGTTGTTGTCGGTCTTTTCGGCTATGTTTAGTAAATCAACCGCTGGCTCAGATGTAGGCCACTCCGCCAATGCGCGAATAGCGGCACCCCGTATATCGACATTGTCACTGTTCAATGCTTCTCGAAGCCGGGGCAGAGCGCTGCTGTCGCCTATTTTGCCCAATACGCTCAGAAGAGAGCATTGCTTTTCGATGTCCTTAATCGAAGGCAGCACTTCAAGCACCGCTTCGGCCTGACGGTTCTTATCCTCGATTTTATGGGCAACGACAGCTACCGTTTTCTGGATTTGCGTGCTGTCGGATGAGTTTTGTAAGTTCAACAAAAGCTCGACCAGTGCCGGTAAATTCTCCGGACCGGCGATGACCCTTAGAACCTTTAACGATTCGAGGCGAACTCTTCTGTCCACGTCTCTTGCTGTTTCTAACAGAGTGCTCACGCCTGCGGAGATATTGCGCTCCCCTGCGCTTTTAATCAGTTCAACCTTGGTCTTTGATTCAGCCTTTGGGATGCCCGCCAGAATTTCTTCATCGATATTCGCCCCTCGCAGACGATACAGGCTCTCGCGAGCGGCTTTCTGTTCGGCGCCTCTGGTTGTAGCCGCCCTTTGTGACAATAAGCTGACGCTCGATACATCACCTAATTGTCCCACAGCTTTGAGAGCTGCTATCCGAACGGATTCGTCCTCGGCCTTTACAGCACCAACAACCGCCGGCAAAGCAGCGGCATCCCCTCGTTCCCCCAGCGCAGACAACAGTTGTACCTGACTGGTAGCAGAAAGATTCGGCAGCTCCTTGGCCAAAGCTTTTGTTACTTCTGTCCCCGACATCTCTTTTACCATCGCTATAGCCACGGCCTGCATATCCCGGTCGCCGCTCTTGAGAATATCAAGAACTATCTTGACAGCATCATCCTGCCCATCGGCAGCCCCAAAGAAAGCACAAAGGACAAATAGCAAAGGACAGAGGACAGAGCGAACAATTCTGCCAGAGCGATGTCTTCTGTCTTTTGACTTCTGTCTTCTGACTTCTGTCTTCTGACTTGTGCACTTCATTTTCATTTGTTGTTTTTACTTTTTCGTCGCGTTGAGCATACCTGTCAGTGCAGCGGTGCGTATCGGCTTGGGCATGTCCTCTTTCTGAAGCTCTTTATAGATAGCTAAAGCCTCAGCTTTTTTGCCCTCGACTACAAGCTGGTCGGCGCACCTCAAATAAGAATCCAGAACCACCATCTGCAATTTGCCGCTTGTCTTATCTTTTGCTGCTGCCAGCACCTCGGTGGCCCTCGAATCAGCTATCTGGCCAAGAGCGGCAGCAGCGGCGGCTGCTACCGTCTGGTCGGTATTGTCAATTAGTCCGCCCAGAGCACGAACCGCTCTTCCGTCTCGACGCTGACCTAATGAATTGATTATGCCGACCCGCGGCTTGCCCTCCGCCTTCCTTAATGCTCTTCGCAATGTATCGGCCACTGCCGTACCGGGTATTCGCTCCAGTGCATACCTCGCCATATCAGAGGTCTCTTCATTAGTCAGCATATTACCCAGGACCGGCACAGACTCATCGGTGCCGATGATGCTCAGCTCCCTGCAGATAAACTGCTTGCCGGCCAGCGTTGCATCTGAGCTCAGCACATCCAGCAGGCTCTTCTCAATCTTTTTCAGTTCCTCAGGTGAGCTGTGTGCCTCTTTGATGAGCTCGCTTACCTCAGTCAACGCCAATCGGCTCTGGCCCCAATCGTATGTCTTTACTTTCTCAAGTAGTTCCTGTAACGTTGCCATTTCTATGCCCTTTCCTGAACTAACGATAGGTTTCGGTTTTGTATCAACTTTATAGTCGCCGAACGCAAACTGAATACCGTCGAGATAATGCTGTAATATCGCCGGATTCCAGAAGATGTGGTCGTTATGTCCCAGCGAGCAGTAGAAAACACGTCCTTCGCCCCAGGTCTTGACCCAGCTTATGCCGGTATCTGCATCGGTGGGTTTCTCTGAGCGCTTTTGCGTAATCTCATCGCTCATATCGAGACTCATCAACACAAGCTGTCTCTGGCGCGAATAGAGCGGAGGTTCCGTGCGATATATCTCATCATTTATCTTAAATCCCTTACCCTTAAAGGCCTTCATAAGCGGATGGTTAGGCTCGTCAATCTTAATCGCCCATGTCCCGCCGCCTCCCCAGGGATGGCCGGTGAACTTCCCGCCCATCATCTCCTGTGCCTCCGGCCATTGATTAAAATTATCCGTGGCCGCGTGCACACCTACTATGCCTTTGCCGCCCTTGACGAAATCCATCAAGCTCTTGCACAGCTCAGGAGCTGTTTCCGGATTGAACTTCAGACCCGTGGTGTTATTAAAGCACACGGCATCAAACTGTTTGAGGTTCTCCGGCTTAAAAATTTCCATATCGTTGGTGATTACGGTCTCGAATGCTCCGGTCTTTTCGCCCATAATCCCGAGTGCTTTGTTGACCACGGGGATGGATGTATGGAAGAAGCCTTCACACAGCCAGAAAACCAGAAGTTTCCTCGGTTTGGCAGGGCTGACAGTTGACTTTGTCGGCATTGCCTTTTCTATTTTTTCAACTTCTTCCGGCGTAACTTCCCGCAGCTTCGCCGGCGATTGTGCCTGCAAAGCCCTCACAGGCAATCCGGCAAAAATGCCGGACCACAGCCCCAGAAGTGCAATGCCGATTAGTTTTCGCATCTTATTCATTTTCATTCCTTTCGTTTTTACCCAACATCTATTTTACAATCGACAATTCGTTTTCAATATTCAATAGCCAATATCGTATATTCTCCGTCTTTTGGCCCAGTCAATCTCAAAGGTGCCACGGACTTCGCATCGGTCGAGAAAGCATTCTATTAGCCCCGTCGTCATTGAGGAAAACTTCTTTCTCCGGGTCCCATTTTAGTTTTCGCTCTGATAGCATCGCAATCTCACCCAGAAGCCCCACACTTATCGACCGGTGTGCTATCTCTATAGGTGTAACGGTTTCTTCACGAGACAGGACACAGTCCAGGAAGTTCTGCTGATGGTCTCGGCTGTTGTAAAGCCTGATTTCATCCGGACCAATGACTTCCTTTAAAATGCTTTCCGAGCTGGCCTCGAGCTTGCCGCGGTCAACATGTATCCAACCGTTTTCTCCGTACCAGACGGTTCCCATCCCCATCGGCTGTTGCCGGTCGTTGGCCACAACCATCGTCAGCCCATCCGCGTACTCACACGTGAACTTATACTCGGTTGGTGCATCGTAAATGCCGTCTTTGGGATAGACACCTTTGCCTTCTATCTCAACCGGACCGGTATAGTCCAGCCCCAGACCCCAGTGTGCAATATCAATATGATGGCCCGCCCAGTCCGTTAGCTGCCCCCCGGAGTAGTCCATAATCCACCGCCAGTCCCAATGTGGCCCATTGCGACCGAACCCCATATAAGGCCGCCAGGGTGCCGGTCCTAACCAGAAGTCCCAGTCCAGACCCTCAGGAACAGGCTGTATCGGCTTATTGTCGCTGCCGCCGCCGGTCGGCAGGCCGACCTCGACCTTATGCACCTTGCCAATCCGACCGTTGCGAACTAATTCGCAGGCGTGGCGAAAATCACGAACCGACCGCTGCCAGCTACCCGTTTGCCAGACCCTCCCGTAGCGACGAACCGCATCGGCCATAATTCGCCCCTCACGTATCGTCCGCGCCAGCGGCTTTTCTCCGTACATATCTTTCCCGGCCCTCGCAGCCAGAACCACAGGAATCGAGTGCCAATGGTCTGGAAGCGCAAGTGACAGCGCATCTATATCCTTGCGTTCAATCACTTCATAAAAATCCAAATACGTCTTGCAATCGTTGTTTCCGTATTTCTTGTCCACGGCGTTCTTGGCCGCCTCCCGATGAGCTTTATCAACATCACATACGGCCACCATTTGAACTTCCTTCTTGCTCAGGAATCCACGCATGTTACCCATCCCCTGCGAACCTACCCCGATGGCGCCCATCACTATTCGGTTGCTCGCTGCGACGTTGTCGGCTTTACCCAACGCTGATGAAGAAACAACATACGGATATGCTATTGCACTGGCGTAAGCGACGGTCGAATTTTTCAAAAACTGACGCCGATTAAATTTCTTCATAATAAAAATGCTCCTCTCTTGCGACTAATAAATGACAGTCGGTTTCTCGAACTCCTAACAAAGCATTCACAAAAATTATATCACGTTAAACGAACAGTGAGTTTTTGGTCCGGCAATCCTGCCGGATAGACAAATAATCAATAGTCAATAGTAAATAGTAAATTCTATAGATGCCATGGGCTGCGCATCGGCCGCCAAAGCAACCGGCTGGCCCCGGCGTCTCCAATAAGCACCTCCCCTTTGGAGTCCCACTTTAACGCTCGCCCAAGTTTGTACGCTATATTCCCTAAATGACAGACCGTTACTGAACGGCATCCGGTCTCTATATCGCAAGCAGGTCTGCTGCGTTTGCGGATGGCGTCCAGCCAGTCAACATAATGGTCTTTGCTTTCGTAAAGGTGTATTTCATTGGGGCCGATTTGCTGGTCCTTCAAACTTTCGGGCTTCGTTTGCAAATACCCTCTATCGGTATTGACCTCGCCTTTAGTGCCGGTAAACAAAACACCCCTGGCAATATCACTGCGCGTCATTGTTACGCCATTAGCATATTTATAGGTAAGCACCTTATAATCTTCGCCGTCCGGAGGGATTATTTCGACCGGACCGCTCTCATCCATTCCCATTCCCCACTGGGCGATGTCAAAATGATGTGCACCCCAGTCGGTCATTCCACCGCCGCCAAAGCTGCTGTGGTTGCGCCAGTTAGGAAAGCCGTCCCAGCTTATATGCGGAGAAAGCTCTGAACTATACGGCCTCCACAACGCCGGGCCTAACCACATATCCCAGTCGAGATAATCAGGTACAGGCTCGGCCGGTAAAGGTATATCTTCCGGCGGCCCCCCGACATTGACATTGACGTATTTTAGCTCCCCGATATATCCATTGAGCACCAGCTCGCACCCTAAGCGGAAGTGCCAGTCCGAGCGCTGCATACTGCCGGTCTGGAAGACCCGCCCGTATCGTCTGACCGCATTGACCATAGCACGTGCCTCTTTGATGGTTTGTGAAAGCGGCTTCTCACAGTAAATATCCTTGCCCGCCATCGCAGACTGGATAACCATAATGGCGTGCCAGTGGTCAGGCGTAGAGATTACTACTGCATCAATATCATCTCTGGCGAGCAGCTCACGAAAATCACCGTAGCTGTCACAGCCTTTGTATGTGCCCCCGCTCTTTTCGGAATAGTAGTCTTCGACTATCTTTTGCCCACGTGCCAGCTTGAGCTTATCGACGTCACAGGCGGCCAGAACATGCGTGCCGGGTGAGTTTAGAAAAGACAGCATCAGATGTTTACTCTGCTTGCCTGCACCGATAAAGCCTAATGTAATCCGTTCACTCGGCGCAACATCGCCTGCTCGGCCCAAAGCGGATGCCGGAACAATATGCGGAAAGCTTATAATCGCCGCTGCTGTACCGGCTGCTCTTTTGATAAATTCACGCCGTTTAATCTCTTTTCCCTTCATATGAAAATCCGCAGGCTCACGATTAAAAAAGGATAATCAATTTCCAACAGTCAATTTCATAGATGCCACGGGCTGCGCATTGCTCTCCCGAGCAGGCTCGTTGCAGTCGGATCATCGAGTATCTCTTCGGTTGTGGGGTTAAAGCGTATCTTGCGCCCTAACAGCATAGCAATCTGTCCTAAGTGGCCAGGCGTCGCCGAGCGGTGTGCAACCTCACAAGGCGTTAGCGTGGTCTCACGGCTTTTGATACAGTCCAGGAAGTTGCGCCAATGACCGGGCGAACGGAACAGGTGTATCTCACCGGGTCCGAATTTCTCATCGAGCAGCTTCTTGGGCTCAGCGTCTATGCCGCCGCGATTAACCCACACCCATCCGTCTTTGCCTATCCATTTTGTCCCGTCGCGGATGTCGCTGTGACCACCTGCAATAATCATCGTAATCTCGTCAGGATATTTCGCCGTCAGCCGATACCTTGTCGGGCTGTCCCACAATCCGTCTTTGGGGTATTCTCCGCAGCCCTCTATTTCATAGGGTCCTCCATAATCCATATTCAAACCCCAGTGAGCGATATCGACGTGATGGCCGACCCAGTCCATTAACTGCCCGCCCCCGTGGTCGAGGACCCATCGCCAATTCTTATGCACACGTGCCGGACAATATGGGCTATAAGGCGCCGGCCCAAGCCAGAAGTTATAGTCGAGCTCTATGGGCGGCGGACAAATCCCTTCCTGACCCTTGGTTTCGCCAAAGTCGGTATGACCCGAAGGCAGACCAACTTCAACGGTGTGTATCCTGCCGATGCGGCCATTACGAACCAGCTCGCAGGCAAAGCGAAAGTTTGCCTCCGAGCGTTGCCAGCTGCCGGTCTGCCATATCCGGCCGTAACGCTTGACCGCATCGCAAATAGCCCGGCCTTCCCTTAGATTATGTGACAGGGGCTTTTCGCCGAAAATATCCTTGCCAGACCTCGCAGCTTCTATTGCCGGTATCGCATGCCAATGGTCAGGCAGTCCGAGCGAGACCGCATCGATATCTTCGCGAGCCAGCAGTTCACGATAATCCGCGTATGCAGCGCAGTCTTTGTTTTTGTATTGTTCATTGACTCGATTGGCCGCGCTTTGCAGATGGTTTTTGTCAACGTCACAAACGGCAACAATTTGACAGTCTTTTTCGCGAAGAAATGAGTCCATATTGCTGCCACCCTGCCAGCCCACACCAATACAGCCCATAGCTATTCGTTCGCTCGGCGCTACGCTGCCGGCCTTGCCCAAAGCCGACGAAGAAACAATGTACGGAAATCCCACCACCCCCAAAGCAGTGCCCGCTGCTCCCTTCAGGAACTCACGCCGGTCGCACACGCTCCGAAGCCGAGGCTTCGGAACGCTCACACTTTTTTTGCCCGTCATGCTAATCTTCCCTGTAATTGCTATTTCTTCTCGAACGCCGCATCGAAGGCGACCTGGGAAGGCTTGAAGTCCGCCTTCTTGATAAACTCGCAGGCCTCTTTTGCGCCGTGTTCTCGGTCCATTCGCGTGTCTTCCCACTCAACCGAGAGTGGTCCCTGGTAGCCGACATCGTTAAGAGCGATGATAATCTCCTCGAAATTGATATCCCCGTGGCCGATTGAGCGGAAGTCCCAGTACCGCCGAGGGTCGGCGAACTCGGTATGTCCACCGAAAACTCCAACCGTCCCGTCACCGTGACCCCACCATACGTCTTTCATGTGAGTATGGAATATGCGGTCCCCGAACGTACGGATGAACTTAACGTAATCCACGCTCTGATAACCAAGATGGCTCGGGTCGTAGTTGAAACCAAAAGACTGGTGGCCTCTGACGGCTTTAAGAGCCCGCTCAGCAGATGCAATGTCAAACGCTATCTCCGTCGGATGAACTTCCAGAGCGAACTTCACCCCTTCGGCTTTGAAGGCATCGAGGATTGGCCGCCAGCGCCTCGCAAAGTCCTTGTAACCTGCCTCAATCGCATCCGGTGAGACTGGCGGGAACGAGTAAAGCATGTGCCATATCGAACTGCCCGTAAATCCATTGACGACTTCTACGCCCAGCTTTTTCGCCGCTTTGGCAGCGTCGATTACCTTCCGGGCTGCACGTTTGCGGACGCCTTCGGGTTCGCCGTCACCCCAGACATCCGGCGGAAGGATTGCCTTATGACGTTCGTCAATATTGTCGCACACCGCCTGACCAACTAAATGTGTTGAAATCGCAAACACCTTAAGTCCGTGTTTTTGCAATAATTCGCGTTTGGCCTTGCAGTATTTGCTGTCGCTAAGGGCCTTGTCAACCTCGAAGTGGTCGCCCCAGCAAGCCAGCTCCAAACCATCATAGCCCCAGTCCGCCGCCTTTTTCGCCAGTTTTTCCAGCGGTAAATCCGCCCACTGGCCGGTAAAAAGTGTTACAGGTCTTGCCATTTGTCTTTCTCCTTATAAAAAATTGTCGGAAGCTTTCCGTAAAATGTATCCTGCACTATTAAAAAATAACACCTTTGAGTTTTACTTTATTGCATTTTCCTCCGGTTAGATTGCAAATTCAATATAACCGTTTTTATTAAAAGAGCTTACGCTCAACAAAAACCGTTTGCTCCTTGCCGACACGCCGAAATAATCGTTACATTATAGCTTGCAGAAGCTGATACGCAATTCAAATTTTCTTCTGCTTCTTTTAACGTAATCGCTCTTGCCATATCGGATTCAAAACCACTTCTATTTCTTTTCGCCCTGCAGGGAGACTATCCAGATATTGCGGAACGACACCTCACTGCCGTGCTCCTGTAGCAGAATGGGTCCCGGTTCCGGCCCTTCGGGTTGTCCGGCGCCGGTTTTATTCTCCAGTTCCACGTCGTTATGAATCAAAACACCGTTATGCCATACGGTAATCCTGGCATTTTCTTTCTTCTCGGCATCTCTGCCGTTTCCTTCAAAACGAGCTGCACGGAAAATAATATCGTAACTTTGCCATCTGCCCGGCATCCTGCAAACGTTCTTATTTGGTGCTTTGAATCTATACAGCGACCCGCATTCATTGTTCTTCGGCTCCAAACCGTATGAATCGAGGATTTGCACCTCGTAGCGACGCTGTATATATATGCCGCTGTTGCCACGCTCCTCCCCCTTCACGCTTGCCGGCATTTGCGGTGTTTTGAACTCGGCATGCAGCTTGAAATCCCGGAAGGTTTGTTTGGTCATTATACTGCCGCTCTCAGGCACACTCTCCATCGTCCCATCAACGAGCCTCCATCCGATTTCCTTGTCGGTACCCGTAGTCCAGTGCGCAAAGTCAGTGCCGTCAAACAGCATAATTGCGTTGCTCGGCTGAACAGCTTCGACCTTAACTTTCGGCGGGTGAGCATAGTCGTTCCAGAGCTGCTCGGTTCTCTCAACATCGACTTTTCCTTCGTGCACATACAGGCGATACCGAAATACCCAGTCTTTGCCAGGCTCCATATCAAAATCATCTAACTGTACCGGCGCCCAGTTGAAGAACACATCCTGCTCGAACTCAGGCCAGATACGCATCGGCTCAGGATGCCGGAAGTTCTCTGGATGACTAAAGTGTGTTACGCCCTTCCATTCACCATCGGATACCCCCGCCGTATCACACCATCGTGCCCGCGTCCCATGACCATTTTCGCGGGTCTTTCCCTCACTGGTCAGATACGCCGCCTTATCACCCTTCCATTCCGCTGCACCTCGAAAACCGAACCCGCCGTAGCGATACTTCAGCAAGTGAAGCGGACTGTCGGCAACACATCGTTGTACGGATACAAAGTCCAAAAGCCAGTAGCCCTTCTCCCGACCGCCGACGTTATAGACACGCACGTCCCACACCTCCTTTAGCACGACTTTTTCCCCTTCAGCGGATTGTAGCGCAACGTGCTCATGCTCAGCCTGAAAACCACCATAGACCGGCCCGCTCGTCATTGAAAGAAATCTCTCGAAACGCACTGTCCCTTGCCCTTCCTTAAGATTCCAGAAATCGACACCTTTGCCTTCAAATTCAGTATGTGTCCACGGCATCCATATTCCAACGTGATGATAATGGTCTTCTGGCTGAATGTTCGTTAGCACCGAACCGCTCGGAGACCGTAGCGGATGAATAAAACCGCTGCGATTGTACAGCTCGCTTTGCCCCGCCGGCGCCGGCACAATGGCGTGGTTATAGCTCAAAACCTCTCTGCCGTCTTTTTCTATCAGCAGGACTTTGTTGTTTTGCTTGGCACGGACAACAGCAACAACAGAGGGGGTACCCCGGAGAAGCTCATACGTCCGTTTGCTTCCTGCTTCTGTCTTATCTGACAGTACCCACCACAATCGAGGCGGACTGTCCGCCTCGAGTTGCACCGGAACATCCACTCGCATCGAATCTTTCACCTCCACCAGGCGAATCTCATCCGAAGGAAAGCCCAACGGCAAGCCTTCCAGCTTCGCCGTCACCGGCGTATCGTTCCGTGTGTAATCTCCTGCTTCGACAGTGATTTTCGCAAGAGGCCCGGCAAGGCTGACCGATTTAGGTGCTAAAAAACAAAGGGCTAAAACAAAAAGAATAACTGAGCCTTTTTGTATTGACGAGGGTTTTTGCATCATTGCCCTCCTTTCGGTTAAGGCTGTCTGTTTACCATATTTGAGAACAAAGAAAAAAATACTAATAATAATATGCTGTGAAATCAAGGATTATCTGGGAATTCTTTGATATTTGATATTATCTTCCTGTTTACAGCTTTCTACAGCCGTCCGGGAGCTGTGTTTAGTCCGGTTATCACCTCGCTCCGGAAATTTCCACCGAAACAGAATGTGCTATTTTTTGGAGCTAAGCGTTTTGCCGTAGAGCCATTGGGAATCAGTCGGTGTGTAATTGATTATTTCATTCGGTTTGAAAAACATCTCGATTTCCTGCTGAGCCGATTCTGGGCTGTCTGAGCCGTGGACCAGATTATATCTTTCAGAACAGCTAAAATCCCCCCTGATGGAGCCCGGTTCAGCGGAAAAGCCGAAAGTAGTTCCCATTATCTTGCGCGACATTTCTATAACACCCTCGCCTTCCCAGACCGTTACAAGTATCGGAGCTGATGACAGAAATTTTACCAGAGGCTCAAAAAACGCTTTTCCCCGATGAACTGCATAAACCTGCCCCGCCTGCTTTTCCGTTAGCTGCATAAATTTTGCAGCAACAAGTTTAAGGCCTTTTTTTTCGAATCGTCCGATTATCTCACCGACCAGATGTCGATGCACAGCATCCGGCTTGACGATAATTAAAGTGCGCTCTGCCATTTAAAAATATTTTCGATTTCCACTCTTCAATCCAAAACCGGATTTGGGAAATTATACTCCCTTAGGAACAATGTAAATCTCAACTCGTCTGTTTTGCGGATTGCCTCCTTTATTGGGCTTATTTTCTATAACCGGCCGATATTCACCAAATCCCCGTACGCTCAATCGCTCGGACTCAATATTGTTACTGGCCATCACGTTCAGCACAGATATTGCTCTGTGCGCAGACAGGTGCCAGTTGGTCGGATGTTGTGCACGCGTCTCCGGCTTTTGAATGGGAATATCGTCGGTGTGACCGGCGATTATAACGTCGAATTGCTTGGCCGTTTCGGTATTCAGAATTTTACAAAGTGATTTAACAGCCTCAACAGCCGAAGATGCGACATTGTCACTGCCCTTATCGAAAAGTAAGTCGCTCTTGAACTTTACTATCCCTCGGCTCGCATCGTACGTTACCATATCGGACCCTTTGGCAAAGTCCTCCAGCATAGTGCTCAATTCCACCGGCAGTGCCGCTCCGCCTAAAAGCAGTTTTTCCTGCATCGAGGCTATCAGCTCTTTCTTTTTAGCCAGGTCTTCCTCAAGGGCGGCTATCTCTTGTTTCAGAGACTCTATATCTATATTACCTTTTTCCTGAGCCGAGGCAAGTTGTCGTTTCAACTGCTCAAGTTGAAGCACGCTGACTTGTAGCTCGCTCTCAAGCTTTGCTATTTGTGCTCGCTGTGTGTCGTTCTGGATTCGAAGGTCCTGCAGTTCCGAGTTGCACCCGCTCAGCACTAAAACACAAGCACAAAAAAGATAAATCAATGAAAGTTTGACAGTTCGCATCGTTAAATCCTTTCCAAGAAAATTAAGACACTTCTTTTCGACCATCCTTAAACTACACAAACTATTTATTTATAGGCGCTTACAGCCCAACAGATTTTGTCTCCACCACCCTTGACCATAAATAAAACCGATTTGTTTTTACACGTCAAGAGTAAACTTTACAAAATATCACTACCGCCATCAAATTTATTGAGAGGTCATTTCGCACCTATTCGGCTTTGCTCAGGACAGGTTTTAACTTTTGATTTTTCTCGTAATCCACTAATTCACTAATCCTCCGTCCTCTATCTTCTGTACTAATTCTTTATTCGGTTTTTGATATTTCTTCCCTCCAAAAAATATTTAGCGGGGTTGTTGTTCTTTACGGGCTTTTCTTTTTTATTCGACTCATCAATTTATTTTATTAAGGGCTTTACTCCCTTATATTTAGCCCTGGGCCTGTCCTGAATTAGTCGAAGCCCTGAATAAGCCAAAGCCCTGAGCGCAGTCGAAGGGGCAGCCGAAGGGGAAGTCGAAGGGTTTTACCCAGGGTTTTTATATTTATCCCTCCGATTTACTCTGCGGATTTGTTTAGCCGTCGTCGGCACGACGACGGCTCTCATTGACGCAATATGAGTTTGTCATTGCGGACGCATCGTGGTAATCTCAAAAATGTTTAGCCCCGTCCTCTGGCCGGGGTTGTTCTTTCTATAGAACTCATACAGACCTTTCGTGCCTTTTGAAGAATTGCAAATCCCGCATGCCCATATTTGGTTATGTATCCCCTGTATCACATCGCATGTCCTGCATTCCAGCCGAATCCCTAAAGACTTTGGGACAATGCGTTCTCTGTTTAAATCAATCTTTCTTGAAGTTAACTTTCGCACTTTTTTCTTGTGTCTTATTATAATTGCACAAACACACATAATTTTTTGTGGCTATAAAGGCTGATATAAGTGTTTATTTTAAAAACAGTTAAAGAATGTAGTACAAAACAACTCAACCTCTTTTGAATTTGGCAGTCGTAATAAAAATAGGTATTTGTATGGCAAAACACAGTACTACAAACCTCAATTATTGTTTCTCACAACGCGAAAACTGCCATACGAAAGTCTCTGGGTGGCTTTTAAGCTTTCCGGTCGTTCAATTAGTGTAAGACACGAGGGAAAAAACCCAATTTTCTTTAAAATTTCACTAAAAATTGCTCTTGCTCTTTCAAGTAGTAGCTACATAACACAAGAAATTTTTAAGAAACTTTTAATACGCGCCTTTTTTTAATCGATAATAATATCGTTTTGCACACTATATACAGGGGGGCTAATTTATCGGTCTAATATGGGGAAGGCATAATGCAAATTAGGTATGCTGTTTCTACAATGCTATTTTGGGGACGAGAGCACCCGTTATCTTTTGAGCAGGAGTGCCAATTCCTAAAATCGCTGGGCTTTGGCATTGAGTTATGGCCCAGTATAAAGGGTCAGAGTGATTGTCGTTATCAGAGGCGTAATTGGACCAGGCTTGCCGCCGCGACCGTGGACATGCTTGTAGCGATGCGTTCCCGCACCAGCAATCCAACTTTAGAACAATGGCGCGAACAAATCGAATGTGCCAAGCTGCTTGGCGCAAATATTGTTACCGATTTGCAAAATATGGGCATTTCCGATGTCCCAGAGCTTAATTCCTGCGACTTGCCGGCGCAAGCCAGCAGCAGAGGTAATTTTGCTGCCGAAGTAGTGAAAATGGCTCAGGAGCACGATGTCAAATTGTGCCTCGAAACCGGTCGATTGCCGGTGCTCAAGAAGGTCGGAGAGAGATTTGAATCCATCCGATATTGTCTTGACATCGGACAGGTCAATCTGGATGGTGAATATTCCTTCAAGGAATATGTTGATGATTTGGCCCCGAGAGTGTCTCATTTGCATTTGACTGATAATTACGGCCAAACGGATGACCACGAGCCGCCCGGCCTGCAGGGCGGTATATCCCGTGAAAATTGGGATTATTTACTAAAGTTTTTAAGCAAATATGACAATGATATAGTTGGCTCATTTGAGATGTGTCCGTGTATGCCGGATGTGATGATACCCCAGGCCAGCGAGTTCTTGTTTGATGTATTGAAATGGCCCAATCGTCCTCAGAAGCAATCCAGTTATGCGGACGTTGGTTATAATCCGATGTAGAACAAGCAGCGTTCCCATCAGTGCTACCCCCCTCGTCTGGGAGGTGGATACAATATATAAGGACCCCATTTTGCGACTTTTACAAAGTGGGGTCCGCATAAAAAAGGCTGACCCCTGCTTCTGGCGCAAGCCAGCAAGCCGCGGGGGCTCGGCCTTTTTTGCTTTTTTAAACCGCCATTGTGTGAGAGTCCGTTTCTGTTGGCTGTCAGGCACCGATTGAACATAGGCTAAGACCTATTTAGCGGGAGAGATAAGCGGCAAAACAGGGATGTCCGGCCTGTATAGTCTTAAATTGGCAATATTGGCTTTTGTGAGCATCAAATGCGGATTATACTGCCAGCAGGTGGGATTTAAATTGGGCGTACCATAAAAAGACCTGAAGATAAGAAAAATCAGGCAATTTTTTTATTTGTAAAGCATGATGTGGATACGGTCGAAAAATACAGATAAGGCTTGACAATTTCACATAAGTCTTTTATATTAAAATGTTTTAAGGCGCATTAGTCAATCTTTTGTTGTCGGAGGTATAGGCTATGAAAATCGTTATTTATATGCTGGTAATAGCTATTCTGTTTGCCGGCGGCTGCTATTCGGGACGAGTAGAAAGCTTCCCCAGGGTCGGTTATAACTTTGGCACGGTAGATAAGATTGCTATCGTAGCCGTTGAAGGTACCGTCAAAAGCGAACCAGCCAAAAATCAAATTGCTGATTTATTCTCGATGGAGCTCCTGAAGAAGGGTTATGCACCAAAAGAGCGGGCCAGTGTTGCAGCGTTGCTTAAGAATCAGGGATACCAGGCATCAGACTTAATGACCGAGGCGGGTGCCGCTGAGGCCGGGAAAATTCTAAACGTCCCTGCGGTTCTTATCATCAATGTACCACAATTTGACGACGAAATCTTTATTACGGCAAAGATGGTAGATATCGAGGATGGCAGCGTTTTGTGGCTCGGCAGCGGTTCGGGTAAAACCGGACAGCTCTTGTCCACTCTTTCCTTCGGTGCATTGGGTGGCGCTTCTGCCAGAGGCGAAGAAGAATTATTCGGCGGCATTGCAGGTGGTTTGTTGGGCGGCGCTGTGGACCAGCCTTTATCACCTCAGGAGACCGAACGAGCACAAAGGGTAATAAAAAAGATGTTCAGAACTCTGCCTTCGAGGCTGAGCACTCAATAGTATCTGTTGCGGACAACAAAGACCGACGATGTCACCACCGTATCTTTTTTCGCAGGTTTAAAATTGTCCCTGCGGAAGTGGGGAGAAGGGGTCCGGAGAGAAAAAACTGGATTCCCGCTTTCGCGGGAATGACAAATATTCTATCTGCAACAGGAACTAAACAGTAAAGCTCGCGACTCAACTGAGCTCATCGAAGTTTATTTTTTCTTGTCTTGTTCGTTGCCTATTATATATCCGCCGGCGGCGCCTACCCCGGCTCCAATCAGGGTCGATTCCGTATCACCGCCGATGGCCTGACCGGCAGCGGCGCCCACCCCTGCACCGATAAGAGCACCGGTTTGAGCATCACTTTCACAGCCGGCAACAAATGCCAAACCAAGGCTCACAGCAACCACGAGCAAAATTGTTATCAGGTTCTTAGCCATTTATATCCCCTTTTCAATATAAGGAAATAAGGTTATTAAGACCATATACGCCGTTCATCATTCTACAACAAGCCGACCGAAACAGTCAATCCAACGATTTTTTGATTTTAGTAAAGGTACAATTTAGAAAATACGATTAAGTTTTATTTTTGTTCGGCTATTGGGGCGTAATAACTTTAATGATATCGGTTCATTCTACTACAGTATGAGAAATAACCTCAAAATCAGGAGGTTTACGATTTTCCTGGCATTAGCTACCGGTGAGGAAAGATTTTCGCCGAAATCCGAAAACCCGCGCTTGACCTCGGTTCACAGTTTGCATATTCTGCTCATTAATGGAAGAAGCAACGGGAACTTCTTATACTGGCAAAAACAGCCTTTGTTTCCCGTTTTATGCAGTACGCCAGAAGCGTATAAAACTGTATAATCATTGTTATGCATCTAAATTTGAGCAAGGGCGGAGTTTTAAAGGGCGGACAAATGAAAAAGTTTATAGTTATAACGTTTCTGTCAGTTGTCTTGTGTCAGAGTATCCTGTTTTCAAAAGCGGACCCAAACAATAACACTAAATCTCAAATAGCGATTGATGCTCAATTGCTGCAAGCTGTCGAAAATGCAGACCCCAACAGTATAAAACAAGCTTTAGCTGAAGGTGCTAATCCAAACTGGGTTTCCGATACACTAAGGAAATATTCTATGATAGACCGACTTTTGATGACGATTTACGAAAGTGATAAAGCACCACGTTGTCTTCAATGTTTAAATTTACTCTTCGATGCGGGTGCAAAATTGCAATGGTGCGATAATGAGATTCTGTTTTTCCCGATTGCCAGCGGTTTTCCCGAAGTTGTGGAGTTATTAATCAAGAAAGGAGCGAATCCAACATCTATAATTGAGGGTATGACGCCAATTGAATGGGCTGAATCAGAAGGCCACCAGGATGTAGTTGAAGTTCTTTTAAAATACGGTGCAAAGCCAATTTCAAAGGAACAGGCTGCCCAAAATCGCTTTGTACAGTTGGCAAGAGAATCCTATAAAAATAAAGAATACTTTGAGCAGCGGAATGTAGTGGATATGGAGATAGCCTTAAAAGATGGAGCCACTATCAACGGTAAAAATAGTAAAGGTGATATAGCGTTAGTTATCGCTATAAATTGCGCCTACAACATTGAACAATATATAACGGTCGTTTATCTTTTGCAAAAAGGAGCAAATCCAAATCTAAAATCGGAACGACAAGAGTTTGAGGAGTTAGCTGGTATTCCGCTACATCATGCAGTTGCCTTTCATGGCCTAATGGTCAAAGAGGACGAGGATAGAACTATTTATCAAAGATTGATAATTAAGGCTTTACTTGATGCAGGTGCGCACGTATCGTCACGAGGTTACAAAGGGATGACCCCGGTTCATATAGCTGCAAAAAATAATGATACTTATATGGCCAATGTATTAATTAAAGCTGGCGCCAAGATCATGGATAGAGATGATTTAGGTAAGACCCCTTTGGATTATGCTGAATCAGCAGACATGGTTAAACTTCTCAAAAGCGCCGGTGCTAAAGAATTATAATCTCTTATTCAAGCTGGGTAGAATGCTCAGCGAGACATATAAAACAGGGAGCAAAAATGTTAAAGAAATTAGTTTGTTTCATAATGTTATTGTTTTTTTTCATCCTTTGTGAGCCTGAAATATACGCCAAATCGATATTCGAAGCAAACCAGCAAGCAGGGAAAGAGCCAAATATACCAGACCCAGGAGGAGATTCCATAGACGAGCAGTTATATAAAGCAGTTTGTTTCCTTGACGTTAATGGTGTGCAACAGGCTTTAAAAGCAGGCGCTAACCCTAATAGCTCTTTTGGCCCACGCTCATTGATAGAGACGGCTATGATTGAGGTGCCTCCCCTAAAAGGAGAAACCTTTAAGAAAGACGAGGACAAAAGGTGGGTAAGAGAAAGAGAAGAGAAATGTATTGAGATTTTAGATAAACTCTTTAATGCAGGGGCAAAAGTCAAACAAAGTTATATGTATTGGACGATTGAGTGTAACTCAGTTCTCATTTTGAAGTTCTTACTTAAAAGAGGAACTGACCTTAATACTGCAATTGGGGAACTGACCCCAATCGAACTTGCTGTTAAGTGTAATTCTCAAGATGTTGTAGATTTTTTGATTAAACAAGGAGTTAAACCTGTTTTACCTCAAGAGGCTGCACAGCTTTCCCTTCTTGATGCTGCTGCGAATCATGACATCATCAGAATGGAAAAATCTATCGCGGAAGGTGCAAAACTGGATTGTGGTTTTAAAAGTATTAGAGATAACGCGCTAATAATTGCTGTCTCCACGATAAAATCTTCTTTTTATGAGAGTGAATCGTACGGAGCTATCGCTTATCTCCTGCAAAATGGAGCTAATCCTAATTTTGAAGGGACAAATCGCAATACACCTTTACATTATGCAATGTCTGCAACTAAGATTTATTCTGTCATTATCGAAGATAGGGCAGAGGCACAAAAAACATATCGAATATTAAGTCTACAAGCACTGGTAAAAGCTGGAGCTAACATATCATCACGGAATGACAAAGGCCAAACACCACTTCATGTCGCAGCAGTGTGGGATAATTTGCTTGGCGCTGAATTTCTTATCGAAAATGGAGCAAATATAAACCTCAAAGACCAAGACGGTAAAGCTCCGCTTGACTATGCCAAATCGATGGAAATGATTAAACTACTCAAGTCGCACTGCGCAAAGGAAATTCCTTAATTCTAACCATCCACACTTTTACTGCTCGGCCTTGGTGCGGTGATTTTGAGAAAAAGGTGCAGATATTATAATTGAATTGAAAGGCTTGTTTGCGTAGTCAGATTGATGGGCTTTGACCGGAGTTTATGCAGACTGTATAATCATTGGTCCTAGGAGGTATAAATGACAGAAGTTACACTGGTTACCTTTGAGGAATTCGAGAGTCAAGCCATCGTTCTTTTGGAAGACCTGAAAAGCAAGCGTGTTGAAACCGGGAAGCACTTCTCACCAGCGCTCTTTCGTGGCCAAGATAAGGCGTCATGGGATTTAAAAACCACTCTTGAACGGTACTCGAGAAGGCAATATTCACCAGAGGACTACTATGAGGTCATGCGATCAGTCAGACCCACAGTTGAGTCCTGTACAGAGAAACGCTGGGATTTTTCCGACAAATACACCCACGATGATGCCTATCCTAATGCTCCTCAAAGCTATGACTTCATGGTGTATTTAAGGCACCATTATTTTCCATCCCCCCCTTTTAGACTGGACGAGATCGTTTTACGTTGCGGCCTTCTTCGCATTCCGGTCTGCAAAAGCTGAGGAACCAAATGTGGCCATATATTCACTAGTTGAATACTATGGAGAAGGGAAGGAAGGATGGGGAGATGAGGCGATCATCGTAGGCATCGGACCATATGTTAGAACCCACGAGCGGCACTTCATTCAGCAGAGTGAATACACATACTGCACGAAGAGACTGCCGGGCGGCAAATACGTCTATTGCAGCCACGAGGAAGCATTCAAAAGAAATGACGACCAGCAAGACGTTCTGACCAAGTTTATCATCCCGAAAACGGAAAGATCCAAGGTTCTATATAAACTTCACATGATGAATATTACTGCGTACTCCTTGTTCGGGAGCGAAGAAAGCCTGTTGGAAACCCTGGCGTACAAGGAGATTAAATAACCAATCATTGCAGTCGGATTTGAAAAACGCTGCCCGTTTTCGAATCAACTATTTCACGCGTTCCGGTGAATTCTGAGGAAGAAGCCATCGACCCATTCGACTGCCCCTGCGGCTGCGCTCAGGGTTTCGGCCAATTCAGGGCAGGCAGGAGTAACCCGGCAGGCGAAAATAATTCAAAATGCAAAATTAAGGATGCCCTCCGGGCAAATATTTGAATAGATTCTTCCCATTCGACAAAGGTCAGGGCGGGCTCTTGCGCTCAGAATAACAGCGAGGGATTGATTATATGCTGCGACCAGATCCCTCAACTTCGCCCCCGTGCTTTCTTGAGAAAGCAAAAACGGGGGCTGCGCTCGGGATCACAGTGGGGAATGCGGGGTAAAGGTTCCTTTTTCTCATTCACGGGGTCTAAAGCAGCAAAACCAGAGAAAAAAAACTTCAAAAAGCCTTTCAGTTTATTGACGATAACCTTTAAGAGGGTACAATGATTGTCCAATCATATTAAATGTTCAAACTGACCGGTTCGTAGTGTCATTTGGAGAGAAATATGAGTGGAGTTAGGTTTAAGAATCTAAGCATATTTGCAATTTTAACCCTCTTAAATTTGCCATTTTTCGCAGGTTGTAATGTCCCTGGGGACAACTTAACTACTTTTAACAGACATTTTTTAGGCTCAAACTATGAGGAATCTGCTCTTTTTGCCCAGAAAAAGATAAGTAACAATAAAGACCCCAAAGGCGAAGACTTACTCTGGGCCTTACAGCTCGGAACAGTTAAAAGAATTCAACAAGACTATACCAAAAGCACCGAGTCCTTCGATAAGGCTGAGGACATACTTAAGTATTACGACGAACAGTTCAGGCTTGCGGATAGTATCGGCACAACTATCGTAAATGAAAATATCATTCCTTACAGGGGCGAAGAGTATGACGGCATAATGGTCAACGTCTATAAGGCCCTGAACTTTATGTCAGAAAAGAAGTTCGATTTGGCCAGAGTGGAGTTTAATCGAGCCCTTGACAGACAAAGACGTGCAAAAGAGAAATTCAGTGAGGAAATACATAAGCTCCAGGCCGAATTGGAAAAAGACCGGCAAAAAAACAGTTTTTCAAAATCCAATGTTGAAAATCCCCAAACGCAGGAACTATTGGCACAAAAATATCCCAATCTTTACAATTTTGAAGCTTATCCTGATTTCGTTAATCCTTTTGCGACCTACCTTGCAGGTGTATTCTTTAATCTCGTATCTGACCACGCTAAAGCAGTTGATTTGCTCAAGGAATCCTTGGGCATGGTCGGAGATAATGCCTATATAGCTGAAGACCTCAGCATTACTGAGAATGTACTTGATGGGAAAGGTAAATTGGACGATACAATATGGTTGATATTTGAGAACGGCTTGGGACCTGTAAAAAAGGAATTCAGGCTGGATATTCCATTATTCGTTGCAACAGATAAAGTTAAATATATTGGAATTGCACTGCCGCAACTGGAATTTAGAAACAGGGCGTACCAGCATCTTGTTGCGGAAGTTGACGGAAAAGATTACAATACACAATTAGTCTGCGATATGGATAGAGTTATCCAGACGGAGTTCAGCAAAGATTTTAAGGGTATTTTAACAAGGGCTATAATATCGGCAACAGCAAAAGCCGTCGCTCAGTATGCTATTGAGAAAGAGGACTCTTCGGGCTCTTCGATTGCCTCCTTATTGGTGGCGGCATACAGTTTTGCGACAACCGCTGCGGATGTCAGGATATGGACGACTTTGCCAAAAGATTTTCAGATTGCCAGATTTGCGAAGCCGAAAAATGAAAAATTAAAAGTTACACCACCCGGTTCGATTCCCCTTGAAATTGATATTCCTGGTTGCAATAATGCGATAGTATATGTTAGAATAACAGCCAGTCAGGCTAAGCCGGTTTTTGAGGTTATGACATTTTAATTAGTGTTTTTTGGAGATTAGAAAATGAAAACAGTCACAAATATACTGCTTATAATTCTGGCGTTCACCTTCGCGGCCTGCGACCGGCCGGCTGAGAAGATTCATATAAGGGAAGAGATAAGGAGCGATGATATTGCCAGTAATATCGTAACGCGTCCTGTTGCTCATGCTTTTAGCGCTCTGATAGGCGAAGGTATAGAAATAGATAAGGCCGTTCTTATGAACAATGATTCCGGATTCCTTGAGCTTAATATCAACGGACACAACCGTTCATACAGTACCAAGCGATTCTGGTATAAAATTGAATGGCTCGATGCGAACGGCTTAATGATTCAAACCAAAACAAGCACGTGGCTGCCGGCCTCGGCGATGGGTAAGTCCTCATTTAGCCTTAAGGCCGTCGCGCCCAGAGTAGAAGCTGTAGATTTCAGAATGGATACTAAAAAATGGGAGTAAATTATGAAAACAAAAACATCAGTAGTTATCACATTAGTCGGCCTCTTATTTGCAGGCTGTGCCCAGGAAACCGTAAACATTGACGTTGTCAACGATGAAGGCAAACCTGTTATGGCGCTGGATTACCGGGATTTTGCTCAGGCCGCCAGCGAAATGATTCAATCTATGATTAGCTCAGGCGCCCTTAAAAAGCCGGGCGGCGGAAGATACGTTATGACGACCGGCAGAGTTACAAACGACACTATGCAAAGAATTGACACTGACCAACTGATGGCTAAGATTGAAGAAGAGCTTATGAACAGCGGACAGGTTGTAATGACCTCAGCGGTCGGGGGCAGGGGCGCTCCGGACGAAATGATTTACGAGTTGAGAGATATCAGAGACTCAGCAACGGCAGACGAATTCAAACAGGAAACCCTCGCAGGTAAAAAGACATTGATTGCACCTGAGCTGAGCGTCTCCGGCAAGATTCTGCAGAGAAACATCCGTTACGATAATAACCGCCAGCAGGTTGAATATTATTTTCAGCTTATGATAACAGACTTAACAACCGGCCTGAGATTCTGGCAAAAAGAAAGTATTATCGGCAAACGAGGAAGTAATAAGTCCGTAGCGTGGTAACAGCATAATTTTATTGTCCAGTATTAAAGTGGGATTAAAAATGAAAAAGATACATATCCTCCTGCTTGTTGTGGCATTGGTCTGCCCAAAGGCTTTTTCCGCTGCTAAAACAATAGTTAGCCAGACGAAAGGCCAGGGCGTAACGAGAGAGCAGGCAATCCAGAAAGCCTTATATCAGGCCGTCGCTCAGGCAAAAGGTCTTGCAGTCAGCTCGGGAAGGTACGAATTCGGCTTCCAATCCGCCGGTGTGGGAATTGATACAAAAGATACGGGTAAAACTATCGAGTTTGACTCCGTATCTGTCCAGGCAGGCGGTTCAACCCAGATGACCGATATTGCAGGCTGGGTCAAATCTTACGAAGTTATCGAGGAACGGAAAATCGATGATAGAACCTACGAGGTTACAATTAAAGCCTGGGTCTATGACTATGAAGACCCTGAGCAAACCAACAGGCTCAAGCTGGCGATAATGCCCATCCAAACACTCTATGGCAGCTATCAATTCGGCAGCTTTGTTCCATCCGCAGAAGAGATGTCTCGTAAGCTCTCCCAGCAGTTAAGCGCTGCTATAACTGCGACAAATAAATTCGCCGTTCTGGACAGAGAGTATATCGCTGAATTTGCCCAAAACAGAAATATTCTTCTCTCTGACGATTCACCTCTTGAGGAAAAGGCCAGATTAGGTGAGGTTCTCGGTGCCGATTATATGATAGTCGGAACTATATCAAATGCGGGACTCCAGATAAAAGAGAAGACATCCAGCGCTATCGGCCGTCCAATCAGAGAGTACGAAGCTGATTACGTTTTTGACTATCGTCTAATAATTGCTCCTACGAGGCAGGTCAAATTGGCCGACACCGTTAATATTGCCCTTGAAGAAAACCAGGTCAGAGAGCTTGTCAAAGAATGGGAGCCGGATGACCTGGACTACAGGGAGATGGTTGACAACCTTACAATCAAAGCCGCCAAACAGGTGGTTGAGAATATTGTTGACAGACTCTACCCGATACGCATCGCAAGCAAAGATGTAGAAGGGCAGATTATTATCAACCAAGGCGGTAAAAGAATCACGAAAGGTTCTGTCTTAGAGGTCTTCATTCAGGGCAAAGAAATCTTCGACGCCGACACAAAGGAATCGTTAGGCCGAACGGAAAACCTTATCGCCACAATCAAGATTGAAAAAGTAACGCCGACGATATCATACGCCAGGCTTGTAGAAGGCGACTTTGATAAAATTACCGAAGGCTTGATTTGCAGGCTAAAAGAAGTCGAATTTAAAGAGCCGGAAGGTGCCAAAAGCCATATAGAAAGAACTCCTCAGGGTGGGGTAAAGCTGCCCTTTGACTAATTTTTTCTGGAGGCAAATGCCCTTTGCTGAGCTTAGATGCCAGAGGTCAGAAGTCAGATGTCAGATTATCTGTCTTCTGTACTCTGTCTTCTGTAAATGTAGCGAGCTTCATTAATCGTCTTTTGCGCTTCTTTGTCTAATCTCTTCGAAAAAGGGGGTTCTTTTTTGCTCTACAGATTCGGCGGCATAAAGATACATCGCTGCCGACCAGCTCTGCCAGTCTTGTCCCTGAGGGGTTCCATCCTGTGCACGTAGCCATTCATTAAAGCCGAATTCCACGTTGGCTTTTCGGGCCGGGCGGATAAGCTCGGTCAAAGCAAGAAGCTTTTTCTCAGCAAGGCCGTATCTTTTGGCAGCGACCAGAGCTGCAATATAAAAGCCGCAGATGAACGGCCAAATCCCGCCGTTATGATACTCTCCAGGCTGATTATACTTTTCATAACGTGGTATCCAATCAGGGTCATCAGGTCTGACGTATGGGAAGAAATTGGGCGGCAAATCGACCGCCAAGTCTTCATTTTGCCGCATAGCCGCAGACTCCTTTTCTATCCACAATATCAGTTTTTTCGCTCTGGATGGTGATGCTATGCCGGAAAGAATCGCCAGGCTGTTGCCTAAAAGGTCGAAGCGCTCACTTCGGTACACTTTGTATGACCACATAGCGTAATAAGGTTTGTACCTTAGAACCAGGCCCTCGTGGACATGCCGCTGTAGTCTTTCACCCTTGACGGTAAAATTCTCCATATACTGCTTAACCTTTGCAGCCCGTTCGTACTGGCCGAAAAGGCAAAGATATGTATATACGATAGTATTAACAAACAGTCCATACCCTAAGACCCACTGTTCATCACGCCAGTCACTGGTGGGCAACTGTGCCACGAGATACCGGTCTGTCGGACTTCGATATCTCATCCACTTCAAAGCCTTTTGAACGGCCTGCTCAAGAAAGCTGTCTTCCTTCATAACCTTTCGGTAGATTCCGACAGCCATAAGGAACAGCGGGGTGGTGTCGCTCGAGCCTCTGTCCTCTTGGTCGTGAACCAAAGATGGAATATGGCCCAATTCGGTTTGATTCTTTGCCAGAGTCTGCAGAACTCTCCGTAGAGATTTAAGTAATCTTTTGTTCTGTGTGGTCAATATACCAAGCGAGCATATCATCAGGTCTCTTGTGTACGGCTCAGGATATCCCCAGCCTGCGGTTCTGGGCAAATTCCGATAAGCACCATGGTTGTTATGGAGTAATACCTGCAGAGCTGCTTCTTTAGCTTTGCCGACCAACGCCTGTTGTTGCTTATCCATAATTATGATATATCTAAACGCTCTGAAACGATTTTTACAAATTTCTTTGCTATTACTCGATAATCAAAGTTCTCTACTACACGTTTCCTTCCTTCCTTACCCAATCTTTCTCTCAGGCTGGCATCCGTCATCAAATCCATAAGGTGATTAGCGATGTCATTAACGCTCGCTCTGTAATCTACTATTCTGGGTTTTTTGAAGATATGCTTGTGGCCGTTTTCGTAGCCGGATTCGTATCCGAGCATTGCCTCTCGAAGCCGAATCTCCTGGGCGACCCCAGCTAAGAAAGCGGTTTTGCCATGTACCATTGTATCCAGCATCCCCATCGCTTTTATTCCGATTACGGGTTTTTCACAGGCATTTGCCTCTACCTGAATCATCCCGAAACCTTCCAGGCGTGAGGGCGCTGCATAAATATCACAGGCAGCTAAAAGATAGGGCATAAAGTTTCTCGATACCCTGCTTGTGGTATAAACTACATTTTTGTCTATTCCCAAATGGGTAGCCAATTGTAAGTCTGCAAGGTTTTGCTGCTCTGTTCGAGGCTGAGGCCAGACCTTGCAGACATATTTCCAATCCGGAGCCTTTTGGTCATTTATCGCCAGGGCTTGCATAACCTCCTGAGCACCCTTTGAGGCGGCGTCTCCTCCGATAGTCATAATCATTATCTGGTCATTGGCAATTCCCAAAGATTCACGAACCGCGGCTACTTTAGGGTCGCTTTTCTCGCGAGGAATAAAGGAGTCTGTATCGCACCCAACGGGCAAAACTTCAATGTTCTTTCCGGATAGACCGTCTCTCATATAAACCTTTTTTACCCAGTTAGATGTTACAAGTATTAACGGCAGACCCTCGAGAATCTCACGATAGTTTGCCATATAACCATCAGCTACAAGCCAGGGCACCGCCATGATTCCATATCTTTGTGGGTGAAGGACCAGATGAGGTGTATGTCCCCAGTAGCCCACACCGACAATAATATCCGGCTCAAACCATCGATAATACCATTCTTTTTCCACAGCCGACTCAAAGTTTACCGAGTGTACATCAATCCCCAGCTCTTCCAGCCCTCTGTGCAGCAGATGTCCCTGGGTTGCAAGACCTGCGGGCGAGGGTGGGTAGTCATATAAAAGTAAAACTTTCATCTTCAACTCCTTTGCCCATAATTAACATTCGGCTTTAAGGCACCGGAACGCCTCTTCTTTTGGGGTTGTTTTAGCCTCAAAGCTGTTTTTGCTAAAGCCGTAAATCCTGGTGATAATATCATATTTTTCCCGCCAAATCTCATTATTTAGGCTAACCAATATATCAGCCTGCTTGATTGCACGGGGAAGATACTCTCGATTGCCATCCTCATAAGCAAATGCCAACAGCTTCTGGGCAGACAACCGAGCGCTGTTCCATAATGCCAAAACTGCCTTTGCCGTCTCCTCGTGTCTTAGATGTCTGGTATATTCACCGGCGGTGCTGTGCGTAATAATAAAATCAAACCTGTCCGAAGGGAGCAGCTCCATTATCGTTTTTTGAATTATGCTGCTATCCAGCGGGGTTTGCTCAGGGCCGTCGTCAAGGTCGCCCATAATACCACTGGCTCCGAGCCGCTCAAGGGCTTTAAAAAACCTTGGAGCACGGTCAGGGTCACTTTTTCTACAGATTGTTGCGACAGTCCATTGCGCCTCTGGATACATCAGTATTAGACCGCCGGCCCATAATGTCTCATCGTCGGGATGTGCTACGATAACAGCACACTTGTTGTTCTCTGTTATAAAATCACCCCCGCGGCTTGCTGGCGCAAGCCAGCAGCGGGGGCGGTCTGTTATTATTTTCATACTCTAATCTGTATCTTCACAATTAAGGACATTCAAGAACAAAATCGACCAACTCATTAAAATTGGCGGTTGCAAGGCAAATACGTGAGTCAGCGGCTCCATAATACATAAAAACTTTATTATCCCTCTTCAACCAGCCGCAGGGAAACACAACGTCATCGACATCGCCTTCGCGCTCATAATGAGCTTTGGGGCCAAAAATCCATTCGTCGGTTCGTCGAATGACCTTGGCAGGATTTTCCAGGTCCAGCATCGCAAGCCCTAATCTATATATCGAGCCGGAAGCGGTTGTTCTGACGCCGTGATACAGAATAAGCCAGCCCTCTTTAGTCTGCATAGGTGGTGCACATAAACCTATTTTATTGGCATCCCACCATCCCCCATCTCTGGCCTGGATTACCTCCTGATGCTCGCCCCAATGTTTAAGGTTAGGCGAAAAGGATAGCCATATATGAGCACCGAGGATGGCAGCCATAGAGACTGGTCGATGCAGCATTGCCCAAAGGCCATTGAATTTAACCGGGAAAAGAGCGGCATCCTTGTCCTCAGGAGGCATCACCGGTCCGAGGCGCTCGAAAGACTTAAAATCATTGGTCATAGCCAGAGATACAAGCGGTCCGCCTCTTGAATAAGCGGTATAACAAATAGCCCACTTATTCATTTCCTCAAGGCGGGTTATACGCGGGTCTTCTATTCCCCAAATCTCCTCAGGATACTTTTGCGGCTCAGGTTTTAAGGAAGGCTCCTTGTTTATTTGCCAGTTATTAATTCCGTTGTCACTTCGCGCCAGAGTCAAATGTGACATACCCCTAAAATCTTCAACACGGGCAAGTAGTATTACTTTCCCATCGACCTCTGCTGCAGCCGCATTAAAAACAGAATTTGCTTTGTATGGCCAGTCGCTGACCGAGAGAATAGGGTTACTTGGATGTCTTCGGAAAAGCTCATGACTTGAAATTTGCTTCATAATTTTACCTCCTTTAGAGACAAGGGACCCCCCCCATTCTTGCTTTCGCACCTTTGCCTGCGTTACCGACAGGTGCAAGCAAGAAAGCACGGGGGAATCCACAGCTTTATTTTTCATTTTTCTTTTCGTTCTCCGTAAGTCCCGTAAGGGACGCCTTGCGGCGGAGTCCCAAGGACTTTTGAAAAATCTGCGATTGTTTTTTAGCGAATCTCTAACCAAAAAACCCGCCACTTTTTTTGCGGGCAAGATAACTGATAACTTAATTTTACTGATTACGACCGTAAATAACTTGTTGTTCGCCGCTTGGAAAAAGTCCTCGCCCCACTCATCGCAGACGGGACGGAGCTCGCAGCTTAAAAATCGGTCGGTTTGGATAAGAACGAAATCAGCCAACCCATTATTATCGGCTTTGCAAAGCAAAGACGTGAATCAGCTATTCAAAATTCTAATATCTAAATCCTAAACAATATCAAAATTCAAAATTCTAATATTCAAACCCTTTTTGTTTTGCATTTGGAGCATTTGGTCATTTGAATTTGTTTGGGAGTAACCGTTCACGGTTTTTTGAGTAATTGAAGAAAAACCTTGTTTTTGTCCGATAAAAGCTTCATGGACAAAGACACAATTATCGAAAAACTTACAAAACAAGTTGCTCTGTTTCTTGAACGTATTA
>Ga0315314_1000281_pt1 | contig 64800 bp, 76 predicted proteins | sample TDP9_MG_FD_203631 | JGI IMG/M metagenome (GOLD analysis project Ga0315314, IMG submission 203631) | Freshwater sediment microbial communities from Lake Towuti, South Sulawesi, Indonesia - TDP9 | ecosystem: Environmental > Aquatic > Freshwater > Lake > Sediment | place: Indonesia: South Sulawesi...
CGTAGAGTTTAGCGCGGTCTGTCTGCCCTAGCGCAGTGTAGTAGTTGATCATCCTCTGGTTTTCTTTGTATTGGTCCCGAAGTTGCTTCAAGTATCCGTCAATCTGTTTGACCATACTCAACTCTTTTGATTGCGCACATTGAACGAACAAGGCGATGTTCTTTTGCGCTTCTCCCTTCAAGCCTGAGTTGATTGCGTTATTTGTCAATGAGACTAGGCTGTTCATCGCTCCCTCCGCTAACCCCGGAATATCCCACATCTTGCTAGCAACGCAATCTCGGAAGGCCTGCATACCTGCCTGAGCTTGACCGATGAACCCTGTCTTGATTGCCTGATTCGTGACGTTCACAAGGTTCTGCATAGCCGCAGCCATTTCGGGGCCGATCTGAGCCATCGGACCAGTAAACGCATCCTTAAACGCCTTAACTGCATCTTGGGCTGAGGCGACGAACTTCTCCTGCCAAGTCTTGATGTGGACCTCAGTTGTGGCAAGAAACTTCTGAATATCCGCAGGTTCGACTCCTTTGATTCCAAGCATCGCCTTCGTGAAAGCTTCCGCAGAAATAACTCCCTCGGAATATGCCTTCTTAAGTAAATCTATTGACTTTGCTCTCTCCTTATCTGTCGCAGCTTCTTTGACGATCCATGCGATCTGTTCCTCAAGGCTCTTACTAGCAAGGTCAGAAGCATCTTTCTGCTTTTTGCCATACTCAAAAACTGTGTAGCCTAGATCCCACCATTCCTTGCTTACACCCGTGATGATGACTCCTTGTTCTTCCATAACTGCGCTTGTATGTTGTATAACAGCGATACCGCCAACAATTCCAGCAGTAATTATAGAACCGAAGAGGGCCATGGCAATGGCTGCGCCCTTCGCCGCTACTGCAAGTGTGTTCAATGCCTTAGCGAGATTGAGAAGGTGCATAGCCATGCCGGGAAGCTGCGCAATCATTGTCACCATCAGGATTTGCATTTCTCGCTGCGCTTCAGTGACTTTCCTCTGAGCCTCCTCAAAGTTTTTCAGAGCGTCGGCAGCTTGCTTGCTACCCGGCCCAAACTTCTCCACCGCCGCATTATAGGCTTGTTGAGCCTGAGCTACTGCCTCAGTCGCTTGTTGAGTCCTAATCACCGCAACATTGTACTGAGTGAACATCGTTGCAGCTTGCCGAGCAATTGCTCCAACCTGACTAAAAGCCCCAGCGAGTAAGTAGGCGCTTTGATGGGTCTCCTTGAATGTGGCCCCGAGGCCTGTGAGAACGCGGTTGCTTGCCATCGTGTCAGTTCGAAACTGAGCCATCTTCCGGCGAGTGTCTTCTTGAACATGGCCGAAAGTCTTCAGATCATCCGATATGTCTTTCAGAAGCTCCTTGCCTTCAGCACGAAGCTTAACAATTGCATCTAGAGTTTGGGACAAAACTTATCCCTATCCAATCACAATTTCTATTAGGAGATTCAAATGAAGCATACATGTCCTGATTGCCTGAGGAGATTTCCGGTCGAAGAAATGAAGCCGTTAGTTGTAAGGAGTACTCCCTCATCATTCTACGAGCATGCTACTGCTACTAGCGCAGAAACTTTTGCGTTACTTGGATTATCTAGTCTCTTATTAACGAGGAAATCGTTCACAATACTCTATTGCCCCGAGTGCCATGCACATCGATCTCTAAAAGATAAGGGTTCAACATGACTGATAGGACTTGGAATGACGATACGAGGAAGTTTCTAGTGTTGATTTGGTTCTTGATCGCAACATTCACATTCGTTTGGTTCATATTGAGACATTGAATCTAACGTCCGAAGATTCTTCCGACTGCTCCATGAATCAACGCCATGATTTCGGCGCGTCGAGCTTCCAAGGCAGGCCGCATGAAGGGCCTAGCCGCCATCCTAGAAGTGCCGAACTCTACAAATGCGGCATATTCAGTGTCCGCTCGGATGATTCTTTCAAGTTCTTTCTCTTTCAGAATGTGAATTGAATTCTTCAATCGTCCAGTACGAACGGGCACTAGGCTAATCGCTGTATCCCAAACTAGCTTCGCTGCCGAGTCAACAGCCGCATCTAACTCATCCATGAGGGATCGTTCGGCTTCGTCGAAGAAGCGGATCATTTCCTCTAAGCCTTTCACTTCAAGTTCCATTATGAACATTGTCAAGCATCTCCGCTAAGGCTAGTTGAATTGAAAGAAAGCAGTGCTCATCGTCTTCTCCTCAGTCTCTTTGCTGCTCGAATCTCTTCTCTCGCAATCTTCTCTGCCAAAAGCATCAAGTAGCCTTGCTGAAGCGGAGTCAACCGAGATATGCGGTCCTCCAGCTTGCAGCCAAATCTTAGAAGCAGAATCTCAATCGGTAGACTGTACAGGCTCTTGACGAAAGGATTCTAAGGCTTCAGCGGGTTTGCCTAGTAAGCCGCTGATCTCCAGGATCCTACGTGCTATGGGGAAGCCTGTGCCAAACTTAATCCAACGCCCAAGCTCATCCGGGCTCCATTGTTCCCCTTTCTCGCCGGTTGCGGATCTAGCGATTAGGTGGCATTGCACAATGATTAGTTCCTCAAGCTTGAGTAGGGCTTCTTTGGCATCGCTGAACTCGCTCATGGAGACGCCTGCGGTTCGGTAGCACTCCGCGATCTCGCCATCTCCCAAGGCGCGTATTGCGATCTCGAATTGCTCGTCGTTCTTAGTTGTGAGAATCGCTGTCTCCGTGTACTCTGTGCCCTGCATCAACATGCGACTCAGTTTACGATGAATTGGCTTCTGAGCCTCAGCCTTATCTCTTTCAGCATCCGCCTTCGCTAGAAGCAGCTTCACTTTCTCGTCCATCTCGCTTCTTCACCTCCTGTTTGACTAGGAATAGGGGCCGGGTGCTCGGCAGACTGTAGATCAGCCGGGTCTCCGGCAATTCTCTAGCTATGAGTTCTTTGATTCGCGTGTAGTCTCGTAGGGGGCCGTGGCACACGAATCCGAAGCTGAACTTCAGCCTCAACACTTCTGCGTCTTCTCTTTTCTCCAAACTGTTTCTCCCCAAAAGAAAGGGAGGAATCTAAGGTGCGGCAGCTACGGCGTATCCTTCGCCTTCGAATTCGAGACCCTCAATCACAACTTCGTTTTCTGCGGCGCGGTGTCGAATCGCTGAAAACAGCACGTTCGTCAACGTGTGCACAGTGCCAGCAGCTAATCCTTTCGGATAGAATTTCACAGTTGCTAGAGGTGAACCGCTCTGCATTGCGGCTAGGATCGCTGTTGCATCCGTGGCATTGAGAAACAGTTTCTCGGCGCTGCCAACATAGGCTAAATGACCAGAGGAAAGTGAGGGAGCGCCGGCATTGCCCATGCCGTAATGTCGATGAACTTCCCGTGTCGTTTCGAATTCGACGTTTTGCATTACGCCGGAGGTGACCGTGGTGTTGCCGTACTTGAAGACTGCGATTAGGGTATCGACTACATTAACCATTTTTCATGTTTTCTCCCAAAATATGTGTGCCCGATATCGGGGGCCAACCGGTCAACGGAATGACTAGAAGCGGGTGAAGAACTCAACTATGCTCATGAATATGCTGGCTAGGGGATTCTTCCACCAATAGCCCAAGCGAGTTTCATCACGAATCAACAAGAAAGTCGTGACGGGAATCAATTCAGGAATCTTGCCCTGAAGAAACCGTTTCAGAGGGCAGAAGAGACAGAAGAAATGGAATCGTGTGAGAGGCTTGCCGCCTCGAAAGATTTTGCAGACCTCATGACATGGCTTACCTTTCAACTCGTCGGGAACATGAATGTACTGGAACATTTGCTTGCCATCAAGGGTGACGAGGAAGTCGAAAGGACTGTTCGCTTTGACGAGTCGGTACTGTTTGCCCTGAATCATGAAGGCAGGGATGGGTTCGCGGCCCGTCAAAAGCACCATATTGACGGGAACCTTGAATTGATGCGGCTTCAAGGCTATAGGGCCGCCGTCATGTAGATTTCAAACGCATAGTCGAACGATTTCCTGTAAAGCCTAGCGCCCACCTGTTCGGCAACATCACGTCCGCCAGTCATTTCTTTCAGCGTTACGTCTTCCTGTTTCAAGGTGTCTTCAGCGGCGAAGATTGCGTGAATAGCCTTGTCTGCGTACTCTATTGCGCCTTCCCCTGAGTCTTGGTACACATCAAATTGAATCAGGAGGCGTACCCTGGTGAATCGTTCATCTGAAGCTCTACGCCCGAGACCAAGCTTCTGAGTTGTGGCCGAGATCAGTTGCATTACGATGCAGGAATTAGATATGCCCATATTGCTTTGAAACTCGTAGGTGATGAGGGGTGAACATTTGTCATCGAGAACTGTTTTGAGGGCAGTGAGAACCGTGCTGATGGGCGTAGACATGTAACTCAAGTTGGGTCACTTGATGATGAGTGAAACAAGTAAGGCGCAGAGTAGAAAGCCTGAAGCCAAGCCTGCAATGAAGCTCTCAGGACAAGCGAACATGCCTACTCTTCTTCCCAAGTTTCTTTGATCTTATCGGTTTTGTATTCGCTGCTGGCTAGTTGTTCGGTTCGTGTGTCGCGGCGCCGGAGCATCGCCAACAGGTCAGGTGTGAAGAACTCTACGAGTGGCACTTGAAGGTTGAAGCCTTGCGGATTCGCAATCACGGGACCCATTTGATTTGTGCGCAAGTAGAGAAGCACATGGCTGCCGACTGTATGCGCAACCATTTTCACGTCTTCAGGCACAGTTGAGGAAGCGTACGCTACGCCTAGAATCTGCGCGATGTGTGTTTCCACGCCGGGGATGATGTAGGATGTGACGAATGTTTCAAGGGCTGCCTCATTGCCAAAACCTAGCTCCTTGAATAGTTTCGTCTTGCTAGGATCAGCGAACTGCACGGTCACGGTTGCATCCATGTATTGCGGTATGTAGGCTAGGATTCTGATTGGAGAATCCTGTTTGAAGAGGCTTCGCTGCGGTTCCTTTCTTTTCTTCATTTTCTTCTTCATTTCTACGACACCAGTGGTTCAACGAGAAGAGACCACACGTACTTCAAGGCGCGATTCTTCCACCAGTAGCCTCGGCGGTTCTCACGCCTGTAGAGCATGAAAACTTCAACGGGCCAGATTGGGGATCGCTTACCTTCGATGATTTGGCGGAAACGACATTTCGTCAGACAAGTTAGATGCCATCTTCGCAAGTGGTGACCACAGAAGTTACGGCATGACGGAAGCCAGAAGCATGGAATCTTGAACGGCCCGATCTTGACATATGGATTCTCAAATCTGTAGTTTTCGGGTATAGGGATGAATTGCCAAGTGGTCGGTTGTTTCCAATCTAATGGACCATAGATGATTTGGCTTATGCCATCATTTTTGAGGATGACGAATGTCTTGCCATCGAGGACGGAGAAGTCGCCTTCAGGATATCTTCCTAAGCCTTCGATCTTGATGTTTGGAATAGGGTCTTTAGGCTTCAAGATGAGGAAGTTGATCGGGAGATTCGACATGGCGGCGCCTTCTTGAGTTCAGACTTCAAATACCAACGCACACATTCGAGACAGAGGCGGCTACCGTCATTGAGAGTGAAGGCCTCTCCTAACGGTAGGGGATGTCCTTTCTTGCAAGTAAGGTGTCGACTGTAACGGATCAAGGTGAAAGAACTCCAAGCTTTTGTCGGTGAAGCTGGAAACGGATGTTAGGTAGGCCCCGGATGGGTACGGGGGCCTTTGGTCCGATCGGAGCCCGTCGCGTCTATGCGTGGACTCCAGTTAGTTTGATCGCTGCAGTGGAAACTGCTTGGTACGGCTGGTTCCAGTGGCGTATGAGGTAGACATCAGCCCCACGCATCGGAAGCCTGAACTGTTCAGCTTCAGTTGGGCCATCTGCGTGAACGAATGCGGCTCTATCGGCTGCTACGACTGCAATCGTGTTCGTCATTGAATTGTCTTTGATTCCAGTCATGCCAGGGCATCCGGGCACAGGGAACACTTTGCCAGAAGGCCACGCGGTCGGATATAGGCCTCTGACATAGCTTGAACCGAAGTAGTCTGCCCAAACGTATGGGTGGGCAGCTATGCGGTTTGCCTCGTAGCCACAGGCATCTTCGATTGTTGAGACTGCGCCTTGAATGTTTTCGATTGGGTTCACTGATCCCCAGTCTCCTCCAGCAACCGCGCTGGCCTGCTCTATGAGAGTTTGAATCTTCGTGTTCTCACTGAGAGCTAGGGCGAGTGCTGCGTCAAGAGCTGCATCTCCCATCAGATCCGTGTTCGCCTGTTTCCTATCCTCGTCTAGGAATAGGGCAGGGTACACGTCTTTATGGTCGCGCAGATTGATGGGTACTTTGGCGTATATGATCTTCTTGAGGTCTGATTCCTCGCCTGCACCGATGTCGGTGTTAGCAGTTGCCTTTGTCGCCACACGCACCTCACCTATGAGGTCTGGGCATGGGGAGACTCGGCAGATGTTTCTCAAGGCATATTCTGGTCCGACGAGTCCCAGAACTTCAAAGAGAACGTTGGTGGATGTGATGTTAGTTATGTCTGGGCCTACGCCGCCCAGTGCTTGACCGAGGCTGCGGATGGCTTGCCTAGTCACAACGTAGCGTCCCTGCTTGCGATCCCACTTCGGCTGATACTCGACTTTGCGTACTGCTTTCCCTTCTGCCAGAACGAGATCAATGATCTCATCCGGATTTATGTTTCGTAGATCTGTTTTGTCCATTGTTGTTCGCCTCTAATGTCCCGTCAAGCGAATCTTGACTGTGGTCGCTGCGGCTGTCGCTGCGGCCAATGCTTCACCGACCTCCAGAGCCCAATCGGTCTTGTAGGCTGTGGAGAACGGACTCATTGAACCTACTTTGCCTGCTGTCGTCGATATCCAGACTTTCTGATGCTTGCCAATGGTTGGTCCGAGTACACCTGAAACCTTGTTGACTTCGACGCCTCCGCGGGTCAGCACTTCGCATGTGGATTGGCCTGCGGCTGGTGCGGTCACGGTCTGCAAAGCGACTCTGAACGGGTAGGTTGGCGTGGCGCATCGCAACGCGATGGTTGCCGCTGCGTATCCGTCCGTGTCGTAGCATAGAACCTGTCCTTTCGTGACGCCCGTTGTGGTTTTCAGAGTGACTTTCTCTTTAACCCACGGGTCGCCTTCAAGTTTGACTAAGTCTCCTGCACCCATTTTCAGGGCACCTCCTTGCCATCCTTGTCATGTGCATGTCCGAACATTTGCCTGTGAACCGTGTTCCATACATCATCTAGTGCGGCCTGCGCTTTCTCATCGAACTCTTCCGGCTTCTTGGCCGGAGGCAGGCTTTTGATGAACGCAGCTGTTTTCGAGTGGACTGTGTGGAGTTCGTTGAGGGTTTCGTTGCTGAAAGTGTCTAGGCGCTTCTTCTCTTCCTCGGCTGCCTTGTCGTCGGTGAGTTGGCCTGCCTGCTTCTCTGCCTCTAGGACAGATGCGACAAGCGAGTCATGCTCCCGTTTCGACACGACGCCTTGGAAGGTTTCAAGTGCCTTAGTCTTGGCTTCAAGTTCCGCAATCTTGAGATCAGGACTCTTTGGAGCATCCTGAGTCTTCGTGCTTTGTGCTTCAACAATAGTCTTCATCGTGTCTTGTAACTCCTTGATTTGCGCGGCTTGTCCTTGGATAAGTTCCCTGAGTTCCATGATCATTTCGGGGCTGATGTTGCTTGTTGAATACATTGGTGATATTCCTCCTTTGGATTTGTTCTCGGGATGTATTCCCAAAGCCTTCATATCGGCATCTGTCTCGGAACCTTGCGGCTCCTTAACTGTGAAAGGTCGCAGTGCGGCTTGTAGAGCAACTTCGAAGCTACCTTGCTCCTCAAAGTCGCGTATGCCTACGTGAGGATAAGCGGGCTGTATCTCTTTTGGTAGAAAGAGAACATGCTGGAAGGTGAAATCGTCGAAAATCACATTGCCCTGATCGTCGTATCGCGCTAGTCCGTGGACGCTTGGGCTTACGGCGGCCCATTCGCCACTCTTGATCTTCTCTTCCGCGTATGGATCTTGAATTATGGCTTTGCCGCCTGTGACTCCGTTGCTGTAGGTTGCGTTGAAGTGGCCTTGGATAGGATACCACATGCCTTCGTGTGGGGCGCCGGGTGGTCCGCCTGATACTGTTCCAAGGTGATCCTCGTCGGGTGGACCGAGAAGAACTGCCCTCCTGAGCGTATCCGCTGCTCTGCGTCTAGCTGCATCCGTGACCCCCCACTGGTTCAGGTTGACACCGGGTTCAATCACGTCAATTTCTGTGATTAGCTTGCCTTGCTGAATTTCATGTTTGAAGGGACGAAGATAGCTGAAGTTCAGTGACCCTTGAGATGCGGCTTCGAATCTTCCATCATGGTCTTGACAATGTTTCTTGGCCTCTGATGCGGTCCAAGAGTCGGTTGGATATCTGAAGGCTTGTGTGGTTGTAGATGTTTTTCCTTTCAGCCGCCCGATTATGATGGATAGCTTCCCTTCCTTGATTCTTCTGAAGCTTCCCTCCTGAAATTCTCCGGGCTCTCTTATTCTACAAGCATGCTCATTCGGGTAGGGCATTTTTCATTCACTCTCTTATGATGATCGCAATCAGGAGAGCAGCAAGCAAGAATCCTACTGCTAAACCTGCGATGAATTCTTCACTCAAGTTCTAGGTCCTCTCTCGGTCGAGCAAGTAGGTTAAGACAATGCCAAGTCCTATTGCTGCGCAGAAGCCTGCGAGAAGAATCAAGCCTCGCGCTAGAAGCGCTTGCATCGGTGGCTAGAACCTACTACAAGATCTACATTCTTTCCATGAATCGTGATAGGTTTTGACGGGTTCTCCATCTGCGCCGATTGTGTTCGGGTCCTTAGATAGGAGTTGGCCGCCGTGCTTGGTGAGGGGTTCGCCGCAGCGGGGGCAGTAGGTTAGTCCTGTGAGTTCACTCATCCTCTTTGTCTTCCTTCTGTTCAGGCCGTTTGCGTCTTGCGACAATGTCCAGAGGAATGTCTTGTGTCTCAGATTCTTCTTCGACTTCTTCAGGCTTGAATTGAGTGCTTCGTCCGCGCTGCATGATTTCGAAGCATTTCTTGTCTTTTATCCAACCAGCAATCTTGGCGTCTGACACTGCTTTCATCAGGTCGAGCCAGTCCTCATATTGGAGTTCTCGTGGTTGATGGATGACGTGGACTGGGGGATCGCCGTTCTCGTTCATCTTCTGGTTTCTGATGAGCCATTTCTTAGTAAGAGGATCGTACCATTGGGCTTCGGTGTTTCGCTTCAGCCATCGCTGGTCGTCTTTGACGGGGCCGTCGATGAATGAGCCTATCACTTGCAGGGCCGTAGCTCTGTTGACTTCCTGCTCATAGCCGACTAGGAAGCGGGGGACACCAAAGCTGCGAATGATCTGGTAGTCCAGTTCGTGGAGGACGTTGACGAGTTTGTCTAGGTCTGGCTTCATGTCAACGACGATGGGCTGCTCGAACTGCGTGGTTGTCGCTATGTGCTTCGCAGGTTTCGCTACAGCTGCGACGTGGGCTTTCAGGATTTCAATCACTCGGTCGTCGGTTTGGTTGCCTGATAGTTTTTCCCTGTTGAGTAGCCAGAGGATTGTTGCGCACCAGAGGGCCGTGACCGCCTCGGGGAGGTCGTCCTGCAGGATTCTCTGCCTCGCCTCGACCACCCAGAGGATCATTTCGACATCGCTGAGTCCCACCTTATCCTCGTCTAGGTCCTCGTTGACGAAGTACAGGAGCTCGTCCGCGGTGTAGGCGGGGTTTTGGAGGCTTCCTCGTCCCTTGTAGCTTATGCCTTTGAAGGTCCAGTCTTTGTCGATTTTCGGCTTCACCAGGTCTGGCCGGAGAGGAACCAGCATCCGGGGATCTCCGATCGATAGGCCGTTTTCAGCTTTGTCAGCCCAGACGATTTGCTGAACCGCCTTGCCCTGCAGAATCGAGCGAATACGCATGTTGCGTAGCTTAAAGTCCATGTTCACGGTCTTGTTGCAGCGGTCGATGTAGTCTTTCAGGCCCTGAAAATGAGCGAGAAAGGCTTCTTTCTTCTCGCCGTCTGGGTCATCGGGGATTTCTTTTATGGGTTCCACGATTGTGTCGAACCCTGCTTTCGTCGCCCATGTTGCTCGAAGGACCACGCACTTACGGACTAATGCGTCTTCTCGGAATTGGCGATAGCCTGTAGGCATGCCTGCGTAGCTTGTTGATGCTGCGAGAGCGTCTGACTCCCAGAACTCTTGCATAGCCGCATGCCGTGTGAGAAGTTGAGAGGCAACAGTCATCAAACGCTTCTCAGGGTCCTGTCGGGCCAGAGCCTTCCGGTAGGCGCCGGGATGCTGCTTCAAGAATTGATCGCTTGCCGTTTGGTCCAAACTCTCGTATGGGCGTAGACGTTTCCGCAGAGAGGCAGAGGTGGCCGTGGTGAGAGGTTTGACTGGCGCAGCTATATCAGGGACCCCTTTGGGTCTGGGTTTGCGGCCTGCTCCAGTTCGTCTGCCGCCCCAATTCGGACTCTTTCCTTTCAAGTTAATCATCTTGATTACGGTGTGGCACTGGTGACTGTGATGGGTAAGCCTCTTCCGCTTGGCTGTTCTACATGCTTCATGGCGCAGATTAGAGCGTCGCAGCAGTGGTCGTTCACTTTCTCTGGTTTGCGAGTCTTCTCATTGTAATGGTAAGCCTTCATCTGCTGAACAAGCGTGAAGTATTTGCGTCCGTCAATGCCTTGAGCAAGGTTGGTGATGTCTGGGTTTGGAATCTTCAAGAGGCCTTTTTCAAGGCGCCATCGGACACGGCTAATCAGGAAGTCTTTGTCCTTTGAGAAGATGACAGGGATGACTTGCATTCCCATTTTCCTTAGGTCTTCGTTGTCGGCTACCGCCTCACTGTCAGGGTAGATTGGATATTCGCCGAAGTCTTCCTTGATCTCCTGTTTGATGCTAGTGTAGCTTTCTTTGCTCCAGATCTTGCAATCACGAATGTAGACTGTTTCGGCTTGCTTCTCGCAGAATAGGAGTACGGCTTGGCCGATGAAGCCCCAATCCAGCGAAGTCCATTTTTCAGTGAGGGGGTCTGCGGCAGGCAATGGATACTCCTCTGCCTTCTGAGGATCCACCAGGGCGGCGTTGATCAGGTTGTTATCCCAAACGGTGCCTCTTCGTTCAGCGATTTCACCTAGAAACTCAACCTTGAAGGTTTCAGAGTCAACAAGGAGCTGCGCGTTCGCGGTGTCTTGCTGATTGATCCAGTGGCATTCCTCTAGAGGCCATTCATAACGTTTGAATTTGAGTTGATCGGCGTGCTGCCAGATGCGCAGGAACCAGTCTAAGGAGACTTTGGGTGATGCGGTTGAGAGTACGATTCGCTTCGGTTTCTTTGAGGTTCGGACCGTGGGCCACACTGCGTCGATGAGGTCTTGCTTGATCAACACGGCTTCGTCGAGGCACATTATGTCCACATGGCCGCCTCTGCTTTGACGTTCTGAGGCAGCTAGGACCTTGAGGAACCCGCCGCTCTTGAATTGTGTCAGAGTTTGCGTAGGTTCATGTAAGAGTTCGTCTTGGGGAAAATAGTCAGGATTCAGGATTAGGGGGCGGTAGTATGAGTAGAGATACCTTGCTTGTTCGTAACTGCCTGAATGCACGAAGATCTTTCGTGTCGGATCATGGTGGTGGATATGGGCGAAGCTGACAGAGCAGACCTTAGTTTTGCCTCCACCTCGGACTGTCTTTACGATGATTTGGCTGAACTCTGGGTCGTCACTCACTATGCCTTTCATCAGGCGAATCTGTCCGGGCGACGGATCCATGTCGGCGTAGACAATGGCGAGGTTGCGCGGGTTAGATTGGGCCAGTTGCAACTTGAGGCCTTGCAAGTGCTCGGCAGAGAATGGCTTGCTCATCTTCACTCATCTTGGATATGTCAAACTTCATGGCGATCTGCTGGGTGATCTGGGCGGGTGGTTGCGGGGCTATGAGCTGAATCAGGTTGCGGACCGCGGTGTTCTGAGCTGCGAAGTCTGCGCTATGGAGCTTGCGTTCAAGGTTAAGATGCATCAGTGCGACTTGTAGGTCTATGAGTTGGTCCTTGTTCTCGGGTTTGAATTCAAAGTCTATGCTTTGGAGGCTGCGGGCAAGGAGCATGACTTGCAGTTGCTGGAATTGCTGTTTGATCTTGCTTGGGAGAGGGGGTGTCGAGGATTCAAGCTTGGATTGCGCTGATTTCGTCTTCTTAGGCAAGTTTCTCACTCTCTATGAGGGCAACTCGTAGTTGGAGACTATCAAGTGGGGTAGGATTGAACGTGCCCCTGTCTCTCGGAAGACTTGTTCAACCTGCATGCTTGATGTCAGCTTGCCCCGTATGGTTGCAGGGTATAGGGCGCGTATCTCAGGGTGGTCTCCGACTGTCATAAGCCACTTTCCTTGGGCGTGTTTGAGTGCCTCGGCAAGGTCTCTATGGTCTTGCAGTGTGAATTTGCCTGTGCGGTATTCCTCTGCGTCGAGGTACGGTGGATCCAAGAACATGAATGTGCTTGGTGAGTCGCGGTTAGGGATCAGGCGCCGGAAATCTAAGTGGTCGATTTCCACGTTTTTCAGGCGTTCGTGAATGGTTCTAATCTTCGCCAGTGCGTTCGCCAGGACGAGGCCTTCATCTCGCGGGTCGTCAGTTGAGAAGGCCCATCCCTTTTCGATGTGCGCCCCGAAGCTGCATCGGAGGCAGTACCAGAAGCGTAGGGCCCGTTCTGCGGGGTCCTTGGGTCCAGATCCCTTCTGAATTTCGTCTGTCCACTTCTCGTAGAGTTCGCGGCTGTAGAGCAGGAAGTCCGCCCGTTTCAGGAATGCGTCTGGGTTGTCACGTATGACTTCGAAGAGGTTGACGAGCTCCCCATCGATGTCGTTGTAGACTTCGATCGCGCTTGGAGGCTTGTTAAGCAGTAAGGCGCCTCCCCCTCCGAAGACCTCGACATAGGAGGTGTGCGGCGGAATCAGAGAGAGCAGCTGTGGGACTAGCTTCTGTTTTCCTCCCATGTAGGGGACTAGGGTAAGCTCAGGCGATTTCTGTCGTGGAGGATCTAGCTCAGGGATTGCTTCTGCGTAGAGTATTCGCTGTACTGTGTCTTGATCCCATCCGAGGCCGGTGAGATTCACCGTGTGGTCCCTTAGCATATCCGCCAGAGTCTTGTCGTCGAAACCTCCGAGAATGGTGAGTTGATTGTCTGCGAGGAGGTAGGCTTCTGCTTCCTTCGCGTTCTTGAATTCGATTCCGCGGATGACGGGAACGAACCATTCGTCGCCCCTGATGATTATCCGGTCGGGGGCAGGCTTTCCAGCGTTCTTGCGAGCAACAAGCCCATCGATGCGGCCGTGCCCAGCAACAACTTGCCGCGTTCCCTCGTCGATCATGATGGGGTTGGTGAATCCCCAACGCTGAAAGCTGCTGTCAAGTTGGCCCATGTCGTGGGCCTTTGGGTTTCTCGGCCACTTCTTCAGGCGACTCAGAGCCATGTACTCGATGCGGAGCTGCCTCAACGGGTCAACGCCGTCGAGGAGAGCTCACGGATCTGCGATAAAAGTAGGAGAGCCCCAAAGGAGGACCCGGAGAGAGACCTGAAAATGCTCAACTAGACTGGTCTATCGAACGCCATTGAGGATCCTTTCAATGATGGCGACAATGACTGTGGCTGCTGCAGTGGCGACTGAGATGATGATACCCGTGTTTCTGCGATGACTGCTCAGATGATTTTTGAGTGCCTGCCGAGTGACGGGGTAGTCTTTGATGGACTCTGCGATCTCTTGAAGGCTCTTAGCTATCGCAGAGGTGCGTTCGTCCAGCCGGATAAGAAGGTCGTGGTCAGAGGGCATTTCCTTCACATTCGATACTCGCGGACCGCGTCCGTCACAAGCTTGTCGTACAGGAAGAAGAAAGCGAATGAACCGATTAGACAGGCGGCGGATATGTCGCTCCAACTGTTGCCTAGTAGGTTCCAGAACTTGTCAGGGTTAATGAATTCGATGTACTCGAAGTAGACGGAGATTGCGAGGATTAAGAGGAACGAGATCGCCTGATCGAAGGTTTCGCAGATTGTTGAGATGTTTCTGGCTAGCCATACGCCGACCTTGGACCTGAACCAGTAAGGATTATCGTAGGTCCAGCGAATCGCAACATAGTTGGTCAGTTTGTCAACGCCGAACCAGCTAGACCATGCCAGCGTGAGGAACCAACCCACGAAGACAGCGCCAATGTTGGCGTGAGTGCAGACGTCAAACGTGCCGGGAACCCGCATACCATCGACAGTCTGGAAGTACCAATCTTCCGCTTGAGCTATGCCGTTCACCGTGGCGGCGAACCACGTGAAGATAGTGATGGCGATAATGTAGGCCCAAGTCGTGTTGAGGATCTGTCCTTCAATCTTGAACTTCTTGCGTAGACACTCTTGGGCCGCGAAGCCTAGAGGGCCTAGGAACATCGGCAGGATGAGATATTTCACCCAGATTGAGGATCCCTGTAGGCCCCGTCCGAACAGGAGGTCGTTCCAAAGCCATGTGAGCTTCGTGCTGTTCGTGAAATAGGACCACAGCACCTTAGGGATGTCTGGGGATCCCGGCGGGTTTGGCCGAGCGTTCGGTAGGAAAAATCCGTAGAACAGGTTGAGATTCAACGCTACGAGGAAGATGATGAAGCCTAATCCGGCTAGCTGTCTCAGACGAAGATAATTCAAAGGCTCCCCTCCTAGAATTTCCTCTTCCACCCCTTCAGAGCGTCAGGTCCAACATTGTAGTAGACTGCGTGCCAAATCGCAAGCCGCAACGCCTTGAAAGCCTCGTAGCAGTCCACACACATTGGAAGATCACTAAAGACCGGGGCATCGGGCGAGATTTCACGACAGCAGATTGTGCAAAGTTTCTTAGCGTCAGCCATAGCGCATCACGGTAAGAATGTGACTATGATTTCTAGCACTGCCCCCACGACCAAGCACAGCGATCCTACGAGCAGAAAACCCAAGCAACATACCCAAGATCAGCCATATCGTTCGCTTCTCCGATACGCTTCCATGAACTTCTTGCCCAGCCAAGCTGCCAGAATAACGCCCGCAGCGATCAAGAGGACCTGTGTATGCAAATGCATAATGTGATGTACCCCGGTGCATAATCAGCGAGTTTTCTTTGCGGGTTGTATCATGCGTCTGCCTTCAGGCGTGATCTTCAGCCAGAGCGCGTTGTTGACATGGTGATACATTTGCCGTTTCGTCTCAATCAATTTCCTGTTGCGCAAAGTGATAGTTGTCTTGTAATTTATGGAGGCGTGAGCTCCCAAGGCCTCGCCGACAAGCCTCAACGGCACCCAGTCATGTTTGCGAAGTAGCTCTAGAATCGGCCTGATCCACTTGCTGGTGTTCAGAGCGTCGTCCTGTCGAATGATTTCCTTGATCTTCTCGTCTGAAAGGAGCTGCTTGAACTGTTTCTGTTCGTCTCGGCGGATCTCAGCCATACTCGGCGGCTTCATCACCACTTCACCCGCTCCACTCTCATCTCAGCTCGGGGCTGCGGGAAGGTGATTGGAATGATTGAGACGCCTGCAGGCATGGGTTCTTCGGTGACTCGAAACAGAAGCGCTCCGATGAGTGGGATTGAGCGGAAGTACCGTGCCCTACCTACGCTTGTGTATTCGGTCGGTAGGTGCCACGCTGGCGTGAACACTGCCCACTTGTTGAACTCGTATATCGGTGAGAAGCGACTTGGATGAATGTGCGCACGCAGTATGACATCGGCTTTTGGTGTCTGCTTCAATTCGGCGAACAGGATGTTGTCTGCAGCTTCCCTGCCTAGCGGCGTCATCGGCCAGTCTTGGACTTGCGAGTGTCCATGAACGAAGTTGAATGTTTTATCGAGGATCCTGATGTTGTGGGCATCTGCGTACTTGCAGGGGATGTCTAACTTCATTTCGCGGAGGTTTCTTCTTATCAGGTCGACAACTCGCCATTCGGGGTTGCTCTTGGTTCCGCGATGAAACTTCGTGCCGCAACAGAAGTAGGCTCCAACTGATTCAGCGACAAGGGGGGTCAGGAGTAGTTCGGCTGCGTCACTCTGATCGTCCGTATCGGGCAGACATAGGATTCGGAACATCTGGTCATGGTAGCCATGGATGATGTCACCCATGTGGGCTAGCACATATCGATCCGTGTATTTGCGGACCCTTCTCTGCATCTCGTTGAAGCAGTACAGGAGATATCGCTGGCCAGCGGTCAGGCGGTAAAGCTTTCTGTCATATCTGCCTTCGCGGTTTTCCACTTTGTACCGGAAGCCTTTCGGCATCAGGCTGCGGTAGCCACCGAAGTGGGTGTCTCCGATCGCCAGAAGCCATGCGGTCTTCATTGGAGAGACTCCTCAACCTCACGATCGTACTACTTGCTTCGGATCTGAACTTCGTCTGCCTCGACTGTTTCGGTCGCTGTGCCTCGGCGAATTGTGACAGTGAGTTTTCCGGGTTGTGGTCCGGATTCTTCGAAGAACGCTGCGACTTCTGCTGAATCGGTGCGGATGTCATATGTGGCTTGTTCTCCATCGCGCCAGCCGATTCCATAGTGGTCCCACTTCTTCGCGCCAGGACAGTGGAATGTCACGGGGCCAGGGGGAACTTGGATTTTTATCGGCGTGCTCCACGAGTTCTTCTTCCCTGTTTGATCAGTAACGCTAACGAATTTTCCCAGGTCGTGCGCTGCGAAGCTTGAGGGACGGGATCCCAAATAGCCTATTGGCAGGGAGAAGAGCCGAATAGTGGCTTGTTTCTCGTCTAGCGCTGCTCGATAGTTGCCATGTAGGAACTCGCACCAGCGCGGGTCGCCTCGAGGAATGCTTTGAAGCTTGAGATGCGCTTCACAGATCTGATCGATCATCGCGTTGTCCGCGTTCGGTATTGGATCTCCTGGAAGGGGGCTGATGTCGAGGTAAGAGAGAGTGTAGTTTGTGCGAAGCTTGCTTGGGTTCCCATCGATATCATCCCACTTGATGCCATCCTTCCTTACGTTGGCAAACATGGTTTGAAACAAGGGCCAACCATTGGCCTCGAGGATCCTTCGGAACCACGCGTATAGAGGATCTTTGGCGAAGTCTTCATGGTGACTTTGTGCTTCCTGCTTGAATCCAAGTGCAAAGACAGCCTCGATCGAAGCCATGATGGGGAACGGTGACTTGTGGTCGGCCCACCAGTCCACGGGCCAGCCGCCGGAGAGGGATCCCGTGAAGAGATTCACGAGTTCCTGGACGGAGATGCATAGGCACCAGCGGTTCCATGTGAAGGGGTTTGCTTCAACGCCGAACCTGCCTTCTGCAGTCCATCCTCCAATGCCGCCGGGCTGCCCATGCTTGATCTCGCACCTAATTGGGAGATATCTCGTAGGCTCGAATCCAAAGAACTCCTGCAGCTTGCCATACGCGTTCTCGATGAACTGGTAGAACCATTCGATGCTGTAAGGTGTGTCGCTGTAGATTTCGAATCTAGCTGAACGGTAGCGTAGGTCCACTATGTTGTCACCCAGCCTGATCCGTCGCAACCGTGACATCGGACCAGTGAGCCTTGACTTGTGAGAGCTCCGTATCCTTGACATATGGGGCATCGCTGCGGCTTCTTGGCTCCGTAGACTGAGCCGAAATAGTAGCCGAACGCCGACAGGGCGCCAGCTGCGAAGAAGTTAGCGAGATCCTGCCAGCCGAATGCCTGTGATATTGCTGTCAGGGCAACCGCGATTAGGGCTAGGATGAATCGCCTATCTGCCTCGGTCAGTTTGATTTCAACCGGTCGGCTCATTTCTTCACCTTCTTGAATGTGACTCCTCCTGAAGAAGTCTTGAATTGGTATTTGCCGAAGAGTCCTCTACATCCGAAGTAGTTGATGACGCACCTGAAATAGTCCAAGATGGTTCTGGCGTCAGTGAAGCACGTCATCAGCTGCTCGTCGCAGGTCTTCGGTTGATCTGGCTTTGGACTCTCGGCGTCTATCGCCTTGAATGCCTCGTAACCCTCGTTGTCCTCGAACCATGGAAACGCTTCGTAGCTGAAATCTGCGAAGCCCTCTTTGCTTCCGGGCCAAGCCCTACCCCAACTATTCTGTAGCGTGAATCGTTTCGTAAGATCATTCCATGCGACAATAACCCAAGCGTGTCCACCCGCTACTGCATCATGTTCTGTGGGAGTGGGCAGTATGCCATCTTTCGGAGACATCCAACTGTCCGGCCAAGGAGTACCCATGTAGACAGGGCTCCTCAGCTGGTAGAGAGCTTGCTTGATGTTCTCGATGACATCTTCGCCTTCCTGGTTGAGCCTAGCGTATGCGCTGATCCTGTAGCTAGGCGCCTCATCGATCGCTTTCTGAGGTGGCGGCCAACGGCTGGCGTCAATCCAGTTCACGTAGGGCCAGGTTTCCCAGCGGCAGACGCCGACCTTGAGACCATACTTGAAGCAGTCCTCCGGATATGCGCCCTCTTCGTTCAATCTGTTCTCTAGGGCTCTGGCAGCGTTGTAGATGTGACGTGCCGATATTCCTCCGGCTGGGTAGGTTTCCGATACCTTCTCATGTGCTTTCATGGCGTAGTAGGCGAAGCCAGTGCAGCTCCCCTCCGTGCCCTGATTCCCTACAGGCGCGACAAGCCCTAGATCACGCAGATCGAACTTGTCAGGTAGTTTGACCTTCAGCGGAAGGATTCGGACCAGTCGGTAGTCTCGTGGGTCAGCCTTCCGGTACAGCCTTCCGAAGCCTACGACTTTGTGGCCTCGGTGCTCATTCGAATGGTCCGAGCTGACGTGTTTTCTGCATATCGTGCAGTATGCGCGTTTGGCACCAAACAAAATGGTTCACTTTCTCCCGGCAGGTGTGAGACGCATAACGCAAGCGGTCGTTTCGAGTCTTCAGATTCCGAGTTCCGCCCTCTCGGGTGAAGGGTGCTACATTGGAAGTGAATCAAATCTTTTGCATGGGAGAGATGTGGATTCTGCTCACATCTGCTTTCGGGAATGAAACTGAGGTCGGCCTTGCGGCTTCATCCCAGTTGTGGAGTTATTTCAAGGCGGGATCGACATGACGGATCTTGGGGTCAATGAGAACCGTGCCTTCAGGGATTCTTAGCGCAGGATAGTTTCTTCCCTTTGGCACGTAGATTTCTCCGACGCTGTCCACTTGATCCTTCTCGGCTTCAGGTGCATGATACTGGACCGAGTCTTTGTCTAGAGGGATCTTGGGAATCAAGCCTCGCCTCAGTTCTTGGAGGAATCGCTGGACCTGTGATTTCGTGAAGGTTCTACCTGTCTTGTCGCTGTAGTGGCCGAAAAGTCTCATGCGTTCTATGCGTCGTGCAGGTGACTCTCTTCGAGCCTTGACCTCTCGCATTTCGTTGTGTTGCTCTCTAGATTCGCGGCCTCTCCGGTGCTCATCCTCCCTCCGGCCCATGAATGCGAGAATGTCTTTTGCAGATAGAGGACTCTTAGGATCCCGGGTACCGCTATACCATAGAGAATTTGCCATGCTTCCATCCCGTTTAGGAACAGCGCTCAAGGCGCCGGATAGAACGCTGCAGATGCTTCTACAGCTATGGGAGATTGAGAGCTCGAATCATCCTATAAGTTTCCTTGAAATGTATCTGCGGCAGCGCTTGCAGAACATGTGGGTTTTGTAGAGTTTGCCGCTTGTCTTAGTTGATTTGCCCAGAGGCTTCGTTCTCAGTTTGCAGCCGCATCGGGGGCATCGATTCATAGCAGTCGTTTGAGCTCCTTGCATCGGTTGCGAACTGTAACCTCGGTGACATGTGCGACATCTCCGATTTCCCGTTGCGTTGCTGCAACCTCTGCCACGTAGACACATGCCGCAGCTACTGAAGCCACGTTGCGCCCTTGAAGCAAGCCATGCCTCTTCGCCTTCTCAAGTAGATCTTGGGCTCGTGTTCGCGCATCGCCCTCGATGCCCAGCTGATTCATTATTCTGTTGAGGCATCTGCTAGGATCCTCCTTCGCGGGCTTGAGGTCGAGTAGCCAGTAGAGATCTCGGTAGCAGGTTTGAAGCTGAATCTTGCCTACGCGTGGTGGCTGGGCGACTTCGTAGAGGCTGCGAGGAAAGCCCTGCTGCTTACAAGCTGCGTAGACACATGCCGTCGCCAATAGGAGAACGGATCTTCCTCTCTGAAACTTGTGGGCAAGGGCCTTGCGGTAGAGTGATTGCGCTTGGGTCTTGACGATCTCGGGCAGATGAAGCGCCTGGCAGACCATGTCGACCGACGCTGATGCCGCTACGAGTTTCCTTTGCTCGTATCCGACGCGGTAGGTCCACAGGCGTAGCTTGCTTGCCGCAGCTCGCTGATCCCGTGCTAGACGCTGCCCTCGCCCGTCTTTGTCACCGTAGCCGACAAGCGTAGGCATGACTGGGCCACCCGGAGGACCCACCCGGCTTCGCCGCAACCGTTCCTCGCCCGTATAGGCCCGCCACTCCGGCCGGGGGCTTATTGGACGGTCGCTGAGGACGAGGCCGCAGTCTTGGCAGACAACCTCGCCCTCCGCATCCTCAACCCTCCGAGAGTGAGGGCACTCGCCGCTCATTTTAGATGTATCTCCTTCGTCGTTCCTGCCATTCGCTCCTCCAATTCCTTCATCTTCATGTCAAAAGCAACCTTGAAGTGAGTCGCTGTGAAGCCTAGAGATTGAAGAAGCAGAACACTATAGATGAGCAGATCGACGCTCTCCTCAAGAATGTCTTCCGCCTTTGCAGGTTTACGGTGTGTGCCTCCTCCCGCCATGCGCTTCGTTATGTTGCAGATTTCGCCTAGTTCTCCTGCCATGGCATTCGAGAAGAAGACTGGATGTGCCTGTCGCCAGTCGGTGAAGTAGCGATCATTGAAGGAAAGTATCCGATGCCAAAGTTCCATCATGTCAGGTGGGCCTCCGCCTTCGCCAAGAGTTCCCCGAGCTCCTGGTCCTGTGTTTCATTGTAGAGGTAGATTGCAGGTGAGAGGACTTTCCGCAGCTCCTTGAGAATGTCTGTTTTCAGGTCTGGCTGACAGGACCTGTAGACGTTGATGAGGCGTTCCAACTCGCTTTTGATTATGGTGATTTGGACCTTCTGCAAGGTGATGCTTTGGAAGACTACGGGCTTCGCGGGGCCCTGTTTCAGGTAGGTTTCAAGTGACGCTTGTCCTAGGTTCTTCCTGAGCCAGTCTGTTAGGGCTTGCTTGGCTGCTTCCTGCTTCTCAACGCCCATGAGAGTGCAAGCCTTATCGAACTCTGCGGCTAGGACTACGGGTAGCCGGAAGCTTTTCTTACGCATCAAAGGTTGCTGGCTCCTTGCTGGCTAGCTGGCTTTTGGCTGGCAGGTTTAGCCGGTATGGGTATGGGTTCCCTTGGTCCAGTGGAAACCGGAGGGGCAACAGGCCATGTTCTCTCTACATAGGTGCCCTTGCCTCGGGCCCTATTGCCATTAGCCTTGTAGATCTCTTTGTAGACCCTGACGACGGTGTACGAGGTCCTTCCGTTTGGTCGAAAATAGTAGTAGTCGCCTCGCACGATCCCGTTTGCTTCCCCTAGGCGCCTCTCGAGCTCGAGCCCCCACTCCGGGTAGGCTTGCTTGAACTCGAAGAAGTCTGCCACTTGCCAATCTGGCGTCCACTTGGATCCCCGCCAAGCCACCGGCTCAACATAGCCACATTGGGGACACCGAAAGCGGTGGGTCATGGCTTCAAGTCGCCTTCACGAACTCTTGGATAACTCTTGGATGATTCTTAGAACGCTTTCGTAGTCCTCTCTCACGCGATCCTCAAACTCCTTGGGTGCGCCTAGTCGTTGGTGCTGTCCGTCAGGAAGAAAATATGAATGAATGAAGAAATGAGAGTTTAACCAAGGCTTCTTTTTCCTTTCAGCCTCTCTTCTGTCATACATCTTATGATCTGCTCTTTCCCGCCGCCACCATAGCTGAGGTGGCTTTCCATTCCAGATTCTTCTGTAGTTCTTCTTTTCATCGAACCATCCGAACTTAGTGGGGAACAGTATGATGGCTGTGAAAGAGGCCCAACGAGTGACTTCCTTCCCGTCTGAACGGTAGAGATGCCCTCGGTTTGTCTTCCTATCAAGTCTCCATGTTAGAGGTTCCTTTCCGAACCAGTCATAGTGACCTGTTGAAAGGTAGTGCCCCCATTGACAGTAGTCCTCACCGGAAGATTGGTAATGCTCCAGATTCCCTAGATCGTCTAAGGTAATGTAGGCACAAGTCCAACCTAGAACACGAAACAGATCACAGATTTTCTCTTGCCGGATTGACTTCACTTCAAGTCGCCTCAGAATTCTTGATTAAGTCAGCAAGTTTCGGCGCAGGGGACTTGGACAAGACCTCTCGGAAATGCGTAGCTTCCTGCTCTGTCAGTGAATACTTCTGCGCATAATGCTGGACGAGTTCGACGATTCTTCGCGTGACCTGTTTGATTTGGCTGTTCGTCGGACCCTTACATGGGACAGGTTCAACATGCCAGCCTCGGGCTTTCAACCGATCCCGGCGCAACTGATCTTTGGCTTCTTGGCGTTCCCTTGTGTGAATCCATTCCTCGTCGATGAAGATGGCTAGAAGCGCCTTGGCTTTCCAGCGCCCAGTGAAGTGGATCCCAAACAAGTAGACTTGGTCCGGTATGGTCCAAACAGGCTTCTCATCGCCAATCATGGACACATTGATCTGGATGCCCGAAATTGGATTGATCTTGTAGATTCTCTGCAGCTTGGCCCGAACAGGAATCTCGATTTGACCCTCAGTCGTCATGGTTTATGCCTCCTCGCCATTAGTGCGGCGAATTTGGCCAAGCCTTTGCAGACATGATATTGCTGCATAGCTTCGCGGAGTTCACTGTCAATGATCTTCGCAAGACGCTTCGGGTCCTTCATTGTCAAAAGTTCCTGTGCAAGTTGCCTCACCTTCTTCTTCCAGATTTTGGCAAGAGCTGCGAAGGCAATACTCTGATGGGTGAAAGGATTAGGCTTCTTCATGCTCTCAGCTTCTCCCTAACGATTTCGCTCATGGGGCTCTTGGTCCGGTCGGACAGACGCTTGATGGCCCTCTTCATCTCGCCGGGCAATGCAAATCCGAGTCGGTCGCTGAGTTCCACTTCTTTCTGCGCGAGTTCAAATTTGCGGGTGATTCTAGGTTTCTGAAGTATTCTCATGTCGCAGTATCGGAAAGCAGTCGCCCTCAGAACCTGACGCCGTTGCGTTTCACTCAGTCGCTCCCAGACGCCAAGTCCCAAATCAATCAGACACTTGACGATTTGATTCGCGTTCGCATGGACATCCCCCGCAGCGTCGAAGATTTTTTCCAGTTGCAAGCGAGACAAACGAAAACCCCTACTTGTCATAATCTCGCCTCAGTTCCCCCCCATCTCTGTCGTAAATGTGCACTAATCGTGAGGTGGGTGGCACCGCAGGGGAGCGAAGCCCTGTGGATCCGGTCCGAGGGCAAAACTTTCTGCGGTGCTACCCATTCCCTCTCGCTCATGTCAGCTGCACCACTTGGCTGCGGTCGACGACTTGGACCCGGTCACGGTAGAAGCGATAGTATTTGCTACTTTGCAGGACTAGAATCTCCCAGCGAATTAGGTCCTCGATGCTTTGTTCGATGTCTTCCCAGGGCCAAGCGTGCTTGCTCACTTGCAGTCGAATCTTGCTTTTGCTCCACTTGTCTTCTCTACCCTCGTAATTTGTTAGAACCACAAGGACCCGGGCTAGCGGAGTCGGAGGATTGTCCAGAAGGTCAGCGGGGAGCTGAACCGTTGGCCTGATCTTCTCCAGGATGATGTTGGGCAGGACCTGCTGGGTCCTAATGGTATCTGATTCTTGCGGTGTGAATTTTGGTATGATATCTCTAGGTGGAGGTATGGGAGTAGGCATACACGGCCTTGTTTCATGGAGGACTGTTGCTATCCGTGGCGGACCAGGCGCTGTCTCGACTCGCGGAGCTTCAACGGGCTTGGGTTTCGGTTCGAACACGTTCCTGAATTTTTCGATGAACTCTGAAACGTCCATCATTTTGACTTTGCGAACTTCGGGGCTGCGGAGGAATTCTCTTGTCGCATGGAGGGTCTCGCGTTCGCGAAACTTTGTCCTTATGAAGATCTTGGGTTGGTCTGGATGCCAAACGTAGGCCTCGCCTCTCTTCAACTCGTTGAGGCTGTCATACCACTTGTGTAGTTTAGCCTTCGACTGTTCGCTGACTCTTTCGACCCAAGCCTGTATCGCAGCCTTATCCTGCGGAGCTAGAGTTCGAAGTATGATTAGAGAATCGCTTTGCGTCAGCACATCTTTGTTGAGGACGGCGCTTCTCTGAGTGATCAGGGTGCAGCCTAGATTGTAGTTGCCTCCTCGCCGGACTAGGTCGTCGATCGCGCCGAGAGTGACTGCAACGTCGCCAACTGCTTTTTGTGGCGCCCATAGATCCGATTCCTCGATGAAAATGTGTCGGATGCCCGCGGTTTTACTGACTCGGTAGAGCTCCCTGACAAAGTCCGCGACCACTTTCCTGCTCTGGCTGCGCGACATCGGCGGACTAACATCAATCACCGCAGAGATTCCTGACTCAACGATGGATCGAGCGATGAGAGCTGCCTTCTCAGGGACGAGAGGTAGATCCGCATGGTCCCCGCCGAAAACTACGATCGGCAGCCCGTCTCCTTTCCCATCTTTGCTGACTCTGAGCCCCCACCACACACCCATGCCATCGATCGCGATGATTGGGATCCTGTTCTTCAGCATCTCCTCTGCGAGGACGCATGCGTTGTAGGTCTTGCCAGCGTCCCGCTTGGCGACTACGCTGAACACCCAAGTGGCACTTTCGATTGGCAGAGTGAGCTCCCGCGAGACCCGGAAGCCGTCGCTCATTTTCCTCGGCCCCTTTTCAGCATGGAGAGCATTCGTGTGAGGCACATGCGGCAAATGGAGACGGGGAGTTGGCCTTTCACGCGGTCGTTATGGATCCTCACCATCAGGATCGGGCTTTGTCTGAGACCTGACACATGCCTGAGTGGTCGGCAGAGGCCACAGTAAAGACGACTATCCGCGACTTCAACTCTCATTTGTGGTCCTCCAGGATTTTCGCTACGTCCTCGTAGAGTGCTGGATTTGGAATGTAGAATCCACCGCCTAGGCCCAGAGCTCTCGGCACATCGTTACGCATGATCTTGTTCTCCTCCTCGTTCGATGAGGCGATTTCGTTGGCTCTGCGGTCGATTGTGCTCCTGCCGGGGAAGCGCCAATCCTTCGGCCAGTGTCCCTCGCGTTGCGCTACTCGAATCTTCTCTGCAACCCGATTGTAGATGTCCTGAAGCGGAGCAGGTTTCCTATGTTCACTGACATAGCCTCTTATCGCGTAGAATGTGAGCCACTGCAATGTTCCAATGTAGCCCTTATCCTCAAAGAAGGCGGGAAGGAAGCTTGGAGTCTGCACGTGGCCGGTTGCGATCGCTTCCTCGACTCGCCGCAGCGTGTTGATTTTCTGAGCGACGCTGGCGATGTCCTCTCGGTCCCCCGGGGTCAAATGGTCGTAGGGCTCAAGCAGCTTCTTCTGACGAAGATCCTGAACACTCATCCTTTGCGGCCCCCTATCGCGTCGAGAAGTTTGTCTATTGCGGCCCGCCATCTTACCGCGTCTTGCCTCTCTTGGATCGCGATCTTGTCTATGATCTTCCGATTCCAGAAGCGTTCTACGGAGGAAACGATCAGGGACTTCGCTTGGCTGTCATCCAAGGCCTCCCATTGGTACTCGCCAAGGCGTTCAGGATTCTCAGGAAGGTTCCATAGGTCAATGTGTTCTTCGTTGAGTCCGACGCGGACGAACTTCAGTTCTACCGCTTTCAGCAGGGTGCGCAGGCTCATTGGTTTCAGTTGCTTCAGGAGGATTGAGTAGAACCATGTCCGAATATCCTCCAAGGCGTCGAGTGGGATGCGTATGCCTTTGCCTCGGCTTCCCCGGTCCATGAACGGCTCGTAGTCGCCGAAGTATAGGATGACCACTGGCTTCCTGTACTTGCGATAGAGTTCAGCCAGTCTTGCAGCTATTCGCCACTTGTGGTGGACCGATGCGTCTCCTTTGAAGGGTGTGAATGGAATTCGGAAGGGCGCGGCGTAATGGGCGAACTGCGAGCACATGGCTTGAGCTTCAAACCAGATCTGCACTATGTGCCTCTGCTTTGAGTAGACATCGTAGATCGGCGTCTCCCCTCTTTGCATCCTCAGCCATTCGGCAAATGTCTCGCACCCGCTGGTCGCGCTGTAGATGGCTCTAGTGTCATCCACTAATGTCCAGGGAGTCCATCCATTCCAGAAGTTCTTCCTAGCCTTCGCTGTGCAGCTCTTGACTTTGCCATAGTCTTCCTTTGCTAGGCCCCGTTCCTGAACGCAGCGGTAGAATGCCCATCGCAAAGTGACATCATAGGGAACTGACTTGATCTTCTCCAGAAGCCAGTTCAGTAGCTCCGCTGTTTCCGCATTCGGCTTGTAGCTCATTCTTGATTCCTCGCGGGAACCCGTCCGACCAAGTCGCCGTTGTTGCCTGAGAGCCGGTAGACGAACTGCCCGTGCTTGCACCATTTGTCGAGGCTCAGTGTCCTAAGGAAGTCTCTGAGTTCCATTGTGTCCAGGACGGAGCGTTTGATCCACTGGTACCCTTTTGCGTTAGGCTGACTCCACGGCAACTTTTCTAGGGCATCGATGTAGGTGGGCTGAGGCATGAATTGGTGTGCAGCTAGGGCCCGGCATTCCTTCGCTTGTTCGATGAGTTTCTCGAGTTTCGCGATTAGCTCGGCTTGTTGCTGGCTCATTCCAGTAGCCTCTTTGCTTCTCGGATGATTTCGCCCAACTCATCCGGGCTGAGTCGAGGCAGCTGCGCCTTGATGAGGTCTACAAGCCACATCATCGTGGAAGCTCTCCCGCAGGAATCGTGACGGTTCTTGATTTCGGCAGTGGCTCGGTGAGTTGCCTCAGCCGGAGCAGGTCGCTGTGAATCTTGTCTAGGATCTGTTTCGCTAGGGGGCGACAGCGCGGACAGAAATCTACAAGGCGCGGAGCCTTCGCCTCTTCGGCAAGCTTCTCCTGCACTAGATCCGCAGTTGACGCACTCATCTCAAGACTCCCTGCTCAGACCCAACGCTAGGAAGCCTCCCTCTTGCTTCGGCATGGGAAGTTCTGCGGGTGATGTCTGCACTCGCTCCCAACGAGATGGCCGTTCACGGCGAAGATTCGCTGCAGATTCTTCTTGCCGCAACATTGACAGTCGAAGCTGTCGGTTTCAGATTTGCCGAGGCCCCTTTGCAACGCAAGGATTTCCTCTAGGTTTCGTTTGATCTGTTTCTCTCGGAGCTTTCTCAGCATCTCGCTACGTGAACCGTAGCCCAGCGTCGTGTGAAGCGGAAGCAACTCAAGAACCCCCCTTAGCTTTGGGCAGGACAGCCTTTGGAGGGCGAATGATGTCACGAAGAATGTCTCTTACGAGGTCGGGTACTCCAGTGTACCCGAGCTCGGGATTGTTTTTCACGTATTTGACGAGCCCTTCGTAGAGCTCGGTCGGGATACCTACGCTGGTAAAACCTTCACTCGGCATATGTACCGCTACGGTATCTGTACTATCAGATATTTATGACTTTGGATACTGTACCTGTACTTCCGCACGGAACGAACATATATAGATATAGTACAGGTACTATTTCCCCATTCTAGAGAAGGATCCCGTTGGGTAAAGCAAAGACCTACAAGAGGACGACCGTCAATGTACCCAGGCCCCTCTACGACGCGATAAAGAAGCTGGTTGAGGAAGGAGAAGCAGTCCAAGGCTACGTATCGGTGGACGACTTCATTCGAGACACTCTCAGGCGAAGACTGGAAGAACTCAACCCCACAAGGAAGTAGTGAGACATGTCTTGGCGGAGCATAACAATCATTCTAATCCTGCTCCTCTGTGGCCCAATCCTAGTAGCCCGAAGAGCCACCGCATCCTCAAGCATTGTCATTAACGAGTTTGAGTTGAATCCTCCCGGCGACGACTACACTCCTGGTGCTGAATTCGTTGAACTCTACAACCCCGGACCTACGCCAGTGGATATCGGCGGCTGGAAAGTCTCGTCAACACACGGAGTCCCTGTCGTGAAGACGATTCCGGCGGGCGTAGGCATTCCCGTTGGCGGTTTCTATATCGTAACACATACGACTCAGTGGCTCGACAATGAAGACGAGCAGATCATTCTCAGAAATGCCATAGGCGACAAGATTGACGAGACGCCTAAGAAGAGCGACCCCTTCAACGACGCGCGAACATGGCAACGCTACCCCGACGGCGCCTCGACCTGGTACTTTGACACAGCCACACGAGCCACAATCAATGTTCCAGAATTCTCAGCTCCAACTTTGATCATGACGATAGCTACGATCTCAGCATTTCTCCTAGTCCGAAGGAGGAGGCGCTAGTACACTTTGAGCCTTTGCCTGAAGTCGATTGAGACGCCTCGTAGAATGTCGTCTCTGGCTGCTTCCGCCTGCCGCTTCATCCTGCCAGGATCCACCTCGTCCTCAAGCATCGCGATGAACCACGCCAACGCCTCCAAGGCCCCTCTCGCAAAATCATTCATGAGCCACACCCCCAGACAGGTGCGAGTACTCGCACCCACGCTATAAACATCAGAGCCCCAAGCAAGACCCGGGACGGACCCACTCGAAAGATATCATGTCTTGGACCACTCAACACGATATCACCATTCAACTTTCGCCCGATACAGGAAGAAGTATCTAACCAAGGCAGTCTACCAATGTACGAGCTACTTTGTCTACGTCGATAGAGAGATTGCTGAGCGGTTCATGGGCAATGAGCTTGAGATTGTAGAAGAAAAGAATGCGATCGTCTTTCGAGTCGTTAATGAAGCATCGATTGCTAAGAGAAGTATTGAAGCGCCATTCTTGCACCAATCACCAGAAGAAAGACGGCGAACACTTTCTGCAAGGATCTAGCCTTCAATCTTCGCGCAGTAAACGCTCCGACTTGTGTTCCGAAAACTATGCCAATGCCCAACGCAATAGCAGAGTCAGCCAACACATTTCCCAAGAGAATATGAGTCGCCGCTGCTGAAACAGAGGTGAAGATCATAATGAACATTGAGGTCGCGACGGCTATGTGCATCGGCATGGTCATCACGAGAACCATCACAGGAACCATGACCGCTCCGCCGCCTACACCGAAGAAACCTGATGCAAGACCGGCGAGCAAGCTGAGAGCCATGCCGGGCACCATGTTTGCCTCATACTCAAAGACCTGACCTTGTGCGTCTCTGATCCTCCGAATCCATCCCCAGATTCTTGATCCCTTCTGTCCCTTTCTGTCATTTGGAGTAATCAGCATCCTCACCGCAACAATGATCAGGAATACGCCAAACAGTGACGCCAGTCCTCCTGGCGATACGAAGCTTGTAATGTAGGCGCCCAAAGCTGCACCTGGAATGCTCCCTGTCGCGAGAATCAAACCTAGACCGTAGTCTACGCGTCTCTGTCTTGCATAGGCGAAAGTGGAGGAGAGCGCAGTGAAGATTATCATGACCACGCTTGTTCCCACGGCAAGATGCGTGGAGATCGCGTAGATCAGAACAAGGATCGGCACTATGAGGAACCCGCCACCCACGCCGATCATTGAAGAGACTATTCCTACTAGGAATGCGAACAGGGACATTGAAGCAAGCTGCAGCGTTGTAGATTCGCCTCGGCCACTGCTGATGAAGCCCTGAACTATCTGCTGGTCTTATAAGAACTTCCAAACAATAGCGAATATCATTAGTCTAGCTATCTGCCGTCTCAAAGAAACCAGAGAGTTCCCGGTAGATTTGCAAAGCTTCTTCTTCTGTTGCTGCTCCTTTGATCAGCATCCTACCATTCTTGAAGAGGCTTACCTCAAAACTACGATACCTAAAGACGACCACGACGGCCGAGCGCGCGAGAACATCAAATCTACTTTGCAGTTCCCCTGCGATCTTGTCGACATCTAGACTAACGGATTCGATCGGGTTCACGTTGATCGTTTCTCGTCCGCAGAGCCAAGCAAGTCGTTGGGTGCTTTCAGGTTTTGGGCGGGCCTTGCCAAGGCATACGTTGCAGTCTTCCCTTCTGAAGATCTCGATCTTATCAAACTCCATTCTTCTGAAGTCGCAGACCAGAAGCTTTCCTTTCAATGTCCCTTCAATGCCAGCGAGCAGCTTTATCGTCTCCATTGCCTGAATCGATCCGACAATGCCTGCGGTAGCGCCGAGAACTCCCCTCGTGTCGCAGCCTGGTAGGTTTCTGTCATCGATCGCCGGTAAGACGCATTCCAAGCACGGGGTTTCAGGCGGATGGAAGACCGATACGTTACCCTCCATCGCAATTGCTCCACCGAAGACGTAGGGTATGCCGAGCTGTGAGCAGGCAGAGTTTAGGACATATCTTGTCCGCATGTTGTCAAGGCCGTCGACGACTACATCTGCGTTCCCGAGGGTCTGTTCGACATTCTCCTCTCTGAGGTTGTCGGGTATCGGCAGAGCCTTGATGTCGGGATTGACCTCCATCAGCCTTTTGGCAGCAACCTCCGCCTTCGGAAGTCTGAGATCCTGAACTGTGAAGAGGATCTGCCTATGCAGATTATGAAGCTCAACTGTATCTTGATCCACGAGAACGAGCTCACCAACACCCGCCAACGCCAGATAGAGAGCGGATACCGATCCGATACCGCCGACGCCTACAACCACGGCTCTCGCTCTACAAAGTCTGTTCTGACCTTGTTCTCCTAGTTCTTTTAGAACTACTTGCCTGCTGTAATACTCGGCCGCGTCAAAGTTGATCCCGGACATGCCAGATATCCCCGATCACTAATTCCTGATTGTTGCGTTAAAGCCATTATCGTTACGGGTCGCAAGACAGATCCCAGTGTGAAGTGGGCAGGCAGGTCCTTGACCCTTGAGGCTGACCAAGAACAGAGGCTCTCAGGTCTTCTATTCTTTCCGAAATATCTCGTATACTTGGGAGCAGCAGAGCCCGGAGAAGCTGTGTTCAAGCCCTATCTTGTTTGCCAAGCTTATCGCCTTGGGGTCGGGATAGGCGATCGCATTTACGCCAGCCTGTACCGCAAGGCAATCAATCTCTTTACGTGCATTTCCCTTAGGTCGAGCACATCCGAGCGCAAGGGGAACCTGAGGCATCAACCTACGTGCCTCAACGATCACAGATGCGATGTCGTACGGAGAGGCGGAGGGGCAAAGCCGCATGGGGGTCCCTGAGAATGGAGTGAACCCGACTACTATGACTGCCGCCGGTCGGTGACGGGAAATAATCCTGAGCGCCATAAACTCTCCTTTCGGCCTTCCGTAGTGAAGTCCTACAAGCACGTGAGGAACAACCGGTACTCCCTCTGCTTCTAGAGCGCTTAGTGACGCATCATAGTCCTCTATCCTACGATTCAGCCTGTAGATTTCTCTGATGGTTTCATTGGAGCCAATCACATCTATGAGAGCTGCATCAATCTCTGCTTTTGCAAGCCCGATAGCCAGATCCTTGTTCACAATGCCTGTATGAACAACGACCTTCAATCCGAAATCTTTTTTCACCTCACTTATAGCGCCAAGGAAAGGCTCCAAGGGGACAGTTCCTCGTAGCGTGCATCCTCCGCTTATCAGACAACCTTCGGCATTCCTGCGACGCAGTTCTTGAAGGAGTTCGGTGAGATCGCTAGGCAACTCGGCAGGGATCATTGTCTGCAAGAGCTTTCCACTGCAATGCTGACATTTCAACGCGCAGCTATGCCCAGTAACAGAAATCGAGGGGAAGGGGCGAACGTCGCCATTCCAGTAGCGATTGCCATAGGGCATGAAGCTTGGAGCATAGAAGCTAATTCTATGGCCAAAATGTCTCCAGCTTGTCTCTCTCGCTTTCTTGAGGGCTTCAGTAAACTCCACGCCGCAATCTGCTTCAGGGATACCTTGGATCGTTTCCCCTCCCTCAAGCTTCGGGGTTTACGTGTCACTTGATTTCCTTTCAAAGAACCGGTCTACATGTAGGTTGCGATGGTCTGTGGGTACTTTCTCATCAGCAGTCTTTCAAGTTCATGTCTCAGCTCTCTGTCCAATTCGGCCTGCCTCTCAGATATGAGCTCTATGCCCCTTGCAGAATGAATCACAGGTCCCTGAAGGACACCGGGCGAAGTTATCTCAGTTGAGGCGACAGGCTCGGTCTTCAAGACTCTTGCAAGTAACTTTGATGAGCTTTCATTTGATCTCAATGCCAATGCAACTTTCATCATCTGTCTTTCCGATAGCGGTCGCAGCCCGAAGGTGTAAGGAGAAATCTTTTCGATGTTTTCGAAGCTTACGACCTTGTCTCTGACGCCGAAGCCCACTGAACGGAACGGGTTGATCTGCTCCTCCTTTATGAGCCACGTGTCGGAATCATGCGAGACGATTAGGTCAAAGTGGCCTCTTCTGTCTCTCCCGATGAACACTCTCCACCCGCTGGGATTCGAGTCGTATCTCTTCAGGATTTCCTTCTTGATATCCTCAGCGGGCTCCATATCACTCGCCTGTGGAGTTAGACAACTACTGCATCCTTTACAATCGAGGATATTAGCGTTTGTAAGTTGCTCAGAGGGAGAACGTTCGTTGCAGAAGGACCGTGACGGCCATGAACCCCAAACCGCATATCAACGAGAGGGGGAGTCCTGGAAAGGTGCTTCTTTTCTCCAGCATCTTGAATCCTAGGAAGGTTCCAACTATTATGCCAACGGAGGCAGACGCATAAGGGATTAGACCGAACGAGAGCATTGTATGGCTCGCGAGCATGGAGTAGAATACCAAGTCACCCAATCCCACGGTCAATTCTCCGAAAGTCAGGGTTGCTCCTGAAAGGTTCTCGAGATCCGTCTTTTCAGCGATCTTTCCGATAGGCCCCTTGAAGACTGCCAATATATCGTAGCCGACCAATCCTACTAGGAGGACAATTGCTGTAAGCGTTGGTATCGACGCTCCTAGAAAAGTACCTAGCATTGCTCCGAGGAAAGTGATCGCAGTCAGCTGCGTTACGCCTCTTGTACGGTTGATCGCATAGGCCAATACAACCGTGAGGAACAAAGAGAGCATGACAGCGGCACCCGCGGCAATGTCTGGTGAGACATTAAGGATCGTGAAGAAGGCCGCCAGATACCAGTTCAACAACGTGAAGAGAACCGCGACAATGGCTAACCTGAGGATCGTCCTGAAGATCCTCTCTAAGCCGCATTTCACGAGCAGATACATGATGCTTGCGATCAATGCCATGATTACGACGAATATTGTCATGTTTAGGGTTGCTCCTGACGGTGTTTCCGGGAAGGCTGTTATGATCTCGACTTCGATCTTAGACTCAAGAATTCCGACAGCGAGAATGCCGGCCACGATCAGAGTCCATACTTCCGGGAGCAGATGGGTGGCCGTGGCTCTAAACTTCTCTTCCAACCTTCACTCCAGCCTTTGCCGAACAGTTCCTGCAAAACCACTCATTCTTCAAGTCTGTGTCTTTTATGCTATTCGAGAAATGCATGACGCAGAACGGATCTGCGCAATGTCCTAGGCCGAAAGTGTGACCTAGTTCGTGAACAGCCTCCTTAACCATCCTAATCTCAAGAAGGGTGTTACAGCCTTCCATGTCTTCGGCAGTTTTCAGCCTTCGCGTAGAAATCACAGCAACCCGGTCAGATGCCTGGCCGAAAATAAAGTTGAGCCCGGGTGCAAAGAGATCCTCATCCGTGACGCCGAGGGCTCTTGCGTGGTGGTCTCGAGGAGCGATTCGCTGCAGACATGAAAGAAAGTGCTCTGCTAGAAATTGATTTCTTGAAGGTACAAAGGAGTTGTCAGGAACCTTTGCTGTGTCGAGTACATCCACTTGAATTCCCGCTAGAAGCTGCTTCAGCCTGTCCCTCAGGAATTCTAGCTTGCTCAGATCTGTTTCTCCGAAAGGCACTATGAATACGTTTGTATGGTTGTCAGATCTCGACGGTTTGTCCCGTCCTTGGAGCCTCAGCATCAAGGCCAACCTCCTTTGAAGCCCAAGCCGCTAGTTTGCTGCAATTTCCCTCGGCTCCGTGAACCACGAGGATCTTAGCCTTCCTGTCAATCTTCGACAGGACTCCCCTAAGTTCGTTTCTTCCGCAGTGTGAGGAGAAGTCGAACTTCTTGACGGAGGCATTCACCTTCTTCATTTTTCCATGAAGCATGAATTGCCCTTTCTCCTGCAGAAGCCTTCCGGGTGTGCCTGGAATCTGGTAACTGACTAGAAAGATCGCGTTCCTGTCGTCGTTTGCAATTGATTCCATGTAGAAGATCGCGGCCCCGCCTTTCAACATTCCCGCCGGGGAAACGATTACAGAAGGTGTCTTCGCTGCTCTTCTTCTATCCTGCCACCTGTCAATCCATTCGGCTCGGCGTATCGCTCTGGAAAAGAGATCCGGGTCTCTGAGCGAATTCGGGTGTTCGGCTAGGATCCGGTTTGTCTTCAAAGCCATTCCATCAACGAAAATTGGGTGTTCGAAATGGTATGCTTCAAGAACGCAAAGTATCTCCTGAGATCGTCCGACACCGAAGGCTGGAACGAGGACTGTGCCTCGATTCTCAATTACCTCCGAGGCCCTTTCAATGAATTCCTGCTCCATTTTTCTTCTATCGGGATGATCCTCCTCAGCGTATGTGGACTCAATGATAACCGCATCTAGGTCTCCATAGCTTTGATCAGCGCTCTTTAGGAGTTGAGTCTGACAGGTGTTGAAGTCTCCCGTGTAAAGGAGTCTCTTTCCCTCATTCTCTATGAGTACTTGAGTGCTTCCAGGTATATGTCCGGCGTTGATAAGAGAAACCTTCGCTTTTCCAACTGCCGTCTCCTTCCCTAGGGGGAGATCGATACAATGCTCCATCATTGACTGTAGGTCTAGATACTCAAATGGTAAGTAGTATCCGGTCAGATGTATGAAATCCTTGACAAGGAGTTCAGTCTGCTCGAACGTTGGTTCGACTCCGTATACGGGAATCTTGCCCCTAATGTAGAAGATAGGAGTCGAACCTGTATGGTCGAGGTGAGCGTGAGACAGGAAAATGGCATCTACTTCTTTTGGAGAAATGTGAACAGGGAATCCGACTTCGTGATCCATCATCACGCCGTAGTCCAGAAGAATGCTTCTGTCTTGACATTCAACTGCGATGGCCGATCTGCCAACTTCTTCACAGCCACCTAGGAATCGTATCTTCAATATCTTGCACCGATATGTTGCAGCCTCGAATTCTCAGTGGGCGTCGTCAATGGTGACGCAGAGTTTCATAAACTCTCTTTCTGAGAGAAATCGTCTGCTTCGTTCGCATCGACATGTAATTTCAGACTAAAAAAGGTTGCGAGAGACATTTTTATTGTGCCACGTATCATAGGCCCGTTGGTGCTCATGCCAGTACGATTCGAGGTTCCGAAGGGCAAATTCAAGGACTGCACTTTGCTCGCGGGGTTCCATGGCATAGGTGAAACTGGGTACATAACAGTCTCATACATGGTTCATGCGCTGAAGGCTAGGCGCGTAGGATTCATACGAACGGCAAACCCTCCTGCATTCGTGACCACAACACGGAGCGGCCTACTGACTCCATTCGAGATCTACAGGAGAGGAGACCTAGTAATGGTCAAGCTAGAGTTTCCACCGCATAGAAGCGAAGAGGCAGAGATGGCTCGAACAATGGCTTGTTGGGCTGTAGAGGAGAGATTCAAGGAGGCGCTTCTTGTTGGCGGCTTGGATGTGGGATTCAAGAACGGCAGGCATGAGTCAAGAATTGTTCCCACAAGGGCCTACTGGACCAGAGCCAAGAACTTTGGAATACCCCTACTGGAGCAGGGACTCTACGTCTACGGTCCCTTGGCAATCATGCTTGGCGAATTCGAAGCCAACAACTTCCCCGCAATCGCCCTACTTCCCTACGCGGACATGTCCCGATCAGATCCGAGAGCGGCACTAGTTGCAGTTCGGACAGTATCGAAGGCTTGCAGGCTGAAGATAGACATCTCTGATCTTGAGAACTACGCAAAGGTGATTGAAGCAGACCTAGATCAGAGAACCAAGATAGCTAGGAAATCAGTTCAAGGAATATACGTCTGACCTGTCCTGAGGAATCGGACGAGTAGAATACGTGCGTCTCGTCATTGTCCTAGGCCGTTTTTCTGGACTACGCTGTAGGAGTCGGTTACGAATGATACTCTAGGCAATCATCTTGATTGCTGAGAAGTGGCCTGTCGCCTATCCACTGTGAATAGTTCTCTCTCCGCCATGGAGATCACTTCGAAAGCCAGTTTCTCAACTTCCTCTGAAGGAATGTCTTTCACAAGTTTTCGTTTCAGCTCATCGAGGGTTCTAGGGAGGATCGACACTGTAACCGTCTCACCCTTTTCATTCTCGAATGAAATGCTGAAGTCTGAAGAATCCTCGAATCTCAATCTCTTGTTTCCAACTGTGCAGCCAGCTGCAATCTGAATTCCATCCAAGATGCAAGAATATGGCACGGAGTAGGCTAGAGATGCTGTTGCAGACAAATCCTTGTTCTCCTTTCTGGTCCGAAGTTCCCTGAGCCCTATCAAGCCAGCTCTTACGCCTATGACAAGGAACGGCCCAAAATGTCCATGCAGATCTTTAGCCTTCTCTAGTATGGAAGTCGAATCCTGGCTCGACAAGTCATAACCTCTCATATCTGCCTGCCTGTTTCTTCCTGACAGGTATTCATGCGCCACTCCAACTGCCCGGCAGAATCCCTCTAGCAATAAGGGCTTTGATAATGGCAACTCCAATTGCTCCGCCAATTACACCTCCGATAGCATGGAGCCCAGCAAATGTGAGAATAGAGAGCAATGACTCAAGGCCCATGAAGAACCTTCCAATAATGACTCCTGAAGCGCCGGAGGACAGGACCGAGAAGGAGATGAGGCATGCGGCGCCACGTAAGGTCTTGTTGAAGCAGTTGGAGTATCCAGCGCTCTTCGTTAAGATGTCAAAGAGGACACTTGCGGCCACAAAACCGAGTATGAAGAATTGACCTGGCCTCAGCACAAGCGTCAAAGCCATAACGACAAGTCCTGTCAATGATGCCGCACCGAATTTTCCAGTCCACCAGACGACCAGCGTTAGTGACATGAATGCGAGAAGATCGCAGAGGAAAGGCATGTGGGTCAACTGCCAGAAGATTGGAGATATCAACGCGTTCAGTACCGCCCAAAACGAGGAGCTGACGGCTACTGCCGCTAGGTCTCGGGTTGAGAAGTAGGGCACCTAGGTAACACCTTTATCGAGAAAAGTAACACGCCACATTAAAGCTTTATGATTTCGAAGGTGAACCAATTCTATGTGAGCGCCATTGTCACGGGTTGCGCGTGTCGGAGTGACTTTTCCTTCGGAACTGCTGAACGAGCTTGACGAGATTGTGCAGAAGGTGGGGTATCCAAGTCGATCTAAAGCAATCCAAGAATCGGTCAAATCACTCGTTACGGAGCACAGGTGGCTTGGAGATGAGAAAGGGGCAAGAGTCGGAGTGATTGTTCTAGTCTACGACCACGAATCAAGAGGACTGGAAGACTACTTGACGGACACTGAGCATGAGTATGCTAGGGTAATATGCTCTTCGATCCATGTCCACTTGACTGAGCGAGACTGTCTGGAAGCGATAGTGGTGCGAGGGGATGCGACAAGAATCAGAGACTTGGCTGAGAGGCTTAGGACGAGGAGAGGAGTCAAACAGCTCAAGTTGACAGTAGTCTCTCCATGAATCAAAGCCAAGGAGCGTGGGGAAAAGGCTTCTGAGTACTTGGAATACGAGTCGCGGCACGATCGATTTGAATCACGAGTTTTCAAAGTTCTCGAACTGCGTGATCACATTGCGCCGTAGGATTGTATACAGTTTCCTCATTGTCTTAGTTTGGCAGCCTTGATCTTCTTTCGGTCACATGGACTCTCCGATGTTATCCGAAGCCTTTTCGTGGCGTCAGAGAGTGCTTTGACAGCGTCCTTGCTCCAAGGCGAGTCTCCCCAGTAGGAGATTGTGAATCTCCTCTTTGCCTTTCTTGAGAGTTGTCTCAAAGCTGGTATCAGACGCTTGCTCAGCGAGTCTCTAGCGGCATGGAGAACTATTGTTTCGTAGTTTGAAAATGCAGCATATTCCCGAACGGTCTTTGCGCAGAATCGCTCAGTTTCAGGATCCATAAGAGTCGTGGATTCTGTCTGTGACAATGGGTAGACATCATCTATCTCCAAGGGGACGACTCCATACGGAGAGCCGTATACGCAGGCATGTATCCTCCTATCCCGAAGGATGGCGCTCAGAGTGGTTAGCTGAGGGCTCGTATGATATGGCCTCTTGTGGACTTGTGGTAGCAGCAGGAGAATCCATCTTTTCTTTGGAGCACGGTAGCTTTCAATCAATCTCATCCTGTGGCGTATGATCTCCGGCCTTGACAGTCCGTATTGTCCTAAGTACAATAGTCCCTTCTTCTTGGTTGATGGGCTGTGCCTCTCGATGAATCGGGCGTACTTCTTGAGGGCTCCCAATGCCTGAAGGAGTGAAGGATGCGATCTTGCCCGAGTCTCGACGAGTTCCCACAACCTTCCCTCAGTGATAGCCTGCTTTATGCGTCTGATCTCTTCAAGGCAAACGAAGAGGTTGTGTTCAGCCAGTTTTCTTTCTGCGTCAGCTTTCTCAAGTTCAATCAGATCCCGAGGCGTGTGTCTTTGGCATACAGGGCACGAGCAAGGGAAGTACTCGATCTCTCTCAACCTGAGCGTGCCGCTCTCCGTCAGGTATCGGCCTTGCTCGGCGAATATCGCGTATGATGCTGAGTCGAAGAGATCGCAGCCCAAGGCGGTTACCAAAGCGAGCATGAATGGGTGGCCCGCTCCGAAGAGGTGTAGCGGTTTCGACGGCGGTATGTTCATTTTGGCTGTCATGATCATGTCGACGAGTCTGTCGAACATGTAGCGCTCCATTATTGGCGTCGGGCTGCCGAGAGAGCATATGGCGAATGGGCGTTGACTCATCTCTTTGGCTGACTTTGCGACTAGGTCAAGGAATGTTCCACCTTGGATTGGGCCCTCCCATAGAATGTCCGATCTTGTTATAGTCTTCAAAGTGAGGTCGGCTCTTCGGATCGTTTCATTGACGGTCCATTCCGCTCTAGCTCTGTTAGTTACCCAGCCCGTGGGAACATCCAGTATGACTGCAATGTCAGTGCTGATCGCTTCTTGGAACAGGGCAATTTCGTCAGGCTGGACTTCGATGTTGCCGTATTCTAGGATTTGGTATGCTCCCGAGTCTGTGACCACTATGCCATCATAGTCGAGGACCTTGTGTATTCCTTTTGACAAGGCTTCGTCTGCCAAGTTCTTCTTGACTAGGTAGGCATTCGTGATTATGGCGTTACATCTGAAGGTCTTGAGCATGTCTTTGGGGCTTATTGGCTGGATTAGCGGATTGACAACTGGAAGAAGATGCGGCGTCTCAATCCTTCCGCTCCTTGTGTCTATAGTTCCTATTCTTCCCAAGAGATCTTTGCTGGTAACCTCAAAGCTCAATGGTTCCACGATCTGGGGAGCATGAAATGCTTAACTTGCCTTACGACCATAGAGGACTGGAGAGCGAGATAAGTGTTCAGCAACGTGGTCTTCCTCGAGGAGAGGCCTCGCCTCAGGAAGCCGGTTCTGATTGAGGGTCTTCCAGGGATAGGATTTGTGGCGAACATTGTTGCGTTGCACCTGATCAGTGAGCTGAAGGCCAAGAAGCTCTGTCAGATTCATTCACCGTCCTTTCAAGCCTTCTCTCTGACATCTCGGGACGGAGAGATTCGCCATCCCATCAACGAGCTGTACTACTGCTTGGTTGAGTCTATGGATAGAGATCTGCTGATCTTGTTTGGCAACTCTCAAGCGAGTGATCCTAGAGGGCAGTACGATCTGTGCAAGCGAATACTGGATGTTTCCCAGAGTCTGGGATCAGAGTTTGTCTTGACTATAGGGGGGCTGAGAAGAGATCTCGCCCCATCTGAGCCGCGGGTGTTCTGTGCAGCATCTGATAAGGAGACCCTCGACGCGGCGAAGGTTCTTGGGGCAGACGTGATGCGTGGTCAGGTCTACGGTGTTGCGGGGCTCCTGATAGGACTTGCAAGACTGAGAAAGATGAGAGGACTATGCATTCTGTCTGAGACTTCAGGGCTTTTCGCAGATGTCGCTGCTGCAAGATCAGCGCTCAAGTTCACATGCAAGTTTTTGGGCTTGAGCGTGGACTACTCGCGTCTCGATCAAGCGGTTGAGAATAACAAACGATTGTTGGATTCCTTTGCTCAATCGAGGCCTCCTGAGAGGCCCAGATTCCGATATCCCGGTCCCGTGTAGCTACCTTGTCTCCTTAATGAACTCGTCGAAGACCTTCTTGACCCTCTCGGCTGCCGGTCCCGAGCCTTCGATCAAACCTTTCTCTGTCAGCCTTATCTTATCCATCACCACTATGACGCCGGCTTCCTGCACAACTCGAACCAGATTAGGAAAGACCCGCTCCAAACGTTCAGCCAGTGCCTGCAGATTGAAGGGCTTCTCGATGCTCTGTATCAGCTGCACTGATTGCCCGCTGAGAAAGAGTCTATGGATAAGCGTGCCTGCTTCATCTTTGGCGTTGGCTAGGCAGATACTAAGCGTGTCAGTATCAATTCCGACCAACGTTCCGGCGAAGTTCTTCCCCTGCGTTGTCAGAACAGTCACGGGCCTTTGTAGAAGTGATGCGAGTTCTTCCATGAACCTTCTGTCAGCGACCGAGGACAGCTAGCCCACCCAGCCACAAGTTCGCTATTCACATATTAAAGATATGAAGTCGCTTAGTTTGGATGAACTGCGACAGAGAGACTTTGAAACGCTTAAATTGTTCAGACGTTCTTGGATGAGCGGTGGCCGCCGTAACGTAGAGAACATATGCTTCGCGGAACTTGGTAGCGTATAGGCCTGAGAGAGTTCTATCTCGGCCAATGGAGCCTAGAGGGCGCGAAGGGATTGTCGCGCTTGGGCAGAGGCCGGGTTCAAATCCCGGCGGCGGCCCTCAAGGCCGGGTTCAAATCCCCTCCATTTTTCATAGAGGCATGATGAGAGGCGGCTCTGGCCGAATAGGCATTTTCAATAGCAAATGCAGGTTTGATCTGGTTCTGAGAACCTATCGCAAGGTCCCTCGACATACCTGCGGAACAATACATACATCAATCGATTCCTCATATTCTGTTGAGCAGCTAATCTTGGTATTAACAGACAACTGCCCCGCCTCCACAATCTCAGAGTTCTAGCTAGGCTCTACAAATCTCCATTCGATCAGGCGACAAGAGATTCGACTGTCAGCTCGATTGATTGCTTAGGGAGGAGGGACAGAGCCGAATGGACCTGTCAAGCTGACTGCGTTACAATCAAGAGGCTCTACAAATGGCTGAGAGGAACCAGGGGCATCTACAGAAAGCTCGGGGACTCGTGGCTTCCTTGTTTCTTCCCGGGAGTGTTTACAGTAATGCGCTGGTTGCAGGTGCCTTGTCTGGAATCAATCAAGATCCGATAAATATGCTGGTTCAGATCGCTTAAGAAAGGCTGGTCTTCAATGCCGAGAAATGGACCGCTGGCAGCTAGTTATATGGCTACAACTATGTTGGTACTTCTGCTCGCGATTCACCCGTATCTTGCTCGTGCTGGAACCACGACTCATACGGTGACGGCGTACGGTAACGCGCAGATCGACACAGCGCAGTCGAAGTTCGACGGTGCATCAGGGCTTTTCGATGGCACGGGCGACTATCTGAGCACACCGGACAGCGACGACTGGAACTTCGGGGGCGGAGACTTCACAATCGATTTTTGGGTGCGATTCAACTCCTTGCCCGCAAATGGCGAGTGGGCAACGTTCTACTGTCAACGCCCTAGCGGCTGGCAGAATCAAATCTATTTCGGGTTTAGAAATATCGGTGGCGCATACTCATGGGATTTCTCCGTCTATTCTGGGGGAACAGTAATCATAGAAGTGATCAAAGCGACGACTGTGTCAACCAACACTTGGTATCATGCGGCGCTCGTGAGGAGTGGGAACAACTTTTACATATTTCAGAGCGGCGCGCAGGTCGGCACAACCGTCACCGACTCTGATTCGGTTCCGGATCTTGCTTCGACGCTAACGATTGGCCGCCTCGGCGTGTACGATGGTTACTACCTCAATGGCTGGCTTGATGAGTTTCGAGTCAGCAAGGGTTCGGCGCGATGGACCGCGAACTTCACGCCGCCAACCTCAGCCTACACACCTGATTCGCCCACGGTTCTGCTTTTGCATATGAATGGAGCAGATGGCAGCACTACGTTTACCGACGACTCCTTTTTTGCCGGGCCGGCATCCAGTAGCTTCAACGTAAGGGCAGGCGCGACACAGATCGTTGTGACTTTGGCGTACAGCTGGAGCGGAACCGGATCACCGCCTCAAGGGAACATAACGATCGCCGGTCCTAGTGGAACGCCTACTCTGCAGGAATCAGCAGGAGTGGTCTATGACCGTACATCGATAACCGTTTCCGGCACCACAAGCACCTACTCAATCATACACAGAGTCACGTTCACAATAACGGCACCAGGCACTGCTCAAACCTGGACCGCGCAAGTCTCACTGTCAGGAGTCAGCAACTACAGCCTAACAATCGAAGTAAGCTAAGCATGACTTGCTTCCTGCGCAGGTGTCTTGTTCAGAAGTGCTTGCACGATGTGGGAAGTCGTGACGCGTGATATGCATCTAGGCATATTAACAATTCAAGAACGAAAGAAGGCCTGCGATGAGCCAACACCTTCCTACAACATGATGGGTGTCCACCGGTCGATGAATGGTTGATGAACTCGGAAGCATTGCGTGCACAACTCTAAGAGATAGTGAGAAGATGTCGCGCGAATGTGGAAAAAGACTGACAATAGCGCTGATAATGGGTTTGTCAGTAACAATATTCTCGGGCCTCCTTCCCAACCGAGTGATCTATGGTGAACTTCCTGATGTTAGAATCGCATACGAGCCAATACTGGGAGTGGGGCATTGGGGTTATGTTCTACCATGGTTGAGAAGAATTGTGTATCCTGGTAGTGCATCAGAGGTTGTTTTGCGGAACCTTGCCGCGGACATTGCCATATGGACACTCGTCTCATATGCTTTCATCTTTATGATCGAGGCTCGCCGCAGCCGAAAGAACCAGTGATCCATGTAGAGAGCTGGACTTGTTTGGCCATGCAAGACATCGCCAAGATCTTGCTGGTAATACTTCCTGCAATCACCATGCCCGTAACCGCAGTCTCGAGCAGACATAGCGTTGTCGTTTATTTCAATGGAGGATGTTACAGTTGTTTGGATTATGTTGAGAGACTTGAGTATGCTCTTCGAGCTGCCGGCGTCACGAGCATAGTGAGGTACGATTATTATGCCAATCGTACAGCACTTGGCGATCTTTCGAGCCTACGAGAAAAGCTCAACGTGCCTAAAGAGTTCATTGGTTCTGTTACTACAATCGTGGACGGAAGATATGTCTTTGAAGGGTTCTTTCCCATCGATATCATGATCAGTTTCATTGATTCGAGTCCCGGACTCGACAAGCTGATCTTGGCTCAAGGTTTGAGGCCAGATAGCTACCGGCTGCTCAGGGGAAACATCATAGTAGAGTGCAACTCACCTGAAAGGGTCACAGATTGTCTCTCCTCCGGCACTCTCATCAGTGCGTTAGGGATCTGGGCGATTGTTCTGGTCTCAGGGTTTGTGAACGGTTTAAACCCATGTGCGCTTGCTGTCCTTGCCTACTTTATAGGCGCGCTTTCGGTCCACCGATCAAGAATAGGGACTCTCAGAATAGGAGCATTCTACATTCTATCGATCTACCTTGTCTATCTTGGAATAGGCACCGGACTGATGCATGCGATGCTTTTGAGTGGGCTTGTCCAAGAGATCTCTAGGGCTCTGGGAGCTTTCATCGTTGCAGTGGCAGTCCTGAGTCTCTTGAGTGCCTTCCAACGTGACTCAGAGTTTCTTCCGAAAATCCCGAGAAGATTGATTCTTCCGATTGCGCGAAGGTTCAGTCGTTCGTGGGTTCACAAGTCAGCGATCATTGCCGCGTTATTGTTCGGGGGGATAGTCGCAGCACTTGAATTTCCTTGTACAGGGGGAGTATACGCGGCGATAGTTGGAATGCTCTCTCTCAGAGCGGATTTGGATCTGATCCCATATCTGTTAGGTTACAACTTCATGTTTGCAATGCCTCTGGCAATCCTCTTGATCTTCTCATGCAGCATTGCCAACTTCCCATTGCTAAGAGACAAGATGGAGAAACATAAGCATCTCACGAGACTTGCGTCAGGATTGCTCATGCTTGGCCTAGGAACGCTTCTTTGGCTCTATTGAGTGAGCTGATGGAAGTGCAGAAAAGAAGCTCCTCATTCTCCAAGCGTGAAGGAGTGACATTATCTCTTTTCCTTCTCATTCTGGTCATAAGCATTGTAAGGTCCGTGTTCATAGTCAACCACTCCCGTCCGTTCCCATCATATGCAACTAGCCCTCCTCTTCCAACTCCAGACTCGACAACCAATATGAGCATCACCTACCGTCTCGGATGGTTGCCCGAGAAGATACCCGACGAATCTAGAGTCAGACCTATGCGCATAGCGCTCGGATTGCCTACTTACGTTGACTGGACCCAAAGCTCCGGATACAACTGGATGACCTCTGTTAAGAATCAACTATCATGCGGCAGCTGTGTAGCATTTGGAACAATCGGCGCCTTCGAAGCAATGATCAGAATACAGGCAAATGATCCTTCTTGGAGTATGGACATCTCCGAACAACATCTCTTCTCCTGCGGTGGCGGAAGCTGCTCAAGTGGCTGGTATATAAGTGCCGCACTGAACTACCTGCGAGACAATGGATCTCCTGACGAAGCTTGCTTCCCATACCAGGCCAAAGACTCAACCACTCTTCCATGCTCAAACACATGTTCGGATTGGCAATCTAGAGCATTCAAGGTAAGGAGTTGGAATTGGATCGGGACAAGTCCTTCAGACATTCAAACAGCTCTACTGAACGGCCCGCTAGTAGGGGCGTTCTACGTCTACACAGACTTCTTCTACTACACCGGAGGGATATACCGTTACACTTGGGGAGTCCTCGAAGGAGGACATTGTATAGCAATAGTAGGCTATGATTCTGTTCAGCAGTACTGGATATGCAAGAATAGTTGGGGTTCAGGTTGGGGCGAGAATGGCTACTTCAGAATCGCTTTCGGACAATGCGAGATTGAACAGTCAGTAGCATCGCTTGAAGCTGCTGTGAACACACTAACCTACTACACCGATCCTTCCTCCGTTGGCAGCATTAGTGCAGATGGTGTAACCAAGACTAATGGCGCGACTGGAGCTTATCGCTCAGGCGCTAGGGTTCGCGTAATCGCCAACCCACCAAGCGGCTACGTTTTCGTCAACTGGGAAGCCAGCGGTGTCTCTGTCGACAACCAGCTTTCTCAAGATACATACATGACGGTCTCAAGCAATGGATGGTTAAAGGCCCATTTCGTGAATATCTTCCAAATAACCATAACTTCTAGCCCAACCGGTTCAGGCTTCGTCACAGTTGACGGTTTGGCGATCACGACGCCTCAAACATTCATGTGGGCTCAGGGATCAACACATGCGTTGGCTGCGAACTCACCTGTGAGTGGAGGAACTGGCGTTCAATATGTCTGGTTGTCTTGGAGCGATGGAGGCGCGCAATCTCACACGATCTCGGTTCCCGCAGCGGCAACGACATACACAGCCAACTTCAAGAAGCAATACATGCTGACCGTTTCTGTTAGCCCGGCAGAAGGAGGAACTCTCTCTGTGACCACAGGATGGCGAGACGAGGGGACGGAGGTCGCAGTTACGGCGACGCCCAACAGCGGCTACTCTTTCTATTACTGGAGTCTAGACGGCGCAAACGTGGGGAGCAGCCCGTCATACTCCGTGCTGATGAATGCTCCTCATAGCCTGACGGCTCTCTTCCGTGGATCCTCATCATTGTCGTTCGGGTTATCGCCTGGATCCATTGTGCTGGGCGCTTCAGTAACGCTGTCAGGCACGTTGACGCCGACTCAGCCGACGCCGGGAATACCCGCGGGGACCGTAGTCATCTTGAGCTACTCTCTGAACGGGTCAGCATGGACCAATTTCATCACGACGAAGACTGGCAGTGGTGGGGTTTACTCTGTGGCTTGGTACCCACCTTACGTTGGCAGCTATCAGATCAAGGCGACTTGGAGTGGAGATCAGAATTATGGAGGGGCAGCTAGTTCCGTAGCTTCCCTAACGGTCACTGGAGCTTTTCCGCCACGAATCGCGCTTCTCATCACAGGACCTGCATCGACCGCGCGAGGTAGCTCAGTAGCCTTCGATGTGCTGGTCACTAATCCCGGTTCCCCCTTGTCTACCACGCTACACTTTGAGGTGACTGGCCCCGGCGGCTACAGGTATTTCGATTCGCAGCAAATAACTGTGGTTGCAGGTGAGAAGGGAAGGTTCCAATTCATTTGGCAAGTTCCATCAGCAATCAACGCCGGGCAATATGAAATCCTTGTCTGCCTCGTTCCACCGAAGCCCACCGCAATAGCCCAAACCCAAATAACAGTAACGTAGTTGGGCCATGTAAGTGCAGCCATCACAAATGCTCTTGCTCTATCAGTTCTGCGGCAGCCCTCAAGACTTAGCTAGCGTTTCTTTGGTATACGATTTTTCCATCGACTATCGTCATGTCTATCGGTATGTCGATTATGGTTTCAGTAGGGACTGTGAGGATGTCCCTTCCTAGGGCTACCATGTCAGCATATTTCCCCGGCTTAATGGAACCCATAAGATCCTCTTCGAAGCTGTGATATGCCGCGTTTATCGTGTAGAGCCTCAACGCCTCCATCACTGAGATCTTCTGGCTTTCACCGATCGGCTGACCTTTCGCTGTCCTCCGATTCACCAAGGCATGGATGCCCATCAAAGGAGGATAGGGTGATGCATGGTGATCTGAATGAGCAGACACCTTGATGCCTGCATCAAGGAAGCTGCGTGCAGCGAACATTCTCTCCAGCCTTTCAGCGCCAAACGCTGGCAGTATCTTATCGCCGTGGTAGTATGGGTATGGTCCGAATATTGTTGGAAGGACACCTAGCTTCCTGATTCTCTCAATGATCTCTGGAGTCACGACGGTGCAGTGAATGGCTCTGTTCCTTGGATCTTTGCGCGGATACTTCTTTTGGGCTTCCTCTATCACGTCGAGGAACATTTCTATGGCTCTCTCGCCATTGGCGTGGACTGCGAACCGATAGCCTTTGGGATAGCCTTCCATGACGATGTCGCGCAGCGTTTCCTTGGTGATGGCCAGTTCGCCGTAGTAGTTAGGCCTATGTAGGTATGGTTCCTTCACGGCTGCTGTTCGAGCGGATATGGCGCCATCAGCAACTATCTTCACCGCGCATATCTTCAGCATGTCATTTCCAAAACCTTCTCCGATTCCCAGTCCTGCGAGTTGGGGCATTAGTTCGCAGCTGAGATCCATTCTCATTCTGATGGGAAGCTCGCCTCTTCTTACAAGTTCCTGAAGGGCTCTCAATAGAATGGGCCTTGCGATTCCCCCATCGTTGACGCAGGTTAGGCCACTTGCTGCGTATTGAGTTGTCACCCATCGTATGGCTTCCGTGGCCTCCTCGAGGGTCGGATCTCTTCCGTACCTAGTCGGTTGCATGACTTGGGCTGCTGCCTCATGTATCCAACCAGTCAACTCTCCAGTCTTAGGATCCCTCTCGAATCTTCCGCCCATGGGATCAGGCGAGTCCTTCGTCACGCCAGCCACCTCAAAGGCCTTGCTATTCACGATTGAGAAGTGACCCCCTACCGTGGTCACCATTACTGGATGATCTGGTGCAATCCTATCTAGGTCCCACCTGTTCGGGTGGCGCCTTTCAACAAGCTTCGACTCATCTTCGTTGACTGCGTTTATCCATTCGCCTTTCGGTCTTCTCTTCGTCTGCTCGACGATCCGGGCAAAGACATCAGCCAAGGATCTGACTCCGGACTCGTAGCTGACATCGATGGCCAATGCCCGATGCAATGCTGCACCTGTGGGATGACAATGCGAATCAATTAGCCCAGGGATTACCGTTCTTCCTCTCAGATCTACAACGCTCGTGTCAGGACCCACAAGGGATTCTATACTTCTATTTGGTCCAACAGAGAGTATCCTGCCGAACTTCGCAGCCACAGCCTCCGCAACCGTCTCCTTGTCGTCTAAAGTCACGACCTTTCCGTCAAGAAGAACCATGTCAGCATACAATTTTGAGAACCAAATCGGGGCTGATATTCAGACGCAATATAAGGCTTTGCGGACCTAACCCCAAAATGGCACCGTAATGAGGTTCTCTTGCTGAATAGGTTCGTTCAGTCGCCGGATAGGTCACACCTGTTCAGATCTTTGCACAGTGTTTGGGTGCTCAGAGACGGTTCGCATCCATAATGGTTATTTTCCATCTGGGCGTTGTAAGGAAGGGGTCGGGCCGGTAGTTCAGCCTGGTATGCCATATCCAAGAATGGGCCAAAGAACGTCCGGTTTGCAAGGCATAAAAGCCCACGAAACCGGAAGGTCGCGGGTTCGAATCCCGCCCGGTCCACCATTCCGATCTTCCGATCTTCCCATCTAGGCTGATTCTGAGCTGTTTTTGAGCTGAAAGTTTGCCTTTTTCGCCATTGATTTTCGCTTGCTTTCTCATTTCGTTTCAAGGTTTATACCTCTCACGGTCCCAGTCGACATTGTTGAGGTTCCTTGAGCGCAGACGTATCCACGGCAAACTCAAAGAAGCTGAATGAAGAAGGGCCTGAGCTCGCTAACGCCTATTTCTTCAATAGCCCCGGGCCCGACAACACCTCTAAGGTCATCGAAGTTGTTGGGCGAAGGGTTCGCTTGGGCGATATAGACAAAATCCTTGTAGCCTCAGAAAGCGGACAACTCGCCCTCGAACTCCAAAGGTCTTTCGCCCGAAGGACAATAGTCTGCGTTACATACAACGACGAAACTCGGCATAAGTATCAGAAACCAGCGTTGATGAAAGATAAACTCCTGAAGCAGAGAATAGTCCTAGTGGACACCGTGCCGGAACCATTAGGCCGCGAATTGACCTTCAGAAATTGGTGGGAAAGAAAGACCATCAATGTGCCCGGCAATGTCGCCGACCTATTCTGGATGAGTCTGATCTGTGTTGGGGGCCACGGTTTCAGAACGGCAGTGGAGATTGTCTTTATGGCCGTTGAAGCTGGTGTAGTTCCAGTTGGAGAGAGGGTTGTGTCAATCGCTGGAACTGGATGGGGAGCAGATTCAGCCATAGTCATGAGAGCGTCGAGGCTCGATGATGCTGTAGGTGCGGATCCAGAGAAGAGAATGAAGATTGAAGAAATCCTCGCCATGCCAAAGCGTACAGAGTGGACGGCATATGGATAGGAAGGCATGTGGCCCAAACAAGCGGTCATTCTCGCAGTCAGTTCTGCTGCTTACGTTCCTGGGACTTGGAATGCCTCGCAAGCTGATTTTGAGCATAACCAGTGCTTGATTCCAGCTCATTCTCAGCTGAAAACCTGCTAGAAGTCTGCTTGGTTGACAGTTTGAACCTGTCTCGGTCCACCAACTTTAGCGGTTCGAAAGCATCCCGGTGCCGAATACAGGCATTCTGAACCGGCCGATCAGCGAAAAGGCAGCCTCTCGCTTATGGGGGCGTAACGTCCCCCCTTTTGTCTCTAGCAGTTATCCTTTTGCCATTGCATCGATAAGCCCTCTCAGTGCTGGCACTCGCCAACTAGAGACTTGCGTATTGAGAAAACTCTCTATCCCCTAGGGCCACAGCTGTGGCCACACTTCTGTGGAAGATTGAGGAGATTCTTGGGCTAGGAAGCAGAACAAATGGAATCACAAAGTGGGTCAGAGAATTGAAGAATGCCATGTTGGAACATATGGAGCAATCTGTCCTGATTCAAAGGGAAGTTGCGAAGAACGACCTGAGACGTTCCTCGATCGGCTTGCCCATTGCGTACACAGAGTGCCCAACATCGCGGAAGAGTTCGAGCGTCACATCTCCTCCCGCCTTCCTCAGAGCCTCGGCCAATGGGATCGCATTCGTCTCCGGAGGTATGTTAGGGTCTTTGGCACCATGGTAAATCGCTGTCCGTGGCAAAGGTGTCCCAATAGCGAGCCTCTGAAGCCTTGGCAGAGGATCGTAGACTGCGATCCTTGCGATCGCCTCATCGTCCTGCGTGTCCTCCGGCAGACCATAGGCCTTCAGGCACGGAGCTCTGAACTTACGCTCTCTGATCACAGCCTCAAGGCTGGCCACAGCCTGCATGACCGCTACAGCTTTCACGCGGCCAGCGAGTGGTCCCAGAACTGAATTCCATACGAGAGCCCCTCCGAGACCTCCACCAATCAGTCCAACTCTTGCAGCGTCTATAGACGGGCATTCAATGAGTGCATCGAATAGCGTCCTGTTCGCTGCGACCGAGTTGGCGTTCCCCCAATGATCCCCACAAGCGTGAGACCCAGCCACTGCGCACTTGCCACCGGCCATGACGGCCCTTAGATAAGCTGCCTTACTCTCTTCATCCAACCAGTCAGCTGATCCATCTCTTACATATCCCCGGGCACCATGATGGTGAATCACCACAGGAACCGGCTTATCCTTCAGAAACGTTTCAGGAGTCCAAATGTAGCACCACTCACCGCCCACTCGGAAGAAAACCTTCTGCTCGCCGTCATGGAGTTTCGGTATTGAAGACATGAATTCAACCACTCTTGTAGACAAGGCAGATTTTGCCTAAATAGCTATATGCGAAGTCAATGTCGTCACCTCAGAAGAGCATCATTGAGAAGATGATCGAACAAGGACAATTCTACTGGTCAAATCAGCTCCAGGCCCGCTAGAATCTTCTCAAAAGTCGCATCGCAAGATCTCAAGAAGTCCGAACCTAACGGACAGTACCAATTCAAATAAGCAAGGTCGACGAGAGCTATACCACGCAAGGAGGATGAATGCTCGCCTTGTCAGATTGGCTTCGAAGGATGCTTGGCGGTGGTCCGGCGAAAGAACCAAGAGACTTGGGGACTCTGATTGAAGGGGTTACGCCTCACTCGCACTGTGAGAGATGCGGAAAGGCGATAACCCTTGGTAAGAGATTCTGCAGTGAGTTATGTAAGCGTGGAGAAGGAAAGGGTGCGATGTCATCCCTATTTTGGATATTCCTTCTCCTGATGTTACTCATGCTTCTGTGGGGCCGCTAGCGTAGTATTCGAGAACCATCAGGACTTGATTCGGTCATAGAGAGGAGAAGAAAAAAGAGAAACGGAACCTACTGCAAGCTCTGTGAAGAGATTTCAGTACCTTCGTCTTCTTCCGCGGAATCCTCGGCCGCGTCCCCTTCCTCGATATCCTCCTTCATCTCGGTAACTGGGGCGGAACGTCATGTAGCGGCGCTCCTCTTCGTACCTCTTCTCTGAGAGGTTGTTCTTCTCGTTGACTTCCGCGACTGTTCCTTGGGACGGCTCGAAGCTGCCAAACCTTCCGATATTAAGTCGCATGGAGCCTTTGAAGAGTGAGACATATCCATTCTTGATGTCTATGACATCGCCTTCCTTGACTTTGTCGATGTTGTCGTCCCACAAGGTCATGTAGACAGAGCCTGTCTCGTCTCCAACAAGTGCATCCGCGACTCTATGGCTTGAACCGTCGCTTCTAGAGATGGTCTCCCTAACCTCGCTCTTCGAAACGACTTTCACCGTGAGGTTCAACTGTCTCGATCGAGGGTCCAAACTTTCTACTTTCACGCTCGGCTGTGTTACTGGCTGTTCAGAATAGGTCATTTCTGGTCTAACTCACCTTAGCGATGGGTCGAAAGAGGCGCCTCGCTTCTTAAGGATTATGTTCAGCCTTCGGATACTTCAGCAGTATCTCGTAGGTTGTCGCCTTTGTTCCGATCACAAATCCTGTTTTGACTCGGCTCTTGACAGTGCCTGACCTGCCCGCCTCCTGCATTTCATGTTCCTAATTCTCAAATAGTTCGAAGCTGTTCTATCGCAATTCTAGTGCGAAAACAGTCAGCTATCAACTGAGTTGAAGGAGAGGCAGCATTTGGTCGAGGAGAATAGGTTGCTCATTGAGAGGCTTCCTAAAGTTGAGCAACACATACACATTGTAGGATCGATTCGGCCTGAGACGCTTCTGTGGCTAGCTTCTGACGGCAATGTAATGACTCCAGACCTAGGGAATCTTGAGAGCGTGAAAGCTCTCTTCCAATATCGCGACTTTGGTCACTTCATAGAATGCTACACTATTGTCATGCGCTGCATACGCAAAGAGAGACAGTTTGAACGGATCGTCTATGAGATGCTTGAGGACGAGGCAAAGCAGAACGTCAGATACGTTGAGGCAAGCTTCTCAGCCCCCGACCACATACGCCTCGGCCTAGACTACTCCGATATGCAAGAGGCGATAAACAGAGGAATCGAAAGGGCTCACTTTGACTTCGGTATTGACTGCAATCTCAAGATAGATCTGGTCAGAGATTACGGTCCTGAAGCAGGCCTGAAGCAACTTGACCTAATGGAAACATGCCGTGAAAGAGTCGTTGCAATCGACATCGGAGGAAGAGAATACGTTTCTCCTCCAAGGCACTTCGCCCGGGTCTACAGAAGAGCGAAGGAAATGGGCTTCCATCTCACCGCCCACGCCGGGGAGGTATGCGGCCCCGAAAGTATCTGGGAAGCCCTAAGATATCTAGACGTAGAACGCATAGGCCATGGCGTAACTGCAATACAAGATCCCAAACTTGTCAAGTATCTATTGAAGAAGAACGTCTCGGTCGAGATGTGTCCCGTAAGCAACCTCAAGACTAAAGTTGTCCACAGTATCCAGAACCATCCGATCAGGGATCTCTTCGACAAGGGGTTGAATGTTACGGTAAACTCTGACGATCCAACAATGTTCGGCACAAACATGAACAACGAGTACCATACACTTCATGGTGAACTGGGCTTTACGTTGCCCGATTTGTTTCACCTGAGCCTTAACGCAATCGAATCCTCCTTCTTACCTCAGGAAAGGAAAGACCGTCTCAAGGACACATGTCATAGGGAGTTTGCGAGGCTCACAAGATAGGGTACCTCTTATGGAATAGACTGCTTGGTCGTCGTGCGCTGTGCTCATTATGAAGTGTCATGAGAGGATAGCTAGCGTTATGAATCATGCAGGTGAAAGGGACGAGGCGCCTATTGCTGGTGTTCGACTGCGGTTCGGATGTGCCTCACAACTTATGAGCTATCGTCATTTTCTACACAGCTGACGTAAGGGCGTCTTTTGTCTTCGGTGAGTGCAGCTGCAGTGGTTGTTGAATTGACGGTACACCAATGTTCCACCATCGGAACATTGATATATCGATAGCCGACCTATCTGGTGCCTTAGGCGGACGGCGTTGGGCGAACCTCTCGTCATTGCTGGCACTCGACCAGAATTGATCAAGATGGCACCCATCGCTCTAGCGTTAAGGAGACAGAGAACTCACTTCAAGTTCCTGTATACAGGCCAACACCACGACCACGAGCTTTCACAAGCCTTCATAAGCGAACTGGGACTGCCCGAACCAGACTATGACTTAGGCATCAGAGCTGGTCACTCAGCAACATTGACTGGCGAGGTTGTCATCAGAACCGCACAAGCGATAAGAGAACTTGACCCAGCCCTAGCCCTAGTTCAAGGCGACACCAATACAGCTCTTGCAGCTACGATAGCCGCCATCAAGGAGAAAATTCCAGTAGGTCATGTCGAGTCAGGACTAAGAAGCTACGACTGGCGAATGCCCGAAGAACACAATCGAAGAATGATCGATCATGTATCCAACTACCTCTTCGCACCCACAGAGAGAGCCCTGCTGAACCTTTTCGAGGAAAAGGCCCCAGGATCGAAGCATGTCACAGGAAACACGGTGATAGACGCAACCATCAACAACATGCCAAAGGCCGAGTCCATCTCAACAATCTCACAGAAGCTACGCTTCAGCGAATACGTATTAGTCACTACTCACCGAGCTGAAAACGTGGACGACCCAGTTGTCCTCCGTACTTTTGTCGAAGTCTTCGAAGACTTGCCTCTGCCCGTTGTCTTCCCGGTGCATCCCCGAACTATCAACCGTCTCAGAGGCTTGGGTCTTCTACGAAGCCTTACTTCGCATAGGAATGTGCAACTTCTGCCTCCTGTCGGATATTTCGACTTCTTGATTCTGATGAAGCAATCCTCACTGATACTGACAGATTCAGGAGGAGTGCAAGAGGAGGCAACGTCTCCGCCAATTAGGAAACGAGTTGTCGTGATGAGAAACTCAACCGAGAGGCCCGAAGCAGTTGAATGGGGCTTCGCAAAGCTCGCGGGCACAAGCAAACAGGGAATAATCAGATGCACAATCGAAATGCTGGAGACTAGAACCAAGTTACCTGCGAAATCTCCATTCGGCGACGGATCGTCCGGAAAAGCAATTGGAAGACTCGTTGCTGAGATAGTAGAGTCGAGTCGCAGGTCTTCGCAGGCACAACGACCCACACAATTCACCATCATCTCCACATCCAGAGATTAGGCGATTATCTTGGCAGCTTTCGTTGCAGTCGGACTCGGGCTGACCCTTCTCCTATTCCTCTCAACGCTTTTAGGGCCGGTCTTCGTGACTCGCTCAGCTGCAATGTTCAATGTTTCTGTAGACACTACTGTGCTCACGCTGTTCTTTTTCCTCTTCTGCACTCTTTACAACCTTACACTGATCTCTGTGGTCTTTGTACATGACCGAAGAAGAGTGAAGCAGGAGAAGGAAGCGACAGATCACTTCTTCAGCATAATGGTCCCTGCCCGAAATGAGGAACTCGTCATAAGAAGAACGCTCGTCAAGATACTCTCGTTGGACTATCCGAGAGGGTTCTTCGAGGTAGTACTAATCGACGATGGCAGCAGTGACAGAACAACAGAAATCGGAACAGAGCTTCTACGAAGATTTAGCAACCTTGACATACTCAAAATTCCTCCCCCGGAGTCAGGTCAAGGAAAGAGCCACGCCCTCAACACAGGATTTAGGTACCTGCTGCAAAAGCACCGGCACTCTCAGGACAACTGGATAGTCGGCGTCTTTGATGCAGATGGCCTGCCTGATAGAGACATGCTGAAAAAGGCGTCCTATCAGTTCAGGAATTCAAGAGTGGGTGCGCTCCAGTCGCTCGTCCGAATGAGCAACAGGCACGACTTCTTCTTGGGCCTTCTTCAGGACATAGAGTTCTCAACCTTCGCCCGAGTCTCACAGTTTGTTCGAAGCATCTTCAAGGGTGCTGTCGCTCTGGGCGGGAACGGTCAGTTCATCAGGTCTACAGCTCTTGAATCAATCGCTCTTGAGAACGAGCAATGGTGGAGGAGAGAGGCTCTGACAGAAGATCTGGACATAGGGACAAGGATGCTCCTCAAGGGTTGGGAGAACGAGTTTCTCGTCACGACAGCCGTCAGTCAGCAGGCAGTAGACAGTTTTGGCGTGCTCTACAGGCAGCGCACCAGATGGGCGTGGGGGACACTTCAGGCCTTTTCAACCTACGTGCTCTCAGGGCGCCTATTCAAGGCAAAGGTCGGACTGGTCAAGAAGATAGACATGGCATACTACCTGTTCTTCATATTGATTCCGCCAGTGATGCTCTTCTGCTGGGTCATCTCCTTCCTCAGCCTTGCAGCGATAATATCGACCTACAACCCGTTTCCTTCATACTTCATGATCACTAACGGAGTGAGCTTCTTTCCTCTGATAGGGTACGGCCTTCTGAACACGCGCAGGGAGGAGACTCGCAGCGACTGGCCGAGATTATGCTGCTATTGCCGACGAGAAGTAGCTCATGGCAGAAGATACTGTGACCGATGCGGAAAACTGATCGAAATTCCACATCACAAAGCGTACTCGATACTGTTCCTGATTCCGCTGATGGTCATAACGACCGCCTATACGTATCATTGGGTACCGTGCACTGTCAGAGCCATACTCCACGTTTTGATGAGAGATAAGCCAAAATGGGTGAAGACGCAGCGCGTTGAGACAAGGACCAAGCCCATCAACTCATCTTCAGTCGCTTCAACACTGACGACAAGTGGAGTTCTCCATTGAGGCACAAGGTACTGGCGACCTTCGCATGTGCACTATTCCTCTCTACTCCAGCCCTCAACATTGTGCTCCGAGCCTATGGCCTAGAAGAAGTGAAGACAGGCTCCCTCAGAATCGGAGTGGTCGCTGACGATGAACCGAAGGAAGGATTGACCCACCTCAGCGAGTTGTTGGGCCACCTAGGGTATCCATACCACCTGATCCAACTAGGAAGCCAGGGTCTAGAACTAGGCAGATACTCATTGCTAGTCATCTATGAATCGGGGTTACACAGGCTTGGTGAGAATCCATCTTCCATAGTCTCTACCTACGCAAAGGAAGGAGCAAATCTGTTATGGATCGGACCGGGTGTCGGCCAGATTGACCGAGAAACTCTATCTAGAGTCTTCGGACTAAGATTTATTTCTCAAGCATCGGCGGAGAGCTGCCGTGTGGCATTTGCTTCTTCCGGTTCAAGTAACGTAAAGATCTTCGGCGAAACTGTAACGAATGTGGAGCTGACTGGAGCAAGGGCCGAGAGCTACTTTCTCGACTCAACGTTCAGAAGGCTTTTCCCCTCAGAAACCTGTTATCCGCATGAAGGTGGAGAGATCGCCTATTTCTTCGCCTACGATGTGTCCTCCTGGTGGAATGTCGATCTTGAGTCGCCTTGGTCCAGGCCTGCTCGATTGGCGTCAGCAATACGACTTATGTTGGCCGACACCACAGTTGTTACATTGCGGCCGTACCCGCGAAACTTGGCCTCGGCATTCATTTGTCGAATAGAAGATGTGGATGCTCTACATACGAGCAGCGATTGGCTCTCAAGAGCGAGCAGATATCTGCAGGTGCACGCGGCAAGAAATGTCCCTCTATCAGTTGCGCTAATTCCAGTCCATGCAGATCCGGGAAGTGGGATAGAAATACGCCTTAGCAGTGATTCAGCGCAACCTGTGAGAGATTGGCTCTACACTGTCATTAGAAGCAGGGGCGCCATCATCCAACACGGGTATACTCATCAGCATGGTTCTCAGCGGACGGGAGTTGGAACGGAGTTTCTGGTCGACGGAAACTGGATGAGCTATGATGATCAAACGAGAAGGATATCTGCTGGCAAAGAGGAAATTGAACGCGCGCTTAGCACGAAGGTTACAGCCTTCGAGGCACCGCACTACAAACTGAACGAAAACACTCTTAGGGCAATAGAGAGGCTTGGCTTCAAATGCCTGCTTGACGATTCCAATAGTCCCTTCTATGGGTTCCGATCGTCAAATTCAGGCTCCGGTGAACCATTCCTTGTTGCTATTCCGGAAACGCTCAGCTACATTCCTCTAGGATCTTCACTGAGTCTCACTGACAAGTTGAAGAAGATAGTCGATCAGCTAATCGAATTTCAGGGCATACTGCTTCTATACAATCATCTCTACGACGACGCGGCCTTTACAATTGGTGTGCACGCCATGGAGTATGCGTTGAGCAAAGGTAACATCTGGACACCCAATGTCAATGATATGGGAGTATTCGCCCTCGAAAGAGCAAACGCATACAAGAGGTTCACTGTCACATATGACTCTGAGATCACGGTTACACTAGGAAGCTGCGCCGTGAGAGGACTCACGCTCTCAGTGAACGGTCAGGACAAAATTAGCTGGGTTAAGGTGAACGGAAAGAATTGGCCCGTGTTCAATGCAGACTACATCATTCTCCCAGAGCTACCTGATGCTTCGAACACAGTCTTAATTGGCTTCAAAGAACAACCATCCCTGCAATCAATATCTGCCATATGGGGCCTCGGTCTTCTTGGAGTCACATCCTGTATGACCTTTCGATTCGCCAGGAGGGCTTTCGGTGATGATTGATGAGAAAGAAGGAGTTTCCTAGAAATCTGATTCTCTGCTCAGCTTTGGCGTTCTTCTTCTCGTACCTCGAGTACTATTACGTCTCGCTAGACGGCATTCCATATAGAGAGATGTATCACGTTGGCTTTCTGAGGATGCCACCGTATGTCCTGTTTCCGTTGGCTCCTGCTCTCGCTGTAGTTGCTTTCTCTCCGCTCTTCGATGACTTGATGCAGCGCCGCTCTGACTGGTCCCAAAGAAATAGAACACTAGTCCTAGCGTGCGCGAATTTCCTATGGGCCCTGACGCTTTATGATACTCTTTACTATGCGTTCAGATCCATGTTTCCTTTGCCCACAGATCCGCTTGGAGGCGTCTGGATAAGGAGAGAAGAGGCTTCAATCATGGGGGTAGTGAACTTGCTAGGCGTCCTCTGGCCTACTTGGTATTTCGCCACTCTTCCGATCGTGATCTCGATATATGTAGCCTACTACATTTCATAGATTGCGTCTGGCGCGTTTCTCTTTGAGAGCAGTGCCTACACAAACCATCTCGAAGCTTCGCGATCGAAGTCGCTGACGATTTCGAAGTCTCGCGGGATCCCGAATTCTTCTTCAGGGTTCAGGTGCTCATGGGCCTCTATTCCTCTGAGTATTGCTCCCACCCCATACTTTGCCATATGTGTGGCAGGATGATCCACGCCGAGGGTCTTCTCGCAAAGCTGGACTGATAGCTGCCTGACATGCGCCTCGCTCAGGAATCCGAGGGCATGAAGGTACTCATGTAGAAGAATATAGAAGACATATGCGTTGATCTGACGTCGGTTCTCGGCTGAGCGGATGACTATGTCCAAGAGCTTCCGGTTCATTACGATGAGGTTTCCTCCTACGCCATGAAAACCTCCGACCTGTCTGGGCAGGTCGGTCAATCCAAGCATTAGGCCAGCTCGACTCAACCCCAGATTATCCTTAACAACCGCCTTCACAAGTTCGAAGACGCAAGCAAAGTCCATACATTTGTCCAAGCTAAGCGTCACATCATCGGTACCGAGATCCAATCTTGCTCTCTGCCTACCGACTGGGCGTCGGGCGTTACCCAAGGTAACGCCGTACCATATAAACGTTACCGAAAGTAACAACCATGCCGTACTCACAGAGATATCTTATCAGTTGATCTTTCACTTCGCGTCATCGTTAATCCCGATCGCAAATGTTGACGACACTACGCAGTGGAAAGTTGCATTACAGGTTCGAATATCAGCCTCATGCCACTGGCTATGGCAGGATAGCGCATACCGTTCACCTATACGATCAATCGCTATCTTGGACTGTCATGTGTCGATAGGTTTTCCTAGTCGACTGAGAGTTGTCTCTCGGCGACGCGAGTGATAATCGACGCTCACGTGCACTTGGGTCAATCAAGTGACTTCAGATTGTCCGCTAGGCAGCTAGTCTCAATGATGGACAGGAATGGGGTGAATAAAGCGGTGGCAGTTCCCATGGCGTCCAGCCAGAAACATAACGAACGCCTTCTCAACGAGTTGAGACGCTATTCGGACCGGCTGGTCGGATTCGTATGGGTTAATCCGCGATCTCTTGGAACGCTTGGAAGCTTGCAAGATCTGGGCCTCTTGGCCGGATTCGGCGGGTTCAAGCTTCGCTCAGAAAGCGACATCTTCCGAATAGACGACATCCGACTTCTCAAGCCCATATTTGAGACTGCTAGAAGATTACAGAAGCCTATATTCATCCACTCGTCCGGCGAGGGCTCCTTCTCAGACCCGAACGCAATCGGTGGAATCGCCGCGGCCTTTCCTGATGTGACCATAGTCATAGGGCACATGGGAGGCGGCACATATGGAACGATTCGTGTGGGACGCAAATACTCAAACATAATGTTGGAAACCTCCGGACCCGAGGATCCAAGGATTATCTTAGAGGCTGTTAGAACTCTCGGGCCGGAACGAGTTGTCTTCGGGTCGGACTTGCCCTACTGCAATCAGAGCGAGGAGATAGCGAAGATAGAAGCTCTAAGTCTTCCAACGAAGCAGAAAGAGATGGTAATGGGCAAGAATGCTGAGCGAATACTAGAACTGTAATGACCAGTCTGGCCTGCGCTTGTTCTGCTAGTGACAAATCAGCGCTTGACTATCGATTTCACGAATCTTATCAGCCGTGTAATCAGCAAAGTCAGAAAGCCAGGCCTAGACTCAGCCTTGTAGATCTCTTCTACTAGTGCGTCCGCCAACTCCTCCGCAGATTCGTAATGCCTGTCGATGAAGATCATATTCTCAAGCAGTGTCGACACAACACGGTTATTCTTGATCAACTCAATTCCGCTTAACCTGAGGGTTCGGCCACTCTTGTAGTAAGGAATGCGTGGGACATCGCGGATCTCTTCGATCCCGAAGCGTCTGCAGACGGCCTGTTCAATCCTACTTAATGTCGGAGAGTCAAAAGATATCGATGGCAGATTCTCTATCACGAAGTCCTCATCCACAACATCTCCTCTCAAGAACGGACCACCCCGGAATACGTGAGTCAATTCCTGTTCAGTTTGGAGGTTGTAGCTCACGTAGACAGGCTTCTTCTTCAGTTCGGTTTCTAGAACGATCGTAGGAAGGCTTTGATGCCTGTTCTCAAGTTCCTCTAGTCTTCGCTTTAGCTCACGAATAACTGCCGCCAAGTAGAGGTCCCTATCTGATCTTCCCGTTGCTCCGCCTCTTTAAGGCATCGAACATATCTGACCTAGATTCCAAGGTGCCGCAACTGGAGAACGTGGTCCCTAATCGAGCGGCTGTACTTTCGCCTGAAGCAAGACTCGTTCAGATCTTCGTGGTTGAGATGGCTTTTGCTCTGGGGTCAATAGGACCGAATTCGAGCTAAGGCTTATGAATCAAGAACACACCAAACGATGATACGTAACTGATCTCGATCAGTCACCTTCTGGAATCTGGAAGGGATGTTGGAGCCACTCAAAACGGGTTGATTTGATGAAGCTTGGGCTGATAGGCTGTGGGCAGGTGGCAAGTCTCTTTCATATTCCAGCAATAAGGGAAGTTCCACAGGTCGAGATCAAGGCCATTACTGACATAGATGGAGATCAGGTCGAGCGATTTGGGCGTAAGCATGCAATAGAGAAGAGATATACAGACTATCGCTCTATGTTTGCTGAATGCGACATAGAGTCTGTTCTTGTATGCACTCCTCCTCAAACTCACTCACGAATAGTCTTGGACGCAATTGACCGAGGACTGCATATTCTCTGTGAGAAGCCGTTTGTCACTAGTCTCTCGGAACTCGATCCGATTGTGAAGTCAAATGATAGGGATCTTGTAGTGTTTCCAGCTCACAACTACGTCTTCACGCCCAGCCTCAAGCTCGTGGAATACCTCATGAAGAACGGCGATCTAGGCGACCTGATTATGGCTGAGGCACATCTGGCTATCGGTTTCAATACATGGCGGTCAAAGACAGATTATAGGACGCAAGACCCGTATGGCGTTATCCCTGACCTCCTCTATCACGTTATCTACGTAGTTAGCAGGCTATGCGGGCCACTCGCAAGCATCTCAGAAGTTAAGGCCCAGAGAAGTAACAATCACGTCGTCAGCGAAGTTTGTGTTGACGGCCGACTCAAGAACAACATTTCAGCGAAATTGTCTGCTAGCTGGAAGACCTTGTTACCTCACTTCAAGATCTCGCTTTACTTTTCATCGTCAGAGATTGAAACGGATCTCATCTGGCATCCATACAAGATATTCGCCGCGGGAGTTGAAGAGAAGCTTTTGCCAAAGCCCTTGAGAGGGCGATTGGCAGAGCTTAGGGCACTTATCTCCGTGGCGCATCCTTCATTTAGGCTTCTACACCAGAACTTCTTCGACTCAGTTACGACGAAATCTGCGCCTGAAGTGACGATTCATAATGCCCGGGAGACGCTTGAGACGATTCAGGCAATAGTCGACATGGCCGGAATCTGAATGGACACGGTAGGCATACTGAAGACATCTCAACCGTCCAAGCTAGTCGTGGCCTCTCTACTTGACATGCTGGGATCTATCGACATTCGATCTGACGACTCAGTTGTTGTAAAACCGAACATTTGCTACCATCGCAACCCGCACGGAATGATAGTGACAGACTTCAGATTGATCAAGGTGACTTTGGAATGGCTGAAGGAACATACCGACAGAGTGACCGTGGTGGAATCTGATAACAGAACCGGCTCTGCGGACTATAGAGTTGAAACACTAGGATTGAAAGGTATGCTTCGGCGCTTGGACGTTCCCTTTGCGAATCTCTCAAGAGAGAAAGACCTTCTCATGAAGAACGTAGACGACCTTGTTTTTCATGTTCCAAGGCTGGTCGTTGAGGCCGATTATGTCGTGAACCTTCCGAAACTGAAGACCTGCGCCGGAATGACTGTCACACTTTCACTGAAGAATTCCTTTGGGCTTATCGCGGACCGCAACAAGCCGTCGATGCACAAGTCTCTCGATAAGATCTTGCTCGAGGTCAATAGATCGATGAGGCGCCACCTGATTGTGGTTGACGGAATAGTGGGGATGGAGGGAAATGGCCCCTTGCTAGGAGAGCCTGTGCAGACAGAAGCAGTCGTTGCCGGTACGAGCCCCGTTCCAGTTGACGCGACATGCAGCCGAATCATGGGATTCGATCCGGCTCAGATCAGTCATATCAAGACGTGCTCTGAAGGCGGTCTAGGGTCACTGGAAGTTGAAAAGATCAATATTGTTGGAGAGGATATACGAGTCGTTGCCAAGCAGTATGCGCCACCTTCCTTCGCCCCGAGGTCGGTGGCAAGGACTCTCAAGTCGGCAGCGAAGCTCTACCTTAGAAAGTAGAATCCCATCGATCAGTCATGTCTGGCTGAGAATATTATCAAGCTCTCCTGGCGAGCTGATCTCCAGAGGCTTCGCAAGCAGGCGCGTCGCACTCTTGACATCTTTCAGGCCGGAACCAGTGAGCACGCAGACTATCCTATCTGATCCGTCGACCATTCCGGTCCTCGACGACTTTACGAGGGCTGCGATTGCGGATGCCGACGCTGGCTCGACAAACAGGCCTTCTGCTTCGGCGACCAGTCGTTGAGCTTCAAGGGTCTCTTGGTCACTCACAGACAACGCGAATCCCTTTGAATCCTTCAGCAATCTGAGAACTCTCTTTCCACTTGGAGGATCTGGATTCGAAATCGATTGAGCAAGTGTATCAGATTTCGAGAATGGTTGAACGATATCGTCTCCCAACTTGAACGCCGTCACAATCGGCGAGCAACCTTCTGCCTGAACGCAGGCCATGGAGGGCAAATTACCTATGATTCCCAGCTCGTGCATCTCTCTGAATCCCTTCCACAAACTGCTAATGTTGCCTCCACTACTCGTAGGGACCAGCACAAAGTCCGGTACACTCCACTCCAGTTGTTCGCAGATCTCGTAGGCAATTGTTTTCTGGCCTTCAACTCTAAACGGCGCGTCCGAGTGAACCATGTAGATGCGATGTCTCACACTTGCTTCTAGGCCCATGCGATATGTCTCCGGATATTCGCCCTTGACTGCTATGAGCATGGATCCGCAGATCATCGTCTGAACCATCTTTTCCAGAGGGGTTCCAGTTGGTATCAACACGAAGTTCTTCAATCCGGCCTTCGCTGCATACGCTGCCATGGACGCTGCCATGTTCCCAGTCGAGACGCATCCCACAGCTTCAGCCTTCAACTCAACTGCCTTAGAGACGCCGACACTGCTTCCTCTGTCTTTGAACGAACCTGTCGGGTTCCTAGTCTCATCCTTGAGATACAGATTCTCAAGGCCAAGCCTCTCTCCGAGTCTCTTGCTTTGATGCAGAGGTGTTCCTCCTTCTTGCAAGGAGATTCTGGCAGGCCCAATGATCGGGAGAAGCTCTGAGTAACGCCACAGATTCCAAGGCCGACTCTCGAATACTTGCGGAGAAATCCTTCCTCGCATATTTTCGAGATCATAGCGAAGCTCAAGAGCCTCGTCGCACTTGTCGCAGCGGTAGACGAAGCTGTCAACTGAGGCTTGGCTCTGACAGGCTGGGCATAACATGCGCATGTGACTGGCCTTGCCAGCATGGTTTGATTGTGCCATTCGGATTCACACGTAGACCTGTCATACTCGTCTTGGACCTATATGCCCTCGTTCAGTTTGGCATATAACACACTTAAGGCCCGAGTCTTCCAATTTCTCCTTTACGCGCACCATCTCATCGTACGTTGGCTTCCTGATGTCTTGTCTTCTGAACTCTGGCCTATAGTCGAGAACGCAGACTTGAACCTCCGGTTCATATGACGCAATCTTCTCTCCGATTCGAGACACTTCGTCGAGAGAGATAAGCTTCGGATTGTAAGGTATCCCGATGCCGATGAACAACTGGCTCCAATAGGTGTCCAAAAGATACTCTACTGCTCGCCACTCGTTCTGGAGAAGCGTTGTAGCAAGCTTGCCATCAGCTACTCCCGTGATGCGGATAAACGTGTCCGCTTCGAGGCCTTTCACATCGGGACCGATATCAGTCATTCCAGCCTCAACTAGATCGTCTATGTACTCAGGGGTCAATACGACGGCGTTTGTGTCCACGTGAAGTCTGGCCTTTCTGTCCGGGTTCATCTTCTTTAGCTCGCTCAGATATTGAAGGAGCCATCTTCGGTTGAGTGTGCACTCTCCACCGCTGATAGCCATTCTGTC
>Ga0315314_1000282_pt1 | contig 64763 bp, 85 predicted proteins | sample TDP9_MG_FD_203631 | JGI IMG/M metagenome (GOLD analysis project Ga0315314, IMG submission 203631) | Freshwater sediment microbial communities from Lake Towuti, South Sulawesi, Indonesia - TDP9 | ecosystem: Environmental > Aquatic > Freshwater > Lake > Sediment | place: Indonesia: South Sulawesi...
TCTAAGTGAAAAAGGTGTGAAGATTCGTGCTATTTTGCCTATCATGAGAGATAATGTAGAGGTTGCAAAGGAAATCTCAGGATACATTCAATTGAAGCATATAGAAAACAATGTGTTAAGAATGGGAGTCATCGATGATCAGGCACTAGTCTTTGCTGAAACTCCATCTAATTTAAAGAATTCAAAGGCATATTGGGATGGTCTTGACAATACCGTTTACTCTAATGTTGCCCGTTATGTTAGTGGCATTAGGAATTTGTTTGAGATGATATGGGATCAAGCTTTAGATGCTGAAGTAAGAATAAAGGAGATCGAGACAGGCGAATCAGCAAAGTTGACAGAGATCGTAAGAGGAAAGGATGCCATTTATGAATGTATACTCGATGGACTCTCAAGAACGAAGTTAAAACTTTTCGTCATGGTTGATGCTAACACTCTTAGGCTTATCATACATGATTTCTCATTAATAAATACTGAGTTAAAGAAAAGAGGAGTAAGAATTCGCTTCTTGACTCAGATTGACAAAGAGAATTTTATGATGGTAAAAGAGCTATCTGAACAGTTTGAAGTCAGGCATATAGATCAATTACCTATCAGAGCCATACTTACAGATGAAGAGTCTGGTTTTACATGGGCTCCAGTGGAAGAGATGCCAGACGTAGGGATATATTCTAACAGTATAGAAATGACAAATGGTTTGTGGTCGATAGCTGAAGATGCTTGGAAAGATGGTATAGATGCAAGAGCAAGGATAGAGGAGATTGAAACTGGTAAGCCTATAGGAACATTATCAAAGCCATTTATTGAGTATTTGCAAGATAGAGGAAAGGCTAAGGAAATTGAGTGAAGTAATCATCTCAAGAAAGGGTGAGAAGATTAAGGCTGTTGAAATAAATGGTATAATAAGTAATCTGCTTTTGAAGACAGATATATTGGAGGCAGTGCTCACCACATTAGAAATTGGTGCCACAAAAGGACCGCTCAGGCATTTAGGTCACGAAGTCCACATAATCCTGCAAGGAGAGGTATTAGCAGAAATTAATGGAAAAGAGTACTCCTTAAGTGAGGGGGATGTTATATGCTTCCCATCTATTCTAACTCATGCCATAAGAAATGCTGGCAAGGTGAGAGCAACCCTCTTCTCAATCTCAACCCCACCTACATACATTTAGAAACCATTCTGTAAACTTTTGAACTATTAATTCTTCCTTACAATAGGCAATATAGCTTCATTTCTTAGATCTGGAGAGATTCTTATAGTGCTCAAGAATAAAGTATCGAATTTGCCCTTGAAATTTGTATTTATAGTTATTATTTGATTTTGATGCAATTTATTTATCTGAGCAAAGCCAAAAACATCATTAGAACCTAATCCTACAAACATGCCCTTTAAACTGCTTTGATTGAAGATTGTGAATCTACCAGATATCTCTATCACATCATTTATATCTGATCTAAACACAATCATTTTATTATCAGCTCTCTTTGCAAATAATATATTTGAGGATAATCTTTGAACAATTTCTTTTAATTCAATGTCAGATAGATTATTCTCATAAAAATCTCCCATAAAGCTCAGCTTGATCCTCTTTAATCCAATTCTCAAATCCTTCCCATCTTTTAAAAATCTAAAGTACTGGCTCAGCCTTCTCTCACTTCTTTCAGAAAGACTCTTTACAACTCCCTCAGGCTTATCTGCAGAGATCACTATAGGAGCATTATCAAAATCCTTGAACCTTTTGAACAATTCTTTATCTATCTCTTTAAAGCAAATGACAATGTCAGGTTTAAGCTCATGAACCATATCGATCTTATAGTCCATGCCCTCATCAGTAACATAGCCATCAGTATTTATTATGCACAAATCATGCTCTCTCTCTTCTATATAAGAAATAGTCTTCTTCATTCTTTTTATTATCAAATCTCTAACATATCGAGGAGAAGTGAATCCTAAAAAGCCAAATATTTCTGCTCTTAAATCTCTAAGATCATAAATCTTATTCCTTACAATTGTAGCCCCTATACAGCCTGGTGGTGCTAAGTCGCCTTGGCCTATATCTCCATCTATGATTATAACCTTTAAACCTCTCATTAAAGCTATATTGACTAGATAAGATGTGAGAGTAGATTTTCCTGAGTCTGTTTCTCCTATTATCATCAATTTCCTTTTACCTGATTCAAAATTTGTGAAGACTTTTTCTTCTAAATCTTTCCATATTCTCATACCAACTTTATCATGAGTTATCCAGCTCTCACCCTTTTCTCCCAAAGCCACTATCAAAGAAACATCTTCATCAGCTTCAAAGGGTAGAACTTTGTTCTTTCTTACAACTATCTTATCGCCAATCTCTATATGGATGCCTAAAACAGAAGAGCCCTTACTCTCAGCCTTAACTGATGCTGGACCTCTTACAAGTAAAACCTCGCCCTTATTTAGCTTGTATGATTTAGTCTCCAAAGTACCTTTTTCCTTGCCTAAGAGCTATGATCATAGCCGATCTTTGATCTCTTACAACTTTCTTGCTGGGCTTTATTTTAGAGAGGGAGGATGTTCCTCTTTCATCCACTAGCTCGATTATTGTATTCTTAAGGCGCTTTGATAGCTCATTGGCTATCTTCTCTGCCATCTCTGGTTCACCATTGCCAATTCTGATGATCTTCTTTTTGGCATGAGTGCTCATCATCAATCTTACAACTTTGGCTATAGTTTCATCTACAGAATTTAAAACATCTCCCATCAACTCTTTTTGCCTATAATAGACAGCTATGCCTATCCTCTTTCCAGGATCGATGCCTATGATTATGGATTCATCACTATTGCTGTAAAGATTATCGATGATCCTCTCCTTAGCAAGATAAGGGTCTTTACTCAACTCTTCCAAAAATAGGACTTTATCATGGCTTATCAGATTCTTCTCTTTCTCGGTGGTTATGACGAGCCTTACGCTTGGACTCAAAACCTCTCCTGGCATTACATTATGGAATTTTAGCCCCATCTCCTTCAGCATATTCATGATTCTGTAGTAAGCCCTACCGTCAAGGGTCATTACGGCTATTTCATGGGGCAAAATATCACCATAGAGATGCTATTGCATCTAATTAGATGATTATAGGTAAGATAAATGTGTTACACTCTAACAAACCTTCACGTATACGCTTTGATTTTGTGAAAGATAAGTAGAGTTTGTATTCGTCCAACCTTTTAAATTTCAGTAATTTTTATACCTTTAGTGCGGGATCTCAAGCCAAACTGCAGGTTTGTTTCCGACAGCCCATCCATCATGTCCAGGAGGTACCACCCCTATATCGCCTGGACCAAATTCTTCTTCCTTCCCGTCACTCATGCGTGCGTGTAACCTCCCAGAGATCACATAAATAAGGTGGTGTTTTTGACAGCTTTCAGTCTTTACAACTGACTTCAGGTGTTTTGACCATCGCCATCCAGGTTCTGCGGTGACTCGTTGAAATGTGAGACCTCCGACTGTAACAACCTCAACCTTTAACTTCTCCCCCGGCTTCGTAGTATTATCTGGCCTGTCTAGACTCTTTTTCTCGATAGTTATCATATTCTCTCACTATCTTTTATTTATTTGATTATAATAAAAGTTTTGGTTAAGACGAACAAAAGGGTTAATTGATTGTTAAAATATGAAAGGAAATAGATGGTCTTTTCGAATCGTGAGAGCCTCATAGAAGTGATGGAAAAGTTGCCTTTAGGAGGCACTATATCTATAGAACCTAATGATTGTTCATTGATACTGGAAAGATCGGCTTTGAATGTGATTTTAAGCGAGGATAGCTTCATCAAAACATTGTTCATTGCCAATACAGTAGATACTGCTTTAAAGGAAGGGTCAGTAGTTTACATTGATTTTGATACCATCTTTTCAGCCTTTTTGAATTTAATCATTCATGATACCAAAAATTTGGATAATTTGCTCATCTTAAGACCTGATATTGAAGATGTTGAGAAGAATATGGCTTATGCTTGCTCTCTCTCCTCACCTTATGTAAAGCTCATAATATTAGATTCTATAACTACCCTATACTATCTTCTTGATAGTAAGGCACCATCAGATGTCAACAGAAAGATAAGCGTTTATCTGAGTTTATTACAAAGTTTAGCGAAGAGATTCAATATGCCTATTATAGTAACAAGCATGATAAGGGCGAAGAGAGTTAAGCAAGCTGAGCCTTGGCTCACTTCCCCAACAGGTGGTAGAGCTTTGTTAAAATCCAAGACAGTTTTAAAGTTGAATAAAATCTTTGATCATATAGAGATCAACGTAATAAAGCATGAGAATAACGCATTTATTAGCAAAACCTTCAAACTACCTATAAGACTAGAGTGAGCATTAAGAATTGGCTAAGAATATGAGTGTTAAATACATACCTATTCATTTGAGTGTGAAGAAGAAAAGATTCGACCTATTTAAGACTATTTTAGATGAAGTGGAAAAAAATGGCGAAAGATTGGAAGATGGAGATATTATAGTGATATCGAGCAAGTTTGTGGCTATGTCAGAGGGTAGATTGGTAAGATTATCAGATGTAATCCCAAGCCCTGAGGCTGAAGATTTGGCATCAACGACTCACATGCCAAGCAATCTTGCTGAGTTAATATTGAGAGAGGCTGATTCTGTCTTTGCAGGGATGCCTGGCTTCGCTTTGTCTATAAAGGATGGTGTTTTCACTCCTAACGCTGGGATAGATAGATCTAATGTGCAAGAAGGCTGGGCTATACTCTACCCAAGAGTGCCCTTTAGAAAGGCTGAGATGCTGAGAAGAAGAATACTCTTAGAATCTGGGAAGAAGGTCGGGATAGTGATAACAGATAGCAGATTGTTACCATTAAGGTCAGGCACAACTGGGATAGCTATAGGAGTGGCTGGCTTTGATCCAGTCAAGGATGAGAGGGGAAGAAAAGACCTTTTCAACAACATATTAAGAGTTACTTTACGTGCTTTAGCTGATGATATAAGTGCAGGGGCTCAATTGATAATGGGAGAGGCTGATGAAGGGACACCTATAGTCATAATTAGAAATACTGGTATAAAATTACATGATAAGCCCATAGATCATGAGCAGATGACTGTTGATTATGATGAATGCCTATATGTAAGAGGACTAGCATATAAAAATCGATCTATCTTCGAAGGCAAATCTAGCCAGTTCTTTAATAAGAAAAATAGTAAACAAAATTATATGTAAGGTTGAAGTGATATAACCAAATTATTTTTATTCTACCTTCTTTTTGGTCAAAAAATGGAATTGCCTTTCGAAATAGTTTGTGATAATTGTGGTGCATCTTTGTACTCTGGGATGGATCTAAAGTATGCAAGTAAAATTTTGAAGCTCTACAATGGTAGGTGCAAAAAGTGTGGCGAGCCCTTGTCTCTTCGAGATTTTATAGTGGAGATAGAACCGATAGAAAAATAAAAAGTAAAATGCCATATAGTGAGGATTTTATTCCTAAATTGAAATCATTTTGATGATTCAGCAGGTGATTCGATGAGATACACTTTATTGATAGCAGAAAAGCCAGACGCTATGAGAAAGATAGGAGAATCTTTGGCAGAGGATGGAACTTTAAAGAGAATTGTAACTGATCAAGGTGTAGATTATTATGAATTTATAAGAAATAATAAGAGGCATTTAATTGTAGCAGCAGTAGGGCACCTCTTCAACTTAAGCCCTATTGAAAGAGGGAAGTGGGTTTATCCTATTTTTGATGCTGAATGGAGACCTAGCTTTGAAGTAAGAAAGCAATCAAGCTTCTCTAAGAGATATTTTGAAGCCATAAAAGATGTGGCAAAAGATGCATCAGATTTCATTGTATGCTGTGATTATGATACAGAAGGGGATGTTATAGGCTCAAATATTCTGAAGTTTATATGTGATGCCAAAGATGCAAAGAGAATGAAGTTTAGCGCAATGACGAGAGAAGAGCTTATAGATTCTTATAAGAATATGTCGAATCATTTAGACTTTGGTCAGATAGAAGCTGGCTTGACTAGGCATTGGCTGGATTGGCTTTGGGGTTTGAACTTAACTCGTGCCTTGACTTTAGCTATGAAGAACCAGGCAGAGAAAGGTTTCAAGATTCTCTCAACAGGCAGAGTGCAAGGTCCAACATTAGCTTTACTTTTAGAAAGAGAGTTAGAGATAAGAAGATTCGTTTCAAAGCCATACTGGCAGTTAGAGTTACATTGTAAAGTAGATGATAATGAAATAATAGCTATGCATGAGAAAGGCCAATTTTGGGATAAGGATGAAGCTGATAGAGTATTAAAAGAGTGTAAAGGAAAGGATGTGATAGTAAAGGATATTGCCAAAAGACAGTATAGGCAAATGCCTCCTTACCCATTCAATACAACAGATTTACAGTCTGAGGCTTACTCTCAATTCAAATTCTCTCCTTCTCAGACCCTTGATCTTGCGGAGAGCTTGTATCAGATGGGTGCCATATCTTACCCAAGAACATCGAGTCAGAAGTTGCCTATAGGAATAGGTTATGAAAAGATATTGAGGGCTCTATCATCTATAGAGTATTACAACGAACTATGTAATGATCTTCTAAAAAGGAGTAAATTGATCCCTCATGAAGGACCTAAAGAGGACCCTGCCCATCCTGCCATATACCCAACTTCTGAAGTCCCAGACTTAAGAAAGCTCACTGCTCAGCAGAGGAAAGTCTATGATTTAGTTGTAAGAAGGTTCATGGCTACTTTTGCTGATCCTGCTATAAGAGAGAGTATAAACTTGACTTTAGCCATAAAGGAGAATAATTTTATAGCAATAGGGAGGAGGAATATTTCATTAGGCTGGGCAAGATTTTACTCTCCTTACACTACTCTTGAAGAGCAAATTTTGCCAGAGGTTAAAATAGGTCAAAGGTTGGAGAATTTGAAGATAGATATGCTTGAGAAATGGACAGAGCCTCCAGATAGATATAGTCAAGGGTCTATTATAAAAGAAATGGAGAAGAGGAATCTTGGCACTAGAGCCACAAGGGCTGAGATACTTCAAACTCTTTATGGGAGAAATTACATTTCAGGAAAGAGCATAAAGGTCACAAAATTGGGCGAGATGGTCACAAATGTGTTAAGAGATTTTTGTCCAAGGATAATAAGCGAGGAATTGACAAGAAATTTTGAGGAAGAGATGGAGCTTGTAATGCAAGAGAAGAGAAAGAAGGATGAAGTAATCGAAGAAGCTATAGATTTCTTGATGGAGATTCTTAACGAGATAAAAAGAAATGAGAGAAGGATGGGAGAAGCATTGTTAAAGGGCTTGATGGATTCTAGAGAAGAAGAGAGAAGGCTTGGTATATGCCAGAAATGCAAAGGAGAACTAAGGATTATCAGATCAAGAAAAAGCGGAAAGGTATTTGTAGGATGTAGTTCTTACCCTAATTGCAAAAATTCATACCCATTGCCACAAAGCGCAAAGATAACTCCTTTAGGTAGAGTATGTGAAAAGTGCTTAACCCCAATAATTCAAGTCAATAGAAAAGGGAAGAGAACTTTTACTATGTGCCTTGATCCTAAATGCCCAACGAAGTCAAACCTTTCAAATAAGAATGCATCTAAAATACAAGGTGTTGATAATGCTTAAAACTAAGAAATTCATAATGCTTAATATCATTTAGCGTTTGGAGGGAATAGAATGGGGATAAAAAAGAGATTTTTAGGCTTTTACTACATTGTTTTAGAAAGGATAAAGCAATTAATAGGCAAGAAAAGGCTCATTAGATTATACAGTATATTTAGCCTAAGAAGATTAATAGAAATAGCCTATATGCTTGCTCTTTTATTTTTATTCGCTGGCATAATAAATGCCTTATTGGAAGGTCAATATTACTCCGACTATACAATCGTACCCTCTTTCAGAATTCAAAGCCTTGTGGAGACTTTTTTGAACCTTTTCGCAATTATAATTGGTACATCAGGAATCTATCTTATGTATTTAGGTGGGAGAAGGACTGGTGCAAAAAAAGCACCAAGTCTTTACGTTATATCAGGCTTGACTGTTCTTATAATAAGCGTACTCATCTGGCTATTTATAATAGGTGTAAAAGGCGGGTAAGTTCCCATTATAGAGTGTATGGCATTGCCTAACTCATTATGATAAGACTAGTGAATGAGAGTTATTCCTTTGTCCCAGTTATCTTCTCCCACAATTTATGATGAGCATCGGCTTTTTGTCTAAATTCCTGAGCAATATCTTGATATCCTTCTTCCAAGAATACGTTGCTTTCTTCCATCTCCCAAGCTATTAAGAATGATAAAGCATCAGCTATAGCATGCCTTTCTTCCTCAGTCAGTCTTTGAAACTTAATCTTAGGCATCTTCATCTTACTTATCTCATCCCGAGTTTTCCTTAGCTTTTCCCTGCTTAATCTCATGCTTCATACCTCCATTTTACTTAACAATAACCTAATCCATCCCTTTTCATTCTTTGCATATCAAGATTACTTCTTAGCCTTCCTCCAGTAGTGCTTTAATCTAATGATCTTATGTATTTAACAATAAAATCTCTCTTCTCAATAGCCTTTTTAGCATTCTCTTCAACTTTAACCTTCAACTCATCAAGACCATAAGGTGCTTCTTCACCTACTACCTTCTTTATCCTTGTATAAGCTGATTCTCTGAACTTTAAATTCAAGTCCTTCTCTCCTTCAGGAGTAATCAAAGCTACTTTAGGCATGCCATCTTTAACGAATCCAACCTTTCTTATTCTTACTCCAGCTCTTCTAACCTCTTCTATTATTTCTTTAACGTAATCTTCATGAGTGAATATCATCAAAGCATCTAAAGAAACGCCAAGATAATCTATGCCTCTACTCTCAAGCAACTCTAAAACATTATGATTGACCAAGCTTCTAATCTCTTTTTCATCGAAGTAAAGGGCTATATTTGATAGCCTTGAAATCTCAGTTGCATCTCCTCTTATACCTCCATTTGTAACATCTGTCATAGCATAAATCTTCTTGATCAAACCTGAATCCAACAATGCTCTACATGCCTTTACGAATTGAATATTCAAAGTTTCTAAAATCAAATCATGCCTTCCTGAGTATATGGCTGCTGTGCAAATTGTACCTCCACCAGAACCCTCTGTCATCAATATAGCACTACCAGGCTTTACTTTATGCCTTGCAGCAAGCATAGATTCATCTTCAGCTATACCAAAAGCTCCAACACAACCAGTCATCCTATCACCTATTACCATGTCTCCACCAATTCTCAGTGTGCTACCTGTCAAGATAGGAGTATTAGTGAGCATAGATACAGCGCTAACCCCTGCCTCAAAGTCGAAGAGTTTTCCAACATCTCCATCATCAGCAAGATGAAGATCTATGAACATGCCAACAGGTTTAGCTCCTTTAACGTAAACATCTCTTAAAGTGGCTCTAGATGCATGAAAGCCAGCCAAGAAGGGAAAATCGCTAAGCCTAGAGTGCATACCATCTACAGCAGCAACTAAAACTCTTCCTTTTACTTCTATGGCTCCTGCATCATCATGATATAATGGATATAGTAATGCTCTACTGCTAGTAGGCTTTCCTGCTATCTCAGCCAATTTTCTATGAACAAAGAAGTCTCCCTCTCCCCTTGAGCCAACTCCCATTAATCCCATATTAACTCTTGATTTTGCATAATCTATTATTAATTTCACAATATTTGATTTTGGAATATTGCTAGAATCTTTAACTTCATCTATAATGGCATTGGCAATTCTTTCAGCAGATTTATTGCTTAGATTGTCTTTATAGATTAATATTTCATCTATTAATCTATTCTTCACTTCTTCTATTCTCATTCCTTTAGCTATCAGCCTTCTAGTCAAGCCTTCAAGATCAGACAAAAGTATCAAGATTGGATTGGCTTTTCCTTGATTTATGTATTACGTAATAGCATAGTTCTTAAGTTTCTAATTCATATCAATGATGAGATAATGAAAAGATTGAAGGGCATGAAGATTGATGAGATGCTAAAGGCAATAAATGATATAGAGAAGAAGATAGGCTTCAAATTGTCAGATGTTCAAAAGATACTGCTTACTACTGATGGCTCAGTTACAAGAATATTAGAAGTCTTGACTAAAAAGTCTGTTGTGATAAAAACAAAGATTAAAACATCTATAAAGGCTGATGAAGATTTGGCTAAAGATTTGAAGATAAAATCTGGAGAGATTGTGAACTATAGAGTGGTTCATTTAAAGAACCCTGATGATAAGGCATTGATATTTGCAAGGTCATGGACTCCTATTATGGGATTAAATGAAAATATAAAAAGAGACTTGACTTCAGCAGACATACCTATAGGTAAGATTTTAATTAAGCATAAGATTGAGACAAGAAGAGAGATAACATCTATTAAAATTATTAATGCTGATGATGAAATTGCAGAGGCTTTTAATATAAAATTTGGAGATTTGATGCTATCTAGATACTATAACATAATACATGAGGCTAAGATGCTTATAAGGATAAATGAAGTATTCCCTGTATCGAGCTTCCTTTAATAGATGCTGAAACGCCCACAATATGTTAAAATATTAAAAAGCTGAAAAAATCTGGAGAAATATAGACTCAAAGTTACTTGAAGCTTTAAGAAAGAATTTCGTAAGCTCGATATCCAGCTTTACTTAGTGTGGAGAGCTCCTATCGCTGAATGCTTAATAGATTTTATGACTGCCTACTGCTAAAAACTCTATTTCTTTTCTTTCAAAATCTACCCTGTATATCAATCGATACTTCAATCCCACTTCACATGAATAGCATCCTTTCCATGGTCCGTGAAGCATATGCCCCTCTTTCCTTGGATTGCTGCTGGCTAACAACCTTTCTATGGCAGTCGCTACTCTTCTCTTTGTTTCTTCGTCGAGTCTCCCGTAGCCTCTCTTGAAGGTTCCCGCAAACTTGGCGGTCCAAAAAGAATGCACTTTAAATCCCAGAGCTTAGGACTTAAGCCACTCCAGCGCTTCTTTGGCGCTTCTGAACCTCATCACCTTTCCTTCACGAATCTCCTTCAAACCTTCAGCAATGTCTGCTTGAAGCTCTTTGCTAGACATCACTTCTAGAGTCGCCCAGATTTCATCCTCCGGAACGCCTTCCTTCATAGCCTTCATTACAAATCTAACCATCTCATTAAATGTCTTTTTTTCAATAAGCAAAGCTGCTTCGACCATGCCAATTACCTTATCTGCATCTAAGTATGTTTTCTTCCCAGCATATATTATTTTCCCACACTTTTATAATGTAGACTCAGAAAGCCTCTTCGAGGAGAACTATCAGGTAAATGGAGTATAAGGATAGGAGATTATAGGATTATTACGTAATATATGAAAATGAGAAAACTATCATACTCTATAACTTAAGGAATAGAAAATTAGCATATAGATGATCCTTCGTTTATAATGCTCAGGGAGATTCTTGATGGACTTTCTAGCTCTCTGGGAGGTGATTATTTGAAACAAATAGTTCAGCCTAGCTCTTTAATTAAGTCTTCAAGATTTACGCCAGAGCCTTTGGCTATTTCCTTTCGAGCTTCTTCAAGCTCCTTCAGGGAGGAGAAGCCGAATGTCCTTTTGATTTGGTTAATGTCTCGAGCTTCATGACTTCTACTACTTCTATGGCTGTTACATCCTCTGTCTTTGCATCTCTAAAGAGATGGATCAGAGGGTGTACTGGCTCTCCGAACTCAGTTTCGCTTGGTTCCTTGAACCTCACGTGCAGAACATCCTCTCCTGGCACGAGCGATACCTCGATCACTTCTGTTGGGAGTCTGATGCCTGTTAGTGTCTCTGCGTTAGAGAGTATTCGCTTGATATTCAAATCTAATAAAGACGTTGTACCCATTTCTTTCTCCTTAACCTGTAGTAGGTCTTTGGGCTTATTAAGTATGCTGTCTTTACTGTATCATTAAGAACTACTATATTGATATAAAGCTCATCGATTTTCTTCAGGAAATACTTAACGGATATTATTCAAAGAAAGTTTTTAAACAAAGTCTTCTTAAATGGTGATGGTGATGGAAGTGGTAAAAATAGATAGCCAAGGAAGAATAATCATTCCAAAGTCTTTAAGAGAGAAGAAAGGATTGAATGATGAAGTTGAGATTTTGGAGATGGAAGAGGGCATAATTCTAAGACCTAAGAAGGATAAGAGTTGGGATGAGATACTTTCTAAGAAGATCAAAGTTGATTGGAGCAATGCTCTTACCGTATCTTTAGAGAGTTTATCGATTGATGATATAATCCTTGGATGATGTAAATGCTGAAGAAAGTACTGGATACTAATATTATCGTTTATTCAATCTTAGAGGATCATCCAGCCTCCCAAGTCTGTGATTCACTGATAAGAGACAAAAGATACTCTTTTTACACCACTACTTTGACGCCTTTCGAGGTCTATTTCGTCTTGAGAAGGATTTATGGTGTTGAGAGAGAGGAGGCATCCAGTAAGGCTCTTTCACTCTTCAAGTCTCCCTTAATTTTCACAGAAATAAGGCCTCAGGATGCCAAAGTAGCGCTGAAAAGATGTATTGACTACGATTTGGATGTCAATGATAGCCTACTAATCCAAGCATGCTTAAACTCAGGTATACCTTCTCTAGCCTCTGATGACCGAAGACTTCTAAAGATAAGCGAAGTGGAAGGGATTCATCCACAATCCCCCATTCAAGAAGAACATCGTGAAAAGATGCAAAAATGGGAAAAGGAAAAGCTACTTCTGAGTGGTTTACCTCGTATCTTAAAGAGAATCCATATTTGGCTTGGAAGAATTAACCCTCAAGTCGCCCAGCAATTCTTAGAATCTACGGGAGAACTCCGCCATCTTCCATAACAAGAGATAACATCTATTAAGATTATTAATGCTAATGATGGAATGACTGATGCTTTTAATATAAAATTTGGAGATTTGATGCTATCAAGATATTATAACATAATACATGAGGCTAAGATACTATAAGGATAAATGAAGCATTTCCTATATCTAGCTTCCTTTGAGAGGGACTCCCGTTCAGGTTTAATATGTTAATGCTGTATGTGCTGTCTCTGAAGGGTTAGCGTTTGGTCAGTAGTTTTTCAACTTTTTTAATAAATTTTTTAACTGCTTGGGCGCTTGCTTTTACGGCTTCAAGTGTCATGGCGTTCTCGTAGAAGTTTTGGTGTAAGTAGTTTGCTGCAGCGAAAAATGTGAGGATTTCGGGGTCGCCCAGCTCAGAACTTAGCTTTGTTGTGAAGCTCCATAAATCAGCGTGAGTTTTTAGTTCTAGTCCCCTCTGCACTGCTACAGCCTTAACGATTTCTGCCGAGGCGCCCCAGAGCTTCTCGCTAGCCTGTGCTGAATCGCCCTTAACTAAGAGGCTCTCTCCCTCTTCAAGGTATTTACGGTTCAAATCCAAGTAATGCTTAGCCCTTTCCATGATCATTTACTGCTTTTCTTATCTCTAAACTTTCATATAAAATATACGTAATAGATGAAAATGAGAAAACTATCATACTCTATAACTTAAGGCATAGAAAATTGGCATATAGATGACTATGCAATTCAATTAAAGCAAGCAAGGAGCAATTCTACTAGAATTAGGAATAAAGAGATAGATGAGGAAGGGCATAAAATTAGATAGTAAAACGCTATTGATTAAAAAAATAATGGAGGAGTTTAGGTTACTCTATTATGAACGATACATAGTCATTGTATAATACTATCGTTTTCCATGTTCCCGTGGTGTCATAGATGCACCATGCGTGTGCGTCCTTTACGAAGAATTTCACATCATAAGTTCCAGGAGGCAAGACCTTGTAGAAGTCTCCCCCATAGTTGCCTTCATCATCCGTTATGATTAACCAGAAGTCGCAAAATTCTTCAGCACCCCAAGCACCGCCAGGAGTTGTTCCCCAATTAGTATGAGTGGGGGCGTCATAGTCGTAGAAAATAATGCCAGCAGCATAATATTCGCTAGGCGTCCCAGGCATATCTGGTTTACCATTAATGCATAAAGTGTATTCGTGGTTTGGCTCTAGTCCTCTAACTTGGATTACTCCCTTGAATCCATCTCCTGTCTTGAAGTACTTAACCCATCCTGATGATCCTTCAATATGTTTTCCCCACTCAGCGGGAGCTGCCCCCAACTCTGCGACATTGTGATTTTCTCCAGGTGCCGGAACTCCTCCTTTGTAAGCTACTACAGGTACTGCGACTACAACCATCGACATTAGAAACATTGCAACAGCGAAGATTGACAGTACCTTTCTATTTACTATTGCTTCCATTTTTCAATTTACCTCCTAATAATATTGGGGAGCTATCATCGCTTTCGCTTTAACGGGGGCTGATCCCCTTTTAGTCCCCCGAACTATCTGATTACGATCTAAATCAGACATGCTAATGGTAAATCAGCAAGGGATAATATGACAATTGGGTAACACATGGCACCTTTTTGTACCAAATGGAGCATCAAATTTAGAAATTCTTAAATCCTTTAAAATTATATTGGCTAAGACTGAGCTGAGGCTTATTTCATTAGAAATAATCTGTAATTGTGGTAAGAGTTTCATAGCAGAGGATTTAGAGCCAGAGTGCCCATACTGTGATAAGAAGTATTCTATTCAAATTTATGGTAGCTCAAAGGGAATAGAATTGAAGATAACTCAAATCGAATAGGATTAGCAATCATCTAAAATGATAGACATACGCTCTATTTTAATTGACCATAAGAATTATTAGATAAATTCATCATTTGTGATAGTATGAAAAAGAGTTCATTGACAGAACTAATGAGAGTTGAGCTAAATCATATAAGATTTAAAGTTTATTGTAAATGTGGAAAGGATTTCATAGCTGAAGACTTTGAGCCAGAGTGTCCATATTGTGATAGAATATATCAAATAAATATGGTCAATAATAAAAATGAATTAAAAATATCGATATTTGATTAAAAGCTACTTTAAGAACTTCTTGAATATGGATGCCTTTTGAGATAGTTTATACAATTTTATATTTGGGCTAGTATAAACAACTTCAAGGGCACCATTATCGACTAAAAAGTCCAAGTACTTTGATAAGTTCTTATGGCTCATCCCAACATTTCTAGCTATCTCTCTAATTGATGCACAATCTCTATGAGATAAGAACTTTAAGATCAAAAATTTTGTATTATCTCTAAATATTTTCTCATGTAAATCAGAAAGCTCTTTAGCCTCTGAATTCTTAAGCTCATTAATCGCCAATCCAATTATTAAAAAAATAAGATAAATAAAATCTTTTCCATTAAATCACTTATGGGTAAGAGATAGATAAAGGAATGAAAGTTGTTGAATTGATCATATTTATCAAATTTTTTAAATGTACTGGTAATGTAAAAATCTAGAATGAAAATTCTCACTCAAATCCTAATTCAAATACTATCTGGTTTGATGCGTGTTAAGCCCGGTACTTTATCGTATGCTTGGTCGAAGGAGACGACTTTTCCGTCAAGGTTCAGTGCAGTGGCAGCATAGTGTGAGTCGAAGAATGTTAGGTTTAGAGTCTGTCTTAGATATACGCTTGCGACAGCCACATCTGGCGTTAATTCAACATACTCTACGTTTGGTAAGGCTGCCAACGCTGCTAAGTCTTCTAGAAGTTTGTACTCCATTTTTTCGCTTCGGTATATTAGCTCCATTTCTATAAGGCTTACACTGGAGATTTCCACTTTAATTTCTCCTTTTTGTAGTTTTTGGAAGATTCTTTCAGCAACCACATGGTTAGGATCGTACTCGTTTAGATATGAGAAGATGGCGTCGTTTTCTAGTAGTGGCATATGTTTAGCTCCTTTCTTCCTCTGCTACTTTTTGAGCGGTTAGTTCTGCTTGTTTTCTTAGCTCTTTAAATGATTTCTTGGTATTAAATGCGCCATGAAGGACTCTTAGCGGGTCTGAGGGTAGTGGGATTATTTTAAGATGATCTCCAGCATTTATAATGAGTACTTTTTTCCCTATGTTAAAGGATTGTCTAATCTTCTTGGGTAGCGTCAGCCTTCCTTTGTTATCGATCTCTAGAATGCTCATTTCCACTTAGGCATTATTTTAAACATTGTGGGATTTAAACTTTTTTAGAATCTAAGTGGGTCTAAAGACTTTTTGTAAGGCTACACAATAAGTTACAAAAGTATAATATAAAGCCACATCGATTCTAAAATGAGGAAAGAATGTCATGGGTACGCTGAGGACCACTAAATATAGCTTAGATGAGCTCGCTGCGAAGGGTGAAGATATTTATAATAATATACGGGATGAGGTGGAAGAAAAATATCGAGGGCTATTTATAGCAATAGAAGCAGACAGCGGCGATTACACCATCGCCCAATCTCCTTTAGAGGCTGTGGATAAAGCTCGTGAAAAACACCCAGAAAGCGTTTTTTACGTGAAGAGAATAGGATACAGGGTAGCCAGAATCCTTTACTGAGGCTACACACTTGACAACCATCGAAGGACACATTGACGAACTTTTATGCCCAAGACTTAAAATTAAAGTGGCAGGCTTAAGAGGAACTATTGAACTTGAAGCCATAGTGGACACGGGCTTCAATGGAGACCTGTGCATACCCATAACCCTAGCCGTTCAAATTGGGCTAATCCTTGAATATGTCCATGAAGTTGAGCTGGCCGACGGCTCTAGAAAAAGAGTCCCCGTATACTCATGTAATGTTGAACTTAACACTCTAAAACGACGAGCTGAGGTAATATTAACTGATGGAACAGATGCCTTGATCGGAGCGAACATGCTGAAATCCTCAAGCATGACCATCAACTATAAAGAAAGAAAAGTTACCATAACCTTTCATTAACATTTTATCCAACTATGTCCTTAAAACTTAGCACTTTTATGCCATACTCCTTTCTTATTAATTCCATATTGAGTGAGATTAATGAATCTTGTGGCTACTATCACGTAATCTATATAGTCTGGTATTATTTTCACGATAATATTAATTAATTCTTTGATTAAAAGAAATGACTATGATTAGAGTAAAAACGCCATCAAGGTTGCACATAACCCTCATTGACTTAAATGGTAATCTAGGAAGAATAGATGGTGGAGTTGGTATAGCATTAGAAGAGCCAAGCATTACTCTAGAAGCAGAGCTTATAGATAGTGGTATAATAGTTGAGGGAGATGATAGTGGTAGAGCTCTTGAGGCAGCAAAAAGAACCTTAAAGAATTATGATTTAAAAGGTGGATTGCATATAAGAATTCTTGAAAAGTATGATGAGCATATCGGTCTTGGTTTTGGCACTCAGTTATCATTAGGGACTGCTTTTGCTATAACAAACTTACATAGAATTCATATTAGCCCTAGAGAGTTGGCTGAAATTGTTGGAAGAGGCGGGACATCAGGGATAGGTGTTGCTGCCTTTGAGGCTGGTGGTTTCATCATCGATGGAGGGCATACATTTGGTGCTAATAAACAGAAGCAAAAATTTCTTCCATCATCAGCCTCCAAAGCTCCTCCTCCCCCAGTGATCTCAAGATTAGATTTTCCTGATGATTGGTTAGTAGTTTTAGCCATGCCAAGATTAAATAAAAGAATTCATGGCTCAATTGAGGTCGAGCTTTTCTCTAAATACTGTCCAATACCTATCGATGAAGTTCAAGCTTTATCACATATAATCCTTATGAAGCTCTTACCCTCAGTTGCTGAGAGAGATATATCTGAGTTTGGAGATGCTATATCAAAAATACAAAATATAGGCTTTAAGAAGATAGAAGTGAATCTTCAATCTGATAAAGTGAAAGAGATTATGAAGATAATGGCTGAAGCTGGTGCTTATGGTGTAGGATTAAGCTCTTTTGGACCTACTCTTTACACAGTCGTTGATAATGAGAAAAAGGCTTACATAATAGCTAAAGCTGCTGAAAAAGGTATGAGAGAAATAGGGGGAAAAGTATTGATAACAAAGGCAAGAAATAAAGGAGCTGAGATCCTAAAGTAAAGCGGAAAATTGCTTGTAATGCTCTATAATTCTTCTATTCAGCTAAAACATTTGCTAAACTAAAAGAATCTTCTTCAATGAACTTAGCTTTCATTGCTAAAACTTTAAGATGTCAGCTTCAATATTGCTTTTGCTAAGTCTCCATTCGATTCAGCCAAAGCATTTGCTGCAACTTCTCTTGATACATTAGCCTGCTGAGCAACCAAAAGAATATCCTCTTCAGTGAACTTAGGTGCCTCTATAACCCTCTCCTCAATGGATTCTCCCATGACTTGAAATACTCTAACCCCTTTAGCCTTCATCTCAGATACATTAGGATTTTTTATGATTATATCCTTGCTACTAGTCCTTATGATTACTTCTTTCACTTCTTGTATTGGCTCAATATCAACACCCATCCTCTCCAGCATTCTTCTAGCTTGTCTATCGCTGATCTTCATTTAATCTAATAATTAGACTATATCATTATAAGTTTTTATGCCTTTTCTGACCTTTACTGCAACTCCTGATTTGAAATTTCTCATCATCTTAGCTGATAGCAAAGCTTTACCAACAGCTATTACATTGCCATCAGTATCAACGATAACAACTTCAGACTTAGGCTTTATTCTATCTCCACAGCTTAAGACATGCTTTGCAAATACTGATCTTCCCATTGCTATGAAATCTTTTGCCTCATCCTTTACTACTACACAATTTTCAGCAAATTTAGGATTTTTTACTAACAATTCTGCTCCATGAATAGTTAATGCTATGCTTCCATCAGAACGAAAAGTTGCTATTAATTTATCATCCAATAATACACTCTTTATCTTGCCAGTCCTTTTAGAGTAAGTGAAATTTAATCTATCTATTGGGATGATTTGGCTTATACCCTTACCAAACAGGTAATCAATGATCATCAAGAATTTCTCTTTTGAGTTCAAAGCCTAATGGATATGGTTTAGAAGCTATTAAGGAATTTTTCATTCACTCTCAGGTGGCATGAGGAGTTTTATCTTTAAGGCATGCTCTATCTTCCTTGCCAATAAATCATCAGGCTTGAGCTTACCGCTCTCTAATAGCTTTATTACAGATGGTTTTTCATTTATCTTGTGTCCAAGTTGCTCTTGAGATAAGCCAAGCTTCTCTCTTGCCTGCTTTATCATTCTATTGTAATCATATCTTAGCTCTAGCAAAGGCTCTTTTAATGGATGGCTAGAAGGCATGGGCTTCTGCATTATTGGCTTTACAGCTTTCTTCTCACGCACTGGTGATCCGAGCTTTGAGCATGAGCCACAGACTCTGAAAGTTGCACCTTCTATTTGAATAAGAAACGTTCGACCAGTTAAAGAACTACCACATATTTCACATTGCATTACCATTTACCCCTTCTTGAACAGGGTATTTGAAAATTTTGTGCATATGCAAACCTAACCTTCATCTGATTGAATTAGTACTTAAGCCTTAACTCGATTCTTTTAGAAAACATTTCTAAAATAGAATTAATTTTAATCTCTTATGCTCTCCAAAGTGCTTAAAGCTGACCAGATAGTTACACGGGCAAATGATGGCATGTTAGGGTCTTGAGAGATTTCATCGAGCATGCTTATGGCATTGGCAGCTCTAACACCTATGCTCAGCTTTGTATCTTGAAGCATGATTATGGAATCTTTGACTATCTTTCTTATGTTTCTTGGAGTAATAGTGCTATCTGCTACTGTTTGTAGTGTATTGATGGCTTTTGTAAGCTTTTCTTCATTCTCCTTATGCCTTTTAGAGCTCATAATCCTCACCCAAGGTTCTTATGATCATTATAAACCTGAATAAATAAGAATTATGGATAACAGCTTCATATTTAAATATTAAAGTTTACATATCAATCACTTCTAATATCAAATAGACCTTGACTGAAGCTAAGAAAGGAAAGATTAGTGATGCTATAGAGCTCATGAGAAAAGGAGCAACTCTACTAAAGGAGGCATGCCCAAAGTGTGGAGGACTTCAAGTTAGATATAAGAAAAGAGATTTATGCTTAAACTGTGATGATCTATCAGACATAAGTGCTATAGAAATTAGTTCTTTAAGTGAATTGACTACAAATTTAGGAGAGCTAGTGCTAAGCAAGATTCAGAGACTATATGATGCTTTAAGCAGAGAAGAGGATCTGGATAAACAAGAAAGAATAGCAAACCTAATCCTTCTATACATGGATATAATGGATAAGATAAAGAAGACTAAATAGAAAGTATAATAATGATTATTTAAGCGATTTTAAGATTATCGACAAAGCAAATTACAGAGGGATTTATGGAAGAAGGTCATAAGCAAGGGAGAGCTGAAGCGCTACCTGGCTAAGAGATGGAATGTCCAAACTATATTGCTAGGTAGGAAGAATAATATGTCGTCAACTAGCAGCCAATACTCCTACCCCTTTACGAATTTTCTAAATTATAGTTTCAGCACTTCCTCCAATCGAATGGATATCAGTTTCTTGCGTTCTATTAAAAACAATGGATAATTTTCTAGATCCCATAATTTTTCGGAGTCTGGAATTAAATGTACCGATAGCTTAGACTTATCCAGTGTAGATAAATAGGATCTTGGCGGTTCATTGAGTTTTGAAAGGTTTTCATCTCTGCCAAGGTAGCGTAAGTTCCCAATATCCCAAATCAGCTCCTCTTCAAATCTGCCATGTAACAAACTCTTCGGGAATATATGTTCAATGTTTGGCTTATTACCTGAATAAAGTGGTTGAAAATCGATCACTGCCCTCCTATGATATAATAGGTTTAGAATGAGTTTCTTGGACATCGTGGCGGACTTGCTCTTCTTGTTGAGAATGTCAAATTGTATGCCAGTAGCTCTTTTCATGTCAGTTCGCACAAATTCTTCTATTTCTGATTTGGGAAAAATTTCTTTGTTCTGATTGATAAGCTCGGTGCATTTGTCGATAAGATTATCTGGATTGCCACTGAAGTGCCTATTTAGCAATGTGATGCAAAGCCAAACGAAAATGATGCGCTTTTCTTTCTCATTTATTTTGCAATCTTTAACATAAGCGTAATAGATCATCGGAATTATGGCGTTATTGCTCGGTAATGCATCCTTTGAAGCAAGAGAGTTTTCTCTTAGAAAATCAACAGTCCAGCCTACGCTTGTTGTTATCTTAGGCCATTCTGCTTTGATTGCTTCGAGGTTCTTTTTGTTTTGACCCCGAAATTTGTCAGCGCTGTACTTCGCTCCGGTTCCAATAAGCGTCAAACATGTTTTTATAAGAAAATCTTTATCGAAACCGACGTCTACTTTGCTATTCATATCTTTCAAGAGGTCGGTAAATATCTGTTCAGATTCAAGCCAATCTACCTTTAGTATCGAAAATAGCAGGTCTGATTTTGAGAGAACGGTTCCACCAGAATTTGCACGAATAAAAATCTCGAGAATCCTATCTATATCAACGTTACCGTTTTCATCCAAGGTGTCTCTAACCACATAGGCGCGAAGTACTTTGTCTTCACGAAACACCTTTCTCAGTTTGTCAATGTTTCGTTCAATCAGCTCTTTATCTTTTTCACTGGGAGGAATACCAACAGATTCAAGTTGAGAGATTGCCCTTTTACGGATAACGTAGTTCTCTTCATCTGCATATATAAGATCTCTTAACAGTAACCATGTTGGTTTATGTAATGGATTCTTTTCATCAGAAAAATAAAAAGAATACAAAATGCCATTTTCATCCGGTTTTGTGCCGCTTAGTATATCGAAATATATAGATTGCCCGTCATATGTTCCCAGCAAGCTAAAGTACAATGATTGAAGACGTTGTTGACCATCGAGCACTAAGTATTTTATGTCATCACTAGGCTGCTTATCATACTCGAATTTTAGTGGTTCTTCTTTTGAATCATATGATTTAATAAAAAATCTTCTAACAAGTCTACATTTTGTATTCCACACCAGCATTTCCCCAATAGGGTATCCACGCATTATTGAATCGAGTAATAGACGAATCTGGTCTTTCTTCCAAACGAATGGTCTCTGCATATGGGGAAGGGCAAATACTCTCTGATCAATTTTACTGACCCATTCATAGATCGGGGCGTCAATACGATCTTGGAGGGATGGAATATATATCAAATCTTTAATTCTTACTCTCCTAAGCTTTTTAAACTTTAGCAAAAGTTACAAAAGAACGCAGAAAATCCCCTTTTTGCATACCTTCATCATGGATTTCTTCGCAGAGCAATCTGACTTTAGAGTATTGAACTAGAAATATAATGATGATTATTTAAGCAGTTTCAGATTCTTTGATAGTGAAGACAAACCTTGCACCAGAGAACTCCTCTGTGCCGATACGCTCCCATTTAATATCATAAGTTTTCGTAATTTGCTTTCCTATGATCTTTATCTTCAAAGGAAGTTGAGCGAATAATTCCTCAACTTTCTGAGGGTCTTTAGTCATGAGTAGACTTCGGCGTCTCTTCATTAAGTATTTAACTGCAACATTTTTATGCTCATGTCCTTCAACAGTTATTTTCTCTCTCCCATCATCTATGATGAAATTTCTTTTAGTCATCTAATCACATCTTAGGTTCTAAAGCTATTTTATCAAGGCTTCTTGTTAAAGTTTATCTTACCTTGATTCTACAAGCTCTTCAGCAAACTCTACTATATCTTTATGATCGTCTCTTGTCGAAAATCCCTAACACTTCTTTGAAATATTATGGCATCAGTTGCATTATGAATTATGATGATCTTAGTAAAAGATACTTGAGCAAAACTTTTAAGTCAAAGACTGGTTATAAATATTTAAGGAGTAGACAGGAATGAAAAGAATCCAGAGTTTAGCATTATTGGCTATAATGTTGATAGCATTCGCTTCAATGCTACCTTTGCTTGCATCAGCAAAAGAAGAACCTGTTTATCTGATGGTTGTTGAGTGGGGTGGGCGTCAGAAAGTAATAGTCAATGATATACCGCCAGAAGACGATTCCATGACTAACTCCGACTATAGGCTTTTACCTTTTCATTGGTACACCACGGCGAAATATTGGATAAACACAAGCAACAAATATGGATTCTCTTCGTCTGCTGTAGTAGCAACTATCACAGCGTCTGCGGAGACGTGGGATAGCGAAACCAGTGCATTCGTATTTTCATATCAAGGCACTACCAGAAGGAGCGCTGGAATACGAGACAATTACAATGTTGTGGCGTGGGGTTTATACTACAATTCTCGGGCAATTGCTGTTACATACATTTGGTACAGAGGCTCACAGATTCTTGAAACTGACACAAGAATGAACACATACTATAAGTGGAGTCTCTCAGGTGTAGCAGGCAAGATGGATGTCCAAAACATAATGACACATGAGTTTGGCCACTGGGTTGGCTTAAATGATTTATACTCTGATGCTGACTACTGGCTAACAATGTACGGCTACTCAGGCTATGGAGAAACTTATAAACAAACATTAGGATTAGGCGACATCCTTGGACTAGAAGCATGGTACAGACCATAACCAAAATGTTTAATCCTTACACATTCAATAAATCTTGTGAGTGCCAACGTCAAGGAATACTATGGTCTTATCCTTAAAGCGCACTCTGTATAGTATTCTTATCTTCCTTCCTATTTCGTATGAGTAAAAGCTAAATAGTAAAGTTCCTAAAATTAACTTGAAAAGCATGATAAGAGATAGTCAATTTGTTTACTGTACATGCCCGTTGTTAATTGCCAATGAATACCTCTGCGAAATACTTACATATAGCGTCATTCCGCTAAGATAACCCTAACTGGGGTTTGTTGGGATATGTTCGCTAGTTCCCCATTTGGAGGAGGTTTTTCGGACCACGGCTCAATTACCAATTTTCTTGTTTTAGGTCTTGAACCCGAAGAGGAACGTATTAGAACCAAGATTGCTGGCGTTCCTGTGATCAAGACCTTTCGTCGTCTGTTTAGGAAAGAAGGGGCCTTAAACTTTCAGAGCTACTTCCTGACCCAAACAAGAACAATATTAGATAGCTTAGGCTCTCTATCTAACTGGTTTAACGTTGAGGAATACCTTCAAGAGCGATGGAAGTTATTCAATGAGTATCTCGAACACGATAAGGAGCTAGGACGTTATGTCTACCAGCTCACAGACAAACCCGACTTAACCGAGGAACGCACTCGCACCACGTATCGGGAAGCTATCAATTTACTTTATCAACGGTTTAAAGACCACCTCCGAAATTGGTGTACAATAGATGCACGTGAATTCCTTCGCTCTAATTTACCTTTTATGCTTTACACAAATTACTACAGAAGTCGCCTTTCTCAACTTTTGGTGTTAGAAGTCCTAGCAAAGAGATCTGTAAAGCTAGAGACGCGAATGAATATCGCACGTAACTTTCTGATGCTACAAAGGTATGTAAAAGAATTCAAAGAAGAAATGCAACCTCTCGTAACTTTAAGTACAGCACTCCAAGATTCTAAAGAGCGATTTGAACTGTTCATCAAAATTTCTAACGCTAAAAGCATGGTACAAGTTTTCGAAGACATCCCGCTTCGACTGGAATCTATGGATGAAAATAAATATCGATTGCTATATGATGAGTTTGAGAGAAATCTGCTTAATCTCCATAAACTTCTACCGGCTTATGGAGCACACATTACATCCCCATTTGAAGTCGACAAGTCAACTTTGCAATTTGGAACTGATTTGGCTCAAGTAGTAGTGCAACTTTAGCGTGCCAGTCTTGTCCGCCAGTACTTTCGGGTGCTTCTTTCTCGATTCATCCGTAATCCTTACGGAAGCGTTCGAAAACCTTGAATATATCAACCGAGTCCAACATTTTCTTGCGAATTTAACACAAAAACCTGTACAAACCTTCATTGGCTCTCGAGTAGAGGCTGAATGTAAGAAGAAAGTTGAGATAGTAACAAACTTCATTGGTGAAACATTTCGGGAATTGATGGAATTTATAGCCAATGAAAAAATCGGGTCAAGTTCTGCTCAATTGGTAACGATTGAAGTTGATGACCTAAAGCTTATCCAAAAATACTTTCGCTCTAAAGTTGCCGCCTTACCAACAAGAAAGCAACAACCATATTCTACCGAGAGGAACTCTTAGGTAAAATTGAAACTTTTGTAGTTAGACGCATCGAAGGAAGGTTAAAAAAAGACAAAACGATGGATTTCTTCTCATTCTTGACCGATGTGGTAGCTGATGTGAACATACTTATGGGAAATATCCAATTGCGGTTCGATCAACGATGTCAACAATCGTCCTTAGTTTCTATGCTAGTTGATGATATGCTACTTAAGAAGCTCACTTCTACCCTACCTGCTGTAAAGTCTGAGGACTTGGAAAATGTTTGTGAAGTGGCTGCGTTTCAGCAAGCAAATGATAGATGGTCTATATTCATAGCGCTTGATTATAAAGACATCATAGACAATGCTAGAAAGATTTATGAGATATCCAAAATTCATTGTGCAGATCCGCTATACTCCTTTACGACCCTTGAAGAATTAGAGACGCTAGGGAGACGACCATCCCAAGTTTAATAATTAAGATAGTGTTAGTTTTACTTCATCAACACGCCTTTGGAATTCAAGGCTAAGTTGCTTGTAAGAAATTCGGAAGGTATAAGTGCGTTCAGATACCCAAGGCAATGCATATCAGTCTGGGGAGTGAAGGTCTTCTAACAATTCTTCGGCAGTCTTGAAGCGCTTTACACGATGTTCTTTTATATCTCTCTCACTTTGTTCAATTCTTTTCTGAGCTTCCTTATCGATTATAAGATCGATCTGGCTCATGATCTCATCTCTTGATAATCCTTCTTTGACAGCCTCCTCCATAAACTCTATGATCTCCCTCATAATCTTCCTATCTATCACTATCTCTTCAGCCTTGGTCATTATATTTAGTTAAAGAACATTATGTAGTTAAGGGTTGCTCGATGATCAAAAATAATCATTTAGGCTCATACTTTGCTTTAGACAGTTCTCTTATCCTTCTTGCCAATTTATCACCTATCCCTTTTACCTTCTTCAATTCATCTTCATCGCTTGTAAATACCTTCTCAACAGTACCAAGCTCTTTTAACAATCTATCAGCCAAGATTGCATCGATACTAGGTATTCCAGATAATATGTAGCGCTGAACTTCATCTATGCTAGCTGGCTTCTTGCCCTCTCTAACCCTAACTTCTTTCTTTATCTCCATCTGTTCACGGCGAGCTATATGATAAATAATCTTTGAGGCTTCTTCTTCATTATGAGATATAATTATTGGGACTTGAAAGTCAGATATTATGCTGGCTAAAGCACCAAAGAAGGCACTCTCTCCTATACCAATGGCATCTTTTAACTCTCCTTGCAATATCATGATTGGTCTTCTGTAAGCATCCTTCATGGCTATTATTTGTTTAAAGAGCCTACCATCTATAACTGATCTTATGAAGTCCTCTACAGTCTTCCTCTCAACTGCTACATCATCAGATAAGATAAAATCCCCAACATCAAGGCTCTTAACCTCTACTCTTGCTCCTAAATTTCTAAGATTCTCAATTATGTTTATAGTTTCACGATTGTCAGCAAATATTAAAGGTGCTTCTTTTTGCTCTATCACATAATTATCCAAAGGCCCCTTCTTCTTAACCTCTACTTTTTTTATGACTTCTTTTGTCTCCTTAAGCCTTTTTTTGCTTACCCAATAGTATGCCTCATCTTTTGTCCCTTTTGTCATCAATATGATAACTTTACCAGGAGATCTTCGACCAGTTCTTCCCCTCCTTTGTATGAACCTAATGGCACTTGGAACATTATCGTAGAATACTACGTAATTACAGTCAGATACATCTAATCCCTCTTCTCCTACTTGAGTTGCCACAAGAATTTTGAATACTCCTCTCCTCAATTCATCAAGAGCCTTGACTTGCTCATCTTGTGATTGCCCTGTTTTACCACTTTTCCCTATTAATTGCCCTACCTTGAATCCTTTTGATAAGAGTTTATTATGAATATTCTCTACAGAATCTCTATAACTAGCGAAGATTATAGCCTTCTCATCATCCTTTAATGAACTCATGATCTTTTCTAGCTCTTGAATCTTAGGATGCTCTATTCCTATCTCTAAAGCCCCTTTTGCAGCTTCATAGGCTTCCTTTACATTACTATCTCTCATTAAATCTTTTATGCCTATTCCTCTACTCTTTATGAACAGTCTCTCAATGAATTTTACAAAGGATGATAAGCTCTGAGTCTCTAAAAGGTTCATGGCATGAGCCAATCTTATAGATGAAAGCAAAGATGATCTAATCTCTGATATGTTACTCCTCTCAGCCTTCCCTCTTAATTCAAGAAGGGTCTTTAGGCTTACGAACTTTTCATCTTTAATTTTTAGCAAATTGGCATCTTCTAATTTCTTCAGCCTGATAGATAGAGCCTCTCTCAAAGCTCTTCTTATTTCGATAATTATAGGAGGAAGGTTAAGCCTTATCCACTTCACATCAGTCTTATAGACATAATCTTTAACATCTTCACTCTTTTCATCTCTTGCCTCTATATTAATTAGATTAAGATGGCTCATTATCTCATTTAACTTATCTTTATCAGATGGAGGAGATGCTGTAAGACCTATTATTCTGCAATCAAGGTTATCTTTAAAAAATTTTTTACCAATAATACAGTAAGGATGGCCTCCAATTGCTCTATGGGCTTCATCAAAGATTAAAAGAGAGAAATCCTCAGGTCTTATAATCTCATGATTAAGATCGTTTCTAAATATTTGAGGAGTAGAAGATATTATTTTCTTCTCCCATTTTTCTTTTCTCGATTTAAGATTATCTTCACCAGTTATTGCTACTATGCTATTCTCTTCAACATTAAGATGCTTTATCAGAAAATCGTTATGCTGATGAACTAAGACTCTTGTAGGAGCAAGGATTAGACACTTTTTATCTGGAAAGAGCTTTAGATGCTCTGCTATTGTTAAAGATGCTATAACTGTTTTGCCTAGGCCAGTAGGGATGATTATCAAAATGTTCTTTTTTAAACATTCAGAGGCTAAATCCATCTGATACTTCCTTAACTCTATAGTATTCGGCTTTATGAGCTGATGAACTATGAAGCCTTGCTCTCTATCCATACTAAGACATTATCTTTAGAGCCATGTAACTCATAACTCTTTTGAATTGATTTTATGAGAGAGTGAAGTTAAGTAATGACTGTTCTAATCCCTTCTGAAATATATGAGAGAATATTTGATGCTCTCATTGTGGATGACTATCTAATGAAAAGGAGTTTATGAAAAATGGTAAGAGTCTCTTGCAATAAACTAACCGACAATGACTTTGCTATAAATTATTGTTATTCATTTATTATAACTTATAATTTTTTCATCCTAGAATATTTCCAATAAGACAAGCTTTATAAGTACACTTAGATAATTCATGCCGAAATAAAATGAAGAAACTCATAGGAACGATTGTAATAGCAATGCTTCTCATAATGCCATTAATTGTCTCAATACCAGTATCGGTAAGTGCACAGCCCACTATGAAGCTATCAGATGCAGTTGGTGGAGGTACTGGTGGTACTTTCTATCTGAATCCAAATATTCTATACACAGGAGGAGTTACTATAACAGGAGATACAAGAATTTATGGTCAAGGTGCAATGATAGATCTACAATGGGAGAGCATAAAGGTCACAGGTACATATTTGTATATTGAGAGATGTGTTCTAACGAATGGTACTGATGGCGGTACAGACTACTATGGTGCTCTTGAGTTCTATGATGATGCAAGCGGATTTGTATACAATAACATAATAGTTGATAGCGATTATGATGGAATACACATAGAGGACTGTGATAAGTATGAGATAATAATAAAGGAGAACTCGATACTTTACAGCTCTGAGGCAGGAATATACTTCGAGGACTCAACAGACATAACCATACTTGAGAACATAATAAAGAACAATAACTATGGCATATACGGAGACAACGAGCATTTGTATGATGAAGATCCAAACTCACTTCACAACATAATCATAAAGGGGAACGAGATAGGAGTAAATTCTGATAGCAACATATACCTTAGATATGTCAATGATGTGAGCATAGCATCCAACCTTATATACGGAAGTAATAGTGGCTACGGCATACAAATATATTACTGCCCAATAGTATCCATAACACATAACAAGATACTGGCAAATGAGAATGAGGGAATCTACTACTATGGAGATTCTGATTGGCCAATAGTACTTGTCGATACAACTGAAGTAGAAGTATTATTGAGCCTTACAATAAGCTACAACAAGATAATGGGACAAGACTCTGATGGCATGAGTATTAAGTATACACAGAATGTAGTAATAACATACAACGAGATAGTAGGGAATAACGATGAAGGAATATACCTAGAAGGATATAACCAAGATTTCTTGATGGAGCCCGTACTCATAGCATACAATACAATAAGCTATAACGACGGTGAAGGGATATACATAGGTGATGAAGGTAACTCCCCCTACTATGGTGGTTACGTATCTGATGTAACAATCCTCTTCAACAAGATAGTAGGGAACGTGGATGATGGGATATTTGCATCTGCATACAATGATGGAGAAGACAACTATGGTGAAAATCTACTCATAAAGGGCAATGTCATAAATGGGAATGAGGGTGAAGCCATGGAGATAAAGTACTGGTACGCTCCTGTAATAATAGAATGGAACACAGTCTTAAACAACAATGATGCAGTAGAACTAGACTATGTTGAGAGCCCACAGATAATTCACAATACCATAATGTATGAAAGAGCCTGTGACTATGGGATAGACCTATATGAGTGTGATGGAGCAAGGATAGCATACAATACCATATCATACAATACAGGCGATAATATATATGTAGATGAGTCTGATGATGTAGTAATTGAGTACAATACTATAGTAGGCTCTCACGAAGATGGAATCGAAGTCGGGGATTGTGATAGCATGACAATACAGTACAACATTATACACAACAACTACGAGGATGGAATAGAATTTGATGATAGCTCTGGATTGATATCAAACAACATAATAGGACATACTGATGGCAATCTAATATCAGGTCAATGGATTGGAATATACGTAGAAGATTGTTATAGTGGAGATGATGAGCTAGTTACTATAAGTGATAACATAATAATAGGAAACTATGAAGGTATCTACATCGATAGTTCAGACCCAGCTATAGTAAGGAACTACATTGCTAACAACGTATACGGAATTTGCATGTATAGTGATTCAGACCCAACAATAGGTGGTAGCTATGATAACAGAAACTTCATAATAAGAAATTATGCTGATGGAATATACATAAATGATGATGCTTCAGACCCAATAATAAACTACAACAACATATATGGTAATGTTAACTATGGAATAAACAATTGGGCTGCAACGACCACAATTGATCATGATGCAGAGTATAACTGGTGGGGTGCTATGGACGGTCCAGGTGGAGTAGGTCCTGGCTCTGGAGACGAAGTAACAGCTTACGTAGACTACATACCTTGGCTAACTGCAATAATACCATAAACTAACCACTCCCTTTTTATTTTTTAGAATATTTTAATGATGTTTTATACAGATTAGTCTATCATAAAAGTCATGTTTATAAAGGAATAACTGGTGGGGAGCTGATGGCCCCATCCCTAGACCATCAGCTGGAGACTACATACCATGGCTTACAGCACCTATGCCGTAAAATAATCTCCAATTTAGTATATCAGCTTATATTTATAAATTTTAACATTTTCATCTTAGAAATTAACTTTTAGGGTGATTCTGAGTTTTTATTATGGATTTGCATATTAAAAAATAGTGATAGCGCTATTGAGAGAGTAATATAAAAATAGATTAGATATGAATAAATTAGAATTAAGGCTGAAATATCTTAATGGCTTGGACTGGGCATTGAGTCTCACAAGCCATACAGTATATGCAATCAACTTCTCTTATAGGGTCTGCCTTCTTTTCAGATTTTGGGTGTCCTGGAGTATTCAACCATTCGAATACAGCTACTGGACAAACATCCAAGCATATACCATCAGCTATGCAAATATCAAAGTCTACAGCTACTACACTGCTATGTATACCCAATACTTTAGGTGGCTCGACTGGTCCCCAGACATCATGGCCTTCATGCTTACCTGCAATCTTTCTACTGTTTTTAAAATTTACATCTATGGGCATTTCTATCTAGCCCTATCTAGGGATTAGATAAATTTTTAAATATTATGGTTATTAGTTAATCTCCTGCCTCATGTATCATATCACAAAGGCAGTTTTCTAAAGGAAGACCACAGACTATGCATCTTCTACTACCATTTATTCTCTCATATTTCATATTCAATAGATTAAGCTCTCTATGAATTTCTTTGGCTGAGTATCCTCTTCTCTTCATGTTTAAAGCCTTTCTATAAATTTCTATGAGATCTTCTCTCCCTCTCATCTTTAAGTTATGAATGACTATCGTCTCATATAGATCGTATGCATCTTTAGTTGCCATTTTGTTCAATTTCAATACTCTATAGCCTTGCCTCTCTAAGTCCTTCACAATAGGAGTTATCTCATTCTCGTTATCAGCCAAACCAAGTCAAAGGGAAAAAGCATACTAATAAACTTTATCAAAAATCTAATAGAAATTAAGAAATCGATTATAAAAATTTGTTAATTAAAAATATTGATAAACTATCTAATTATTATCTAAATTTTATATTGACGAGAATAATAATTGCATTGACAAGAAATTATCTTAAAGACCACTTTTATATTTGACAAAATTCTCTTAGCAGATGAAAGGTTTTGATAAAGAACGATTTAGCTGTTATGATAGCTGGAAGGGCTGGTGATGGAAGCCTCATCACAGGTGATATTCTTGCTAAAGTCTTCAAAAGAATGGGTCTAGAGGTCTTCACTTACAAAGATTTTCCCTCCAATATAAGAGGGTTGCCTACAAATTACACCATAAGAGTAAAAGAAAGAGTGATAATGGCTAGGAAGGATTACATAGATATTCTTCTAGCTTTAGATGATGAAGCTTTAAAACTGCATTTTAATGAATTAGCAAAGGGTGGAGCGATTATCTATGACGATTCTTTAGGAGAGTTGCCCAAGGATTTAGAGTTGAATGATATTCATATCTATAAAGCTCCTATGAAAAGGATGGCTATAGAGAATCTTGGTGGCTCCTCTGGAGAGATAATGAAGAACATCATCTCTATAGGAATAATGGCAAAACTCCTCAGTATAGATGAAGATATAGCAAAAGAAGTCATCAAGGATACCTTTCTAAGAAAGGGGGATAAGATAGTGAAAATGAATCTTCAAGCCTATGAATTGGGAAAGAGTTATTCAATTGAAAGACTGGAGAAGAGAGATGAATACATTCTTGAAAGAAGAGAGGATAAGGGAAAGATTCTCATAACAGGAGACGAAGCCATAGCTTATGGTGCTATTGTAGCAGGTTGCAGATTTTACTCTGGCTATCCTATAACACCAGTTACAGAGATCATGGAGTGGTTGGCACATCATTTACCAAATTATAATGGTGTAGTTGTACAAGCTGAGGATGAGATAGCTGCAATAAACATGGCTATAGGCGCTTCTTATTCAGGAGCTAGAGCTATGGTAGGCACTTCAGGACCTGGTCAATCCTTGATGACAGAAGCAGTTGGGCTTGCTGGAATGACAGAGACTCCTATAGTAATAGTCCATGGTCAAAGAGGCGGACCTGGAACAGGCTTGCCCACAAAGACTGAGCAGTCAGATATTAAGCATATAGTATATGCTACTCATGGTGAATCTCCGAGAATAGTCATCTCTCCTAGCACTATCGATGAAGCTTTCTACATGACCATAAAAGCCTTCAATCTTGCTGAAAGGTATCAGTGCCCTGTATTCATATTGACAGAGCAGGCTTTATGCCAGAACAAGCAGACAATGGATAAGTTTGATCTAAGCAAAGCAGAAATAGATAGAGGGAAGCTCTTAATAGAAGACGATCTTAAGGAAATCAAAGAATTCAAAAGATATGAATTAACTGAGGATGGCATCTCTCCAAGAACAATACCATCCATGGAAGGAGGAATATTTGAGGCTAACAGCAATGAGCATGATGAAACTGGGTACACAACAGAGGATCCAGAGATAAGAACTGCTATGATGGAGAAGAGGTTGAAGAAGATGGATTCAATGAAGAAAAATTTGATACCGTCAAGAGTCTTTGGTGATGAAGAAGCAAAGATAGCTGTCATAGGGATAGGCTCTACTCTTGGTCCTGTATTAGAGGCTATGAATCAATTGAAGTTAAAAGGCATAGGGATAAAAATTTTGCAGATAAGGACTTTATTCCCATTTCCTAGAGATGAAGTATTAGAATTTGTAAATAATGTTGAAAAGATCTTTGTAGTTGAAAACAATGCTACTGGTCAGTTAGCCAGCCTTATCAAGGCTAACTTAGGCTCATATGAGATATTGAGCATATTAAAGTATGATGGAAGAGCCTTTAGACCACTTGATATATCGAGCAAGATAGAGGAGGCGTTATAAGATGCAAGCATCAACTACAGCAAGAGATTTTGATTCTCATAAGCCAACATGGTGCCCTGGCTGTGGAGACTTTGCCCTTCTTGAATCCCTTAAAAGAGCTTTGGCGAACTTGGAGCTGAATCCAAAGGATGTAGTTATAGTATCTGGCATAGGTTGCTCAAGTAAGATTACAGATTATATTAAAGCGTATGGTTTTCATGGTCTTCATGGTAGGGCTTTACCTATAGCCATTGGGATAAAGCTGGCAAATCCGAGGCTTACTGTAATAGTAGCTGGTGGGGATGGAGATGGTTATGCTATAGGCATGGGACATTTCATTCATGCTATGAGGAGAAATATAGACATAACTTACATAATAATGAACAATCAAGTTTATGGGTTGACAAAGGGACAATACTCTCCAACATCGAGCATAGGTTTTGTGACTGGAACAACGCCTTTAGGCTCTAAGGACAAGCCCATAGATGGTGTTGCTTTAGCATTAGTCTCAGGGGCAACTTATATAGCAAGAAGCTTTTCTGGAAATATTCCTCAGGCTACAAGAATAATAGAAGAAGGCATAAAGCATAAGGGCTTTTCCTTTATAGACCATCTAAGCCCCTGTGTGACTTATAATAAGCTTAACACTTACGATTGGTTCAGACAGAACATATACAATTTTGATGCAGACCCTGATTATGATCCTAAAGATAAAGCATTAGCCCTTAAGAGAGTCTTAGAATCTTGTAAGGTTCCTATAGGTCTGATATACAAGGAGGAGAGGAGCACTTATGAGGAGCTTATATTGCCATATACTGATAGACCCATAGTATTCGAAGATTTATCCATAAGTGCTCATGATTACTTTTCGATTATGGACGAATTCCTTTAACAATCTTTATTTGCCCAAAAGTGTTGTTAAAAGTATTATATGTTTTATTAAATGTAAATTTTAGGTTTCAATTTTGGTTAAAGTTTAAGCAAAAGATTGAATTTTTGCTCAGAAATTAAGATAAAGGTTTTTATATAACATACGTTATATAAGGGACGATAAGATATGAGGCAGAAAACAGTTCGTCTTATTCAAGTGGTTGTAGAGAAGGGTATATTCGGTAAATGCTCATGTGGAGGGGAGGTTTTATTCTACTCAGATCAAGGAGTAAGGTGTAAAAAATGTGGCAAGCTTTATGGTACTTGGTTTCAGAGAAAAAAGTCAGCAATTAAACATTCACAAGAGAACTTGATTAAGAAAGAAGTAGAAGAGAGCACGGAAAATCCATTAGAGGCTTATGATGAAGAAGAACTTTTAGATTTAATTTAAGATAATTTGAGGGTTCTGTTAAATCTGTAATAATGAGAAAAATGAGTAATTAAAAGACAGTAAATATGCTGAGCGGTATTTTAGATCAGCCCTTTTGAGCAAAATCCTTTTTTGCTCTTTGTAAAGCCAATATTGCTTCTCTTAGTAAACCCATCATAAGATACAATTCCCTAGGAGTAGGCCTACTCTTTCCCAGCAACTTTCTCATAGCTTCTTCCAGCAAAGGTAATTTATGCTCTTGAAAGCCACAAATCCTTGCCAATTTGACAGAGTATTCTATAGTTCTATCTTTATCTTCTCTTGATGCTATCTCTTTATGGACTTCGATTCTTTGCTTTGATATTTCATATAACAGTATAGCAACAGAGTGAGATATGTTTAAAGTTCTATATTCTGTACCAGTGTTTATGCTAACTACCAAATCACAGAGTTTTAATTCTTCATTCTTAAGCCCTGTAGCCTCACGCCCAAAGAGCAAACAAAGATTTCCAGAAAAATCTTTTAGATTCTCAGCAAGATCTTCAGGGGTTAAAGCTTTTCTCAGAATTTTAGATTGTCTCTTTGCTACGATAGCAGTAGTACCGACTATCATATCGAAACTTTTTTTTAATTCGTCAAAGCTCGTCTCTTTAGCCCTCTCAAGAATATCAACTCCATGAGATGCAAACTTCCTTGCCTTGCTCAGATCAACCTTAGGATTTATTAATAATAGCTCTTCTAGACCAAAGTTCTTCATAACTCTAGCTATATGACCAACATTAACCTCATATATGGGCTCGACAAGGGCTATTGAAATTCTCTTCATGACATTAAACCCAAAATTTTTTTACTCACATCAATATATTTCAACGTGATGGTCACAAACCTGACAGAGAAAGCAAAGGCGAAGTGGGCAGAGGCTATAGCCACTAGAGACCCAGCCACAAAGCTTCGTTTATTGAAGGAATTTTACTCAAGCTTCCCAAAGCATAAAGGAACTGAGAAGATGGAGATGTCAATAAAGAGGCAGATATCATCCTTAGAAGAAGAATTAGAGAGAGCAAAAGCAAGGAGAAAAGGCTCCTTACGATTAGAATGGGTTGTCAAGAAAGGAGAATTAATACAATTGGCTATAGTCGGAACTTTTCAGACAGCCATATCTTTCTTCAACCTTTTGGCAAGATTAGATATAAAGCCTCATGAAGCTCTGATGAGACCTATATTAGGAGTATTTAAGGAGTTTAATGTTCAATTCCAATTAATATTTGCACCTTTCGATAGAGGGATAAGCGATGAGAAGTTGGAGAGATTTATGAGCCTCTCAAGGAATGCTGATGGCATATTGATAGCTTTAGGTCATGAACCATTGAGCTATGTAAAGGATGTTATCGATTGGTTTGAATCTCATAATATAGACATACGCTCAGATTATCCTAAGGTTGAGATAGTATCAACACCAAGCGGGGGAATAAGGATAGTCGGTTCATCTAATCTTTGCAATGATAAAGATATAATAGATTTCTTATCCAGCTATAGGATTAAAAATGCCATAATCAAGATAACTCGAGACTCTAATCTTGATGATGTTGAATCAGCATTGTTTGGGAGAATAGTGAAGAAGGCTATCTTTATCTCTTTTAGAAGGGATCAAATTGACCAATTAAAGGCTCTAACTCCTAATATAATAATTTTCGATTCATCTATCAGACCAGATATTTTTGCATCCTATATTCTAGAAAGGCTCGGTTTCATTCGAATATACACTAAAGGGATAGGGGAAGAGCCTGAAAGAAAGCCCCTAATAATGAAGACAGGAACAAAAGTCATAGATGTTGCTGAGAAAATTCATAAGGATTTAGTGAGGTTCTTTCAATATGCAAGGGTCTGGAGAAAAGACGAATTGGATGGTGTTAGAGTTGGTAAAAGCTTTGAATTGATGGATGGAGATATGATAGAAATTAGAACTCGTTTGGGCGTCAGCTAACACGACCTTTCCTTACATGAGCCGGATACATTTTTATAAGGAAACAAAGATGGTTGTTCGGGCGCTTGCATTGCCTAGACGCAGAACAACCGTAATTGAGAAGAATACGTTCCTTGGAGCAAATGTAGCCTTCAATCAACTTAGAAATTTTCTCATAAGTCAGGGTGCTCAGATATTGATTTCTCAGGAGCCAAATCACATTTCATGCAGGCATGGAAGTTTCTCAAGTTGGAGTCCACAAAATGTTGGTAAGCAAGTTTCCATAAGTATAATGCCGAGCATGAATGGTTCAAAAGTCTTGATTGATTATCGAGTAAGAAGTATGCCATTCTTCATTTCGCTTGCGATTCTAGGAATTTTCAGCTTTGTGTTCGGCTTCACGTTATTACTTTATCTATTTTCTCTCATTTTTCTAACATTAGTTGCTATCATAAGCCTAATTTTATCAGTAATTGGTTTCATTGGCATTGCTCTCTACGGAAGAAACACCTTAAAATTCGCCAAAGACCTAGCCAACATTCTTGAGTTACCCCCGCCGCCTCCTCCACCGTAAAGAGTTCTATCCCTCTGAAGATTAAGAAGAACGGGCTCGGTTTCTTTGGTTTCTGTCTAAATTTGGTTCTCTCATAGGCTAGATCGTTTAACATTCTCCCAGTCAATTGAAGTCCCACTCAGGATGATTAAAAGACGAACTTCTTTGCAGGCAAAATTTAACGTAGAAAGTGTTCACACAAGAATATGGGTTGAATAAAAGTTCGCTAAAATTTAACTTATCGGTCGAAAAATCCTTAAATATCTTTGAATAATTGAGCCAAATGATTAAGAATGAATTTTTTGGAAAGCCGAAAAATAAGCAAACTTCTAACGATTTTGACCTTATCATTGATATTGATCCTTAGCACAGTAACGATAATTCCAACAAGCAAAAGTCAAGTAACAAGAGTTTATGAAAGTACGGACGTCCCCCGGAACATATACGATTTAGAAACAATCGAGTCGATCATTTACGTTCAAGATAAAGGCACTATTGAAGATATTAACGTCAAAATATGGATTTATCACAGTTTCGATCGTAATTTAGATGTCTATTTGATATCTCCTTCTGGTACTGAAATAACGCTGTTCACCGATGTAGGTGGCAATGAAAATAATTTCGTCAACACAACCCTTGATGATGAGGCTAGTATATCTATAACATCTGGGTTCGCTCCATTCAATGGTGCTTATCGACCTGAGGAAAATCTATCTAAACTTGACGGAGAAGAAATGCAGGGAACGTGGATACTAAGAATTTATGATGACACAACGACAAATGAGGGATACTTGTCTGCTTGGAGCATTGAGATAACATATCCATCTCCCCCAATTTGGGCTCAATGGTGGTTCTGGGCATTAGTCCTTGGCGTTATAGCAGTGGTTGCAATTGTGATTATAATAGTAGTAAAGAGAAGAAAGCCGGTATCTCCTGCCATTCCTATTCCACCTCCTCCGCCACCTCCTTCATGAAGAACATTGCTACCGATTACTACGTTATTATAATCTCGAAGAGCAAAACACAAGGTTAAGTCAAATTATCCACTATCTTTATTGAGCTTGATGGTTTTAGATATAGTATAAATAAATTATCTGCTTGTCATAAGAGACAATGAGTGATTAGATGTAGAGGTAGGATTCGAACTTTATAAATGATGCGGAATTAACCTAGAAAGATGTTGTTTTATAAAAATAAAAAGGGGGTGATAATCCAGTATTACCAGTCCTTTGTGTCATAGATGTTGAATTCCCAGATGTTGTTCGTTCCAGTTTTATCATCGGATAGGTCATAAGCGATATTGCCTTTTGCTTCATTGAACATTACAATGTTGTAACTTGACCCATCTACAAGAACGATCCCCCACCTATTATCCTTCACTATATTATCGATTACTTTATTGTTGTCCGCAGAGTTAATCTCAATACCGTCCACAAAGTTGTCAGTGACCATATTCCTTTTCACAATTATATGGTTAGAATCAAACACTATTATTCCATCACGGCTATTAGTTACTTCGTTCTCCAATACTTTGCCATATGATACACCCTCAAGAAGGATTCCTGCCCCGCCGTTGTTATCAACCCTATTATCGGATATGAAGACATCTCTGGAATTCCTACACTCTTCAGATAATTTTAATACTACGATGCCATCTGTACTGCAATCAGATACGGTATTGCCTGTAATCGTTATGTCCTTAAGTTCTGCTTCTTCAGAAGAACTTAATACATAGATGCCAGCTCCATATTCAGCATTAGTAACTGTATTATTTATCACTTCTATATGCTCAGAATTAAAAGTACTATCTGGTTCAATGCCAACCCATATTCCAGACCAAAAAGATTCATCAGCAATGTTGTTTGAGATTACAACGTTCTTTCCATGTGCTACATATATGCCAATCTCGTTTCTATAGATGGTGTTATTGTGAATGAACCAGTTTTCATGAAACCCCGTACCATCGTTTCCTACGCTGATGGCGGTACCCCCCATATCGTGAATAACATTGTTTATGATTTCGATGTTGCTTGTACCATTGTTCCAAGCTTGGATGCCATAATATGAGTAGTCCATGATCTCAAAACCTTTAATGGTTACATCAGACACGCCCTCATCTATTGTGATAGCATCAAAAGTGAGAGTAGTCCCTGGGTCAGCAGGCGAGGTTCCATTAAGAATCGCTTTATCCCCTATTAGACTGATTGATTTAGTAACAACCACGGATTGATGGTACTCTCCTTCATGAACAATGATGGTATCTCCGAGACTAGCAGAATCTAAGACTGCTTGAATTGATTGCCCAGGATAGACATCCTTTGTAGTTGGGCCTACTTTTTGCAATTGAATTGTTATGAAAACTATGCTAAGAACTAGAATTGCCGCTAATATCAATGCTGCTAGAAGTTTGCTCGATCTCTTGGCGTTGGTAGAGATATGTCCTGATTTCTCCATTTCGCCCCATTGTTGTGTTTAAAGTATTTAAGCGTTAAAAGATGAGTTTAAATTCTCTCAATTTATCTTTGAAGAAGATATATCAAGCATATTCGGGACATATTTTCATTAATTTAACTGAATTAACTCGATATGTGCTTTTCATCAATTTTCAAATTTGGTTAATCATTAATAATAACGTATTAAATAAATTAGCCATATCAAATATAAGATGGATATGAAAATTCCTTATGAGCCAGCAGAGGATACTTTTCTCCTTGCTGATGTTATTAGAAGATACTCAGGCAAGATTACTTTAGAGATAGGAGTAGGCTCAGGCTATATAACTGCTGAAATTTGTAAAAGAAATCCCTTTGTAGTAGGAACTGAAATTAGTAAGAAAGCATTAAAAGAAGCTCAAATCAGGCTTAAATCACTCAATTTTCATAACTTTGAACTTATACTTTGTGATGGAGCAAGTGCTTTTCGTGAAGGATGCTTCGATCTTATAGTATTCAACCCGCCTTATATTCCTTCTAGAAAAATATTAGATAGAACTGTTGATGGAGGAAAAGAGGGTATTGAAGTAATAAAAAGGTTCATAAAGCAATCCTTAAGGGTAATTTCAAAATCAGGATTGATAATATTCGTCTTATCTACTTTATCTAACTATAGCAAGATAATAAAAATGCTAAAGAAGATGAATTTTAAAGTTAGGAAGATAGGAAGACGTAAATTGTTCTTCGAGGAAATATTTGTAATAGAAGCATCAAAGACTAAATAATTCCTTAGCAATCTTTACCGATTCTTCAACTGTCAATTGCTCAACCCTTTTTTGAAAAATTTCAGAATTCAATTTCTTGAATACGTTTTCATAATCTATGCCCTTTTTTTCACAGATCATCTTTATAGCGTTTATAACCTTCTTTCCACGAAATGAAAATAGTAGTTTTATGAATGGAATAATAGAATCATCTATCCTATCTTTCTTTGGCTTCAATGATAGCATCAAAGATGTAACTCTTGGTCTAGGACTGAAGGCTTCTCTATCAACTATCTTCAAAGGCTCTATATCAAAGCTTGATCTTGCTATGATAGTTATAGCCCTATAATCCTTAGAGCCTTGTTGAGAGAGTAACTTCTCTGCAAATTCTTTCTGAAAATTTACTATTGCTATATCAAAATTCTTCTTGCTCAACCATTCTATGAATTCACTAGATTTAGAGTATGGTATATTAGAGACCAATTTATTGAAATTATGCCTTGATTTAAAAGCATCTCCATGAATCAAATTTAGATTGTTAAATTTGCTCAATCTCAATTTAGCTATATTATAAAGGTCTTTGTCTATCTCGTATGAGATTACATTTTTTGCTCTATTGCATAAAATCTCTGTTAAATTACCAGTTCCAGAACCAAACTCGAAGACAACATCTTTTTTAGATATATCTGCAAATTCGACCATCTCATTGAGCAATTTTTCATCTATAAATAAGTGCTGCCCTAAAATTCTTCTCTTCATTTTTTCACAAATATAGTTATTCTTGGCTCTTCAGATAACTCTTCTACTAATCTCTTTGCTATCAGCTTAGCTGGGTCTCTTAACCCTATTCTCTTTTGAATATCATCAAAGCTTTCAAAGGGCTTCTTCTCCCTCTCATCAAGTATCTGCCTCATGAGAGTTTTACCTATTCCTGGTATCAATTCAAGGGCATGAAGCCTTGGAGTTACAGGTTGTAATTCATTAAAATAAGCTACGTATTTTTTCTCATTCTCTTTGACTATCTTCTCACAAACTGTAGGCAATTCGTTCTTGGCATCGTTGGTCAAATTTTTATACTCAAGCCTTCCAAGGACGCTTATCACCTTTGTCCTACCTTCTCTTGCTATGCATATCTTCTCTTCAACTTCAAAGCTAACTCTATTCATGGCTAATACCTCTAGCAAAGTTAACCATTCTCCCCCTATAGCTTGGACTAAGGGTCCCTCTCTTTCTTTTACGGTTAAAGATTTACCATGAGGGATAAAATCCAAAACGTAAGCGTATTCTTCATATTTTTTTGGAGGACTTATCTTGCTTGACATTTTTCATCCTCTTAAAATTGGTCGATCTCCCCTCAATCAAGATGATTCTTTTACTATTGAGAAATATTCTCTAATGATTCAGATGAACCATTAATAAACGAATTAATAATAAGTCTAAAGTCTATCCTAATGAAGTTCTCTGTAATATTCATCTGGTGCATATCTAGATGTTATTAAAAGTTGATGTTATTATTTATGCTTTCCTTATTTTTTAAGAGATTTTTTAGAAGAGATGAATTCATTCTTACAGTCTTCAGAGCAGAAGACGTAACCATGGTATAATACAGGTTTCGTTATCTTCTTACCATATTTGATACAACGCTTTATATACGCTTCATCAGCGACTTCTGCCATTTTTAATCTAGTTATAAGAAGTAAAGTATCTTATTAAGTTTGTAATATTAACGTAAAGCTTATGATCATTTTGATTGCTAGAATTGGTCTGAAAGCCCTTGAAGGCTATGCTACTCGATAAAACTGCACCCATAGAAAGCAAGCCCTTAAGATTTGCATTTATAGACAATCCTACTATTATTAGTAGAGAAGAAGTATTGGTAAGAGTTAAAGCCTGTGGTGTATGTCGCTCGAATTTGCACATGATCGAAGGGGATTGGTTAAGCCGTGGCTTCCCTGCTAAGTTGCCCATCATACCAGGTCATGAAATAGTAGGCATAGTGGATTCTATTGGCAAAGATGTGAATGGTATAGAGATTGGAGATAGAGTTGGAATTCAACCCTTATACCATGCTTGTGGTACATGTGATTATTGCCTTAGCGGAAGAGAGAACATATGCAAAAGAAAGCTGATAACAGGTCAGTCTGTAGATGGGGGATATGCTGAGTATATAAAAGCTCCTTATCTCTTTGTATATAAGGTGCCAGATAGATTAAGTGACACTGAGGCAACCCCTCTCTTCTGCCCCGGTGTGACAGCTTATAAAGCTGTAAAGTATAGCAGTGCTTCTCCTAGTAAGACGATTGCAATATTTGGAATTGGTGGTGTTGGACAAGTAGCTTTGCAGATAGCCAAGCTCTGGGGTGCTAAAGTTATTGCTGTGAGTAGAAGCAAAAATCATCTTGAAATCGCTTCTAAACTTGGTGCATATTCTGTAATTTCACCTGATGAAGAGGATGTTGTGAAATATTTTAAGAGTATTAATTATGCTGACTCTTCTATAGTCTTTGCACCTTCTGATAAAGCCATAGATCAAGCAGTTAAAGTAGTGAAAACTGGAGGCACTATAGTCCTAGGCGTCTCTGGTAGCATTAAAGAGTTCTTATTTCATGAAGAAAAAATCATAAAAGGTATAGTCATAGGCACAAGGCAAGATATGCATGAAGTCCTTAAGATAGCAGAAGACGGAGGAATTCACATTAAAGTGGAGAGCCACAGGCTTGAAGAGGCTAACGAAATTCTTAGAAAGTTAAAGTATAGTGAAATAGAAAGCAGGGCTGTTCTTCAACCATAAATTGATCTTATTTAAAATTCTTTAAGCCTTAGACAGTATCTTAATTATTTTCTCTACAACCTCTGTGGGCAATAGCTTCTTCCAACCAGATGTAAAGACCCTTATCTCCTCTATGCTCTTAGGCATTATATTGATCAATTCTGTTGCTTCCTCGTCTGTCAATGAACAATCTTTAACTAGCATTTCTCTCATATTTCTTGCTTTTTCAGGTTCGATTTTTGAGAATTTTGATGTGTAGTCTAAAGTCCTTTTCTGTATCTGGTCAGCCTTTTCTATATTAATCTTCTCCAATATTTCCTTGGCTTCTGGTACGGAAACTACGCTTCTTTTAACTTTATGCAATTAAATCACCATAAAATTTATCTTATTCTTCTTTGATCTATAATTAGGTTTATTTTAACTTTTTACCTTAGAAGATTTATGCTAAGAATGTGGCTTTACGTGCTCTAGCCTAGCTATGACCTTTTTTACTTTACTCCCAACTGGAACTTTTATCACCAAAGACCTTCTCCTAACCTCTTCCACAGTACCGACAAGACCTTGATAACGCCTATGAGGCATGCCCTTGACTTGACTTGAATCTATATCTATGACTACTTTATCATTTACTTTGTAATCATGAAGTAAGGATGTCAAACCTCTATTCACCTTTTTGGTCAATAAACTTCTTGTCCCGCGCCTATAACCTTTTGACCTTGGCAATTTTAATGCACCTCAATTTTTAACTTCTAATGCATAAACCTAGTCTTAACGGCTATTTATTCGTTTAAAACCTCCACATCCAGTATATCGAAAGTATCACAATTTGCTTTTATCCCTATTATTTCAGAAACATTAGGAGTTATCTCTAAAAAACCTTTTCCTACATCAGAATTAGAACCACTGATGAACCTTTTTATATTTAATCCTCCATCACATTTGAATATAATCTTAGCCTCTTTTCCATCTATCCTCTCTACATTAAAGTTGTATATCTTCTTCATGAAAGCCTTTTTCTTTAAGGGAACGACCTTAACTTCAGAATTCTGTAATTTTTCTTTAAGAGTGTTGAGCTTTTCTTCATCCACTTCTTCATCGAATTTTACATGAGCAGATACTTTTACTATGAAAATTGGGCTCTTCTTTGGCTTCTCATCTACGATCATCATATCTTTAAGAATTACCCCATTCTCTTCCTTAATCATCTCTGATTCATCTGTATGCCTAAATTTAGGCTCGATTATCTCAGCATAGAAGGGTCTTCCATTACCAAGAACAAGGCTCTCAGCACTCTCCCCTCCTATCCATGTGAAAATTGCTCCTTTAGCATTGAATCTCTCTATGAGTCTTTGAGCAAGAGTCTGCTCAACACTCCCTTCCTTCAAGAATCCTGTATATTCACACTCATAGCATCCTTTTCCTCCACAATTTTTACATTTCCTACGCTTTTGAGTCAATCCTCTTATCATCTTCAAGTATCTCCCATAAACGAACAATGGCTTAGGATTAAGATAGATTTCTCCAGAGACTAAGTTCACTAAAATTGTCATGTCTGGATTGTGAAAGTTGACTCTTTTATCAGTTTTAGAAGATATGATCTTCCCTATATCTCTCTTTATCTCGCTCTTTATCGCTTCTCCTCCTCTTAGCTTAAACTTAGCCCTTAGATCATCCTCTCTTTCTATAACATCTTTTGATAGCCTTGCACCTATAAGAAAATCATCAAACTCATAATCCTTTAATTGATCTAAAATCTTAGCAGAAGTATCTTTTAAAGACTGCATTATTTCTTGGCAGATGAAGCATGAGCCTTTCTTTATCTTTACTTTAACTTCTCTTTTTATCATCTTTCCCTTAAATTCATTATTATCTCCTTTAACACTTGGGAATTGCCTTCCAAGGCACCAATTACATAATGGATAATTGGCGAGTATAGCCTCTGCCAGATCGACCATGCTTCTCTCAATAGACGGCATCAAGACACCTTAAGAGCGTTAAATCTATTAGAATAAAAGTAATTAATAAGTTAGCCTAAAGCTAAATTAAAAGAAAAAACTTTTCTTATATATTCAATTTTGCTAATCAGATAATAATTTAATTTTCCATATTTAATATGATAAATTCTTAAGGTAGATTTATAATTATAGATTTAGAGAGGGAATAAAACTGGCTTTGAATAAAGCTAAAGAAAAAAAGGAGATAGTATTTTCAATACCTAACATCTACTCAAGTTGTGTGAGTTGTAATATGGCTAACATAGAGTATAACCTAAAAAAGTTAGAAGGAGTGAAAGATGTAAAGTTAAAACGCTGGAAGGTTCACATAAATTACTATCCATCAAAGGTAAGCATAGATGAGATCAAGAAAGCCATCGATGAGACGGGCTATGTAATTTCAGCAAGGTTGAGGTGAGAGATATGGCAAAAGATCCTGTATGTGGCATGTATGTGAATGAAAAGACAACAAATCTTAAGACAAAAGTAAGAGGGAGAGAATATTATTTTTGTAGCAAAACTTGCTTAGAAACATTCCTTAAGCCTGAAGTTGAATTGCGTAGCTTAAAGATAACGACAACATTTTCCATAATTTTTGGAGCGACGGTATTCTTGCTAGCCTTTACTTCATTAAGCCTCCCTATCTTCACCAGCCAGATATGGCAGTTCCTCCTTGCAACTCCTGTCCAGTTTGTAGCAGGGCTACGCTTCTACAGGGGAACGATAGATGCTGTAAGGAATAGGTCAGCAAATATGGATTCTCTGATCGCAGTTGGTACAAGCACAGCTTGGCTCTATAGCACTATAGTGACTTTCTTTCCAGGCACATTGCCTGGCTCAGAAGTATATTTCGATACAGCTTCCTTGATAATTGCTCTAGTACTAGTTGGAAGAACTCTAGAGCATATAGCTAAAGGAAGGGCTTCTGAAGCTGTCAGAAGGCTTCTTGATTTGCAGCCCACTCTTGCCACTGTAATTCGTAATGGAAGAGAGGAGCAAGTCCCTGTTGAAGAAGTCAAAGCTGGGTATCTTATCTTAGTCAAGCCTGGAGAGAAGATACCTGTCGATGGAGAAGTTGTAGAAGGTCACTCCTCTGTAGATGAGAAGATGATCACAGGAGAGAGCATTCCTGTGGAGAAGAAGATTGGCGATGAAGTAATCGGAGCTACGATAAACAAGACTGGGGTATTAAAGTTTAAGGCTACAAAAGTTGGTGCAGATACAACTTTATCTCAGATCATTAACCTTGTAGAAGAGGCTCAATCCACAAAGGCTCCTGTCGAAAGGTTGGTCGATAAAATCTCTTCTTACTTCGTTCCAATAGTGATCTTGATAGCTGTAGGAGCTTTTGCAGGCTGGTATCTTCTGGCTGGAAAGGAATTTGGCTTTGCTTTGCTGGCTTTCATAGCTGTATTAATAATAGCTTGCCCTTGTGCTTTAGGCATTGCAACTCCCATAGCTCTTGTGACAGGGACAGGGAAGGGTGCTGAAAATGGAATTCTAATAAAAGGGGCTGAGTATCTTGAGAGGTCTCGTAAGATAGACACCATAATCTTCGATAAAACAGGTACTTTAACAAAGGGGGAGCCTTCTGTAACAGATCTTATTCCCCTGACAGATGAAAGCGAAGAAGAAATTCTAAAAATTGCTGCAATTGCTGAAAAAGGTTCTGAGCATCCTTTAGGAGAAGCTGTAATAAGAAAAGCTGAGGAAAAAAGAATTGAAATAATTGATCCTGAGTCCTTCGAGGCAGTCCCAGGGCATGGTGTAAAAATAACTTACAAAGGAGATGAATATCTTTTGGGCAACAGAAGACTTATGATAGAAAACGGAATAAGAATTCAAGAATACGAAGATCGTATTAAAAAGCTGGAGGATGAAGGAAAGACTGTCATGATTCTTGCCTCAAAAAAAAGTGTCATGGGCTTAATAGCTGCTGCCGATCTGCCAAAGAAAGAGGCAAAAGAGGCTGTTGAGAGCCTTACCAGATTAGGTCTGGAAGTGATGATGTTGTCCGGTGATAACAGAAGAACAGCTGAGGCTGTGGCAAAAAAGTTGGGCATAAGTAAGGTAACTGCTGAGGTGTTGCCTGGGGAAAAGTCTGAAGTTATTAAGAAACTTCAGAAGGAAGGAAAGTCTGTAGCCATGGTTGGAGACGGAATTAACGATGCTCCGGCTTTAGCTCAAGCCGACCTTGGTATAGCTGTAGGGAGTGGAACAGATGTTGCAAGGGAGACTGGGGGCATAGTTTTAATCAAAGATGATTTAAAGGATGTTGTTACTTCCATAAAGCTAAGTAGAAAGACCTTGTCCAAAGTCAAGCAAAACCTCTTTTGGGCTTTTGTCTACAATACAGCCCTCATACCTGCAGCTGCTCTAGGAATCATAAGCCCGATACTTGCTGCAGGGGCTATGGCAATGAGCTCCTTCACAGTAGTGATCAACACTCTCTTCCTTAGAAGGTTCAAGCCAGAATGATGGTTAGGATTGGCTAACTTAAAAGAAAAGCGCAGAATAAGAGTCAGAATAGCGGGCATGGACTGTTACTCATGTTCTCTAGTCTTAGATAAGATGCTAAAAGGTGTGAAAGGAGTTGAGAGGGTCTGGGTGAGCTATGTTATGGATACAGTTTTTGTCGAATTTGATCCTAATATCATAAGTGAGAATGATATTCTGCTCTTGATAAAAGAGAAGACAGGATATGAAGCCTTCATACATCATTAAGATTACTGAGTTGCCATTCTCTTTAATAGTTGCCTCATCTCTCTGCCCTTTGATGCCTTCATGATGGCTTTGGTCTGTCTATACTTTGCAAGCATTTCCTTAACTTCTTTTTCATTTGTTCCAGAGCCCATGGCTATTCTTTTAATCCTTGAAAAATTAAGAATCTCAGGATTTTCTCTCTCAGCCTTCGTCATGGATTGAATTATGCTCTTCCACCTCTTCATCTTCACCTCTAATTCTTCTAAGCCCTCTTTTGGAACTACTGAAGATAGACCAGGAATCAAATCTAGAACCTTCCTTAATGAGCCCATCTTCTTTACTTGCTCAAGTTGATAATAAAGGTCGTCTATTGTCATCTTACCAGAAATTATCCTCTGAACCTTCTTCTCGTCAGCTTCTATCTCTAGCTCTTTTGCTCTCTCTATAAGGGCTCTTATATCACCTAATCCTAAAATCCTACCAACGAACCTTGTAGGAGAAAAAGCCTCTAGATCATCAACTCTTTCGCCTGTTCCTATGAATAGTATCTTTGCTCCAGTGGCTGCAGCAGCAGCTAAAGCACCACCACCTTTAGCTGCACCATCTAACTTTGTTACTATTATCCCTCCAACAGGAACTGTTTTATGAAAGGCTTCAGACTGAGCATAGCATTGCTGTCCTATTGTTCCATCTATTACAAGTAATGTCAAATCAGGGCTTATCTTGCTCGATATGAGCTTCATCTCATCTAATAGACCCTTTTCTTCTTTATGCCTACCAGCTGTATCTACGATTACAACATTCCTCTTGTCTTTGAAGTATCTTAAACCTTCAATGGCAACTTTTATCGAATCATCGAACTTCTCATCCCCAAAGACATCTATTCCTATATCCTTTGCATATGTCCTCAATTGTACAAGAGCACCAGGTCGAAAAGTGTCTGCGCATACCAAACCTACTTTGTATCCTCTCTTCTGAAGGTATCTTGCAAGCTTTGCTGCAACTAAAGTCTTGCCAGAGCCCTGAATACCCATGAGCAAGATTACATTGACTTTGTTTGTTGGAAGCTCTAACTTACTCTCAGTTCCTAATATATTTGTCAATTCATCATATAGGATTTTTATTATGTAATCCTTTCTTGATAAGCCTGGAGGAGGATTCTCTTGAAGGGCTCTTTTCTCTATCTTTGATGATAGTTCAAGAACTAATTTTACATTGACATCAGCCTGCAATAATGCTCTTTGAGTATCCTTCACAAATTCTTTAATAAGTTGCTCATCTACAGTGCTTGCTGATAAAATCCTCTTTATAGCTGCCTGTAATCCTTCCTTTAGCTTATCTAACATGCCTCATCAAACTCTTAATTTTTTAATTTCTTGCAAATTCACTAATAAAAGCCCTTAATAAATAACTTGTCTTTTAAGACTTATTTTAGCATCAATATGTTTTATTCTAAGGTAAAATAAGGGAGTAAGATTGCTATGAACTTGGATATAGTCTTCCAAACCATGGACTATCAAGAAGTGCCAGTGAGGTTGTTTAGAAGACAGTTAGAACACGTACTCTTGAAGCGACCTTAGTTGACTCAATTTCTTAACGAGGTAAAATTTACAGTAAAGGAACCAGACTTCGTTCTTAAAGGCAAACATGGCGAGTATTTATCTGTAAAATACTTTGAGCGTGTGCTAGGCGGTAAGCACTTGATAGTTGTATACAAAGTGATAGAAAGCGAAGGGTTTATAATCACAATTTTTCCTATGAGAAAAGTAGACAAGTTAATCAGGAAGAGGGAGAAGATATGGAGCCGATAGCAAAGCTGACAAAAAGGTTGCAGATAAAGGGGGCTTACTCACATTACGATGAAGAAGGAGATGTTTTATACATTCATCTTAATGAGGGTGAAGCCATGGATAGCGTTGAGATAGAAGATGATATCTTTGTAGATTTAAACGATAAGAATGAACCTATAGGGTTAACTATAATGAATTTTAAAAAGAAAACATCTAAAAAATAGAGTTAATAAATTTGGTAAGATGATCTTTAAGAGGCTAAGAAATCTTTGTCTTCCATCATCAACTCTTGAATTTCTAAAGCACCAGAGTCTTTCTCCCATCTTTTTATAACTCTTATAGGTATCAGCCTTTTCTTATAAAGTGGTGCATTTAATACAAATGAATCAAAATCTCCTCCCTCTCCTACAGGGTTAAAATGATACTTCTCTGATAACTTTAACAATTCATCCACGCTCTCCTTTGTTAAATGCCTTCCTAGCCAATTCTCATCTAACCCATAGGCTGCTACAGAGATTATTATAACATCCATCTTCATTGAGATTATTTCGTTAAGAATATCGTATGGTCTTATGCCCCAGAGAGGAGCTAGATGCTTCATATTCGCAGATTCAGCTATCTTATCGAATATATTCTTTTGATAATTCGATGCTATACCTCCACTTATGAGAAAATCAGCATTTAATTTTTTAAGGGCTTTCTCCAAAGCTTTCTCCTCCTCTTTCTTTTTTGCTTCAAATCCATACCAATTTATGCCAATGCTCTCAGCTATACTTTTTGCATGCCTAACATTATGAGTATGATATAGCATGCTCTCAGGGTCTTCTGGTAGCATAGTGACGATTCCTATTATTCTTAATCCTAGCTCCCATGCTTTATGAAGAGCAAGAATAGAATCCTTTCCGCCTGAAGATAGGACTAATGCTTTAGCGCCTTGAATCGAAGCCATTTAATTTCATTTTATATGAAGATAGAATTAAATATAACGGGTTGGAAGAAGGTTTAGATGATGTAAAGAAGCCGTCTGAGCGCTAAGCGCTATGATTGAGATTATGAGTGCTGAGACAATTCATAAAATATTAAACTAAAAGAACAAAGCTAATATATTAAAAAGCTTTCATGATGTAGAGGTGAAGTCATTGGCAAGTATAAGATATGCTCATCTAACCGAGTCTAAATTGAAGAAGATTCAGGCTCTTGAAAAGGAAATTGGGAATATATATCTATTAGCTGTTGAGAAGACTCCAAGTATAGCAAGCCTTTCTAAAGAAGATTTAGCAAAAATACAGAAGTTAGAAAAAGAGCTTGGTATGATTTTGATAGCCTACAAATAAGATTCAAGGATTTAATTCACCTTATATATTACTTAGATAGTCAAAATTATGAGGAGTTAGGAATGAGCAAGCCAGTCGATCTTGGTAGCTTGAAAGAAGGATCATACATAATAATCGATAATGAAGCTTGTAGGATAGTATCCTATGATAAATCCAAACCAGGAAAGCATGGTTCTGCAAAGGCAAGAGTTGTAGCCATAGGATTGTTCGATAACGTGAAGAGAAGCATAGTATCTCCTGTTGCCAGCATGGTTCAGGTACCTATAGTAGAGAAGAGAGGAGGTCAATTAATATCGATAATGCCGGATAAGGTTCAAATCATGGACCTTGAAACGTTTGAAGTCTTCGAGGCTCCAAAGCCTGAGGAGCCTGGGCTTAAGGATAGACTCTCTCCAGGGAATGAAATAGAGTACTGGAGAGTCTTAGGGAAGAATAAGATAATGCGAATAAAGGGTTAGCAACAATTTTAGAAAATATAAAAGAAAATCTTAAAAGCATAGCAAAATGCTCATTTAAAGGTAAGGATAGATGGTTCATCCCGAAGGTTACGACGTAATCATCGTAGGCGCAGGTCCAGCTGGCATCTTCACTGCCCTTGAACTTTGTGATAGATCAGATTTAAGAGTATTAATTTTGGATAGAGGAAGGGACATATCTGAGCGCACTCACTCTAAGGGCTCCATTCTTTTTGGCTGGGGAGGAGCAGGAGCTTTCAGCGATGGCAAGCTCACATTCTCCACAGAAACTGGAGGATGGTTAAAGGATTACGTGGACGAGAAGAAGCTTATGGGTCTTATGCAAGAAGTTGAGAGGATTTACATTAAGTTTGGTGCTCCTACTAAAATCTATGGAGACGATGAGGATGCTATTTCTGACATATCAAGAAAGGCAGCCATGGCTGAATTAAGGTTGATTCCAAGCCGAATAAGGCATCTTGGGACTGATCAATGTCCTCAATTGCTGAAGAAGATGAGGCAAAAGATAAACGGGAAGGCAGAGATAATGATGGAAAAAACTGTGAGTAATCTTTTAGTTCAAGGAGAAGAGGTGAAAGGTATAAGAACAGTTGATGGAGAAGAGATCCTTGCAAAGTATGTTGTAGTCGCCCCTGGAAGAAGTGGAGCAGACTGGCTTAGGCAAGAGGCTAACAGGCTCGGCTTAAGAACCATTAACAATCCTGTCGATATAGGAGTGAGAGTTGAAGTCCCAGCAGTTGTAATGAGCCACCTGACAGATGTACTCTATGAACCGAAGTTCACTTATTACTCTAAATCCTTCGATGATAAGGTTCGAACTTTTTGTGTCTGTCCTAAAGGTTTTGTGGTAACTGAGCATCTTAACGATGTGATAACTGTCAACGGTCATAGCTATGAGGGGAAAACGTCTGAAAATACGAATTTTGCTGTTCTTGCAAGCACATCTTTTACAGAGCCCTTTAAGGAGCCTGTTGCCTATGGGAAATATATAGCGAAGCTTGCTAACTTGCTGGTTGGTGGTGTAATAGTTCAGAGACTTGGAGACCTTGAGGTAGGTAGAAGGTCCACGCCAGAAAGGATAGACAGAAGTGTCATAAAGCCTACCCTAGAGGATGCTAAGCCAGGAGACCTAAGCTTTGCCTTGCCAGGACGCTATTTGATAGATATTAAAGAAATGCTAAATGCTCTTAATAAGATAGCCCCAGGTGTATATTCGAGGCATACTCTTCTTTATGGTGTTGAAGTTAAGTTCTACTCCTCAAGGCTGGAGCTTAACGAAGTCCTTGAGACTAAGATCAAAAATCTGTTCACTGCTGGGGATGGTGCAGGTATAACTAGAGGTTTAGTTCAATCATCAACTTCTGGTCTTATAGTTGCTAGAGAGATACTGAGAAGGACAGGATATCTTACCTGATAGCCTTCATTATGAGATATAAAATAAAATTAACTAATTAATCTTGATAAAATTTAATAAAACATTAGCATTAATATTATAAGGGAGCAAATACTAAATAATGAAAAGCAATAAAATGAAGACTTTAGAGATAATAGATAGAGTTACGAAAAAGGTAGAGCTAGCGCCCTTTCCCTCCTTCACACCTACTCACGTTTTTATGATCATAGAGGCTATAGGCTTAAGCGCACCTATAGGAAGGATGAAATTATCAAGCATATTACAACTTGGAGAAGGAGCAACTCGTACCTTGGTTAAGCGCCTGCAAAAAGAAGGCATAATAAAATCTACAAAATTTGGTTGTGTACTAACTGATCTTGGCAAAAAGATATTCTTAGATTTAAGCTCAAGGATTTCAAAAGAATTAGAGATTCCACCGTCTCAATACACACTAGGTCGATTTAATATTGCGATCTTAGTCAAAAATTCTGCTAAAGCAGTAGGGTATGGGGTAGAGCAGAGAGACGCTGCCATAAAGGCAGGAGCTTTAGGAGCTACAACTTTGATTTACATTAAAGATAAGTTCGTCATGCCTGGAGGGCAGGAAGATGCCTTCAAAGATCTGCCTGAAATTCGTAAAATGCTGATAGAAAGGCTAAAACCAAAAGAGGGTGATTCGATAGTCATAGGAAGTGCAGATGATGAAAAATCTGCAAAGCTTGGTGCTAAGGCAGCAGCCTTAGAGACGCTAAGAAAGGCTCTTGAAAGATAAGTTGATCACGAGAACCCTTAAATTTTATAGTAAGGATATCAATACACTTTGGGTTTTAGAAGATGAATCTTCCTAGGATAATAATAGCAGGTCCTTACAGTGGAGTTGGAAAGACCACGATTTCAGTTGGTCTAATGGGTGCTCTTAAAAGGAGAGGTCTAAAGGTTCAAGCCTTTAAGGTAGGTCCTGATTATATAGACCCAAGCCACCATTCAATGATGCTGAACAGACCCTCTCGAAACCTTGATGCTTGGATGGTGCACCCAGATGGAATCACAGAGATATTTCTAAGAGCTACTCAAGATGTCGATATAGCAGTTATAGAAGGAGTGATGGGTCTATTCGATGGCTTCGATGAGAGCAATGAGAATGGCAGTACAGCTCATATAGCAAAGCTGTTGAGGAGTCCAGTCATACTTGTGATAAACGTTCATGGTATGGCAAAATCTGTAGCTCCTATAGCCCTAGGATACGAGAAGTATGATCCAGATGTTAGGCTCTCTGGCTTTATCTTAAATGAAGTTGGTGGGAAGAAGCATATAGATTGGTGTAAAAAGGCTATCAATTCTGTAACGAGTCTGCCTGTCCTTGGGGCTCTTCCTCGTAATAAAGATATAGAAATGCAGGAGAGGCACCTTGGCTTGATCCCTCAACGTGAGAAGGCTTATCCAGAGTCCTTTCGGAACATGCTCATAAATTTCATCGAAGAGAATGTAGATGTAGATAGGATTATAGATATAGCAAGGTCTGCAGAAAATCTACCTAAATTAAGCAATATAGTCTATCCCAAGCATTCATATAAGAAGAATCTAGCAATAGGTGTAGCTCTTGATGAATCCTTCAACTTCTACTATCAAGACAATCTTGATATGTTAAGGGCTTATGGTGCTGATATCATGTTCTTCAATACAATAAAGAATAGTGAAATACCATCAGATGTGAGCGGGCTTTACATAGGAGGAGGCTTCCCTGAGATGCTTCCAGAAAGGCTAGGAGCCAATACAAGCATGTTAAAGAGTATAAGGAAGGTAGCTGAGGATGAAATGCCCATCTATGCTGAGTGTGGAGGGTTGATGTACCTTACAGATTTTATAACAGACTTCGAGAATAGGTCTCACAAAATGGTTGGGCTCTTAAATGCAAGGACTGTTATGACAAGGAGGCTAACTCTGAACTATACCCTTGCCGATGTGATCGCTGATAATCCTTTATCAAGGGTTAACGATGTGTTAAGGGGTCATGAGTTTCATTACTCAAAGATATTAGAAATACCGAGAGATGTGAAATTTGCTTATAGAATGAAGATAGGTATAGGGATAGGTGGCAAGCAAGATGCTTGGCTTGAGCATAAAGTGCTGGCATCTTACATGCATATGCATTTCGCTTATCAACCAAAATTGGTAAAAAACTTTTTAAGAGCTTGTGAAGATTACTCTCATTCTTGATTTTTGTTTTATAAGACCCTATTGGGATTTAGGAGTAAGTTTAGAGATGAAAATACAGTTTGAAAAGGCTAAAGAGTTGATAAATAATGCTCTATCAATGGGAAGGCACTCACTGCTGGAACCTGAGGCTATGGCTTTGATGGCTATGATAGGAGTCACTACACCAAGCTTTCATTTGGCAAATTCTATAGAAGAAGCTCAGAAGATAGCTGAGGCTCTAGGCTATCCTGTGGTGCTAAAGGTCGTATCTCCAGACATAATTCATAAGAGTGATGTAGGGGGAGTGAAGTTGAATATATTTAATCCGGATCAAGTTTCGGAGAAGTTTAAAGAGATTCAAAAGAATGTCTATGAAAAAGCGCCTAAAGCAAGGATTTTTGGGATCATGGTTCAGAAGATGTTTCCTCCAGCAACAGAAGTTGCAATAGGAGCTTTAAGAGATGAGCAGTTCGGTCCAGCAGTAATGTTCGGTCTTGGTGGCATCTTCATAGAGATTCTTAAAGATATATCCTTCAGAATAACCCCTGTCGATAAAGATGATGCGCTTGAAATGATAAAAGAGATAAAGGGCTATCCCTTACTGCTTGGCTATAGAGGATCCCCAAAATTGGACATAAATGCTATAGCTGATTCTATAGTGAGAATTTCTGAATTGATGATAGATATCGATGAGATAGATCAGCTTGACTTAAATCCCATATTGGTTTATCCATCTGGGCTCATAGCTGTAGATGTAAGAGTCATTCTTAGTCGTGAGGCTGAATAACATGAGTGAAAATCTGGATCAGATAGAACAGAAGATTTCTTCATTGATTACTTATAGATTAAGTTTGATCAACGAGCTTAAGAAGCTAAGCCAAAGAAAGCATGAGTTAAGAGAAGAAATCAAAGGGATCACGAATAAGTTAAGAGAAGAGAAAAAAGCCATTTCAGAGCAAAGTTCATTGATAAGGCAACTTGGGGATACACGCAAAGACATTTTATTAAAGATAGACGAGATAAAGACGAAAGTTAAGGAGACAGATAAGGTCTTAAGAAAATTTGAGAAAGAAGTCCCTCATGAGTCTGAGAGAACCTTAAAAGAGAAGTTGGACAATATAGAGTGGAAGCTTCAGACAGAGCCTCTAACAAGAGAAGAGGAGAAGCAGCTAGTAGAATACATAAAGAAGCTAGAGTTCAAGCTCCATCTTTGGAAGAAAGCTTACATGACTAGACAGGAATTGAGTGAGCTTTTGGTCGAGGCTAAATCTCTTATGAACAAATTGGATGAGATGAGTGAGATAAAGAAAACAGTCTTAATAAAGTTGAGAAATCAAAAAGAGACTTTGTATAATATCGTTATGACTAAACAGCAACTGATACAAGAGGATAAAGAGATAGAGCAAGATATAGAGGAGATTAAAAAGAATCTAGATCACATAGATGCTGAATTGTCAAAATTAAAAGAGAACAAGATTAAACTTTTAGATAAAAAGAGATTGGATGAGATGGCTTCTATTAAGATAAAAGAGCAAAGCTTGCTAGAAGAGGTTCGATCAAAAGCAAGAGATAAACTCACAAAAGGGAAGAGTTTGAGCTGGGATGAGTTGAAGATATTATTCGAAGATAAGAATGAATGATTTAAGTAATACTCATGATCTTATTAATAATGGAAGTTGGGCGCAGAATATAAACCGTCTAAGCTACTTGTACTAAGTGTGGATAGAGATGATGATATAGGGATAAAAGCAAAGGTTGAGACTCCTATAATTGGTAGAGACAATTGTATAGAAGCAGCCAAGAAGCTAGCTATTGCAGACCCTGAAGAGGCTGACGCTAATGCCATCTTCGCAGCGGTGAGGCAGTACGATGAGTTGGTAAGTAAGAAGAATGAATGTGAAGTAGCAATTATAGCTGGGTCCTATGAAGGAGGAGTTGAAGCCGATCAAAAGTTAAGGGCTGAATTGATGAAGGTGATAAGCGAATTTGATGCAAGTGGAGTTATCTTGGTATCAGATGGTTTTGAGGATAGAGAGATTTTGCCAATATTGATGAGTACGATGCCAGTGATATCTATCAGAAGAGTTGTAATAAAGTATAGTGAGAGAGTAGAGGAATCCTATGCTGTTCTTGGGCGATATATCAGAATGCTCATCACTGATCCAAGATACGCTAAATTCTCCTTAGGAATTCCAGGCCTGCTATTCCTTGCTTTTGGCTTACTCAGCATCTTTAATTTACTTCAACTTGCTACTCAAGTTGTTTTGATAATCCTTGGCATAGCTTTGATCTTTTGGGGCTTTGGCTTGGACAAATATGTTGCATCGATAAGGAAGATGAAGAAGATGTCCTCATATATCAGGTTCTTTTCTATAATCGCAACCCTTTTGGTAATATCCGTAGCCTTTTATCAAGGTTTTCACTTCAGCGTTGGAAAGGAGTCTATCCCGCTGTTCATAAGCTCATTTATAGAAAAATCTCTTCCATTGACTTGGGTAGGGCTCTCAATATACTTGGGCTACTCTCTAATCTCTCACTGGATAAGGAAAAGCATCAAGATATGGCGAACAATACTAGCTTTTGTAATACTAGCTTCTCTCTACATACCTCTGCTCGAATTTTCGCAAATCCTGATAAACCCTGGTAAAAATCCCTTTATGCTCATATCACAATTATTGCTAGGGCTAGGGGCTACTTCAATAGTCGCAATTATAGCTTATAAATACATTCGCTCTCATAAGAAGGTAGTAAAGGAGGTCTAAGTTGCTCAACTCTTTGCTGAGAATAGCAGGAGTCTATAGAATTTATGAGAAATACTTGAGTAATCAAATAAGTAAGGCTGAAGCCCCTAAGCATATAGGCATAATATTGGATGGAAACAGAAGATGGGCTGAAGCCCACTCTTACCCAAGATGGATGGGCCATTGGTTAGGAGCAGAAAAAGCTGAGAAATTATTAGAGTGGTGTAATGAACTGGACATAAAGACCATAACTCTATACGTTCTATCAGTAGAAAACCTTCAAAGATCGCCTGATGAGGTTAAGGAGCTTCTTAGCCTTTTTGAAGAGAAGCTTAAGGATTTAATGCGAGATGAGCGCATACACAGATATCAGATTCGTGTGAAGGCTTTGGGAAAGATAGAGTTGCTCCCAGATTCAATGAAGGAGCTTTTAAGTAAGATAGAAAAAGCTACTGAAGATTATGATGAGCATTTTCTTAACATTGCCATTGCTTACGGTGGAAGATTAGAAATAGTTGATGTAGTGAAGAGCATAGCTGAGAAAGCAAAGCATGGAGATATAGATCCATTAGATATAACCCCTGAGATCATCGAAGATCATCTTTACACATCACACCTTCCACATCCAGAACCTGATCTAATCATAAGAACTTCTGGAGAGGAGAGGCTTAGCGGATTTTTATTGTGGCAGAGCGCCTACTCTGAGCTTGTATTCCTCGATGTATTCTGGCCTGAGTTTCGCAAAATCGATCTTATGAGAGCAGTAAGAACTTATCAGAGAAGGAAGAGAAGATTTGGTAAATGATTTATGTTATTAGCTAAATATTTTCCAAAGTTCATCGATTACACTTTCTCTTATTATGCTCTCTGAGCCGTCTCTCTCTATAAATATCCTCTTACCTTTTTTGAAATGTCCTATTTGACTAACTCGAACTCCTATCTTCCTTAATTCATCACATACTAAATTGGCTCCAGAAGGATCTACAGCTAAAAGCAAGGTTCCGGAGCTTATCAGTTTTAAAGGGTCAACATTTAGGGCTTTACAGATCATCTTAGTCTCTAATGCTATTGGTATAGCCTTTTCATAAACTAAAAATCCTAATTTTGATGCTACACTCATCTCATAAATCCCTCCCAAGACTCCTCCTTCTGTTGCATCGTGCATAGCATGGACAAATCCAGTATCGAATGCCTTTATAGCTTCTTTTACTACGCTTATCCTTCTAATCATCCTTAAAGCCTTCATAATGACTTTATCTCCTAATTTTGATGGTCTTTCCTTAAAAACATCTGCCAAGATCGAGGTTCCTTCTATGCCTGCTGTCTTTGTCATCAATATAACATCGTTCTCTTTTGCATTTGATGCTGTAACATAACTTTTGGCAAAGCCAAAGGCTGTAGTTATAACTATTTTACGCTCTAACCTTGGAGTCAGCTCTGTATGACCACCAACTATAGATATTCCTAACGCTTTTGCTGCTTTATGAATCTGCTTTGATATGCTTATCACATCTTCAGCCTTGCTTCCTTGAGGCAAAAGTATTACAGATTCTAAATACATTGGCTTTGAGCCGCTAGTTGCAACATCGTTGGCACTGACATTCACAGCATACCATCCTACTTCTTTTTCAACACCTGTTACTGGGTCGGAGGATACTATCAAATACTCTTCATCAAGCTTTATCACAGCGAAATCTAATCCAAACTTTGGACCTTGAACAACGCTTTTTGATCTCTCTCCAGTGAACTTAAGGACATATTTCTCAAGAAGCTCTTTTGGGATCTTTCCTATGGGCAAGCTCATAAGGCTCAATATAAAATAGGAGGATAACTATAAACGATTGTATCAATAATCTTTCCATCATAAGAAGTTGAAGAGGCGATTAGATGCTAATAGCTGCAATATTAAAAGCAGGAATAGGCAAATCTGATGCATTATCAGGACTGATAAAGAGGCTAATATTTTCGGATGTAGAGCCTGGAATTGAAATTGTATCAGCATATATGCTGATAGGCTCCTTTGATGCTGTAATAATATTGTCTGCAATTGATGAAGAGTCTGCTAGGCACTTTATATCTAAAGTTGAGAATGTGTTAGGTTCAAGAGCCCTCATTCATGTTGCTTCTCCTATCAAGCCATAATTTCTAATTAAGCCCCAATTGATCTCTTCTATCGATCGTATTAAAGACTTCTGGTCCAGTGCCAACCATCGATACAGGCACCTTTAATGAATCTTCGATGTCTTTTATGAAATTCTTAGCATCTTTTGGCAAGGCTTCGAAGCGAGTTATGCCACGAGCATCGTGGAATATTACATCTAACTTTGTCAAAGCTATTTGATTTGCACTATTTAGCATAACAGCTCTCTTTGCCAATTCGAAGTTGAAGGGTGCTGATCTTCTCACCCTCCCAGTCACAGTGGCTACTTCTCTCCATCCCCTCTTAATCGCCTCTTCCTCGCTAAGCTCCCCAGCTAAGAAACCTCCGCCAACTCTTGTAACATAAGACTTGAAAACAACCAAGACATCTTTTACTTTCTTAGGTCCTATTCCAATATCTGAGCATATTGCAGATGCAGTTACATCCTTAGATGTAACGTGAGGATAAGTTCCATGATAGAGAGAGAGGAAAGTACCTTGAGTACCTTCAAGTATTATCAATGCCCCATCATCTATCAATCTATTGACCTCAAGGGCTACATCTCCTACATAATCCTTCAAAGAAGTAATATCCCTAGCTATCTTTGCTATCCTTAAAACTCTGTCAGAATTTGCAGGACCGGTACCAGAGCCTGTTGTACCTATTCTCTCCTTCAAATAGCCTCCTCTATCACGCTCTATGTGAGCATCCTCTATTATGCTACATTGTGAATCAATCAAAACTCTTGATCCAACATTGAAGGTCTTGATCTCATCTAGCAATACTTTAGGATTAATTAATACTCCAGAACCTATCATCAATTTTGTTTGCTTGCTTAGAATTGCGCTTGGAAGCATCCTAAGCTTATAAGATTTTCCTTCATATACTACTGTATGACCAGCATTTGGACCAACTCCACCTCTAACTGTTGCAGAAGGATTGTCCTTCATTGCCAAGTAAGAAATTATCTTACCCTTTCCTTCATCGCCGAAGAAACCACCAACTACTACTATGACAGACATCTTTATCGCCATTGCTTTTGATTAGCTAGTAATTAAAGGTAAAATAGAGAGTTAAATATGTTTAAGTCAGCAATATTAAAAAGTTATGAATGACTTAAAGTTAAAATGAAATGGGATGATTTTTGAGGCTTCTACTCGATGAAATGTACTCAGGTCTGAAAGAATATTTTGAGACTCTAGGATGGGATGTTCTTACTGTTCAAGATGTAGGGTTACAAGGAGCAAAAGACAAGGATATCATAGAGTATGCAAAGAATAACAACTTGCTACTCGTAACTCAGGATCTGAAATCGGCAGATCTTGCAGATCTCAAAGGAGTAAAGTATGTGCTGATCTCAAATGCTATGATTGCTAAAATTGCTGATTCCAAGATAAGAGAAAAATACCCAAAAATAAAAGAGAAATGATGCAGAACAAAATAAAGATGAGGAAGTTAATGAGAATATATATTAATAGACTTCTTTTAATGCTTAGATATGCTGAAGATAGAGCTGGGAGATTTGAAGGATAAGAGCGAAGATCTGGCAAATTTCTTGGAGAAAAAGCTCAAACTCAAGCCTTCTATAGAAGTTAGTTCATTAGTTTTTGATGATACAAAATTAAAGGTTAAGTTGAAGAAGAGTCTTTTAAAGACCTATCTTAAGAGGTATCTTCACATAAATGATTTGAGGAAAAGTTACAGAGTATTGGTCAAAGAAGATGAGCTAAAACTTGTTGCATTAAAGGCTGAAGAGGAGGGCTAAAAATTGCCTCTTTCAATATGAGATAATGTTAATTTCAATGCATCTCTAGCCGATCTTGCATTCATTAAAGCTTCATGAAGATCAGAACCAATTTTATTAAGAGCATTGACTAAATTATCTGATGCTTTAACTAGCAATCCTCCAATATCAAAAGGGTCTTCCTCTGAAGATTTTTGCCTTTGACTGAATTCATCACCAAGATCAAGTTTAAGAAGAATTATGGCATGCTCTAATTTGCTATATGCTTCCCATACAATATCAGCTATACTCATTGGATTAATACCTTGTGAGAGCATGCTAATAGCCTCATCATTTATCCTCACAGCATCACTCATCAAAGCCTTTGCTTTATCAACTCTTTTACTTTTCAAATAGACCAGCCTTTATTACATTCAATAGCTCATAAAATGAATTAAATTCCTTTAAATCTATTATTTTTATTACTTCAGCCAAAGTAAAAGTCTTCTTATTAAATCTTATCAAAAGGTAGCCTCTCTTATCAGATAGCTCTCTTGCTTTGATAGGGAATCTTATCCCTTTGATAATGATTCTTAACCTATCCTCTAAACTCTTCCCTTCAAGAGTTGGTATAGAACCATATTTTACCAATCCTTTGAACCTTATAGCATCTTCACGCATTGACAGATTGTTGAACATGACAAAACTCTCTTGGCAACCTATATTCTTGACCTCTTCTAAAAGCTTGATAAGTTCGTCATCATTATATTGATACCTATAATCAAGCCTTTTGCTTAAACCATGTAAACGATAGTAACCTATTTTGCTCTTTAGAAAAGGCTTCTTTATGAGGGGGTCTACAATATGTATGGCTTCTATATCTTTTAATGATTTCTTTAGAATTTCTTGATCATCATCCCATGATCTATGCCTAACCTCTATGGCTATAGTAAAATGTCTTTCAACATTTTTGAAGAATTCAACAATATTTTTAGAATTCTCTTCATTACATATGAATGATGGTGGAAGTTGAATAACACAAACTTTAGCATTTAATGCTTTACAAATTTTTACAGTGTTAGCCCAGCATTCAAAGTTCTGCTCATTAGGCTTTAGATGACCATAATTCTCAACTTTTTCTATGGGCTTTTGACTACCAGACTTTCTCCAAGTAGGGCTACTTATTGGATGAGTTATTCCTTGAAAGGCTTTCATAGTGAATATGAAATCTCTTTTAACTTGCTGTCGCCAATTCTCTGCTGTCTTTATGGATGGTAGTCTGTAAAATGTCGATTGAATTTCTATTGCCTCAAAATTTTCAGAATAATCCTTGAGGCTTAAGCCAGCATTACCACAGCATCCTGCTATTATTTTCAATCTTCCACCTCAAATCTTGTTTCAAATTATTTACTCATGCAAGTAGATGTATCTAAGAGAGTTTGACAATAAAAGATAAAAACGAAACTCATCTTAAAGTAGGTAAAGAGAGGAATTAATACTATAGCTTTGCTCTTTCCTTCCATAGAATCCATGCATTTATCAAGAATATTGCCCAAGCAGGACCAATGACGCCCATTACTAATAATCCTAGCCAGAATAAGATGGATGTAGATGCTAAACCTAACGCTATTGCTAATACTGATATCATCTTCAAATACTTGCTAATTTTACCTGTGTAGAACTCATAGCCTGCATATAATCCTAATAGTCCTGATACAAGGTATAGAATCATAAAGGTATAGCTTTCCCCTACTAAAGCGTTGGAGAATAGCAATATGAGGCTGTATGATGATACTAATGATATGAGAAGGTAAATGCTACCCGTTATATGCAATAGTGCTAAGCCTTCAAATTTAGGGGCTTCTACTTTAGGGGCTTCTACTATAGCTCCAAGCTTTGCACCACAATTACCACAAAACTTTAATCCTTCTTGATTATCGAAGCCACATTTCTTACACTTTACCAAATTTTATCATCTTTGCTTCATTTATAATTCAATTATTTAGGCTTTATCCTTCAAAGCTGGTTCTATACAATAAGAGAGCTCAGCAACTCATCAGTAGATTCATGCATGCTTACTTGCATTCAGAATCTTACTCCTACAACCTCTTTACCTTTATAATGAGTTATAACATCCCCATCCATCTTGCTATCATCTGCATTCTGAGGCTTCTGAAAGCTCACATAAAGCACGTCTGCTTCTTCATCGTAATCTACCCACATAGACTTTAAGGTTAGAGATCGCATATAAGGTATTAATTTTGCTAAATCCCAAACTTTTACTGCTTCTGCCAAGTCACACCCCTCCTTAATATTTTCTCTATAGTAGATGTTATGAAGCATACACAACTCTTTAGCTATTTATACTTAAAAAGATGGGAACAGGCTTGTTCAGTATGTTATGCATGGCAATGATGTCATAGTCCCTCATAAAATTTCTCACGCTTACTAACCTTAAGCACAATTACCTCGCTGGCTTCAAAATTAATTGTAAATGCTATTCTATAATCACCTATTCTTCTTCGAAAAACCCCTCTTAACGCCCTTATGGGTTTGACATCGCCGGAGAAGGGATTCGATTCCATGTTTTTAATGGCATCTAATATCCTTTCTTTATCTTTATCTGGTAGTGATCTGATTTCACTTATGGCTTTCCTGTGCAGTATTACTTTGAACATCCTTAAGCAACTCGTTAAGAGATGTGAACTCATCCCTCCTCTCTCTATACTCATTCAGCCTCTTCTTAAGATCATCAATCTCACTTTTAGGAAGAAGCTCACCTTCCTCAAATAAGATTAGATATAGGGCTCTTGATAGGATGCTAACTCTTCTCTCAAGCTCTAAGACTCTTGCCTCAACTGTCATAAAACATCATAAAAGAGAAGATTAATTTTACTAATAAGCCTTTACTATTAAAAATAAAGGGTGGTTGAGCTTGAGCCTCATAGA
>Ga0315314_1000283_pt1 | contig 64509 bp, 59 predicted proteins | sample TDP9_MG_FD_203631 | JGI IMG/M metagenome (GOLD analysis project Ga0315314, IMG submission 203631) | Freshwater sediment microbial communities from Lake Towuti, South Sulawesi, Indonesia - TDP9 | ecosystem: Environmental > Aquatic > Freshwater > Lake > Sediment | place: Indonesia: South Sulawesi...
CGCTTCCGAAAAAGCAAAAAGGACTGGTCACTATTATTACTACTCGTAGGCTTGGATTGTTTCATTTCAATCACCGTTTAACCAATTAAGAAACATCCAAGTCTACTTAATTTTGCTACTACACAACATTAGCAAAAAGCCAAAAATTTAATTAATACTAAACCATGATACACGATACCAAAAGCTTAAAAACTTGGAGTAGATTAAAATCTATGGCAATAGTAGTATTCTGTAATCATAAAAACAAGTACAATTGCTAAATTATTTGGATGCAACCCAGGAATCAAAGTATAGTTTCTGGGTGAAGAGCGTAGTGAATTAAGGCTCTGAGTCTTAAATCATGATGATCGCTATGCATAGGCTTTAACCTTACAGACGCTAGTCAGTGGGCATCAAGTAAGGACCCGATACACATACGCCATCTGGGGAATGGCTAGGCTTGGGCGCCGAAGAAGGCCGTGACAAGCTGCGATAAGCCCCGGGTAGATGCAAGTAGTTTTTGATCCGGGGATCGCCGAATGGGACCTCCTACCGACGGCTAATAACCGTTCGGTGTTCCAATTATGGAACGGGAACCCCCCGAACTGAAACATCTCAGTAGGGGGCGGAAAAGAAACCAAATGGGATTCCCTCAGTAGGGGCGACCCAAAAGGGAACAAGGGCAAACCGAACCCGCCATGGAAACATGGTGGGGATGTGGATTTGCAGGGTCCTGCCACCACTTCGCCAGAGAAGCCGAAGGAGCCTGGAACGCCTCACCGCAGAGGGTGATAGTCCCGTAGGCGTAATCTGGAAAGTGCCGGGCGGGTTCTCCTGAGTACCATGGATCGGATATTCCGTGGGAAGCTGGGAGCCACCAACTTCCAACCCTAAATACGTCCCAAGACCGATAGCGCACTAGTACCGTGAGGGAAAGTTGAAAAGCACCGCGGAAGCGAAGTGAAAAGTGCCTGAAACCAGGTGGCTATTAACCGTACATGGCTCAAAAGGATAGATCCTCCCCGAAGGAACCTCCGGCGACGAAGTAGTACTAGGGGAGGGGACCAGAGTCATGTGATCCGTCTAGAAACACGGGCCGGGGAGTTCATAATTGTGGCAAGCCTAAAAGGTTCAACCTTGCAGGCGTAGGGAAACCAACAAGCCCGCAACCAGCTCGACTGGCCAGGGGCGGGGTCTTAATAGGGCCCGGAGTCACAGTTATGAGACCCGAAACCAGACGATCTAGCCCTGAGCAGGGTGAAGCCAGGGGAAACCTTGGTGGAGGCCCGAAAAGATTCTGACGTACAATTCGTTCTCATGACTTGGGGCTAGGGGCAAAAGACTAATCTAGTCTGGTGATCGCTGGTTCCCCCCGAAGAAGTTCGCAGACTTGTCTGGCGGGAGGTAGCTGGAGGGGTAGAGCACCGATTGGAAAGCAGGGAGCCGCGAGGCTTCACTTTCCTCTCGAACTCCGAATCTTCCAGCGCCGCAGAACGCCGGAAACGGGCGCCAGGGGGTAAGCTTCTGGGCCGAGAGGGGAACAACCCTGACTGAGGTTAAGGTCCTCAAGTGCCAGCTAAGTGTTAAACCGAAGAGCGTCCGTTGCCAAAAACAGTGGGAAGGTAGGCTTAGAAGCAGCCATCCTTAAAAAAGTGCGTAACAGCTTACCCACCGAGGTAACGGGCCTCGAAAATGGACGGGGCTAAGCTGGCCATCGAGACCTCAGGGCACGGTCAGAAAACCGTGATCCGGTAGGGGGGCGCGTCGATTGGGCAGAAGCAGGGTTGTAAAGTCCTGTGGACCGATCGATGTTGCAGATCCCGGCGGTAGTAACAGCATAGTCGGGTGAGAATCCCGACCACCGAAAGGGCCAGGGTTCCTCGGCAATGCGTCGTCAGCCGAGGGTAAGTCGATCCTAAAGCTAAACCTAACTCGTGAAGCTGAAAGGGAAACCGGTTTATATTCCGGTACCGCGGAGGTACACGTGGCGACACAAGCCCAGCTTCTGACACTTCAGGGTAGGTCGAGCGGAGCCGTCGCTTCGTTTAAACGTATAAACCTGGGGAGAGCCGTAATGGCGAGAACCAGGCGAAACCGCGAATAGTCCCCCGATTTTAGGGGGGTTCGATCAAGCTCTGGAGTCCGTGAAAAGGAAGCTGGGATGGATCCCCCGCGACCGTACCTAGAACCGACACAGGTGCCCCTAGGTGAGTATCCTAAGGTGTATCGGAATCAACCCAGGCAAGGGAAATCGGCAAATTAGCCCCGTAACTTCGGGATAAGGGGTGCCTGGAGTCTTCAGGTAATACTGGGGAAACCAGGTCGCAGTGACCAGGGGGGCCGGACTGTTTAATAAAAACACAGCTTTCCGCTAGCCCGAAAGGGTTCGTACGGAAGGTGAATCCTGGCCAGTGGCGGTCCGTCAAAACCGAGTCCAATCGGTCGAAGCGCCGCTAAACGCCGGGAGTAACTATGACTCTCTTAAGGTAGCCAAATGCCTTGCCGGATAAGTACCGGCGTGCATGAATGGATCAACAAGGTCCCCACTGTCCCTGCCTGGTGTCCGGTGAACCCACTTAACCTAGCGAACAGTCTAGGGACCCCCAACGGGGAGAGAAGACCCTGTGGAGTTTTACTGCAGCCTGTGCCTGTGGCATGGTTATGAACTCATAGCGTAAATGGGAGCCGCTAATACCAGCCTCTTCGGGGGTTGGAGTAGGCGATAATGGAACACCATTAGCTCGTGGCTATGCCTCTAACCAGCGCCCCTGAGCGCTGAGACAAGTATAGGTGGGCAGTTTGGCTGGGGCGGCACGCCCCTGAAAAAGTATCAAGGGCGCCCTAAGGTCGGCTCAGGCGGGTCAGAAACCCGCCATAGAGGGCAAGGCCAAAAGCCGGCCTGACTGCATCCTGGACAACAAGGGATGCAGGAGCGAAAGCTGGGCCTAGCGATCCTTCATGTCCCCACTGGTGGGGGCTGGAGGTGACAGAAAAATTACCCCAGGGATAACAGAGTTGTCACGGGCAATAGCTCACATAGACCTCGTGGCTTGCTCCCTCGATGTCGGCTCTTCCTATCCTGGCCGTGCAGCAGCGGCCAAGGGTGAGGCTGTTCGCCTATTAAAAGGGAACGTGAGCTGGGTTTAGACCGTCGTGAGACAGGTCGGATTCTACCTGTTGGGGGTGTTGGTTGCCTGAGGGCAGGGAACCCTCAGTACGAGAGGAACGGGGTGCCGCGGCCTCTAGTTTACCGGTTATCCGATAGGGTACTGCCGGGCAGCCACGCCGTAACCAATAAGGGCTGAAAGCATCTAAGCCCGAAACGGGTCCCGAAAAGAGGCAGCCATTCTCTAGCTAGGTCTTTATGGCGCTCGGGGCAGGTGACTGTAACGAGTTGCTAGGGACGAGGACTCCCATAAAAGATGGGTTTAATGGAACCGGGGTGTACGCGCCAAGCTTCGGCGAGGCGTTCAGCCCGCGGTCCCCAACCGTCCGAGTGTGCGGGTCCGGAAAAATGTCCGCTGGTGCGAAATCTGTAGGGTAAAGCCTTCGCTAATTACTACTTTTGAATGATAGTACTTTTTGAATTAAACTGTGAGGAAAAATGCTCACTTTTTTGTTCATGTTTCTGTTGGGGGATGGTTCTTGACCGAAAGTTTCAATAGTTTGTTTTGTTTTTTATTTTTTAGCCCGCCTTCGAGAACTATCTGACCTTATTTTTGTTAAAATGGGATGAAGTTTAGGGCAAGAGGTTGGGCTACATTTCTTGCCGCGAGATACCTATTCGACGGGCTTCTTCAGGATTGTGGCGGTTGCCTTTTAGATGATTGGGGAGCCGACCCAAGTAGGTTACAGCGGCTTGGGAGCTGCCGGTGATTCCCTGGTATGAGAGAACACGGCTGAGGCACGAGCGTGTCGCTCCATCCTAGGATGTTGTGTGTTAGTATCTTCAGGGTACACGGCGTCTCCTAATATCTTCTTTTTTAATTTCTACAAACTTTCTCGCTGTATTTTAGTGTGAAATGTGTTTACATACTGTACAGCTGGGGAGTCGGTTTTATACTGTTTAATGAAAATATATAAATACTTATAAAGAAATATTAATAAGTCGTTCTTGCACTTTTAAAATGGCGTGTGTTGAATTCACTTTTGAAGGTGCTCACGGTGAATTCTTTGAAGACACGAACAAAAGTCTCTCAAGCAGATGATGATAAACTTGTCATACTTGATATAGACGGTACTTTAGGGTTATCACTTATTCCAGAGGAGGAAGCGTTTAGGAAAATTTTTGGATTGGTTTGCCGTGAAGTTAACAAGGATTGTGATACGAGGATTAGCGAGAAAGAAGTAGAACAGTTTTACAAGCAGGCAAAAAAGGAACATTATGAAATGTATCCCCTTAAACCAAAGAGGCATAACAAGAAGTTAAGATTGAGAATATTTCTTGATAAAATACAGGAGAATAATGGATTAGAATTTGCCTCTAATTTCCTCGATAAACTTCATAAGGTTTATTGGGATTATTTTGTAGCTCACGCAAAACCGTACCCTGATACGTGTAAAACGCTTGAAGAGTTAATGCAGAAATCGATAGTAGTTATTGCCACTAATAATGAGGACAAGGAAACTAAAATAAAAACGAAATTATTTGGGCTTGAGGCGGGAAAACACTACCGATATCTGTTTTCCTCGGAACAGTTAGGTGTTTGTAAACCGGCACCGGAGTTCATTGAAAAATTAATTCAACGCTTAGAAGAGGACTTGGGTAAACCCATTTCTTGTAAAAGGGTTTTTGTTGTGGGTGATGATCCAAGTAAGGATTTTGCTTGGGCAAAATCCATTGGAGCGATTACGATACGTATAAAAAGGGATTTACATGCTAACAGAGAACCAAGTAATTCAGATGAGAAACCAGATTATACGGTAGATAATCTCTCAGAACTTTTAGATATAATCTGAAAGTTTATTGGTTTACTTAAATCGTCTTAATTTGATTAGGGTAACCTTTTCTTTCTTATTTGCTTTACTTTTCATTTAATTTTAACGAAATGTTTTTATGAAAAATATCAGGATTATCAATAAAAACCTTCTAAATTCTTTTAAAAAATTATACGCTCAGTTTGAAGTGGTTTCTATGGTTCAAGTAGTTAGTATGGGTGCCATAAATTATGATATCAATCTTTTTTTAGAAAGATTTCCCAAAATAGGGGAAGAGGTGCCGGTAAAAAAGATAACACGCATTCCCGGGGGAAAGGGAGCTAATGTTGCTGTGGCAGCTGCGAGAGTATTAGATACCGGAGAGGTTGCGTTTATAGGTGGATTAGGTGATGACCAGATAGCTGAGAGGCAGAAAGAAGTTTTGAAGAGTGAGGGGGTTGATATCAGCGGGATTATAACGGTTAAGGGTGTGGAGTCAGGCCAGGCCTACATTGTAATTGATTCTAAGGGTGAGAATGTTATTCACACACTTTTTGGGGCGAATCATAAAATTTCTCCAAATGAAATAGAAGAAGAGAGTAGACTAGCTCTGATACGTGAGGCTAAGGTTCTCGCCATAGTCGACCCCCCGCTTCCCGTGGTTAAGAAGGTTATGGAGCTTGGAAAAAGATACGGGGCTATTAACATCTGGGACCCCGGAATACACTGTACGAAAGGGTATGATTCTCTGAAAGATATTTTAAAATTTGTTGATATCCTTTTGATGAACGCCGTCGAAGTTGAAAACCTAACCGGTGTCAGCGAACCCGAAGAGGTGAGAAAACGTCTCATCCCTATTAATAAGACTTTAACTGTCATCAAGAAAATGGGAGCAGAAGGTTCCCAGTTGATCGAACCGGGAGATAAACTGAGCGTCTTAATAAAAGGAATTCCACTACAAAAATACGGTTTCAAAGTGCTTAACACTGTAGGTTGCGGCGACGCTTTCCACGGTGTCCTTGCAGGTTCACTGGCTCAAGGATATTCCCTTATTGAGGCTTTGCAAAGAGCAAACCTAGCAGGAGCGTTTAAAGCAACTAGAAGTGAAACAAGGGGAAGCCCAACCAAAGAAGAATTAGAAAAATTCTCTAAAAAAATAAAAAACCAAGAATAGACCACCGAAATAAGAAATTCTACAACCATTTTTAACTTTTAATATCTGTTATCAATCATAATGGAACCCCAAAATTTATGTAGGTTTTCATGATTTTTCTGTATCTAAATAAGAGAAATTCAAATACTTAACTAGAAATAGTAATCAATCTTTCACGGAGTTGCAGGTAAATGGTTGATATTCAAAAAGTCTTTAAGAAGATAGGGCTCGAATTTGACGCTGAGAGTGGAGCTTATGTCCACAACAAAACAAACATTCCCCTTACAGTTCACTACGAACCAGAAGAGGAGACCATGGTTCTACTAGACCAGACAAAACTTCCTTACGAGTTTACAGTGTGGAAAACCAAGGATTATCGGAAAGCCGGCATTCCAGGCATAAAGGGAATGATCGTCCGAGGAAGTCAGGCAATAGGATGCGCAGCAGGTTATGGAATGTTACTGGCAGCTAACGAGTTTAAAAAGGAAAATAAAAACAATTTCATGAAAAGGCTGAGAGAAGCCGCTGATTTCTTAAATAGCACGAGACCAACAGCCTCACCCCTAAAGTGGGCAACAGAGCTATGTCTTAAGACCGCGGAAAAATCTCTGAATAAAAATGGCAATGTGGGGGAAGCCGTTGAAGCTGTAAGGGAAGCTGCAGACTATTTTCTGGCTGCGGATCTTATACTAAGTTGGTATCTGCGCCAGGATGGAAAGCAACACCTAGAGGACGGAGACGTGGTCATGACTCACTGCAACGGCGGAAGTATGTCCTCAAGTTACGGTGGTCATGCTCTGGGGATGCTTGAAGAAGCCTATGTTGAGGGAAAAGACATACTTATGGTGTCAAAAGAAACACGCCCCCGCAGCCAGGGATACAAACTCACAACCTGGGAGCTTAACCGAGCTCAGATGCCGATAATAATCGTAACCGACAATATGATCTCATCCGCCTTCGAACGTTTTAGAGTAAATAAGGTTCTCCTAGGAGTGGACAGAGTTGCTAGAGATGGGTCAGTGGCAAACAAGATTGGCTCTGCTGACATTGCAAGAGTAGCAGATCTTTATGGAACTGTGGACTTTTACTACGCCACTTCATACAGTACAATCGACCTACTAACTGAAAAAGGAACCGAAATACCAATAGAGGAACGCAGCACAGACGAAGTCACATATTTATACGCCCTCGAGGCGGAAGACAAGAGAAAGAACAAGGTGATCAGCGAAAAAAGTCTAAAAGAATGGCCGCCAAAGAACATTCTCACCAACAAAAAGATACCTGGAAAAGGAGAAATAGCCATATACAACCCCGCTTTTGACGTCACCCCACCCAAGCTAATCGACCTAATAATAACCGATATCGGGGTCTTTGCGCCACACCAGATTAAAACTCTAACAGATGAAAAAATGAATCAGATCGTAAACCAGAGATTGGAAGCTCAGGGAGTCAAAGTCCCAGAAATTATAATAGAATAAAACACTTCCAAAGTCAACCAAGCTACTAAAAAGTATAAGCTGGAGAATCTCAGTCGAAGGATTCTCCATACTTTTCTAAAAACGTATTAAGCTCATCCCCATAATCCCCTTCGGCTCTTAGGTCAATGAGCTTTTTCCCCTTTCTACCAATAACTGGGATACTATCCTTTTCCACAACTTTTACAGATGAGGGGTTAAACCAGAGCTTACCACCAAACCTATCAGATAGACTCTCAAGTTGACTAGGAGTAAGCGAATCAGAATCAACGAAAACATCTATACGGTCCAAGCCCGATGAATCCTCACCAACAACCACCAAGTAATCTCTAACACCCTTATAACTGAAAATCGCAGAATCGATGGCAAAAGGACTAGTAAGAGTCCCCTTTATCTTAATCAAACCATCCAAACGATACTCCGGTGGCATAACCCTTCTAGTAATACGGCCACAAGAACAGTCACCACTAACTAAATAGGAACTGTCCCTAGACCGATATCTAATAGCTAGAGTACCCGTCCTAGAGAGAGTAGTGTAAACCAATTCTCCCCTCTCGCCTTCAGGCACCCTCTCATCAGTCTCTGGGTCAATAACCTCAACAAATGAAAGATCTTCAAGCCAGTGTACACCAAATTTCTCCTCACACTCACCCCCACTACCAACCTCCGTCAAACCATATCCAATCCTGAGGTCAATATCCCAAACATCCTCTATAAGCTTCCTCTTCACCTCCGGCACAGGCTCGCCAAGAGCATAACCCCTCTCAAGAGAACTTTCCCGAGGATCTTCACCAAACATCTCCTCATACAGAGAAGCCCACTTCAATAGAAATTGAGCAATACCAATGACTCCATTAGGACGATAAAAGTGAATCATATCCGCCTGCTGCCTACCTGTTGCTTGCTTACCCGAAGGAACAACAACAGCCCCTATCCGCCTAACAGCCTCATGAAAACAAATTCCTGCGAAAAACATACCATACATACTTGTGTTGATTACTGTATCTCCTTTTTTGAAGCCGGCTGTTAGTATGTTTCGGGTTTCATTGGAGATTTGGGTTTCGACATCGTTATTGGTGTAACCTACAACGGTTGGGGTGCCCGAGGTTCCTGAGGTTGTGTGGAAGACTGAAAGGTCGTTGGGGTCTGCGATTGCCGCTCTGTAGTCTTTCACTATGTCTTGTTTGCTGGAGAAGGGAAGCTTGTCTAGGTCTTTGATGCTTGTGATGTCTGCTGGTCTTAGTCCTGCTTCTTTGAACTTTCCGCTGTACAGCGGTGTCCCGAATGCTAGTTTCATTATGCGCTTGAACTTCTTTTCTTGAAGCTTCAACAACTCTTCTCTGGTCATATCCGGCTCCATAACAACACCAACAAGATTTTAGAATTAAAGTGTATAAAAAGATTATTGGACAATGAAGTCGTGGATGACGCAAATAACTTCTGAAAACTCATTAGAAATATGGTGTTTGATTTGCAGCCTAAAAATTGTAGGGAAATGAGTGATGAGGAAATAGAATCTTGGAGAATAAATGTATTGGAGAAAAGTATAGACGTAGATTCTAAAGAGTGGCACAGAAGAGCTCTGCTCGCCATGCAAAGTTCTATCAGGCGCGAGATTCTGATGCTTCTCAAAGATAAGGCTCTAACAATAGACGAAATAAAAAATAATTTAAAGCTAGAAGAAAAGGCGGTGCATTTCCATCTCCAGTTCCTAAAGCAAACCAATTTCATCATAGTAGAAGGAAGAGTTGTTGACCTAACACCTTTGGGAGTCGTATACCTAAAAAATGTAATCAGATAAAAGCAATAATAAAGTAAATATTAGTTAGAGCGCATCCAAACGTTTTTTTGAAGAATGTGTAAAGAATAATAAGAAGTATAAAACATCTTACTGAAAATAAATGGGGGAGATAAGCTCAGTATTAAAAAAAGGGAGCGGGGAATATTTTTTAGAAGCCATAGTCTGTTACAATATAGTTTTTATCAGTTCCTATGCTGAAAACGCTGAATTTTTTGCCTTTTGGTGTTTCTATGTCGAGTTTCAGTAAAGGATACACGGATATGGGGTATTCTGGAGTTTCACCGCCTTTAGCCGCTTTTTTCTCTAGATCCTTGAAAGCTGCCTTAGCCTTGTTCATTTTATCCTCTACTTCTTTGTTGAAGAATCCTAGGTGTGGGGTGATCTCCTTTTCGTTAAGGCTGTTGTAGTCATTAATCTTTATTCCTTCAATGTTAGCGAATTCTTTGTCAATAACCTTTGCCAGATGTTTTTCGAATTCTGATCTGAAGAACAGATTGGGGATAACTGCGGTCTTGAAGGGCACAGAACCGGTAGCGTATTCAAACAGAGTACCCGTGCCTTTGCACTGCTTGCAGGGGGTTTTTGCTTCTCCATGACACTTGTCACAATCAACCTTTCCGGTACCACCACAATTACTACATTTTATCGTTCCAACGCCCCAGCAGACATCACAGTTATAAGGCATTTCCACATCGCTCTTCTTTCCCTCTGTTAGGACCTTCAACTTTGCATAAAGTTTTCTATCTCCTTTACAAGAGGGACAGGTAAGGTTTCCGCTTCCATTACACTTCTTACACGCTAAAGTCCCTGAACCGTTACACTTATCACAGGCGATAGAACCCTTACCACTGCATTCATCGCATCTGATTTCTTTTATCGAAGAGTGAAAGGGAACAAGGTTCTTGTCTTTCCATTCCGTTATGTCCACTTGTTTGTTTCCGAAATCGTAAAAGGTCACTTTCGATAACTCATCAATGTTAACTACATTCTTCTCAACTTCCTTTGTAGTAGAAGGGTCTATCCTAGAATGAAAGAAAAATACTGCATGCTTCTCCACATTCTTAACAGACTCCGCAACAGAAATATTGGACTTCTCAAACTTAACCCGCTTCACAGAAAACAACTTCTCAAGCTTACCCAGATCCGCACGTTCCAACCACTTTGCGAAAACATCATCTGAAACTGGACTTTTCATAGACATAAAAAATACACCTCTTAAAAACTCGGTAGGATATATAGTAACCAAATTTACTTAAAATCTTTACCAAAAACCAAAGAAAGAAAAAACGCGCAATCGAAGAAAACCTATAGATAAAAAATCATAAAAAAAATAACCAAGCAAACAATCTTAAAATAAAAATTACATTGCGTCACAAAAAGTAAAAAAAATAACAAATTAAACCAAAATAGATAATTCATAAAAAATAATTATCTCTAAATATTTAAATGCATTCCAAAATATAAACCGAAATAATAAGGGAAAAACCCCCTAATGGTAGTAGGAATCAGTACAGTGCAAGATCAAGAATTCTGCCACAAGAACATTTCCGCTCTTTTGGAATTTTCTCCAAAGCAGTGTATAATAACTTTCTAACATTAGATATATTCTTACGCATCGACTCGGCCACAGCTGCCGCATTAACCGGCCTTAGACCGTAAACATCCACATCTGTAGGCATCGAAATGTTCACCAAGCAAATCTCTGCTTCTTTTGCTAATGCACACTCGGGGTAGCAGGTCATTCCGACAACTGAGAATCCTTGACCCTTGTAGAAGAGGCTCTCCGCTCTTGTGCTGAACCGTGGCCCATTTATACAAACATAGGTGCCCTCTTCCCATATCGGAAGACCTAGTTCATGAGCGGTGTCAATAGTCACTTTCCTCAACTCGGGGCAAAAAGGATCCGCGAACTCCACATGCCCCACGACGCCTCCTTCAAAGAAAGTATCCTTCCTTTGTCCGAAAGTCCGATCGAAGACCTGTGTCGCGATCACGAATTCTCCGGGCTTTATTGTTTCTGGTTGTAAGCTTCCGCAGGCGGCAGGGGAAATGATTCTTGTTACCCCTAGGCTTTTGAATGCCCAGATATTGGCGCGGTAGTTGATAGCATGGGGGGGAATTGTATGATTTCTTCCGTGTCTTGCTAGAAAGGCTACTCTGCGTCCTTTCACCAGTCCAATTATAACATTGTCTGAAGGGGGGCCGTAAGGGGTATAGACTTTAATTTCTCTGGGTTTTTCAAATATTGCCGGGTCATAGTTTCCTGTTCCTCCCAGAATGCCTATTTCTACTGGTAGGAACTCTTGAACTTCTTCTTTGGAGGTACCAATCGGCACAAATACAGCTTCTTTTCTCGTCATTTGATTATCCTCCTATTTTTGTTTGTTTTTGATAGGCAATTATTACACTGTTTTTAGCTCTTATTCTTTGGGTTTTTTTATTTATAAGATTAATTATTTAGAATACAATCAGGTAATTCATTCCTCGTTTATGTTTCTCATTATTCACATAGACCTGTTGCAAAGGAAGCCCACATGCTTTAGCAGTGGGAGGAAATTGCAACCATAATTCATTTATAAACTGAATTATATATCAAGTATCGTGCTGCAAACTCTGATGATTAAACTCGCTCCATCCAAAGAGCAACACGAAGCCCTCCTTGAAACCATGCGCCGGTTCAACGAAGCCTGCAACCACATCGCCCACATCGCCTTCCAAGAGAGGTGCTCCAACAAAATCAAGCTCCAGCCCTTCAAGGCGGAGTAGTTGACATCTCTCCGTTTAAGCGTAATGAGCAGAATGAATTATTTCAGTCGATTGTTATTTGTTGAGTTGTTTTTTAAGATTGTATGGTGGTTCAATGATTTGGTTTTCTGTTACTATCTTTGAGATATACTTCGCGGGTGTGATATCAAATATGGGGTTTTTAGCTTGATCTGTGGAATAGAGTTTAATTATTTGAAATTCCTTTTTTTCTTCGTTGTAACCCTTTAAATAAGTTATCTCCTTCAGGTCTCTCTCTTCTATTATAATGTCTTTGGCCTTTTGGTTAAGGTCTATGGATGTTGTAGGGGCGGCTACCACGAAAGGGATTTTGTTTTCATGTGCCAGTGTTGCCAGTGTATATGTACCTATCTTGTTTATGATATCGCCGTTTGATGATATTCTATCAGCACCCACTAACACAATTCGGACATCTCCCTTTTTCATATAGTATCCTGCGGCATTATCTGCTATGACATAGTGTTTGATGTCCTCCTGCGTCAACTCCCAGCTGGTGAGTCTCCCCTGCAACCAAGGACGTGTTTCGGTTGCCAATACATAGAAGTCTTTATTCTGATAGTGAGCGAACCTTATTATGCTCAAGGCAGTTCCGTAATCCACTGTTCCTAGGGCTCCGGTGTTGCAGTGTGTTAGCACTCCGTCCCCATCTTTGATTAGGTTTCTACCCAGGAGCCCAATGTTCTTACATGCTTCAGCGTTCTCTTCCGCTATCCGTTGAGATTCATTAAGAGCGATTTCTACGCATTGTTGAGGAGTTTCCGCTCGTTTCATAGCCATCAGCATTCTTGCGACCATGTTGTGCATGTCAACGGCTGTGGGACGGGTGTTAAGAAATTCTTGGGCAACATCCTCCATTTGTTCCCAGAATTTTTTTGTTTCCAAACCCTCAAATTCTAGGGCGGCTTGTGCTAATCCATATGACGCAGCTACACCAATCGCTGGTGCTCCCCTAATCTGCATTCTTCTTATCGCTTCGGCGGTCTCCCTGTAATTTTTTGTCTTGTGCATCCTGAACTCAAAAGGTAATCTGGTTTGATCAATCATGTTAACTGTTTCGCCTTCTATCCAAACGTTGCGGTAGCTCACCGTTTTTCCATCGATTTTAACTTTCATGGAGACACCTTAAAGCTCAATATGGCTTGGTACACCGAGTTTCCTATTAAACTAATTCTCCTTTATGAGTCTTCTCAGAACTTTTTCGGGATACACTTCATTAAATCTTTCACGTTCAAATATTAAATTGGAATGGGCAGCCTTCTTGCGAAGTCAAATAATAGTAGTAACTTTTTTTAACTATAACTTTTCCCAATTTATTATAGGGCAAACTTCAGGCCCTGAAAAAGGAGAGGCGAGTTTCAATGGATTATTACAATCGTGACCGACTTCAAAAATATTTCAGCAAAATATTAGGCGCCGACGTGAAGATTATAAGTATTAGCGGAATGGGCGGAAAAGAAGAAGAGAAATTGAAAAAGGGTGGGCACAGTATCCACCGCCTAATAGAACTAGAGTTTAAAGGCTCTATAAAAAAGTACGTGATAGAACTTATAGCACCTTCACAATTTGGACACGAAACCATGCCTGACCGGGCACAGGTTGCTCTCTTAGCGCATAACACTTATAATCGCCTGCCCCTCCACGCCCGTTCGCTCGACTGTGGAGCGTTTATGAGGGATGGAAGCATCGTTTCGGTGGGTAACGCTGAAGAATTTTTCATGAATGTTGAATTCATTGAAGGCACCATTTACAAAGTTGATTTGTATAACATTTCTGAAAGAGGTAATTTGACAGACTTGGATAAACAACGTGCACAGAAACTGTCCGATTATCTAGTAGAAATTCATGCCCAGAAAAAGAATGAGCCGGGCCTCTACATTAAAAGAATAAGAGAATTGGTGGGTCACGGTGAGTGCATTTTCGGATTAACAGATTCTTATCCTCCAGATTTCGAATTTGCCAGCCCCAAAAAGCTCAGCGAGATAGAAAAGAAGTGCATAGATTGGCGATGGAAACTTAAGAGCTACACACACAGACTGTGCCAAGAACACGGCGATTTTCATCCCTGGAACATTATATTTAGGGAAGGAACAGATTTATCAGTATTTGATAGAAGCCGTGGAGAGTGGGGAGAAGCCGCAGACGATGTCACCGCTCTAACCATAAACTACATTTTCTTCAGCATAATAAAGTACGGAAAGCTTAAGGGCCCCTTTGAGGAACTTTATCACTTATTTTTTAATAATTACTTAGAAAAAACTGGCGACGAAGAGATACTCGAAGTCCTCCAACCCTTCTACGCTTGGAGGTGTCTAGTCACAGCAAATCCCATTTGGTATCCCCATTTGAAGGCGGATACACGAATCAAACTGTTCAACTTCATAGATAACGTCTTGAACACCGATACCTTTGACCCCAAAGAGGTGAACTCATACCTCAAATAGCTAGTAGTTCCTATCAAGAGTTGCATTAAGATTGATTTTTAAATATGTACACTATTATTTTCAACTCCACAAAATTTAATTATTTAATTTGTTACGTAAATTTGTAATTTGCACCGAATATCAGGGCTTGATAAATTTGCCAAAAAAAGAAAAGGTTGCAATTTCGGGTTCGGCAGCGTTTGATATAATAGCATCTACCAAAGAAACACTTGATGATATTTTCACAAATGCTATTAACGGGAAAAAAGGAGACGCAAGGATTAGCATTTCTTTTTTAGTAAACAAAAAGGTATCGTTTGGCGGAACCGCTTTAAATATCGCATACAATATGAAATTAACTAACGGTGATCCTCTTCCAATATCTTGTGTTGGAAGGGATTTCATCAGCCGGAATTATAAAGAACACTTAGAAAATTTTGGGATAGATCTAAGTGGATTAGTGGTAAATGACGGGGAAGATACCGCCGAGGCTTACATCGTAACGGGCAGAAAGGGGGATCAAATGTCTATTTTTCATACCGGGGCACTTGATGATACTTGTAATATCAAAATAAGAGAAATAGTAAAAAACAAAAACGTTGAAATGGGTATCATATCACCAAATCCCACAAATACTATGTTGCGCCATTCTAATGAATTTCAGAAATTAAATATTCCATTTGTTGCAGATCCAGGGCAAATGATCAACAATTTTAAACTCGAAGAATTAAACGAATTCATTAGCAGAGCATCAATGCTAATAGTCAATGATTATGAAGGAATGCTAGTTGAAAACAAATTGCAAAAGAAGCTAAAAAATATTATAGACCCAGTAATTATTACCCGCGGCGAGCACGGCTGCTCCGTTTATAAAAACGATAAACATGTCGACGTACCCGCAGTAAAAATTTCGAAATTAGTAGATCCCACAGGTGCTGGTGACGCTTTTAGAGGCGGCCTATTATCAGGGCTTTCCAAAATTAATCAGAAACTAGAAGATTTAACCCTACAAGAATTAAAAACCGCGTGCCAAATGGGAGCAGTCTGTGGTGGATATGCCGTAGAATATGAAGGAACTCAAAACCACGTATTCTCAACTGAAGAGTTCAAGGCAAGATACGAAAAAAATTATGGAAAAATCGATGAACAACTTCTATTATAAAACTCTTTTCATTTACCAACAAAATCCTCCACCCCCTCCTACACTTGGAGACACCCAGCGGTGGCAAACCCTATTTTTTACCCGATTTAAAGACCGCTACACACAACAAAACTGTCCAACTCCAACATTTTCGATAACGATACATCCAACTCGAAAGAGGTAAACTCACACCTCGAATGGTTAGTAGTACCTATCAAGAATTACACTGAGAATTTTTTCAGCGTTCTCCTGCGCTGTAAAACTCACAGAATCCAGAAGTATATCAGGGCTTTCAGGCACTTCAAATAAGATTCCTATACCAGGCACAGTTTTGCTCTCCCCTGTTAATCCTCGTTTATATATATCTCGCGGCGCTCCATAGGTTTCCTTCCTCTCCGCCTCTCTCTCTATGCAAATATCTAGAGGGCACTCCACATATGCTATCAAGAGGTTTTCAATTTCTTCTTTTCCCTTTTCGCGATAAGCCCTACGGTTAGCTGTCGCATCCAGTATCACATTTACGCCATTTTGGTTCAGAATTTTCGCTATAAAAACCAGTGTTGCATAAACTACTTCACGCTCCTTCTCGGTATAGGTAGGCTCAGGTGTTACAACTTTTCTGAGAATATCTGTACCCAAAATTTGGGCATGCATCCTCTTTTCCTCCAAGAGAGATAGAAGCGCTCTAGCTATAGTCGATTTACCTGAACCAGGACGCCCACAAATCCAAACCGTCCAAACCAATCAAGAAACCTCCAAAAGAGATGTACATTTCTCATTCCTCAAAAGCTTTATTAACTAAAAAATTATTTTTCCACAATTAATTTATTTAGGGACATGATAATCATAACTCTAACAAATAATTTTTTATCTATCGAAGTTTAACCTTTAAAAATCACTGAGGGAATAACAATGGATAAAGTAATAATTGGTGGTTCTTCCTCATACGTTTTAGCAATAAAAATAGCAAGAGAACTGAACGCAACCCTACTAGGAACAGATATTAAAAAATTTCCAGACGGAGAGAAATACGTCCGCATAGAAGGAGACCTAGAAGGAGTCGATGCCGCAGTAGTCCAGTCAATGTACCTAAACCCTGATGAGTATCTCATGGAATACTTCCTAATGGTTGAAGCCCTAAAAGAATCGGGGGCAAAAAAAGTTACGGGTGTAATCCCTTACTTCGCCTACGCACGGCAGGATGAAAGATTCAAACCTGGAGAAGCAATAAGCCTCAAAACAGTCTCCAAAATCATAGAAACCGTGGGAACAGACCAACTCTTCACTGTTGACATGCACCTCCACAGAGTAGATGATATGAGCAAAATTTTCAACATTCCCGCAGAAAACCTCACCGCCATACCGGACATAGCCCACTACATAGGAGAACACCTCCCCTTAGAAAAACCTCTCATTATAGGACCAGACGAAGAAGCAGAACAATGGGCTCGAACCGCCGCCGAACACTTGGAAACAGATTACGACGTCCTAGAAAAAAAGAGGATAAGCTCAACAGAGGTCGAAATAACCACCAGAGAACTGGATGTAAAAAATAGAAACGTAGTAATAATAGACGACATCATATCCACCGGAGGAACCATCGCAAAAACCATCGAAGCCCTCAAAAAGAAAGGCGCAAAAAAAATAGTCGCCGCGTGCACCCACCCCATACTAGTAGACAACGCACTAAAAAAGATATACAACGCTGGTGCCTACAATGTCATAGGAACCACAAGCATCCCATCCCCAATATCCGTCGTTGAAATAGCAGGCACCTTAGCCAATGCTTTAAAATAAGAAGCATCATTTTTTCAATTATTCCCTTAATCCTAATATAGGTTCAAGTTCACAAATACGAAAAATTTATCTAACAATAAACATCTTAAAATCATGCCTGAAAGGGCTACGAAGCCCAAAGCCAAGTCCCGCAGTAACTCAGACTGGCTAGAGTGCCCGGCTGTAGAGTTGCACTCGTTAGTGTGACTATTCCCAGTAGGCACTCAGACACCGGGACGTCCCTGGTTCAAATCCGGGCTGCGGGACCAATCTTTCATATATTTTTTATTCTTCTTTTCTTTTCGATTTTAATCGGGTTAGAACGCGTTTTCTGGGAATGCTTATAAAGCTTTTATGTATGTGTTTTAGTAGTTTGATGGAGTTATTGTTTGGTGTTGTGTGATTGTTATGATATTGCCCTCGTTGCAGGTACTTGGTTCTTCTGACCCTCTTATCCTTATTATGAATATTTTGATATTTGTTTTCTTTATTTTCATGATTTTTAGCGGGCTGATTTTAAAGGTTCAGTCTATGCAGTATTTGGCTCAGATTCGGGAGGTCATAACCCAGCTTGAGAAGTGGTCTGATGAGGGCAAAAGTGTTACAATTAAGATGATTAGGGAGTTGGGTAAACCTCAGAGGGATCCCACTTCCTTGGTTGAGGATTATATGGAATTTGTTTTGATTGAGCCGGTGGAGCGTGATCCTTCGGGTGTTCTTAAGAGGCTTGAGCATCTGCTTGATGTGAGGAAATCTAGATTTGATGATGTTGTTGCGCAGTTGGCTCCTGCGGCTGATCGGGATCAGAGGGCTAATATTGAGATGACTTTTGAGGCAGCTTTGGCTTTGCGTCAAATGTTCTTGGTTATTCGGCACTTGTACTTTATGGGTAAGGAGACTAATAATTACGCTATGATTGTAAGTGTTCAGGTGGCTCTTTCATTTATTATGAAGTACGCTAAGGCTTATTACAGCGCTTTGAAGGCTTTCACTGAGGGACAACCTATTGGTGATGGCACTGGTGCACTTGTAGCTTCTATTCTCATAAATGAATTCTCGAAGAACATAAATGCTGAGACTAGTGAAATCGCCGAGGATGTGTCCTTAACTGCTACGGTCTTTGAGGATAGAAATGTGTTAATTGTGAGAGCCATTGGTCCGGGTGGGCGTGTTGGAAAGCCCGGTGAGGCTATTGTTAATTTGATTAAGGAATCTAATGGGAGTATTGCTAGAGTTATTATGATAGATGCGGGATTAAAGTTTGAGGGAGAGAAAAGTGGTAAGATAGTGGAAGGTGTTGGTGCCGCTATTGGTGGACCGGAGGTTGAGAAGTTTAAGATAGAACAGGAGGTAACGAGTCAGAGGGTTCCTGTAGATGCGGTTATAATTAAAATATCCATCGAGGAGGCCTTAACTCCTATGTTGAAAGAAATTTCTGATGGTGCTCATAAGGCTGCTAAGCGTGTGAAAAACATCATCCTTGAACGTACCAAATCTGGGGACACGGTTATTGTTGCCGGGATTGGTAATTGTATTGGTATAGGCTAAAATAGGGGAAGGTAATGTGTCGCAAAGAAGAAGAAGGATCTTTAATGCGGTTTTATTTGCATTCTCGGGTGCGCTTGCCGCATTTGGGGTTTACCTGATATATCTTCACTTAAATGCATCATTTTACGATCTGCTTCTTGATCTGGTATCTGGTATTAGGAATCAGAGATTGTTCTACGCCATTTTGTTATTAATTTTTGCGATTTATCCTGCTTTAGCATTTTCTCGCTCTAAGCCGGTTAAAGAGCGTAAAACTGTGGCGGTTGTGAGCTGTTATGGTTGTGATTACCGGGAGGTCAGGGATTTCCAAAAAGGTGACTATGTTTTCAAAAAATTAGGTGGTTGTAGCGCTTGTGATTCTGAACAATACATAAGTGCTATATATTCTATACCAATATCTAGAGTTGAGGAGAAAGAGGAGGCGCTCTAAGCAGAGGTTACTTCGCATCCATTTTTCTTTACAATCAATGTGTGTTCTGCCTGTGAAACAATGCCTCTTTCCTTTTCTATTAAAACTGGATAGGCTTGAATAGTTCCAGTCGATGCAAATCTTTTGATAAGTTCTTGGGCTTTTGGGAATTTGGAGACTAACCATCTGGCCGCGAAAGGTAGAGTTTTAAACTCGTGGGCGATGTGTGATAAAAATGGGGTTGAAGTTTTCTGACTAGGCATCCTGTAAATATAGGAATATTTAGAGTCCTCAACTATTCCTGCTCCTGTTGTAGCGAAGGGTTCAATAGCGTAAACTTCACCCTCTTTTAAAGTGAATCCTATTCTTGTTTTAACGTTCGGAATAGATTTTCCAGCGTGAAGAGTGTACTTGTCTAACAGATGACCTGTAAGATTGGATATGGGTTTGAAGCCAAATTCCTTTATTGTTTTCTCAACAATTTCGCCTACATGACTTGATTTCACACCATGCTTGATGCTTTTCAAAACTTTTTCAAGAGCAGATTCTGAAGCCTTAACCAGTTCTAGACCTACCTTACCTACACTCACAGTCAGTGCGGTGTCGGCAATAAAACCGCCAACATGAACCCCAATATCCACCTTAACCAAAGCCCTAGGGGGAACAGTAGATTTATCATGCGGCGGAGAAGTGTAATGCGCTGCAGCATCATTCACTGAGATATTTAATGGAAAAGCAAGCTTCCCATTCTCTTTTATGATCTTTTTCTCCAGTACTTCACAGATTTTTATTAGCGGCGCCCCCTCTTTAACTATTTTTTCCACTTCCCCCCTAATCTTTGCAGCTATACTGCCAGCCATCCTATAAGATTCTAAAACGTTAGCATCAAGCATTGTTTATATCCTCTCTAATGGTTTTAGTACGCGAAGTATTAAGTGAGGATATATATAATTATTACCAATCTACTAGCGATATTGGAGAAGATGGTATGCCCTACAGGTTTAAATTGGTCGGAGTTTCGGGAACCTTTGACAGGCTTCATATCGGGCACAAGGCCCTGCTACGTAAGGCTTTCGAGGTCAGCGAACGCGTAATGATTGGACTAACTACACGCAGAATGGCTCGACATAAAACTCTGGCAAAGAAGATAGAACCCTACGAGGTAAGAAAGAAAAAATTGGAGGAATTTCTTAAAGAAGAGCGTTGCCTAGAAAGAGTTGAAATAATTAGCCTAGATGATCCTTACGGCCCAGCTATAATGGACTCGGGATTGGAAGCCTTGGTCGCAACTGAAGAAACCTTGCCCGGAGTTCAAAAAATTAATATAATACGCGGAGAGAAAAGATTACCCCTCCTAGAAATCGTACTAGCACCCATCATCTTAGACCAAAATGGGCAGCGTGTTTCAAGTACACGAATTCGTGAAGGAAAAATCGATACGCAGGGAAAGGTGTTGAAATGATCAATTTTTATTTCAACCGGATTAAAATTATCCCAATCATATGTTGAAGACGGTTATAATTGTATTATTTTTATATGTGATTTTTACGAATCTATTTAAAAGTTGTTTATAAATCGTTACCAAAAATATTTATGAGGATTTTTAGATAAGGGTAACCCAAATTTTTTTAAGAGTTCTCAACGTTTGGTTAACGCTGAGCCAATAATTAATTACTAGCCCCTTTAGGTTTACGCTCCGGAGGAAAGAACATGGAGAATGAGCAAAGGAAGTTACGAGAAATAGAGCTTAGAATTCTAAAAGCCTTAAACAAAAGCAAAGCTGAAATGACAATTAGTGATTTAGAAAAAGAAACTGGGCTGGATCACGTTGCAATAATTAGAGCCTCAGCATGGCTAAGCGAGAAAGGCTTGGTGGAACAGAAAGAAACACAAGAAGTTTATGCCGAACTGCTCAGAGAAGGTTACGAATACGTGGAGCAAGGGCTTCCAGAGAGAAGGCTTCTAAATACTCTAGTAAAGTTAGGAGGCAGCGCTACTTTATCTCATCTTTCTAAGGAAACTGGCCTTTCTGATAAAGACTTAAATATAGCTCTGGGCTGGATTAGAAAAAAAGGCTGGGCTAACTTTAGGAAGCGGGATGGCGAAAATCTCCTACAGGTTAAAGAGTCTCCTACTTTAGGATATGACGAAGAATTATTGAAAGTTTTAAAAGATAAGGGCGAAGTGGAAGCTTCCCGGCTTTCAAACGAAATGAGAAAAACTCTTGATTCCTTGCAAAAGAGAGAACTGATCAATATGCGTCAAGAAACAATTCGCTCTCTAATCCTTACTGAGGCGGGAACAAAACTCATTCAGTCTGGTGTCAGTGTTACAGAGGAAGTTAGCAACCTGACTTCAGAACTCATCAAGTCGGGAAAATGGCGTGATACTGTACTTAGAAAGTATGATGTTGAGGCTCCGGTTATTACTATCTACCCTGGGAAAATTCACCCGGTCATAGAATTGATTAATGAGATTAGAGAAATTTTTTTGGATTTAGGCTTTACAGAAATAAGGGGACCTTTTGTTGAATCCGCTTTCTGGAATTTTGATGCCTTATTCCAACCTCAGGATCACCCTGCACGTGAGATGCATGACACCTTTTATCTAAAATTCCCTAAAACCGCTAAACTCCCGAACAAACAAATAGTGCAGAATGTATCCAAAACTCATGAAAACGGTTGGGAAACGGGTTCAACTGGCTGGGGCTATAAATGGAGCACTAAAGTCGCGCGTCAAACAATTCTAAGAACACACACCACAGCAACAACGATTCGCTACTTAGCAGAGCACCCTGATCCTCCGGTAAAGGTGTTTTCCGTTGACAGGGTTTATAGGAATGAGAAATTGGACTATAAGCATCTAGCAGAATTCTTTCAAATAGAGGGTATAGTTGTAGATGAAAATGTGACACTAAGAGATCTGATGGGAACCCTAACCGCATTTTACAAGAATCTTGGATTCGAGAAAGTGGAGTTCTGGCCTAGTTATTTCCCATACACAGAGCCTTCGCTTCAGTCCACAGTTTATGTGGAAGGGTTTGGTTGGATTGAACTCTGTGGAATGGGAATCTTTCGCCCCGAAGTAACTGTTCCCTTGGGTGTTAAGGTTCCTGTACTTGCTTGGGGTGGAGGTTTTGAGAGGCTTGCTATGCTACGCCTCGGCTTAGAGGATGTAAGAGACCTTTATAGAAACGATTTAGGATGGATTAGAAGAACCCCTACTCTTTTCTAGAAATGATTGGAGGAATGCAAAATTCCAGTAATAACTCTGACTTGTAATCGAATGAGCGAGCTATTGAGAAAAAAAGTTAATTCTGATGAGCTCGAGAAAATAGTTCCATGGCTCGGAGTTGACATAGAGGAAAAAGCAGAGAAATATGTTAAGATTGAGTATAATCCTAATCGACCGGACTTCTCAAGCCAAGAAGGAATTGCACGTGCTCTGCGGGGATTAATGGAAATAGAAACCGGGCTTCCAAAATACAAAATTTCTGAGAGCGGCGTAACAGTAAAGGTGGACCCCGCCATAGCAGAAGTCAGACCTTACATAGTTTGCGCGATTGTAAGGAATATCTCATTAAACGATGAAAATATAGTAGAACTTATAGGTATGCAAGAGGATCTACACTGGGCCATAGGAAGAAATAGGGTAAAGGCGTCTATAGGAATTCACGACCTTGACAATGTTAAACCACCTTTTGAGTATCGGGCTGTGGACCCGGAAGGAATAAAGTTTATCCCTCTTAACTGGACTGTAGAAACTACTCCTCGAGAAATTTTGACGAAACACCCAAAGGGTATAGCTTATGCTCACATAATGGAGGGAAAGTCCAAGTACCCAATTATCGCCGACGTTAATAATGATGTTCTATCCTTCCCCCCCATAATTAATGGTATCTTAACTCAACTCACCGCGGAAACCAAAAATCTTTTCATAGACATTACCGGAACCACAATGAACCATATTAATAGTACTTTGAATATTCTTGTAACAGCACTGGCGGAAGGGGGCGCTAAAGTAGAGAGTGTCAAAATCGAATATCCTGACAAGGTAATTACAACACCGAACCTTACTCCTCAAACTTGGTCAATACGTGCTGAATATGTTAACCGTCTACTAGGACTAAACCTTTCACCAGAAGAAATTACTAGATGCTTGGAAAAAGTGCGTATGGACGCTAAATTAGAGAATGGTAAAATAAAATTACTGGTTCCCGCCTATCGCCACGACATTATGCATGAGGTGGACTTCGTTGAGGAGGTCGCCATAGGATACGGATTATATAATTTGACACCCACTCTTCCCAAAACGGTTACCATTGCAAAAAGTCATCCCTATCAAAAACTATCAAACTTAGTAAGACGTATACTCACCGGATTAGGACTTAATGAAGTAGTTAATTTCACATTAACAAATATTAGAGAGCATTACGAATATATGCGGACTGAGGGCACCCCGGTAGAACTGCTTAACCCTGTGAGCTCTGAATACAACATGGTTAGAGACTCCCTACTACCCGGACTAATTAGAATTCTTAAAATCAACAAGCATGAGGCACTCCCTCAAAAAATTTTCGAAGTGGGTGATGTTGTTTTTTACGATCCCGAAGCTGAAACCAGCGCTACCCGTAAACTGAACATCGCAGCAGCCATAATCGACACAGAGGTAGGATTTACCGATATAAAAGCCACCGCTGAGGCTCTGTTGAGAGAACTGGGATGTAAACAGTGGAATTTTCATCCTACGTCTCTTCCAAGTTTCATTGAGGGGCGAGCTGCCTTAGTGAAAGCAGATGGGAAAATAATAGGACATATTGGTGAGATTCACCCAGAAGTATTAAATAATTTTAACTTGGAATATCCTGTAGGAGCTTTTGAATACAGTCTCGAATCTTTCTTGGAGAGGATTAAAAAATGAAGCCTGCAATTCTAGTAATTGATATGCTTAACGATTTTATTTTGGAGGGAGCACCTCTAGAATGTGGTAGAGGGAGAGAAATAATAAAGCCGATAAAAAGACTTATTGACTACGGAAGAAAGAAAAATATTCCAATAATATACATAACAGATGGTCATGACCCTGATGATAGAGAGTTCAAAATATGGCCACCACACGCGGTAGAGAACACTAAGGGTGCAGAGGTTATAGATGCGCTAAAACCCCAAAAAGGAGAAATAATTGTTAAGAAAAAAACCTACGACGGATTTTTTAGAACAAATCTAGAAAAAGTGCTAAAAGAAAAGAAAATCGACACGCTAATACTAACTGGAGTATGCACCGATATCTGTATTCTTCACACTGGTAGCAGCGCCACCCTACTCGGATACGATGTAAAGGTTCCGAAAGAATGTGTAGCTGCGCTAACAGATGAAGACCACAATTTTGCTCTAAAACACCTAGAAAAAGTGCTCAAATCCAATGTCGATAGTTTGGATAAGATAATAAAGCAACTTTAGCTGAAATTTAATATAAAAAGATGAAAACCCACTGACCGCCTTTCCAAATAAGCTGCTTCCAATCTTTTTTAAATTATAAAAAGTCACATTGCGGATAAAATGGATCGGTTTTTGAACAAATTTAATATTAGCGCCAGGACATTTTACAAAATTGCCCTTAATACATAATTCAAGAATTTTATTTATGAAGATACTCCTTCATAGATTAGATTTCCTGTTTAAAAAAGTACTTCGGCAAACTTGGAACTTTTTTTGAGTTTTCGCCGAAAGACTTTTATATTAAGCGTATAACAACATCAGCTATCTAAACCCTTTTTTTAAAAGGAGTTTGAGCCTATGAGTAGTCTCACTGATGAAAGTAAAAAAAGTCTATGCCAGAGCATTGCTGGAGAAATAGCATTGTCTGATGATCCGGGTAAAGTAATGCGTAAGTGGAGAGAAAAATTTCAGATCCCGCAGAAGGATTTGGCTGAATATCTTGGAATCTCTCCCTCGGTGATTAGTGACTATGAGAGCGGTAGAAGAGTGTCCCCCCGAATAGACACCATGAGAAAATTTGTAGAGGCGATTGTCTCCATTGATGAGATAAAAGGCGGACAGATAGTTAATGGTTTGACTAGGATTTTAACAAGAGAAATACCCTCAGATATTATTCTGGATATTAGAGAGTTTCCTTACGCGATTAAATCTGAGGTTTTATGTGAATACTTAGAATGTGAAGTACTTGCAAATAGCGAAATGTTAAGTCAGCCAATATACGGATACACCGCTATTGATGTTATTAACGCTATAGTAAAGCTTTCTTCCGACCAGCTTCTCAAGCTTTATGGAGCTACACCCCAGCGTGCGGCTATATTCACCAACGTAGTTAGTGGAAGAGCTTCCATGGTAGCCATTAAAACCAGCCAGATGGGCACCACCCGTTCATTGAAGCCCTCTCTACTTATAATTCAAGGACCCAAGAAAGTGAATCAGGTAGATCCGCTCGCTATAAAAATAGCGGAGGTAGAACGCATCCCCCTTGCATTCACAAAGATAGAAAGTGTCGACTCATTAATAAAGGCATTAAGAAGCTTTATGTCAAAGGAAATAGCAACAATCACCACTTCCTAGTGGCTCACACCCAAAAAGTTTTCAGTTTTGAGGGTATAGCTTTATCCCTCAGAAAATATTCTTAGACCTCGTCCCTAAGGTCTATCATGTCTAGTGCCCCGGGCCCGGTTCCTATAAGGCATACTGGAATTTTTATTACTTCCTCTACTTTTCTTATAAAAGTGAGTCCTTCTTCGGGCAATTTGTCTATTGATCTAGCTCCGCTACATTCAGGGTAGATTACATCAAGTTTTGTAATGGCGGCTTTGGTGGCCCCGTTGAGCATAACTGCTCTTTTTGCTAATTCAAAATTGAAGGGTGCGGCTCTTCTTTTTCTTCCAGTTACGGTTGCGGTTTCAAACCAGCCCCGCTTTTTAGCCTCTTCTTCGGATAATTCTCCTGGGAGAACACCTGCTCCCACTCTAGTGGTAAACGACTTGAAAACAACGAAAACCTCATCTACCTTAGTCGGCCCTACTCCCACATCCGCACAAGCTTGAGAAGCGGAGGTATCCTTACTGGTTACGAAAGGATAAGTGCCATGATATAGTGAGAGAAATGTACCTTGCGTTCCCTCTATTAAAACATGTTCTCCCTCATTAATCGCAGTATTGACCTCTAATGGAACGTCGGTAATATAATGTGCAAGGTCTGGAATGTCTTTTGCCAGTTTAACTCTCCTCATGGCTCTCTCAGCATTACAAGGCCCGCACCCGGTACCGGTACTTCCAATTTTTCCTTTAAGAAATGAGGAACCTCTATCTTCTTCTATGTGCTTTTCTTCAATTATCGCACACTGACGATCAATCTTTAGTCTATCTCCAACCCCCGTTTCCTCTACTTCTTTTTTTAGAATGTCAGGATTAATCAGCACACCGGGACCGATTAGTATTTTGGATTTTTCTTGGATGAATCCGCTCGGTATCTGCCTCAACTTATAGGTCTTACCCTTGTATTCAACTGTGTGTCCTGCATTTGTGCCAACACCAGCTCGTACGCACACTGAAGGCTTATCTTTTATGGCTAGATAGGAAACAATTTTGCCTTTTCCTTCGTCTCCGAAGAAGCCACCCACAAGAACATGACAGGTCAACCGTTAACCTCCATTAAAATTTTCAATAGCAATATCCATCATGTTTCAAGCCCAATTGGAAGGCATGTCTATTACCTATAATTTTTAAATTGTAAACCCGCATTTCTGATGTCTAACTTCGTTTTTAAGTATTTTCCCCTCCTAGTCATTCTGATATATAGAAAGGTTTTTTGTGTAACAATTATATTCACTTATTGCAAATTGTTTTATTAGAGTTGAATAGATTGGAGAGTTAAAGTAAATGTGGAAATTAATTCGCCCTGATGCGTATAGAGTTTGGAATAATGGTATTGTTCGTGAAAGACTTTGGAGGTACTATGAGATATTTAATAACCGACTTAATGCCAAGTTTTTAATTGCTTTGAAAGTGGGTGCAGATGTAGAACTAGAAGCGGAATCGGGTAAGCTCTGGAGTGTGCACGATAGGACTAGTGGTGGATTCAGAGGCATCTTGAAGCGCGTTGATATAGATGAAGTAAAATTAGAGGATATGGACTCGCCGAAGATTTCTTATTTGGATCTTAAGGTTGAACTTGCCCGAAGAATTCTATCTGAGTGTCATTTCTGTGAAAGGCGATGCGGAGCTAATAGATTGGAGGACAAGAAAGGATTTTGTAAATTAGGAAGCCAGTCTTATGTATCCACAGCTTTCCTGCATACTGGTGAGGAAGCCCCCTTAGTCCCCTCTGGCACAAACGCTTAAAGAGCATTGTCTCTTGCGGTGCATTCTTCTTCTCCAGTTGCACGTTTAAATGCGTATTTTGTCAGAACTACGATATTTCAACAAATCCAAAAAGCGGTGTTGAAACTTCAGGAGAAAGTCTTGCACGAATAAGTAGAGACTTGAGAAGAGAGGGCGCAAGAAACATAAATTATGTGGGCGGGGAGCCTACACCTAATACTTACAACATTTTAATAGGCATCAGGGAAACCAAAACAAACGTTCCTCAACTATGGAATTCTAACATGTACTGCTCTAAAGAATGTATGAAGCTTTTACTAGATGTTATGGATTTTTGGCTCCCCGATTTTAAATATGGAAACGACCAGTGCGCCGAACGATTAAGTAAAGTTTCGAATTACTGGGAGATTGTTTCCAGAAACCATAAGATGGCTTACGATGAAACCGTGGACCTTGGAACAGCGGGTATGATTGTAAGACATCTAGTTTTACCAGGACATATTGAATGCTGCACCAAACCAGTTCTTGAGTGGATAGCTAAAAACTGCCCCAAAGCTTTGGTTAATATCATGGAACAGTATCATCCGACACACGAAGTACCAAGAAATAAGGAATTTAAAGACATAGATAGAAGAGTCACTCACGAGGAAATGGAACAAGCTTATAGGACCGCAGACGAGTTGGGAATTATTTGGCAACCCGTATCTTAATGGAGTTAAAGGATTTATTCTCATTCTCGAATTATGTTTATCTTTGTTCCACAGTTTGGACATGTATTCTCTTTGGTGAGGTTGCATTCCTCGATAGTGTATCCCCATCGCCCTATTATTAATTGACTACACTTGTAACAGTCCGTGTTTTCGCCCTGACCCGGAATGTTTCCACAATACACGTAGTGCAATCCAACATTTTTTGCATTTTCTCTCGCTTTAATCACGGTTGAGATTGGAGTTGGTTTAAGGTTTTTCAGTTTGTACTGGGGATAAAATCTAGAAAAATGAATGGGAACATCTAACCCCAGATTACCTTTTACCCACTCTGCAAATTTTGTTATTTCACTGATGTTATCATTTTTCTCTGGTATTATCAGGTATGTAATTTCGACATGGATATCTTTCTCCTTCATAAGCATTACAGCATCTAAAACTGGTTGAAGGCGTCCTCCACATATTTCTTTGTAAAATTTTTCAGTCATTGCTTTCACGTCAACATTCGCAGCGTCTATTAAAGGAGCTATATTTTCTATCGCCTCAGGTGTGGCGTAACCGTTTGTGACCAGAACATTTTTTATATTATTTTTGTGTGCAATCTTAGCCGTGTCGTACACGAATTCATAGAAAACAAAGGGCTCATTGTAAGTGTATGCGATAGATTTACTGCCCCACCTCTTGGCTGCTGAAACAATCTCTTCGGGTGGAACATCCTTCGTCAGACCGGATTCAGGCTCAGCCTGAGAGATACTCCAGTTTTGACAGTTAAGACAGTGAAAAGTACATCCAACAGTTGAAATAGAAAAAGCGGAACTACCCGGATAAAAGTGGAACAATGGTTTTTTCTCAATGGGATCAACGGCAATAGAAGACATGGAAGAATAAACTAAAGAGTAAAGAGTTCCATCAATATTTTTTCTAGTTTTACAGTTTCCTATCTTTCCTGGCTTAATTACACAGCGGTGAGGACATATGCCACATTTTACAGCATTATTTTCAAGCTTCTCGTAAAACATTGTTTCCTTTAACAAGAATTTCACCAAAAACAGAATATTTTTTAAATATGTTAACTTTTTTTGGTTTTTAGCTTGTTGGATTCAATCGACAGTCCATATCCAAAAATTGAGATAATACATTAAAATTATATTCTGCTGGTATTCTCTTAAGATTATACTGTCTAATATATTTTTTAAGTGTCTTTGGAGAAAAATAAGTGGTATTGACTAGACAGTTATAGGTTATCTCAAACTGACTATTTTAAATTTTGAAAGGGTAAATTTTTAACGCGTTTAGATTAGATTGATGTTTAGAAAAGGGTTGATGAATATTGCTTGAAAAAACAGTGATACCCGGTCCCAGCTCCCAGCTCTTAGGGCTACGCCTCGCTAGGTATTTAAAATCAAATGTTGTCCCGATAGAGTTTAAGACTTTCCCCGACGGAGAAAGATATATTCGGATAAAAGAAGAACCAAAGAATTGTCATGCTGTTGTGGTTCAGTCTACATTACCACCAGATCCCAATCAAAGCATAATTGAACTTTGTTTCATACTTGAAACCCTTAAAGAAATGGGTGTAGAGAAAATTACTGCGGTAATTCCCTATTTTGCTTATGCTCGCCAAGACAAAAAATTTCTGCCCGGCGAGGCAGTGAGCGGAAAAATAGTTTGTAACATCATTCAGAACGCCGGGGCTGATGAAGTAATAACTGTAGATATTCATAGCAAACGAATGTTAGAAAATTTCAAGATCCCCATAAGAGATGTTAGTGCGATCCCTCAGCTTGGCGAATATTTAAACAATTTTAAACTAACTGACCCCTTAATTATTTCGCCGGATGAAGGGGCTATTGAAAGGGCTAGAAATCTTGCGGTTTTCATGGATGCTGAATACGTGACTTTTACTAAATCTAGGGATAAGCACACAGGTGAAATTGAAATCAAGATTAAAGAAATCGATGTTGCTAATCGCGATGTAGTTATAGTGGATGACATTATCAGCACTGGCGGAACTATGGCAAGTGCGGCTGAAATCGCCAAGAGTCAAGGCGCTGCTCGAATTTATGCGACATGTACTCATGCTGTTTTGGTGGGTGATTCTAGATTTAAAATTCTTAATGCGGGGGCAAATGAGATAATCGGAACTGATACAGTTCCTAGCGATGTGAGTATCGTATCTGTAGCTCCTATTATTGCTGAGGCGTTGAAGTAGTGACACAAGACCAATTTTATATTTTGTCAGGGGAGAATCCCACAATTCCAAGTGCTGAATGCCTAGCAATTCTTGAAAGCTGTAACATACCCTATAAAGCAGAAAAATACGAACAGGTACTAATTTTAAACTCAGAGGAGGAGAGCTGCCGACAAATAGCTACGCGGGCTGCGATGGTCCATAGGTGTTGTATTTTACTGGCTAAATGTGAAGCAAGTATTGATCAGATAATGGGTTCGGTTCGAGAAATAGATTTTCAAAGACATGTTTCAAGCGGAGATACCTTTGCCGTGAGAATAAAACGCATAAGTAACTACTCATCGGAATTAAGTTCAACTTTACTTGAAAAAGAAATTGGGAACATAATCCATGTAAATATAAAAGCAAAAGCGAATCTCAGAAATCCAGATAAACTATTTTATGGGGTCCTAACAGAAGGCATTTTCATATTTGGAAAGAATGTTCAAAGATCCGAAAGGAAAACATTGGGTTTAAGAAAAGCCAAGTTTAGACCATTTTTTATTCCCAGTTCTATGAACCCACCTCTTGCAAGAGCAATGGTTAATCTGTCTAGAGCCCGCCCCGGAGAAATTTTTTACGATCCATTTTGTGGAGCCGGAGGAATTCTAATCGAAGCCGGACTTATGGGATGCAAACTCATAGGTTCAGACATCGATATAAAAATGGTTAAGGGAGCGGAAAAGAACCTAAAACATTTCAACTTAAAAGATTGGAATATAATACAGTCAGACGCTAAACACCTACCCATAAACAAAGCTGATAGTATAGCTACAGATCCACCTTACGGAGGAGCTGCCTCCACTAAAGGCATCCGCCCCGAAAAGCTAATTGAGGGTTTCGTAGAAGAAATAGCCGACCTATCTAGTTCAATCGGATACATATGCATAGGCGTCCCATCGACAATAGACCTAAGCAAACATTTTAAAGAAGTAGGTTTACGAATAATAGAAAAACATTTAGTACGGGCACACAAGAGTTTAACCCGCCAAATTATAGTACTAGGAAAGTCAGCTACCCAAAGCTAAGAATAAGTATTTAAACACAAAACAATTTCTCCCACCAATTAATTAAGCTCTTTATAGAGGAGTGTGAAAGAATCGCTGAAAGTTATTATCCTAGGAACTTCTGGGGGAATTCCTACCGTTGAAAGAAATCTTTCAGCAATTGCCATAAAGATAAGTAGAGAAATTATTTTGTTTGACTGTGCCGAGGGAACACAGAGACAGATGCAAAAAGCGAAGCTGAGTGTAGGCAAGATTAATAAAATTTTTATTACGCATCTCCATGGCGACCACATAATGGGAATTCCCGGAATACTGCAAACACTTTCACTCCAGAACAGAGAAACCCCACTTCACATTTTCGGTCCAGAAGGCACCGCGGCTTTTATTAAAGCTATAAAGACTACCGTAGAATTCACGCTTACATTTGACGTGTATATCAAAGAAATTGCTGAAGGAATAATATTTGAGGCGGCTGATTACTTTATCGGGTGTATTAAAACGGAGCATACCAACAACTCCTTCGCCTTCGCCTTCATTGAAAAAGATAGACCGGGAAAATTCCACCCCGAAAAGGCTAGAACTCTCCAGATACCAATAGGGCCGCTATGGAAAAAATTGCAATACTGGGAAGCCATCACACTACCAGACGGAAGAACAATAGAGCCGAGTGAGGTGGTAGATCCTCCTAGACCCGGTAGAAAAATTGTGTACTCAGGAGACACTGCTCCATGCGATTCTGTCATACAAATAAGCAAAGGCGCCACTCTCTTAATACATGAGAGCACTTACAGCGATGACTTGGAAGAAAAGGCTCTAGAAACAAATCACTCAACGGCAACCCAAGCTGCAAAGGTGGCTAAAGAGGCTGGCGTGGAAAAACTGGTTTTAACACACATAAGTTCAAGATACCTGAATTCGAACGAATTGCAGGAACAAGCCCAAAAAATTTTTCAAAACACCAAAGTAGCAGAGGATCTCACGGAGATCATTTTGAATTAGTTATACGAAAAAAATTATGAAAAACTTTGGCTGATTAGTGATTTTAAATAATATACGCTATTGTAAGCGTCCTCTAAGGTATTATTTTCTATAACCATGTATCCGTCGAAATTTAATTTCTTGAGCGAGTGAACTATGTATCCCCAATCAATCACTCCTTTTCCAATCTGCAAGTGAGCATCGCTTTCTCCACTGTTATCATGCGCATGAACATGTGTTATACGCCGTCCCACATCCCTTATGAAAGTCTTCTCACCACCTGCTTTTTTGACATGCCCAACGTCGAGGCATAAACCAACATTAAAATTTTCAAGCTCTTGAAAAAGTCTTTCTATTTCACTAAACTGAGAAATCAGAAAAGGATAAGGGGGCGCCATATTTTCAACCGCGATTCTGGGCGAGCCGAGATTTTCTGAAAATTTGGCCAAATGTTTTATTGAAGCAACGAGACTTTCCCAAGCTATTTCGGGAAAATGTATAGTGAAGGGGGAAAGTAAACCGGGATGAATCACAAATACTTTTGCTCCCAAAGCGTGACTTCTTTCAAGCGATTTATCCATAAAATCAAGTAATACTGATTGGAGGGGTTCTGGTGAAGCTAAATTGATGCTGGCAAAAGGGGCGTGGACGGTAAAAGATATTTTTGAAGTTGAAGCTGCGTCCTTTAGCATTTTTATACGTTCTAGGTTCAAGAAGTGGAAACCTTCTTCTATGATTTCCCAACAGTCTAGCTCTAGGCTCTCCGAGGTATTCTCGATTGCCTTCACAATATCATTAAATTGTCTTTTTATAAAAGGCATGCTTGAGATTCCTAGTTTCAAGCGGCTCAACTTGTTTTCTTCCTTTTAGCTGTCTATGGGGGGTTCTCGCTCTTGTGGTTTCCCCTCAACTGTTTTTGGGGAGAGCCAGTCCACTAGTTCTTCTATGTTGGTGCTTCTGATGCTTACCTTTATAGAGCCCATTGGGGATTCTGCTTCTGGTTGGCAGAAGTGAATTTTTCCCATGAAGGCTGCTTGCTTGTGGAGGTAAAAAACTACGGTGTCTCCGATTATGCTTCTTCTCATGATTTTTCTTGCGGATTCAACTATGAGTTGATCTCTTAGGCGTTGGTATATTTTTGATACACTCTCGAGTCCTTGGGCTCTGCCATGAAGAATGTTTTGCCAATCTTTTTCTGAAAGGGTGTAGGTTGTGTCCACGATTGCTTTTAGGGCCTTTTCTACCTTCTCCCTGCTCTCGGTGGAGTATACGGGTGCTTCGATTTCTAGTTCTATCATTTTATTATCTTCCCCAGAATTGTTTGCATGTTTTTTATTAATTCATCTTCGCTTCCTTCGTTTACGATTACATAATCCGCAAGGGCCATTGCTGATCCGAGTCCGAAATTTATCTCTCTAGCATCCCTTTCTTGGAAAGTTTTGATGTCCATTGAATCATCGGAGCGTTCACGTTCACATAAACGTTTGAAACGCGTTTCGGGTGACGAGTGAATAGCGATTAAAGTGAAGTCGGAGTAATGCTTTTTGAATAATTCTATCTCTTCAAGGCTCCTAATCCCTTCAACGAGGACAACACGGGATTTTTCCTTTTCTATTTTGGTTAGGGTTCTATTTGCGACAGCTTGCGATCCTTCCTCCTCACGCAAGCCCTTTGATACCTTACCCAAGTTTTCCGGTGTTTCCTCTAAGCCTCTTAATTTTACTTCTTCACGAACCACATCCCCCATCGATATCACCGGTATACCCCTGTCTTTCGCAACATTTACTGCTAATGTTTTACCGCAGCCGGGCATACCGACAAGGGCAATGATTTTCTTCTTCAAAACCTACACCCGTTAATCCGCAGAAAAATTAGTTTTTAGAGAGTTTGGAAGATTAAAATAATTTGATGTTTCATTTTTTTGTTTTTAGGTGAACATTTTGGGTTTTTCTTTTGATGATTTCTCGTTGAGCAGCTTAAGCATAGAATCTATTATTTCTTGTGTTACACAACTCTCATCTTGCAGAATTGCTTTGTGGAGCGCCGCTTTTAGGAGTTTGTCCTTAAGGTCTCTACCGGAGAAGCCTTCGGTGTTTATAACAATTTTTTTAATGTCGGCTTTTACTGGTAATGGTATTTTTGATATGTAGAGCTTGAGGATTTGTTCCCGTTCTTCGGTACTGGGCAGTTTGAATTCGATCTCCTCTTCGAATCTGCTTTTTATAGCCTTATCTAACACGATGGGATTATTTGTGGCTCCAATGCACACTACGCCGAAGTTAGCGCTTAATCCGTCCAATTCCCCTAGAAGCGCATTAACTATCTCTGATACGTCACCTCTTATATTCTGAAAGCTACGGTCTAGTCCTATGGCATCGATTTCGTCTAGATATATGATGCTAGGCGCATTATCTGAGGCTATTTTGAAAATTTGGTGTACTCTTCTCGAAGCATCTCCCACATTAACTCCGATTAGATCTGTGGATTTAATCAAATAGAATGGTGCATCTGTTTCGTTGGCTAAAGCCTGAGCCAACATGGTTTTTCCTGTGCCCGGGGGACCATAGAAAAGGATATTCTTTGGCGCCCATTCTCCAAAAGCCTGTGGGTTTTCTAAATATTTTTTGATTATTAGGCACTTGTTTTTGGCTTCATTCTGTCCTACAATGTCTGAGAAGCGAACTCTCAGCCTTTTCTCCTCTGTCAATGTTTTCCTTTTCAGGACGAAACGGGTAGAAAGGCTTATTCTTCCCTGTTTTGGCTGCGCATCAGTTACTTTAAAAGCAAAATCAGGAAAAACTAGTTGGTCAAAAAGATAGTCTCCTTTCTTAACATAAATTCCCGCCCATTGTTCTCGGGCGTAGGCTTGAAACAGTTCAATATCATCTGTCAGTAAGGCGATGGGGGAATCTTCCCCAGCAAGGCGAAAAGGATAACCTGATGGCTGAAGCTCCAAAACCGAAAGGGATTGAATACGACTTCTCTTTTTTGCAGGTTCTTCTCGTAAAGAAGTGGGTAGATGTATAATCTTTTCACTATTCTCTCTCAAAAATCTCTCACCCTAAAGTTTGTGACAGTATTATGGCAAAGTTCCGGAGTTTCCTTTTTAGAATTCTATCTCATCGAATTCCATAATTTTTAGATTTAAGGGTTTCTTAGTAATGTTTTCTTGTCGCACCCCTAAAATGTATTCCGCACCCTTTTCTTGGGATATGTCCACTAACCTCTGAGTTACTACACCGTCAAGAATAATGGCTTTCACCAAGTTAATTTCTTTCAGACTCTCTGCTAGCGATGATACTTCTACTTCTTTAATTAATTCGAAGTTTTCCCCTAACAGTACAGCTTTATTAGAGGTGGGAATACCGGACAAATGGCTTAGGATCTGTTCAGGAAGTTTAACTTTCGGAGGGACTTCCACTTTTTTGAATCTCTTTTCCTCTCTTTCCTTTTCCCTCTCCTTTCCTTTTTCTCTTTCTTTTTCCTTCTCCTTCTCTCTTTCCTTCTCCCTTTCTTTTTCTCTCTCCTTTCCTTTTTCTCTTTCTTTTTCCTTCTCCTTCTCTCTTTCCTTTTCTCTTTCTCTCTTTTTGGGTTCTTCTGATTCTACTTGTTCTATGGGTAGTTTATTTCTTAATGCTTTAACCACTTCTTTTTGGCTGAGTTCTTCAACTTCTCTGCCTGGAGGGGCACGGGCTACGTAATCTATATCCGCTATTTGTTGGAGTTCTTTTAAAATTAAGTCCCCGCCCCTGTCTCCATCTAGAAACGCTGTAATTGTTTTTTTCTTACTGAGCTCAATTATGGTCTTTGGCATGCTCGTACCCTCCACCGCTATTACGTTCTTGTAACCACATCTTAAAAGGTTAAGAACATCAGCTCTTCCCTCTACAATTATTATATCGTCAGAGGAATCAATGCTTGGCCCAGCAGGTAGCTCCTCAGGACCATACTTTGCGATTTCAGCGACTCGAATAGCGTCCATAACCTCATCTGTGAGCTGTTGGCTTTCAGGCGACACATCTTCGGACCATTTTCGAATGATATCCGCCGCTCTCTGAACTATCTTCTTCCTTTTAACCTCTCGGACATCTTCGATTATCTCTAGAGTTGCATGAGCCGTACAGGGTCCAACTCGATCCACGCTCTCCAAAGAAGCTGCTAGCATCGCTGTTTCCACCTTATCAAGGCTTGAAGGAATTATTACTGTTCCCGTTGATTTGCCAGCTTTTGATTCTATGGTCACCCTTATCCTACCTATTCGCCCCGTTCTCTGAAGCTCACGAAGGTCAAGCTCCGCTCCTAATAAACCTTCCGTCTGTCCAAATATCGCTCCAACCACATCTGGTTTTTCAACTACACCGTCTACATCTACTTTGGCTTTTATAATATACTTTGTAGTGCTAAATTCATTCTTATTAACCATGTAAGCGTCACTCCCATTAAGTTAAGAAATGAAATGTGAAATAATTAAGATTCAATCAATAATCTTGAACTTCACGAAACTTCTCAAGTAACAATACATATACATTATCAACATTAACGATACTTTTTGGGATAATTATGCTTTTCTCTTAATGAAGGATGAAAGGAGTTTTACCTTTACCAGTTGATACTGATGTTTTTCCATGCTTGGTTTGGAGAGTGAGATACGAAGACGCCAACCCCTCTATATCGCAGGTGATCTTCGAAATTAGATTTCTGAATCTTCTTCTGAAACTCCGCGTTAAATCAACCTTGTTGTGACCCAGATAACGAAAGAGTCGCAAGGTCAATTCCTGTCCTTTACGGTCGAAGTCGGTCAAAATCAAGAAGTTCTCGAACTGAGCAAGCTCTTCAGCAACCTTTAAAAGATTTTTTCCAGACAGCCTAAGAATCGGTCCGCTAACGCCCAGTTTTCGCAAACTTCTCTCATCTTTATAACCCTCTACAACGATGGGAATACCGCTTTCAGAGAATATACTCAGCATTGAGACTAACTGATCCAATTCGTCAAATAAACTACTAATAATCATACTTCACCATCCATTGTGGACAAGGAAAAACAATGGTAAACTCTTTGAGCATCATATAAAGTGGAAGAAAATAAATTTTTCTTATGTTTAAGGCAATCGATATCATGTTTAACAGAATTGTCACCGTGTTACAATTGCCCTTTTTAATGTTTCAAGAAGATTATGAGCCTCACTATTTTTTTCAAAATACCTCCTAACATTTTCCAATAGATTAATAAGCGCTTCCGCAGTGGCTTGTTTCAAATCCAGGGGGTGAAGGTCTCCACTAGCATAAGCTGATTTCAACTCGTCAAAACTCGTAAAGTCAACAGGGCCTCCAAATTTTTCCTTACGCTCTACACGAAGACTAGAACCACTTCTGGAAAGAAGCAGAAGCCTATTTATCTCGATTATCGGGTTGAATTCCACCTGTTTCGGCGGACAAAAGGCAGCTCCAATCTTTTCCCTTATCTCCTCCGGCGGGTCATGGATGAAAATCGCAGTTTGAGGCTTAGATTTCGACATCTTAGCTTCCATTAAAACATCCTCATCCCCTTTTTCAACCTCCATTCTTGATAAGCCTTGCAAACCGATGAGAAGAGGCGTATGAATAGCCACCGGCTTCCATTCCAAGCCGAACTTGGGAGCTAATTCCCTAGCAAGTATATGCGCTCTCCTCTGATCAGTTCCCCCCAAACACAACTTGAAACCAGAATATAAAATATCAGCAACCTGTATACAAGGATAAAGCGTTTTCGAGTAATCAGACTCAGCATCATCCACTTTACGCCCCATTATACTCATAGCCCTCTTAACACGAGCAAGCGTAATATTCTTAGCAACATTTATCACCGTCCCCCAATAATCCAAATCATCCATAAGATCCTCAGCCTTTTCAAACCGAACCCTTCCAGTATCTACGCCCAGCGATTGCAAACAATGTTCAATGTACTTCGCACACATGTGAATAGTATCCATATCCCCGCCAAATTTATCATTAATTTTCGCATGCCAAGTCGCCTCAAGAATATGCATATCAGCATCAGCCAGAACCAAATCCTGAACCTTCCAAGCCCAAACCACCCAACCTATATGAAATATTCTGGAACCCTTAGGTCAACTAAAAGGTTTATCCAGAAGGCTCAACACCAATATAGGCCTTAGGGCGGCTCTCAACCTCAAACAAACTCTGCAAATCCTCAACCGTAATAACCTCATCCAAGCCACGCAAAACCAACCGAACCTTTTCCTCAGCGTCCATTAGCTCATCCTCCAAATAAATCAATATACAAACGTCAAAACCACAAACATCAACCAAGTTACAGTCAAATATCTGCAAAAAATAATCATACAACCGTAATTAAAACTTTCCTCAAACACAAGCACCTAAAAGCCGAAACCCAAAACCAACCCCCAAAAATAGGCAATTTATACTCTTTAACTCGGCTCAATTCTAATTTTCACTTTCGTGGTGCTCATATACCCTATTTCTGAGAAATAGAAGTGAGATGATTTAAGATGGACGCATACTCGTTCCTATACAACCCCCTAGTATACAACCTGCTCAACATAATCTTCGGAATCCTCCTAGTGGTCGGAATAGGACTACTCATCATGAACCTAGTGAAACTAGCCACCTCCAACCACCGCACCGGCCCCATCATAGGCATAATCATAAGCCTACTCATCCTCGGAATATCAGTCAAATGGGAAACAATCCTTTCCATCATCCTTGAAATTATGGGCGGAGTAACACAGTACCTAGCAATCTACCTGTACCAGATGATTTACCAATGGCTAGCCCAGAACCCAGTCCCACTCACAGTACTCCTAATGTAACCAAAAGCCCACCACTGGAACAACAATACTAACTAAGATTTTCAATTGGAGTTATGTTTCGTTCATTATAATAGAAGACAAAGTAGAACCACTCTTAATAACAGCTCAAAAAGAAAACGAAGAAACCAAATACAGGCTCAACCACCAAATCCTAACAAAAACATCCATGACCTCACTGTTAACCAATATTGCCAAACTTTTTTAAAACATAAAACTATAAATGCCTGTTCTACTCTTCATACCGTTAATAGAAGTTCTTGGGGGCAGTGAGATTAAGAAAAATGATAAAATTAAGGATGAGGATGTAAAACAGGATTTAATATCTTTTTTTGTGAATGAAAATCATCCTATCTACCGTTATGGTACACCGAGCGAATGCGGCCCCAATTCCCCCTATCATAGAAAACAGATAGAGGTTTTGTTTGAAAAGAAATACTTTCATTGGCTTACCGATAGAAATGTTAACTTTCTAATTAATGAAGCCTTTCTAAAAGAAAAAACTACAAAAGTAGCTAATTTCGTTTACAGAGCAAATATAAGATATATTGACCGAGAAATTAACAGAAGAATAAAACTAATTGAGAAATATAGCGCCCCGGATATCATGCGTGCCGTTGGTGAATACGCAGAGATGCTTTCAGAGTACATGTTTAGAATTAACAGTTTCAAAATTTTAGACACACATACCAACGAATACAACAATAAAAAATGGACACGCTCTAACCATGACCTTGATTTTATTATCCAGAAAGACGGCATTACTTATGGCGTAGAAGTGAAAAACACTCTTCCATACATGGAAAGAGAAGAATTCAACATAAAACTGGAAATCTGCAAATACCTGAACATAATCCCCCTGTGGATTTTGAGATACGCACCAAAACCCCAGTTTGACGAAATAAAGGCACAAAACGGCTTCATTTTGATTTCAAGTCCCAAATATACCCCCTAGGACAAAAACCTCTTACAAGCCAAATCTGGAAATTAATGCGTTTGCCCGTCACAATAAGAAAAAACTTACCAGAGAACGTTGAAAAAAGCTTTTTAAACCTTCACAACGCTCAGAGACAAAAAATAAACTATTAAATTCCTTGTACCCCTATTAAAAACATACTGGCTATCTAACTGACTAAACTACAAGAATAAGGAAATAGCAAAAAGAATCGTGGCTTTGGATGATGCGATTATAAGCAAAGTTAAAGTGGGTGATAAAATAAGAGTATTTGGGACTGTTTCACTGGAAGAAGAAGGCGAAATACAGATTAATGCCAGTATAATTCAAAACATGAATAAACTTGAAAATGATATAATGTATTCCTGTCATTTATTGACTGGTGATGACTTTAATAGCCTCTAGGAAGATTTTTTCTTCTTCAGCTTCTGTGATTTCCGGAATGAAGTTCCACTTGATTGCTGTTTCTGAGAGCTGAGTTATTTCTTCAGAGAGAAGAAGTAATTGTTCGTTTATTTCGCTGTCTGTGGTTTCCACACTTAGTAAGCGGGATGCCATTTCATATATCCGAATCATCACTAGGCAAATGACTAGTAGGGTTTCCTTGATCGGTCTCATCTTTCTAGTTATGTCCTTTGGTGATCTTGCTGTTCCGATTTTTGACCAAAAGAGCGGTCCAGTGAGTCTTTTATATATTTGTTGAAGAATCTTAGATGAGTGGTTAAAAGCATCGGCCCATGCCAAGAGGCATTTCACCGGGAAATACTCACTGCGAATCTCATCTATAAGCCTTAGAGATTCTTTACTCAGGATTTGGAATGACTCTTTCACATAGTTGAGCATTAGATTCCGGTAGGCTTCCTGCTCTACCTTCAATAATTCTTTCACCTTTAATTTTTTTATTGAACTGTTTATTATCTCCTCTAGGTCAAGAATTGTTCTCTCTGATTTACTAGTCACTTCTGTAACAATTTCTTTAAATACTGGTGGAATCTCATCTAACTCAATTTCTCTAGGATTGTACGAAAAAATTATGGTTCTCATACTTTCAATAATTGGATCATTGATGAATTTGGGTAACTCCACATCAAAATTTCCAGCCATATTTCCAACCCACTCATCAAACTAATTAAAAATGGCAATTAATTATCACATCATCCGGCATAAAGACGCGTGTTACACATTATATAATAAGTTATCGCTTACTAACCAATTTTAATAAGTTTAATAGAGTTAGTAAATATTTGTTTTGCCCTAGGCTAAGAAAACTTAACCAAGTCTTCTGGGCAGCACTCAGCACCCTCAAAATATGGCCAGCATGGAAAAAAACAAAGGCAAAAAATGGGAGGACAAGGAGTACTGGTGGGGAGGAACATGCGACTATCACCCACCGAGACCATCAGAATACTAAGCGAAAAATTAAGCCAATCAGTCAAGAACCCGCCAAAAAACCCAACCACTCAAAAGGTCACCGCGCAAACAAGCCAACCAACAAACCCCCATAACACAAAACACAAAAAGTTTTCCACATCGCAAAAAACCTTTACAATCCCAAAAAAAGAAAAAAAGTAAGAAGAAACTATGTCGTTCCTTCAGCCCATCCCGATAAATACGCTTCTTGCTCAGGAGTCAAGACATCGAGCTTAAGATTCATCGCCTTACACTTTAATTCAGCAACAGTCTTATCAATCTCCTCGGGAATATCAAGAACAACACTACCCATCTTAGACAAAGAATCCCTATTCTTAGCAATATACTCAACAGCCAAAGACTGATCCGAAAAGCTCATACTGTCACAGAACTTGGATGCTATCCATCTGAGAACTAAGTATGTCCATAAACCCATACAAACTTTAATCTAGTTCAATAGAATTCGCTGAAGGAATTGATGATTTGCATAGAAAGATGACACAAAAGGGCAAGACGCCGATCTAGTTGAACAATAGGAGAAGAGATGCTTTTAATATGAAAAAGTAAGATAGCGGAAAAAATCTAATAAAAAATGCATTTACCTTGAAAAATGAGTATTATTTAAATAGGAGAATATTCCAATAGAAGGGAAGATGATTATTCTAAAAAAGACAGTATGGAATTATTGGGGCAATTTGAATGGTGGAAAAGGAAACAGAAGAGAAGGTTTTTCCTTGCCTTAAGGAGTCTGTTCGTCTCAGGCGAGAAGACTACTGCGTTTTTTGTATGGACAGAATCACAGAAAAGATTATTAGTTTACATCCCTCCGAAGCCGTGACAATTGCATTATGCGATGGAAGAAGAACGACAAAAGAAATTATCACAATCATTCAAGATGCATTTTCTACTGACGAAATTACAGCCCGCCGTCATTTCAAAGAAACTTTACAAAAAGTGGAGGAGCTTGTGGAAAATTATACAAGTAGTCATGCTAGAACGTCTCCACTTGATCCATTCAAATTTATCTATAATCCACTTCCTGCGCCGATTAATAGACTTCCTACTTATTCTGGACCACTAGTTTTAGTTTTATCCATAACCGAAAGGTGTAATTTCAAATGTTTATACTGCTATAGGGGGGATCCAAGGTTAAAAGGTCTCGAGCTAAAAACAAAAGAGATTCTTAGGGTAGTTGACGAAGCTGCTCAATTGGGAGTAATTAAAAGTTTTATAACTGGGGGAGAACCAACGCTACGCCCAGACTTACCGAAAATTGTTGCACATGCGCTTAAAGCAGACATTTTTCCATATATAAGCACAAATGGATATCTTATAACAGATAAGTTAGCCAAAGATTTAGCAGAAACTGGATTGGATACCATCCAAGTCAGCCTTGATTGTTGCGACCCTGATATTAATGACAAATTGACCGGAGTAAAAGGTTCATTTTATGCAACTACCAACGCAATTAATATTTTGAAACGACAAAATTTTAAAGTCATAGTTAAATGTGTTGTTACTGCTATCAATATTGATATAGCTCACGAAATGATAGACTTTTGCCATAGACTTGGAGTGGATACCATCAGCTTTTCACCTTTCTTCCCAAGTACCTTTGCCCGCGGAGGCAAAGAACTGCTTCCCGCACGAGCTAAATCAGAGAGAGCAATAGAAGTCATCACTAAGAAGAAACAAGAATATAAGGGACAAATTGAGGTTCAGGAACTGACTTTTTATCCAAAAATGAATAATGAGAACATGCGAACATGCGGTGCTATGATTACCTCAATTGCTATATCACCTGTTGGAGATATTCATCTATGCGATACACTAGAGGGTGTTGAAGAAATGACTATAGGAAATGTTAGAAAAATGAATTTAAAGAAGGCATGGTTTTCGCAGAAAGCAGAAAAGTGGAGGGATTTTGATGTTTCAAAAATATCAGAACCCTGTCAGAGTTGTGCAAAAGTAAAAATTTGTAGAACTGGGTGCTATAATTTTTCAAAAGCTTGTTATGGGAATTACTACGCTCCAGATCCCCGTTGCCCCCTAGCTCCTCCTTTACCAAAAGATTTTCCTTTCATTAGTACTTCGGAAACTTGATTTTTTGGGCTTTTTTGGATTGGCGTTAAGTTATATTAGAGGGGGCGGATCCTCGAGAAGCAGGGTTAGCAGCCAGGCTAGTATGGTGCTGACTGCGAAGGCCTCGTAGCTGCTCAGTGCAGCGGTCTCCTCAGCTCCCGGTTTTGGGGGAGGCAGGAGGAGGCTGTGGAGGTAGGCTAGGTAGAGGAGTGTGGATGTGAGGAGGAGGAGCCAGCGTAGGGGGAGGCTGGGGGAGCAGGTTCGGGCTCGGTAGTGCTTGATCATCCTGAAGCAGGTTTCTATGCCCCAGCGCAGGCTGTACATCCGGGCTTCCTTGGCAGTTACCCCCCAGCAGGCCAGAGTCACCCACCCTTTATCCTTCCTCCAGAAGGCGACCAGTGTGACGTCGGTTTCCGCGTATCCGCTGCTGGTCTGCCCGCTCATGGTGTAGGGTAGTATGTGCAGCCGGTTTCTGTCGAGCCCCTGGAGCAGCTGCTTTACGCGTTTGGTCTTCCTGGCCCCGATAATGAAGGGTGTGGAGCGGTTTTTGAGGAGGAGGACCACCTCCACGCTGTGGAACCAGCGGTCGAGAAGCACCACACCCACCCGGAGGCCTAGTTTCTCTGCGTCGTTGAGCATCTGGGCGACTATATCCTCCGGGAACACCGCGAGGGGGATGGGTTTCAGTGAGAGGGGGATGCAGCGCCTGTAGCCTACGACGCTTGCTCCCGCGAAGCGGTGGACCATGCGTTTCTTCAGGTGCGAGTAGTGGACCCAGAGGTTGGGCTTCCCCCAGTAGTTTATCTCGGTGGAGTCTACGGCTAGTAGTAGGAGGAGGGGTTTTCTGCTCTTTCGGTTTTTCAGGAGCTTTGCGGCTGTGGTGCCGATTTCCTGGTTCAGCCTTTCGGGGCACTTCCACCCGATTTTTCGGAGCTGGTAGCTCACTGTGTCCTCGTCCGCTACTCCCAGCACCTCGGCGATCTTTGTGGGGTGCGCGTCCATCAGGACGGCTTCCACCAGTGTTGAGCTCAGCTCTTCCCGGCTCAGCTTCCATCCCCGGATTTCTCGGGGGAGGTGCGCTGCTATGGTGTTAGATACTTTTTTAACCGTCTGATTCCTCAAGAACTTCGGGGATGCTGCTCTCACCTTATTCATTGTTTTCTTCATAAATCTAAAAAGAGCAACATCCCCAAATAAAACTAAGTTTCCGAAGTACTATTCATGTAGAAATATTTAAAAGTGGATAAAACCGCTATCTTCAGACGAAAAAAATAAATATCATATAGTTGTATTAAAAGATACAAAGGTATGGAAGATGAAAAAATGAAAAAGGAAAAGAAAAAGGAAGAGGAAGAAAGCATCAAGGAATTGGAGGAAAAAAGGGATAAATTAATTAAGGCGCTTCAAGCTGTAAACTTAAAGCTAGTAGATAGGCAAGCGCCTCTACCTGGTAAATGTTTGGCCTGTGCAAGTACTTGCACCGGATGCCAAAGCACACCAGCAGTTACGTAATATTGAACTTTGGCAAATTTTAATTTTTTCTCTGATCTTACCATCTTTAGGTATTAAATATATTGCCTATCACAAACCATTTCAGCATCGTTGAAAGCTTCCTACCTTGGCTTGATATCCTGCACAATTTTGTATCAAGCATAAGAAACTATGATATTCCCAATGTTATACCTTTTATAACACTATATCCATCCTTCAGGTTGACTTCGTATCTTACATCCACCGCGTTTATGAATAAGGGATGGCGATACACGGGGCATTGAGCGCCTTCAAAATAAGAGAAGCCATCCTGCCGAGAGAAATGTATAACTTGGAACCGATCAGAGAATCAGAGTACCACTAGCCAGGAACCAGCTGAAAGTACCTCACTAACACTCCAAGACAAGATACTAACCCTAATAAAAAAATATTCAAGGGAGCCTAGAAACAGGGAAAAGAAACACTAACATGAGAAGAACACGTAGAAAAAGAACTAAGCCCACCAAGAATACAAGGAGGAAAGCGGCGAACTAACATATATAAAAACAATAAACAGAGAACACGCGGAAATTATGACAAAAGACGAAGAAGAACTACTCCTAATAACAACAAAAAAAGAAAATAAAGAAACCAAATACAGGCTCAACAACCAAATCCTAAAAACAAACTAAATAAAGCAAAAACACCACCAACAAACAGCAAATAAAAATAGTAAAATTATGAATCCTAAAAGGAAAGAGAAAGGGTTAGACTTAAGCACCCTCAATCCACCTTGATAAATATGCATTTTGCTCCGAGTCAAAACATCCAGTTCAAGGTTCAATACCTCACATTTAAGGCAAGCCAGTCTTATCAATTTCTTCAGGAATGCCCAAAACCACACTACCCATCTTAGATAACGAATCCCTATTCTTAGCAACATACCCTACAGCTAAAGCTTGATTAGAAAACGAGAGGATTTGAAGAGGCAAAAATAAAAGGAGACGTTAGTTTCAAAAATCAATGGAAAAAGTGAGGCTAGGTTTTCTTCTTCGAATATTGTTTTCTTACATTTATAGATACTAATTTTAAAAATATACGAGTACAGGCAGGAAGAAGCCTTGGAGTCGATAGCCCAAAAATAAAAGCAAGGATTATTCGCCTCTACTTATCCTTATATTTAATGATCATCTATTTTTTCAAATTTTTCAGCCTCTAAAAGTTACCTTTCTCAACATAGAGTGGAAATGAATCAAAAGGAGGTAATAAAATAACCCAGAATTCCCCGCTTGAGGAAAAAGACAGAGAATTATTGAGACGCTTAAAAAAGAAGGAGGTTCTCAGAGCCATAAAGGAAGCCCGCAAACTCATAAAAACCCCAAAGGTGAAACTTCACTAAATATTCTAGAGTACAAACTTGGAACAAAATGTTGGACAAGAAAGAACAAGACACATGATTGTAACTTGTTCCTTTTTGATGAAGAACTAGAAGAACAAACCGTAGAGGTAAGAATTCCCCTCACAGACACGCAGGTTTTTACCTGCAGAACCTGTGGTCGTGAGTACTACATTAACCAAGAAGGATGCTTAGACGGGCACTATCTAATATTCTCAGTGGAAGATGTTCTGGCTCGTAGGCGCAAGTCTAAGGTTATCACCTGCCAGAAGTGCGGTCAGGAAATCAGAATAAGATTTAATAAGAAAGTGTAGCCAAACTCTTCCCTCCCTCTCTTTTTTCGAAATTCGGTTTTACAAATTTGTAAGAAAGCAAAGATGGCAGAATTGTTTAATCACTCATTAAAAAGTCCTTCAATATTACCTATGGTATACTTTTGAAGTGCATTATTAACGCTTCGAAAATTTTTAAATATCTCCAAAAAAAGGTTTACCCCATAACGAAAAGAATTTTTTTGGATAAATCTACGGCTAGAATAATATTCAAGAATTTGATAAACAGGTTATCAAACTTGCTATTTTCCCAATATAACTAATTACAATTAAATTAGAAAAAATTTATCCGATACTACCCACTATCTTCACTACCTTTTCAAATAAGCTGCTGCTCTGGCTTTCACGAAACATTTTGCCTCCACAACCCCTACTCTAAAAGGTGTCGGCACAACCTCACCATATATTTTTATAGGTACAGCGATTTGCTCCCATAAGCTTCTAGGATACATAAATGAATCTTCCCTAAAATAGCAGATAACCCAACTTGTTTTGGTAAGTTGTTTAACAGACTTTATTCTATCGCTTGCGATAAACGCTCCTATCCAAGTTGCCCCCTCCATTTTCATTGATTCCTCTTCACCTGAATTGTGAATGATGAAGGAAACGTAGCCAGACAGAGTTACTTCGGAGCCGCCACAAGCCTCTTTTAAAGAGACTTCTGTCTTTTTAACCTTCTTTTGAAATTCAGACCATAAACTTGGAGACCGTGCTGCCGAGACGCTGCCACCAAATCCAAATAAACTTACACCGAACCCTATATTGCTTAATCCCCCTCTCTTTCTGGCTAAATACTCCCAATCGCAGTATAACGGGCAATTATTGGTGAATGGAATGTCCCCAAAATCGAAAGGTGGAACATTTAATTTAAATTCAAAAGCGACCTTATGTTCCCTTATATCAAAATTCAGTTTTGATGCCTTTAGAATTGTTTCACGGAGAATCACTTTATATGCAGAATTTTTTGGTCGGAAAATAGGAAACTTCAATAATAATTGGGGAATAGGTGTGTGTTTTAGTAATTTACCTATTGGTCCGTGTTTTTCAATTGTTTTTTGCGAGTACGGTAAAGGTGCGATTCCGGCGATTTCCTTTAAAGGTACATATATAGAAATACTTTTATCTGGAGAAAGTTCAAGTGCGCTTTCAAAATAAAGTTCAAGTGCGCCTGTCTCGGAGAAACATAGTTCAGAGGCAGGAATCCACTCTTCTCCTATAAATGAGTGTAGTTTGTTTTTAATAGTACCACATAATGCTTCTCCATCAGTAAGTATAAGTACGATAGTGTACTGGTCAGCATCATATAGTGTTTTTATGGACTTTATAATTTCGTCCTTAGGCATTGGTCTGAATTTCATTTGTATGTTCTCCTTTTTTAGGCTTCATTATTCTTTATATTTTTTTGATACGAGTTCATCTACCAACCGGTTAACCTCAGCACCCAAATATTCAACCTACCACAATGAACTTTCCATGATTATTTTTGTCTGCTCGTCTAGCTTTGCTTTGTTTTCGTAAATGCAATCTGCAAGTTTAATAAAATCTTCATCGATACTACTTAAAAATCTTTTAAAATGCTCCTTCGTTACAACATTGATCAGCATGTTTTCGAAATAGTAACTGGTATGACACCTTCCTTCGAGCAGAACTTCATTCTCTCTTTTTACTTTGCCATCAACCCATGAATAAAGCTTCCCATCAAAGATTAATATTGGGAGAAAAATATCTATTTCAAGTCCTCCTCTCCCTGACAATGCTTCTGCTTTCTTCTTCGTCAGGTAAGCTCCGGCATAAATCCCACTAGATGATAATATCAAATCATATTTGGTTGCTTTAATAAGAGCATTTATAGCCTCGAAAATTTTGGATGGAGCGCTTTTATTACTCACCCTCCTAAGCTTAATTTCTTTGTATGTTACAGCTTTCATTTCTCTAGCAAGATGTCTAAAAGCTCCTGGAGATATTATCTTAAGTTCTGAGAGAAACTTCATATTTCTCGCAGTGTCTGGCGTTACAATTGCCTCTTCAGTTACAACACTTCGGTCCATGTTTAAAAATTGAAGTTCTGAAGGTAACGGAAAGAGCTTTGTACGGTGAAACTCTTCCTTAAGCAAGCTTTGCCTTTTCACCACGGTCAGAAAATCAAGGGATACTATGTTAGTCACCTGTGTGAGTTCTTCTTCGTTTCGTGGTTGAGGAAAGAAAACCCAAGCGAACTCATCGCTCTTTTTGCATTCTATTATTAATGCTAAAGTTAAACGGTATGGCTTAATAGAGCCGCCTTGAGAGCTCCTTTCTGCTGATTTGTATGCCTTTATATCAATCTCTCTCCACTTCCCCTCATCCTTATCATAATACGGTGAAGAAGGCAGGACTTCCCACTCATCTTCTTTTAAGATTGAGGAAATCTCTATCTCTAATGGAAAACCACTTCTTTCTATCTCTTTTTTAATAAACCCGATTTCATCTTTGGCCATACTACTCCCACCTATAATATTACTCTTAGGATCTACGCCAATAAAAATTACGTGTATCTATCACTTTCTCTTCCAGACAGGAGATAGACATTTTACCCGCTTAAGAATCCTTCACGCAGAACTCTTCTAATCACGGTAAGCATGAAATGTCCAACTCCATAAAAGAGTTTGAATAGAAAATCTAGAGTGCATGACGAAGGTACAGAAACTTAATTAGCCTCTCTTAAATTTATTGAAACGCGATAACTTGCAGGTGTTATTTTTATTTTATTATCCAGCAAATCAGACGACTTTAATTTGAAAATCTTGGGATTTAGCGAATTAGCCTCATTAAGAACAAATGGAGAGTACATATTCGGAACAGAAAAAGTAAAACAAGAAAACATATGAAAGGTAAATATAGAAAAATTACTATAGACTTTTATAAAAATTATTTAATTAAATACACTTAAAAGACCTTGATGAATACAAGAAACTGAAATTGTTTTATCGGTTCCAAATGGATAATTATGAAGTGAAAGTTTATGATAAAAGATAAATGTAACATAGAGTTCACTGACAAAGGCTTAGAGATTAAAGGACCATGTGCACAAGATTTCTTTAAACTCTTTGAAGCTATATCCGAAGCAAGTAAGGAAGCAGGTAAAGAGATTAGCGCATATGCTTGCGTTAATCCAAAAACTGGAAAAATAGAAAAGCTAGTATTAGGTAAAGTTGGGACGCCCACTTCAACCTCCTTTCCACATGGAAGAGTTTGTTTAAAAAAGGAAAGACAGATTTCACTACATACTCACCCGGTATCTGGTGAAGCCAAATTCTCTAACACTGATGCTATTACTATAACATCTAGAATGAATGATGGTATGGATGACGGAAGTTGTGTTATAGGTGTTGATGCAATACAGTGCCTCTTAAGAGCTTTAATACCCAAAAGAATGGATTGAAATTGTTTGGGGTTTCTAATGATAATGTGACCTCTGGTGATACTCTTCTGTTTTTTTTAGAAAGGGTTAGAGGCATCTACATATACAAACTTGCACAATTATGATGAGCCGATTATGATTTATGTAAATAAAAAAGAGAAAAAAGCAAGTGTATTTGTATTTATTATCAGAGAGTTTCGGAAATACTGTTATGACAAAGTGTTTAAAGTGACTAGGAAGATTAAACGCCAGCAGGAATTGGCAACCAACTTTAAGCAAGGTCTCTTCTTTCTTTAATTCCTAGCTTTCTTAGCTGCCATAATTCAAGTGATATTCCGAAACCAGAAACTGATATAGCAATGAGAAGATTGTACGGGGTTATAGCAAAGAACAGTCCGCCAAACATGATGAAAATAGCAGAGTTGTAGCACCATCTACCCAATTTTTCATTATGTCTACATTTTTCTGTCTGTCCATTTTCAAACTCAGCCCAGTCCTTCTGTCTCTGTTCGCAATCCTCTTTTAACAAATCCCTATACGGCTTTGGAATACTAAATACATCAAATTCCTTTGCATCCAAAAAAAGGGTAGTGTCCCCTTTATGTGTTGATTGGTATTTTGAATGTTAGGAGTTCTTTTAGTGTCCAGATGTGGTTTGTGATCCCGGCTGCTATGGCGGGTGTTCTCTTCTCCCACTTCTTTCTTCCCGGTTCCTTCAACCTGATCCTTAGGGCTTTATGGGGCTTGACGAGGTTATACCAAGCCCTGTAGAAGCTGAGATGGCTCCTGTGCTGCTCCCTCCTCTTGGAGAAGGAAAGGGTCTTCCTCACAAACCGCGCTATGCTCTGCCTCACGGTTAGGTTGTTTCTCTCAACGTAGGAGGTGTTCGTCCCTTCAGGCTCTTTTCCTCCGAAGACCAGCCGTTTATGGGTCTTCACCACCCGGTTGCCCTTCTTCTCCTTTACCAGCTGTACGTAGACCAGGTCCTTGGGAGGGATCAGTCTGGGCTTGGGTGGGCGACCCCTTCCCTGGTGGTGTTTGGGTTTCTCCCGCCGCCCGTAGACTCGGAGTAGGGCTTCCTTGAGCTGGTCTATCTGGTCGCTGACAAACACTGGCGTGTTTCCGTCGCTCATCTCCTTGACCTTCCCCACCAACTTCTCCACCTCATCGGTGGTCCATTTTCCTTCCTGGGTCTCTAGGAGGAGCTTGGTTTTCGCTTCCAGGGCGGTCCAGGTCCAGGAGTCTCCTCGGTCTCCTCTTTTCTTCTCTTCCTCTGTTAGGTTTTTCTCTTTTTTTGGATGAATGACCAGATTTCGTCAACCTGGACCTGTGTTAGTTTTAGGTTTTTCATTAGGTGCTGGGAGACCTCCTCCGAGTGCTCTGCGGCCCTTTTCAGCCAGGTGGCGACGGTGTCCTTCTTGACCCCCGTTGCTCTGGCGGTTCCCCTTATGCTGCCCCGCTCAACCAGCACAGCCAGGGTTTTGATGACGGTCTCCGTGTCCGTTTTTAGGTTGAAGAACGCGGTCCCCTTCGTCTCCGAGAAGGTTTTTCTGCAGGCCTTGCAGATGTAGCGTCTCCTCCCCTGTTTGCCGTACGTGCCGTAGCCCCATACGTTTCCAGCCCCAACCCTGCCGTACATGGGGCACTCCTCATTTGGGCAAAACAACTGATCACCGATTCCCAAGAAAAATCACCAAAGATAAAAAAAGTCAAAACCCTCTAATAAATACACATGTAAAAGGGACACTACCAAAAAAAGTTCAGCTGCAGAAATGAATAACCCAGTTGAAATTCCAAAAAGCAAGACTGCTATTTGACCAAAAGTCAGTCCACTATAATAGATTTCAATGTCAGCAATGCGTCCACCTAATATCAACGCTATGAATGCTACGCAGAAACCTGCTAAAACGCCAGATATGCTTGCGAAATGAGTTAAAGTGACTCGCCAATTATAACCTGTACTCATTGTTATTCTTCTCCATCTTCTTCAAGTTCAGTTTTTCTCTCTGATTCAGGTGGTGATTTCTTTCTTCTTTTTGGTTCTGGTGGTGGAGCCAACTTAACTTCGATAATTTCCTTTTCTCTTTTCCCTTCTTCATTTTTCGACAATTGGCATTCTACCTCCCTTACCTCTCTATGTTTTGTTTTTCCTATTGAAACTCCTTAACTCTATAAAGCCATGAGTGGTGGAGATTTCTTAACTTGTATATTTCTGTAGAGTGTTGAATAAATAATTTATGACTTTTTCTTCAAACTTTTCTAATATGTGCCTATTAGAAGAATGTCAGGAGATTTCAGGAGAATCCCTAACAACCTCAACATTCTTATATCTAAAAAAATTGCGAAGTTGCCTAACAATTTCGACACATCTATAAGATTCCTTTTATTCTCAGGGAGCGCTGTGTAGAGCTTTCTAAATCCGCCCACCTTTAAATATTTCTTGAGCTGGTCTTTCAAACGACATTTTCGGGCTTAGAGTGATGGATTTTTAAAGTTTAGATTGCTTAAGCACTACAACTGGTGAATTTTGAAAAACAGGTGTGCTCATCGAGGTTGAGTACAAACCCCCCGAGAGAAAAGTTAGAAGAACATCCACCCCAACCTGCAGGTTCAGAATCATCTGCCCAAACGAAGAAATGCAAAAGAGTCGACCTCATGGCAATCCTCGACCCCCGCCTCACTGAGGGCGAAATAATAGCAGTCGTGGAACAACTGTTTGGACGCTCCCTCTCAGAAATATTCCATTGAAAAGAATAATATTGGAAGGTGTTGTCTTTGAAATTGATTTATGTTCACCTTCAACCACTATCTCTAAATAGAAAAATCTCTAATGTAAACATAGTCAGTGTGGTTGAAGGTATGGAATATGGGCTAAAATAGCTATTAGGGGTTCGTAACCATGTCATGCGTAATTTTGCTTGGAGCTGGTGCATCTAAAGGTACCTTAGGGGAACAAGCGCCAGTTGCTAAGGATTTTGGACAATATCTGAATAGAATAGTGCCCAATTGGAGTCAAAATTATCCATATCTCGCAACTGCGATACGCTTTTTAGAGCAGCGAATATCGGATACCTCTGAAAATTCATGGGCTTTGGACAAAGTTTGGAGTGCTATCGATAATAGAGTGAAATTGCAATACATTTTGGGTCTAAGCTTACCCGGTGCACCATTTCCACCACCTAGAGCGAAAAGAATCTATGAGTTGGATTTGGATCCTTGGGGGCTTGCAGGTTTTGAGTTGCGGTGTGCTGTGGCTCATGTATACGGCGTCGAGTTAGAACCTGCAATCCAAAATGCTGTCGAGGGTAATGGTACAATTAAGAAGGAGATAGAAAAACTTCGACCAGGAGATTGTGTTATTTCATTCAACTATGACTTGCTTGCGGAGAGAATTCTAGAGAAGCTTAATAAAAAGGTGACTATAGCTAATTACTGGTTAGATAATACGAATATTGACAATACAATATTGCTCTGTAAGCCTCACGGCTCTCTAAACTGGAAACAACGAGTTCCCGAAAATGGAAGAGCTGTTCAGATACTTGATTATCCGATGCAAGAGGATGAGACTGATTCCTGCCCAGAACTAAATGTTACCATACAGCCAGGCATTGCTGCTCCGGTGCCGTTTAAGAGCGAGATTATCATTCCTGAATTGCAATTAGGGAGTGTTCTTAACTTCTTTAAACTTTTGGTAGCGCAATGGCGCTGTTTAATACAATGCATTTCTAAGGCAGAGAAGTTTATTATTCTTGGATACGGCTTTCCTCCTGAGGATTTACATGCACGTTACTTATTCGCTGAAGCTGTTGCAAAAAGAGAGAGTAATAAAAAATTGGAAATCGAAATGTATGAAATCTCTGAGCAACGCTTCAAGAAGCTGAAGGAAACGATAGTTGATCTCTTCAAAACGACGTTTTGCGAATATCGAGGTCCAGTGGAACCATAATAATCAAAAGTTAATATTAGTTAAACTATGCTGAGTAAAAGTTTTTCTTTGTTTATTATCAAAGTGTGTAGCTATTCATCGATTTTATGCTTATATATTTCCTTGCAAATGTTGCGGCAAGCTTGGATCACGCGAATGTTCCGAATTCAGCTCCGAATTATACTAATACTTCGAACCTAGTTTTGGAAAATCGTCTATCCTGAAGTAGCCGTATTAATTAGCCTTTATTTCTCCTCTGATTAAATCTTGTGAATTATTTTTATGAGTTAAGGTAAAATCTAGTGCTCATAAATAATATTTTGTTGCTGATGAGATTTCCATAAGACACTGTCGGGTATTCTTGCGTTAGATTCACTTCTGATATACTTTAGGCAGTGTGGTGTGTGTTAAATCACCATTACAGTCATGCTTTCTTACCAACTAAAGAGAGGAATCTTAGCTATTTAGTATTTTATACTTTTAAAATGTACTTTAGGTTCAATTATATGAAATGTATATATGATAGTCTTGTTTTGATAGTTCTAAAAGATTTGAAAAGCAGTGAAAAATGATGAACCAGAAAAACAAAGGACGCCCAAAAATTCACGGTGGGCGAGATCCAAAACACGAAATACTAAAACTTCTGCCGAGAGATGGAAAAGAGATCACGTATAATGAGTGGAAAAAAGATGTAAAAGGTCAGGGGATAGGGAATACTACCTTTATTAAATATCGCCAAGAACTAGAGAAAGAAGGACATATAATTAGACGCGTGGACGATAAGAGCAAACCCCCCAGAGTTTATTACAGCCTCAATCCCAAACCGTTTGAATTTTTTCCCAAGCTTTTCAAAAGTGTTTGTACTGAGTGGATACCCATAGACGCAAAAGAACACCTAGGAGGGAGGCCGAGAGAACAGTATCTTGAATGGCTCAAATATTGGCTAAGCGTGGAAATGTGCAATATCACGATAAAACTTTTAGCATTCATTAATCACGCCCAGAGTTTACCCCAAGGAGTGAATCCCTACTCATATTTGGAAACAGCCGTAAGACTTTGGATACTTCCAGAAGTAAAACAAACCTACTTCTACTTACAAGAAACGGGGAAAACATACCCGGAAACCATACAAGAACTAATAGACTTTATGATTAAACACGCCTACTACCCTGAGATGGACATAGACCTTCCAGAAGAATCACCGGGAATACGCCACGTTGAGTGGTTCGAAAAAGGAGCCAAAAAACCTTGGGAATAGGATACCAGAGTGTAAAAATCCTTAGCCGTTTTTAAATAAAAGGAATTTAGGAGTTAGAAATAAAATGGGGCTCGCGGAAAGTTACCTAAAAAGAGCGGGAAACAAACTATATGAAGCAGAAAACCATCTGAAGAAATATAATTACCCTGAGAGCATTTCAGCAGCTCAAGAATGTGTAGAACTCTCAGTAAAAGCCATTTTCCTCTTTCTACAGGAAGAATATCCAAAGAAACATGAGTTTGAGGAAAAAGATTTTGAAAAGGTTTTAGAAAAAATCCCAAAGAAGCTAGAATATTTAGACTTACCGAAAGTTTATCTTTATGCCAAATTCTGGTCAAACTTTTACACAACAGCAAAATATGGATTAGAAAAACTTGGAGTGGGAGCAGAAAGATTATTTGAAAGAGAAGAAGCAACACTCGCACTAAAACACGCAAATAAGTGCAGAACTGCAGCAATACAATTAGAAAGTTTCGTAAAACATCCTTGATACTGAGAAACTCCTTTTTCGTTCATCATGTTTACCATCCCCCAAAATCTAACTCATTCTACATTTTTAATCGTTCTTCATGTTATTTATTGCTTATGTAGAAAAAGAGATTAAGAACAGATCACAGTAAAGATAATAAAATAATTTAATTATCCTTTAAGGAGTTCAGAATTAGTGAATCAATTATTTTTATAGACCAAGTAACTATAAATTCCAATTCTTCTTGGTTTGGATAATCCCCCTGTCCGGAGGGCAGAAATAGGTAGAGTTCCATAGAGTCACTTCTTAAGTTCTTCGAAAGCATTATGCAACACGAATCTAGGAATAAGTTGAGTTTCATCCAAAGTAGCGTTCCGGTACAGATTTTCAAAATTTATGGATTTGGTTAATTCAGGATGCGCTTTGAAATAGCATTTAGTTCCTACTTTTATGATTTCTTTGACTTCTTCAAGAGTAGTTTCTGTTCCTATCTTTGGAGCTTCTTCTATTCTTTGATAAAATGCGGTGTCTAAATTGATCGGCGTAGTATATTTATGTGAAGGCACTCGCGGGACTTTCTCGGTTGCCAACCGTATTTTACCAGTAGACAGCCATTCATCCGAAACTGCGTATATTAAGTGAAATCTTTCCGAAAAGTCTGGATCACTATTGATATTGTTTACGAGATCTTTCATCATGACCATTATTTTCAGCGACCTGCCTTTGGGAATACGCCCTAGCGATTCGACCTCATCTATCGCGAATAGAAATCCCGAATATCCGAGATCTAAAGACAATTTCTTTAGTAGATGCAAGAGGTTAGATAGTGCTTTTGGCTCGTCTGATATGCTCTTGGTTCGAACAGAGATAATCTTCTTTTCTTGTGCCTCTAAATGATCAAAGAACCATTTTGCCCCCAAAATTTGTTTGTTTTGATCAGCAGAAAATAAGGCTTTGAAGGCATTTCCAAAATTAGTCCATAGGTTATAGGTCGTCCTTGATTCAAGCAGGTCGTATATTTTTTGCCGCCGTACACCGTCTCGCGTTAGACATTGTTTTGACATATCAGTTTCATAAAGGGGTAAATTAATTTCAGGAAAGGTGAGCCTTCTTAGTATCTCATCGTAAATTTGTTGAAGGAAATTGCTTGGACGAATCATGTCTTCGGAAAGAAGAATAACAGATGAACAAACTCCGCATTTAGACACAGAAGTAGATCTTATATAGTTCAAAAGTGCCGACTTACCTTGACCTCTTGGTCCCCTGATCACCATATATCCTCCAGTGCCCGATTTCATTTTCCTTTCGAAGTTCCTGACTTCACTTTCAGCAGCTTTCGGAAGAATGTAAGTTCCAGGGCAAATGCCTGGTTGAGTTTGTTCAATTTTAGTTACATTTTTGAAAGCGGTTTCCACACTACATTGTTCGCAATCTTGCATAATTATTCCCTCGGTCGAAGAGAAATAGCCATTCCTGGTTCAAATTCCTGGCCTAGAGGTCTGATAAGTGGCATAGTACCTTCTGTACCCAAGTTGGCTATGTAGAGCTTTTTTAGTACCATCAGCTCAATGATCCTTCTAGCCATAGAGTATGTGTAATCTCGACCTCCGACATCCTTATAATTTGATTTAAGTTCAAAACGTGAAATTACTTCGTTCATCATGTCAGTCGGGAGAATAACACCGAATTTTGGAAGAAGTTTACGATTTAGTTTTGATGACTCTTTGGTGAGAATATCTCCTTTCACGTTGCAGGATCCAAGGAAGGATTTAGTCATCTCGTAAATTTCTGCAATCTTATTTCCTACTTGTCTTACCGGAATTGTCTTGATATAATCGATGAAGGACGAACAATACCACTGTTTCGGTCTTTTCTCTCCAGTTGATTCTCGCTTTTCCTGAGCAAAGGGCATCTCAAAGATATCCAAAATCAGTTTTGCGACAAGCTCTGGGGAAAGACCATAGAATTTTCCCGAGGCGAGACATTTGATGATTTCCAATTGAGTGCCAGCTTCATAGCGATGAAGCCCTTTTCCTCGAAACTTGGGGTTGCTAGGGTCATAATCGGGCAAACTGTACGGTGTGTAGCAAGCGGAGATCATATCCAGTAGATACGTCCGGCCGAGAACATTAATATCTACTTTTTCATCAATTTTTGAAAGAATCTTTTTCAAAAGTGACTGGGAATCGTAAAAAATCGATATTTCTTTTTCCATTTCTGGCTTGGAAAATGATTTGACTGTTATCCCCATTTCTTCCAATCTGCTCTTATCCTTTTGCTCAATGGCTGGAACAAAGAAGATATGCTCAAACGACCCCGAAGGAAACTTACTGTCAAGAAGGCTTTTCTGATCTAATGCTTGTCTTCTAGACCCCTGATTTACTGATTCCCACTCAAGTTCTATAAAAACTTTCTTTCCATCTCGACGACTACAGTACAAGTCAATTAGTTGATTATCGATGTAGTGTTCGTTCGATTGAACTAAGTCAAGGCCTTCATCGATCCTGTCAAGGTGCCCTAGGATAAACTTTCTTAAGTCAGTTTCTTTCACTAGAGCTTCTCTCCATCCATCGAATGGTCCTTTGATAATTAAAGGAGACACCGCTCTTTATTTTTTTCGCTCTTAAATATTCCTCTGCTGAAGAGGCTCTTCTTAAATCTAGCTGAAGCACACTTAGATTATCTCTTTATCTTCTCAAAATTAATGCACATCATAATCCAAAAATAGGAGGACCCTCAAATAAACCTTAAGTTGGCAATATCCTCTCATTTAACAATAAATTTATCTAGAGATGCGGTTTGTCTAATTGTTTCTTTAAACTTATTTTTTATAACATCCTCTATGATCGGAGCCATATCTTGCAGCGCTTGGAGCATGGTCACCTTACTCATATTTTTGATTATATTGGGATAATGCTTAGAACATAGTTCAAGGCATTTTCCTCTAGCAATGACAAGTAAGTCTTCCTTGCTCAGGCTCGTATAATGATTAATCAACCCTTGCAATGTGAACTCAACATACTCCTTAATTTTATTTACAAAATCTTCCCATGTTATGTCCGTGGAGTTTGTTGTTTTCTTTTTGCATACAACTATAGTATCATATGTGCTTCCTTTGCCTAAAATGTGGAATGAAGTACGCATTTCGCTATGAACCGGATAAACGCTCTTTATAATGAACCCAGTGTTCATAACAGCCTCGAGGATGGATGCCCAAGCCTCCTCTTTTGTATGGTGGAACGTGAAGATCATAAGACTATCATCCTTTAGCACACGATGGCATTCGCTAAAAATCTTGGTGAGTCCTCTTAAGAAATCTAATTTCTTCTTCTTCATTGCGTTATTTACGACAATTTCATCTTTACGTGGTGTATATTCAGGAGCAAAACATTGATATTTTTGGTTAAGACCTATACGCAACCAAACATAGTAGAAATCTGATAATTCGGAATAAATTACATTATCATAGTACGGGGGATCGGTAATTACAGCATCTACAGATTTGTCGGGTAGAAAGGAGAGGTCGTCTGAGCTTTGGCATTTAATGATGGTGTCACCCATTCCCTCAGTTAGCTCGTCAAATGATTCTACAATTTTAGCTCTAATAGAATCTCCTGAAATGGTTATTTTGAAAGTGCCCTTTTCCCTCAGTTCAAATTCGAATGGTTTCTTGCTATATTCTTCCCCCTTCAATAATTTTTTAAAGCATTTAATGAAAGAACATCTTCCAAACTTTGTACCCCACACATTATTTTCAGCGGGCATATTTTTCGGGTAAAAGGCATGATGTGCAAACATGGGCTCTATCTTTCTGGCTTTCTTATTATACCGAGCAAACATATTGTTATAATCCAGACAATCGGACAGAGTGAGAAGGAAGAATTCCTTTGCATTTTCGTCTTCAATTTCAAGTATGGCGTGCAAAAGCTCTGAAATGCAAAGAAGCTGTCGTTCATTAAAGAACTGGGAAAAGTATCTGTAATGATATCCGAAAAGGCGCCTGACTTCTTTTCCATCGGGTATTTTTTGTTTAGGAAAAAGCAAACTATCTTTTCGTTGTAAAAATTCATCTTTTGCGCTTTGATAGAGTTCGATGTCAAAATCATCCGGTTTTTTATATGCTCTTACACGACAAGTGTTGCAGTAATACTCTATTGCAAACATCTCAAGTTTTGGAATATCGTTAATTGCCTTTTTTATTTTTGCTTCTTTATTACAGTACGGGCAGAAATATTTTTCGCCACGGGTATATCCTTTCTCTAGTGAAATTGATAAACCACAGCTTGGGCAGAAGGTATTTTCGTTTTTCGATCTAAATATAGTTCGACAATTGGGACAGATCGCCCATAACCATCTGGTTTTCTCCTTCCTGATTTGTGAAATGACGAAGGAAGGAAAGAGAAGAACTTCTTGATTACACTCCGTACAATTTATTTTTCTTACCCATAAGGCATATATTACATCCACGTCTTTTCCACAGTCAAGGCAGTGAGTAACATAATATTGCTTAATCTTTGGAGCAGTGTTCATTTCCAATTCTTTAAATATGGCTAAAAGTTTAGCTGCATCGATTGGTTCTACTTCTTTCTTGGTAACATACCAAGCTACAGGATTTAGGTCAACGCCGATCACTTTACAGCCAACTCGAAGCGCTTCCACAACAGTAGTACCTCCGCCCATCATTGGATCGAGTACTATTTTTCCACCTAGGTTAAGTTTCTGGTAAAATGTTTGTTTGAAATCGAAATCAGAGTCTTGTTGCTGTGTGAGCGCCCCGATGATTATGGCCCTGAATGTGGTTCCCGGTCTTCTTGCCCACCATCGATGAACATTGTAGATGGGCTTTCTGTTATGAGCCTCTATTCTAGTTATTTCGCTTATGAAGCTGACTGGGAATCTCCCTTCAATTATTTTCTCCCGCGAATTTGACATCCAATCACTGATATTATTTAAGTTCCTACCTTTAAATTTATGACTATGAGTGAGTTTCCAGATGAGCAAGTATAGCTAAAGGTTTAAATACTTTAAACACTATAATTGATGCAGAATGTAACAAATTTTGCAACAAAGGTGTTGTTAGATGGTTCTCCAAACCAAGGCAACAATAACAGGGGACGAAAAAGGCATTAGAATGCGCATCTACATACCCACCTCCATAGCAATGGATTCAGCCTTCCCCTTCAAAAAGGGAGAGAAAGTCATGATTAAAATTGACAAGGCTAAAAAGAGACTTTTAATTGAAAAATTGGTTGAGGGATAAACTATGACTTTACAAGAGACCGTTAAAACGGAGTATAGTGTATCTACAACGCATAAGCTCATTATAGGTGATGTTAGAAGAGTATTGAATGATAGTGACCTAATTCCTAATCAAAGCGTGGATTTAATAATTACGAGTCCACCGTATGGTCTAGGGAAAAATTACGGAGGGAAAATTAAAGATAAATTCGAGATCGATGAATGGTTAATATTGATGGACATTGTGGCAAGTCAAGCGCGGAGAATTTTAACCTCGAATGGAAGTTTCTTCCTTAATGTGTCCCCAATCCCCGAAAGGAAAACCAAGGAAATAATCCCCTTGGATTCGTATGCTTACTTTAAATTTAAAGAACACGGATTTTATCTGAGGAACAAAATCATTTGGCATTTTCATAATATGCAGAATTGCATGAAGCGGTTAAGCGGAAGATGGGAAGCAATTTTATGGTTTGTAAAGGATATAAATAATTATATTTTTAATTTGGACGCGATTAGAGTTCCGTACTTAACTAATGATAAGAGGATTAAGGGTGTTGGTTGTAATCCAACCGATGTTTGGTATTTTGACCGTGTGAACAATATGACGAAAAATAAACATAATATAAATCATCCTTGCGTTTTTCCTGAGGGCATGATAGAAAGAATTGTGAAAATGAGTTCTAATCCCGGTGACACGATACTAGATCCTTTCGTAGGTTCAGGAACCACCATGAGAGTTGCTAAGATTTTAGGCCGGAATTCGATAGGAATTGAAATCAATCCCAAATACGCAACCCTTGTTAGTAAGAGGATAGAACCTGAAAACCCTACAATTTTCGGAAGATGCCATTTTGAGATAATTAATTATACGAAGTGATATTTTTGAGAAGTGTGTATGATGAGATTTTGGGCAAACTTGACGCAGTGTTAGACGGTTCGGCTCAAGCTATAATTACGTACCCTCCGATAATCCAGCTTGCCTTGGAAATACAAGAAGTCGACTTCCTAAGTGGACATCACAAGGCTCTCAAGTTACTTGACTATATTTGGAAGGAGTGCATACGTGTTCTAACACAAAATGGAATTTTATGGATGGTTTGTGATAACTATTTCTATGATGGGCAGTTGGTCAGAATTCCATTTAGCCTAGCGCAGAGGTTACAATCTCAAGGATTATATTTACGAAATATAATAATTTGGTACAATAGAGAAAGAGAACAATTTTCCAGAGGTTTAGTTAACAGATATTCATGTATTCTTATGTTCAGTAAAGGGAGTAAGTATAAATTCTACCTTGATAGAGTAAGAGAGCCGCATATTTGGAAAGATGTAGAGTGGGGTGGGGGAAGACCATCTCGCTACAATCCGCTTGGCAAAGATCCCAGCAACGTATGGCTAAAAACACAGAGCGAAAAGGGGAGAACTCTGAAACATATAATTCTTTCTTACGAGGAGGTCATCGAAAGATGTCTCCTTTGTTCAACCGATGAAAACGATATCGTTCTTAATCTATTTGAAGATTCATTGGCGAAAAGTGTTATCAAAAAACTTGGACGCAAATTTATTAGTTGCTCTTCTACAGTTAATTACGACCATGAAATACCTCCTGTTAGGGAAAGTTATAGGACAAGTGAGGATCAACAATGTTCAACTGAGCATTTTGCTAGTGCTATTTACGTGAAATCAAGTGAAAAAATGGATGAGATACCAGACAGCTCTGTTCAGGTTATAATAACAAGTCCCCCGTATTGGGGGCTAAGAGACTACGGCGTTAAGGGACAAATAGGGTACGATGAATCTTATGAAATGTATTTGGACAGGTTAAATAGGGTTTGGAAAGAGTGTTATAGAGTCCTTAAGCCTACTGGCAGCTTATGGATTAACATTAATAAAAGATTCATTCAGGGCAACTTGATTCTGTTTCCCGAAGACATATGTAAAAAGATGTCTGAAGTCGGCTTTTATCTCAAGGATATAATTATATGGTATAAACCCGTTTATGTGCCGACTACGGGTCCTAGGAATTTTTCCGATAGGCATGAATATGTTCTTTTCTTTACTAAAAGCAAACAGGATTACCTATTTATGCCTGATAAGCTGAAGCAGCAGGATTACTTACATGAAGGAGGAGAAATGCCAAGTAATGTGTGGAAGATCTTCAGGAAAATTGGAAACATAGGTCGCCAAGTTCGCATAATGATTAAGGAAAGAAATATAGAGCATACTGCAATTTTTCCAGAGGAATTGGTTAAACGGATAAGTCTTCTTTGCTCAAAGCCAAACGATGTTGTCTTGGACCCATTTGCAGGATCCGGCACGACCGTGGTGGTGGCAAATAAACTGGGTAGGCAATGGATTGGGTACGAATTAAATCCAGAATACAAGGAGATTATTAAATGGCGGCTTGCCAATGAGGGGCAGTCTTTGCTTCCTTGGTCATTTCGAGTAAGCTCATTTTAATAGAAGAGAAATGCTGTTATAATAATTTCTACTTAATAAATAAAAGTACTTTAGGATATTCTTGAATCAATTAATTCATAAATTTTTTAATACCTAATAAAAAGATTGAGATATAATTATCACTATATTAGAGAATAGAGATGAAGAGAAGGAGTTAAAGTGACGTTAATAGGAGCGATTTGAGTTGTGAATTAATAATGTATGTTTATAATTTTTATTATTAAGCATTTGAATCACCTTTAAGAACTTAGCAGTCATGAAGAGCTTCATTGATCTGAGTGACGATTTTCTTATTCTCGACACCCATGTCGCAAAGGTTTTAGGAATAAATAAGAATGTTAGAAAAAAATACTTAGTTCGAGAAAAGCTCTTTAAGAATTTAATAGTAGTTTCCAGTAAAATAACTCAGGCATTAGAAGAGGAAGTCTTTAGGAATGTAACTATGATTCAATAGTCCTCGGCAATATAGTTTAACAAAGCAAAAATTCGTGCAATAAATCTTTTAACATTGTAGAAGTTAGGGACATTTGTCACCCCTGTTGTTAGTTGGTAGGATGCCCTGTAATTTAAACGCTTCTACGAACTCCTTGAGCCAGGAGCCGTCTGGCGGAACGCCGAACCGCTCATAGGGGGTCT